>Ga0209890_10000642_pt1 | contig 16065 bp, 13 predicted proteins | sample OrgsoiDNA2013049_FD_185799 | JGI IMG/M metagenome (GOLD analysis project Ga0209890, IMG submission 185799) | Permafrost soil microbial communities from the Arctic, to analyse light accelerated degradation of dissolved organic matter (DOM) -... | ecosystem: Environmental > Terrestrial > Soil >...
AACAGCAAGCGCTCGCGCTGCGGCTTGGCCTGCTGCCCCGCGATGAACAGCGTGTCCTGCGTATCCCGCGCCGGATGGTTCGGCGGAAAGTTCAGCGCCTCAAAGTTGTAGTAATCCGTCTCGACCACAGGCCCTTCGGCGACGGAATACCCGAGCTTCTGAAACACGGAAACAATCTCGCGCCAGGTCCGCATCACGGGATGTTCCGCCCCAATCGGACGCCGCACCCCAGGAAGAGAAATATCGACGCTCTCGGCCGCGAGCGAATCCCCGGCAGAACCCGCGACATGCGCCGCTTCCACGAGTTCCGTAATCCGTGCCTTCAATTCGTTGACGCGAATCCCGGCCTCGCGCTTCGCCTCTTTCGGCGCGCCCTTCAGCCACAAATCATTAATTTGGGTGAGGATCCCGTTCTTCCGCGCCATCCACCGGTCGCGGAACGCCTTTAGCTCTGCATCACTGCGAACCGCGGCACCTTCTCCGGCACACGCAGCAACGCACTCGCCCGCAGCCTTCTCCAGCGCTGCCGCCGAATAGTCGGTCAGTTTGGGAACGGTGTAGGTCATGATGGGCTAGCAAATACGCGTGGTCATGATGGCTAGCAAAACGCGTTGTCATCCTGAGCGCGCCTTTAGCGCGAAGGACCTATGCAACTCGCTTCGGACTGCACAGGTTCTTCGCTTCGCCCAGAATGACAGAGCTCTAAGGATGACTACACCTGAATGAGATGCCGCTCCGGAAGCCGGAAGCCGAGAGCCGGAAGCCGCCTACGCTGCCGCGCCGATCGCGCCTTTGGCCTGCGTCGTCAGATTGGCAAATCCCGCCGGATCTTTCACCGCCAGGTCCGCCAGAATCTTGCGGTCCAGTTCGATCCCCGCCAGTTTCAATCCGTGAATGAACTGGTTGTAGCTCATCCCGTTCAGCTTGGCGGCCGCTCCGATGCGCACGATCCACAGCGAGCGGTATTGCCGCTTGCGCTGCTTGCGTCCGGAGTAGGCGAACTTCAGCGCGCGCTCCACCGCTTCTTTTGCCGAGCGGTACAGCTTCGACTTAGTGAGGAAGTAACCACTTGCGCGGTCTAATATTTTTTTGCGTTTGGCGCGGCGTTTGGTCCCGCGTTTTACACGAGGCATGGTGTTCTCCTTTTTAGTTTCAAAGTACTGGCGGCTGGAGGCAAGGACGATTCGCCATGGCGGCGATCTCTGGCCTCTTCACACACCCGAAGCAATTGCTGATTTTTGATTGCTGATTGTTGATTGAAAATCCAGGCCGGATGGTTTTTCAATCAACAATCAGCAATCATCAATCAATAATCGCTTCTACTGATACGGAATCATGCGCTTCACTTTGCGCTTATCCCCGTCACTCACCAGCGCCGGAGATCCCAGATTCCGTTTGCGTTTCTTGCTCTTCGACGTCAGAATGTGCCGCAGGTGTGATCGCCCCCGCTTCACCTTCCCCGTCCCGGTTACCTTGAAGCGCTTGGCAGCGCCCTTGTGCGTTTTCAATTTCGGCATAAAGTCCTCAGAAAACAGCCGTCAGCTTTCAGCCATCGGCTGTCAGTTTCACTTCATTCTCGCAGAATGTCAGATGACCGCTCAGGCGAGACTTGTCTTTCCCCTCTTTTACTCTTGTCATTCCGACCCTGAGCAAAGCGAAGGGGAGGAATCTGCTTCGTCCCTACGACGCGGGCTTGGCTACCTGCGCCGGAGGAGCACTCTCGCTGGGCGCACTCTGCACCGCAGCCTTGTGCTTTTCTTCCTTCTGCTTCTCTTTCTCTCGTTCCTTCTCCGTCTTCTTCGGCGCCAGAATCGCGTGAAGTGTGTTGCCCTCTTGGCGGGGACGGAACTCCACGATGCTGTGCGGTTCCACGTCTTTAATCAGACGCTCCAGAATCTGGCGGCCGAGGCTGGTGCGCGTCATCTCGCGCCCGCGGAAGAAAATGGTCGCCTTAACCTTGTCGCCTTCATCCAGAAAACGCAGTACATGATTCTTCTTCGTCTCGTAATCGTGGTCGTCCACATTGATGCGGAACTTGACCTCTTTTACGGTGATCGTCTTCTGGTGCTTCTTGGCTTCGCGCTCTTTCTTTTCCTGCTGGTAGAGATACTTCCCGTAGTCCATAATGCGGCACACGGGAGGCTGCGCGGTAGGCGAAATCTCAACCAGATCCAGATTCTTGGTTTTGGCCAACTTGAGCGCTTCGAAGGGAGGCATGACGCCAATTTGTTCACCTTCGTCTCCGATCACGCGAATTTCGCGAGCTCGAATGCGGTCATTGGTTCGAATAAAACGTTTGTCGATACGGCCCTCCGCGCTCTAAGCGACTGAGAATAAAGAATTATAACATGAGGATTCTCGGCGAACGTCCACCTCGCTGCGACTTTCCTCGACCCGGCATTTTTGCCCTGGCAATCTCTGGTGCGTTCGCGATTCCATTCAGACCGCCGGTTGCGCCACAATACAACCTGGATCCTTATTCTGTGGAGGCGTAGACGGCTGCTTCTCATTACGCACCATTCCTGGCGTAAACGTCTCAATAAGAATTCTCATACGAGGTCATCTTCCCATGTGCAGAAACATCAAGACTCTTTTTAACTTCGATCCGCCCGTCACCGACGACGAAGTCGGCGCCGCTTCGCTCCAGTTCGTCCGCAAAATCACGGGCTTCAACAAGCCATCGAAGGCGAATGAAACCTTGTTCCTCGCTGCGGTGGACGACGTAGCCGCTATCTCGACGCGACTGTTGCGTTCCCTCGAAACCACCGCACCGCCCAAGAATCGCGAGGAAGAAGCCGCGAAAGCAAAAGCCCGTGCGGCGGAGCGCTTCGGCCCTTGAACGAATGACGCCAAAATTCGGCGTCGATCCGCCAGACTTTGGGCACCACCTACAGCATGTACGGTATCGCGCTATTCTGCGAAGTTGAGGCAATATATTCGCGGTGCGCGGTCTATTTTCGAGTTCCCGCCGACCATGCCTGCCCGCCGCCTCGATGATCGCATCCGCTATTTGTCCACGCAGATTGCCCGTGCCGACAATGGGGAACTGGAACGGATTCTCCAGGAACTCCTGGAAGCCATTCACCAGAAACTGGAACGCCTGAGGATTCGTGCGGCGACTCGTTTCCTGGGCGGCAAGCCGGCCGAGGAGCGGCGAACCCCGCCTTTTTGAAATCCCGTCCTCCCCCTCAGCGTCTCCAAATATTTGTAGGCGCTTGTAAGACTCATCGTTTCAGCAAGTCGTCGTCGTTCGGTAGCATACCCTGCAAAAAATTGAGTACTTCCCGGTTGACGTTCGACTTCTGTCTGGGATACGTTCCTGCTGCCGTACCCTTCTGAACTCATGACCCCTGACGAACGAGAGCGCATGCAGGTGCTATGCGAGCGAATCGCAAAAGAACAGGACCACGAGAGATTCGTGGAACTGGTTCAGGAACTCAACAACCTCCTCGATAACAAGGAGCAACGGCTGGAGGAGCCTCACAACCAGACGCAATAGAGCCTCGGCCCATCGCCATAAAGTTCGAAGTCGCGTCGAGGGGCCGAACACTCGGGACGAGCTACGGCGTTTCCCAGTCGACCGAGTAGACATCTCGCGTCCCGGTGTCGCGCAGCAGCAGCGGCGAATCGTCCGGCGCGAGCGCAAGGCACCCACCGTAGCGGCCGGTCGTCGCGAGACTCTTCAAATCCGCCACCTGTTCAATTCTGCGATCTCGGATTCGAATTCGGACGACCGCATCTTTTCCCCGATTGTCCAGGACGTACACGTACTGTCCATCACGGGACCAGTTCAGCCAGCCTAACGAGCCGCTGGCAAGCTCACTCCATTTTCGAGTCTGGGAATCAAACAGCAGAAGCTTCATTGAGTCGGCGGAGAACGCGGAAATATACCGGCCATCCGGCGACCATCGCGGCGAGTAGAGCCCTTGCGAGTCCGGCAAGTCCGAGACCTGGCGGCTCGCCACGTCGAGCACGTGGATCGCAGACGAAGGATCGTTTGATTCATTGCCGAATACGATCTTGCTCCCGTCCGGCGACCAGTTCGGATCCAGTTGCTGGCGGGCATCGTCCGGCATCAGTTGCCGGGGACTTCCGCCCTCCGATGCGACCTCGTAAATCCGCGCCGGCTTTTCTGAACTCACCTCAAATTCAAAGAAAATAATATTCTTGCCGTCGGGCGACCAGCGGGGCAGCACGGCATACGTCGGCGGATACGTCAGTTGCAGGCGCTCGCTCCCATCCAGCTTGCTTCGCCACAGCGTTCCCTCGCGGTAAGAAACGTAAGTCACCCACTGGCCGTCTTTCGAGAAGGCAACATATTCTGCCGAAATACCGCTGAGAAAAGGGGAGAACTGGCCGGACTTCGCGTCGTAGCGCATTAGTTCCCCGCGGTACGTCTGACCGATGACAAACAGCTTCTTGCCATCCTTGCTGGGCAGTGGAGACGACAACGACAGCGGGCTCGAAGTCAACGCAATCGGCTTCGGTTCAGAGTGCAGAAAGCTGCCTTTCTGCGGAAGCGCCCAGATCTGATTCTTCGACTGAAAAACGAAATACTTCCCGTCGGCCGTCCACTTTTCGCAACACTCGTCGGGCGGATCGTGCCATCCCGCGAACAAGCGATGCAAGCCAGTCCCAGCGGCCGAAACTTCCCACGCCAGTTGCTGCCCGAGCGTTCCGGCGCTCTCCGAACTATCAAATCGCAGGTAGCTGCTGTCCGCCGACCAATTAATGTTCTTGATGTCCCCCTTCACGCTAAGCAGCTTGCGGGACTCCGTCCCGTCCGCCTTCGCCAGAAACAGATCGCTCAAGTCGCTGTAAGCCAGCGTCTTGCCGTCAGGAGACCAAGCGGCAGCCTCTGCGATGTTTCCCAATCTGCGGGGAGACCCGCCCAAAATCGCCAGACTCCAGAGTGGACCACGCGGCGGCGCGCCCTCACCATCCACCACCAGAAGTTCCGACCCATCCGGCGACAGATCCACCGGAACCATGTCAGGAGACGGCATGATCGGCATCTTTCTCGGCTCCCCACCCGAGACCGACATCTCGGCGATACCGTGGGGCGCGAAGCTTCCTGAGTTTCCCGCGCCAATGCCAAGGTAGAGACGCGAGCCGTCGGTTCCGATCAGAGACTTCGGCGCGCCATCATGCGTGAGCTGAAGGTAATTGGAAACTTTGGGAACGGCTGCGGGCTGCATCCAGAGATATCCAAGCACCACCGCGGCGAGCGTGACCAACAATGCGCCTGCCGTGAGAGCGGTGGGTGGGCGGTGGGGCTCGTCTCTCTGCGCGCCGTCTTTTTTGATCGGCGCATGCTTGGTTGGCGAATGGATCGCATGCGCACCGCTCGGCGCAGTGATCGCCGAATCCGAGAGCGATTCCAGCGCAAACGCCAGATCCGACGCCGACTGGAACCTCTGTTCCGCATTCTTCTCCAGACAGCGCAGCACCACCCGCTGCAATGCCACCGGGGTCTCCGGCGCAAGTTCCGAAATGGGCGCCGGATCCTCGTTGAGAATCGCGCTCATCGTATCGGCCGATGTAGGCCGCTCAAACGTCCGCTTCCCCATCACCATCTCGTAAAGAATGGCTCCAAACGCAAAGATGTCGGTACGGTGGTCGGTCGCCAGTCCCCGCACCTGCTCGGGCGACATGTAGCCGACCGTCCCCATGGCGACACCCGGCATGGTGAGCGTGGGGGTGTCGTGCGTCGGCGATTCTCTCGGTAGCACGACTTTGGCCAGCCCGAAGTCCAGAATCTTGATGCGTTCATCCTTGGTAACGAACAGATTGTCGGGCTTGAGGTCGCGGTGGACGATCCCTTTTTCGTGGGCCGCGGCGAGGCCGTGCGCAATCTGCACTCCGTAGTCAATCGCCTTGCGCAACGGCAGCGGCCCGCGCCGCACGCTCTCGGCCAATGTCTTGCCTTCGAGCAACTCCGACACCAGATACGGAACGCCCGCGTACGTTCCCATCTGGTACACCGCAAGAATGTTGGGATGATTCAACGCCGCGGCCGCTTTCGCTTCGACCTCGAAGCGATGCAACCGGTCTGGTTCGGACGAGACCAACTCCGGCAGTACCTTGATCGCGACGTCGCGTTCCAGCCGCGTATCGCGCGCGCGATACACCTCTCCCATGCTCCCCGCACCCAGGGGCGTGAGAATCTCATACTGGCTCAGTCTTGTGCCAGGAGCTAGGGGCATTTGTGCGGCAATTATAGTCCCCATGCAAAACACCGCATCCGGCAAAAGGTCGCCGCCGCAGCGGAAAAGGGTTTGCTGAAATTCACAACGCGTGGCGCTCACTTTCGTGGGCGATCTGAATCTCCGGATTTCCTTGACATGCGCGGAAGGCCCTTGTAATCTCGCCAACCATCGCCGCGAACACGATCGCGGTTGCCGTCCGAATGGAGACCCCTTGAGGCTACTACTGGAAACGCGCGACGTTGGCCGAGTTACGATTGTGCGCTGCAAGGGACGCCTTGTTTCTGGCAGCGAAGCGGAAGCCTTGCGCGCTCACGTCACCTGGATCCTGCGCGACCGGCGCTCAATCGTCCTGCATCTCGGAGATGTGGTGTTCATCGACAGTAGCGGATTGGGAACCATGGTGCGCACCCTGACCAGCACGCGCCAGGTGCATGGCGACTTGAAACTCTGCGACGTGCCCGAGTCGATTCGCAAGGTGCTGGAGCTTTCCCATCTGCATAAATTGTTTGACTCCCACGAAACGGAAGATCACGCGGTGGCTGCGTTCTATCGCACGCCCGTGCAGGCCGAGAAGCCGGTCTCCCTGGGACGAAGCGTGTTGTGCGTCGACCGCAATGCCGACGTGGTCACGTATGTGCGCGAACTGTTGCGCCGAGCGGGATACGACGTTCACACCAGCAACAATCTGCGTGATGCGCTGATCTTGATGCGAGTCTCCCGTTTCGATTTGCTGCTGGTGGGCGCCGAACTCAGCGCCTCGCCCGCAACAGAAAAGTCGTTCCGCGATCTATGCGCTGCCGTTCCGCTCATCGAACTGGGAACGGAGTTCTCCACGCTCGACGCCGGCGAAGCGGCGTCGGCCTTGCTGGAAAAGATCGCCGCACAACTGCAACTCGCATCGTAAAGGTAGCGCCGCCGTCCCGGCGGCTGTCGTGACTGCTTCTCGCCGCCACGGGCGATAGTTGATACGAATTGTCCGGGTCCCTGAATCGATCGCCGACCGGCCAAAACTCCGCCACACCCTAAATCTTGTCAAGAGGGTAAACCCACCCGATTCAGGCTATCCTCCTGCCTGCAAAGCAAATAGATTCCTGGCAAAATGTCCACTTCGCCGGGTCCAAATTGATAAAATAGATATATAGACTAAAATTTCTGAAGGGAACGAAAGGCGCAGCCTCCAGGCTTGCGCCTTTTGTGTTTTTAGGCCGAACCATGGGAAGCAAGCAAAGTACCAGCAAACTCGCCGCCAGGAAAAATCTCCCGCCCCAGCGCCGCCGCTGCATCATCATCAAAGACGCCAAACATCGCGGCGAGTGGACCGAACTCAATTTCATGTCCCGCGTCACCGAGCGCGGATTCAACGTCTCCAAACCTTGGGGAGACTCCTGCCGCTACGACGTCGCCGTCGAGCGCGGCGGCCATTTCCTGCGCGTCCAGGTCAAATCCACCATCGCCCGCCAGGACGGCGGATACATCGTCACGATCAAATCCGGCTACCACTATTACACCAGCCACCAGGTCGACTTCTTCGCCATCTACGTCATCCCCGAAGACGTCTGGTATATCCTCCCCGCCAAAATCATCACCATCCTCCGCAGCAACTTCCTCCTCGCCCCCCGCCGCTCCCCCCAAAAATACGAGCCCTACAAAGAAGCCTGGCATCTGCTCAAAACGGGATGCCATGTGCCTTCTCCGTGCGCCGATGGACAAGCCGCGAAAGCTTGCCCTGAACGGGGTGAAGGGCGGCGAAAGATTGCAGCCCACAGCCTGCCCTGAGCTTGTCGAAGGGGCCGCGCAAGGCGTAGAGACTCTGTCGGCCTTCAGGCCCTGAGGCGCCCGCGAAGACAAGCCTGAACAAAATCGAAGGAACGGAACTCGTGGGCAATTGTCCCGTAGAGACATCTGAAAATAGCCCGGCGTTTCCAACGCCGGGTAGCTTGCCCAGGAGCGGGACCGCATCCCAGAGGGATGCCTGAAACATCGCCGCGATTTTGGCGTTGCCTATAGTCGGGTCCCGCAGAGAAGCAGGCAGGCTGCGGAAAAACTCCAATTCGAGCGGTCGTGGGAAGGGCACGAGTTCCACTCGCGGGTGGCCCATCCTTCGCGTGCCTTTCGCGAAGGGTGGGACGCGATGCCGCCGATTGACCGGGTTCTCCAACGCCGAAGGGAGAACTTAAGCCACGCCTTCCCCTCGATGACGTTGCATCTCGGGGATCGAAATAACGTTCCGTCCAACCAGTGCTCCATCCGCGACGCTGTCAATCTGCGCAGGCTGCCAGCGGTTTGACTCGTGGCGTCCGCGCAGGCGCAGCTTCAGGTAATTGTCGGTGAGGGATTCGGTGAACTCGCCGTCGGCGTCGTTGCCTGCGACATTCAGGGTGATCGCGTCGACTGACTTGCCGATGAAGCTGCGCATGAAAGCCAGTTTCTTCTCAGCCGCCAACTCGCGCAGGATGCGGTTGCGCTCGCGGGCCAGGTGTACCGGGACTTGATTCGTCATCTCCGCCGCCGGTGTTCCCGGGCGCGCGGAGTAGGTGAAGACGTGAAGATACGTGAACGGAAGCTCTTCGATCATGCGGCGTGTGGATTCGAACTCGGCGTCGGTTTCGCCCGGGAATCCGACCATGACATCCGCGCCGATGGCGGCGGTAGGCATGATGGCACGAATCTTCTCGATCTTCTCGCGATAGTGCCACGGACGATATTTGCGATGCATGCGGCGCAACACCGCGTCGCTGCCGGACTGCATGGGCACATGCGCGTGCTTGGCGATGCGTGGTGAGGACGCGACCAGAGAAATCAGTTCATCGGTCCAGTCCATGGGCTCGACGGAGGAGATGCGGAGCTTCTCCAGGGCAGTGTAGGAGAGGATGGCGCGGATGAGGGACTCAAAGGCGACCTCGGACTTCGGACCTCGGACCTCAGTCGCTAGGGTTTGGCTGAGGTCCGAGGTCTGACGTCTGAGGTCCAGATCCCGTCCCCATCTCCCCAGATTGATTCCGCTGACTACGACTTCGTGGTAGCCGGACTCGACCAAGCCGTTCACCTCGCGGAGGATGCGCTCGATATCGAGCGAGCGGCTCTGGCCGCGCACGTAGGGAATCACGCAGAAGGAGCAGCGGTTATCGCAGCCGTCCTGGACTTTGAGATTGGGGCGGGTGCGTTCGTTGGCGGCATCGAAGACTGGCGCGGCCAGCAATTCCGTGTGCGCGAAAATGTCCGAGACGAAGGTTTGGACCTCAGACTTCGGACTTAGGACCTCAAACCCACCGCGGAGTGATGATTGGCAGTCCGCGATCGTATCCCCATTCCCGCAACTGCCAGCCAAGCTCGTGAGGGGAATGAACGAGGGGTCTGCGGTCCGAGGTCTGCGGTCCGAGGTCCGATTTTGGATACTTACGATTTCCGCGAGTTGATGTTTGTGCGAATTGCCGACGACGAGACTCACGCCGGGCAGCGCCGCGATTTCTTCGGGAGCGCGCTGGGCGTAGCACCCTGTGACGATGATTCGTGCGTCAGGATTCTGGCGGCGCACGCGGCGGATCGCGGCGCGGGCATCTTGGTCCGCGCCGGCAGTAACGGTGCAGGTGTTCATTACGACGACGGAAGCTTGCGAAGAAGCAGAGGCGCGCGCCATCCCGCGCTCCTCGAACTGGCGTTCGAGGGCGGCGCCGTCAGCCTGAGTGGCGCGGCAGCCAAAGTTTTCTACAAAGTATCCGGACACGTCCCTATGGTAGCGCACACGCCGCAGCACCGCGGGAGAGCAAAGTCAAAAGCCGCGGACAGGAGCGCCCGCGCCACACTTTGCGCTCCGACGAGCGAATCAGGCCGAAGCCGCAGTCCTGCGGGACTGGAAACATTCGCGACAGAAGACGGGGCGGCCTTGCGTGGGACGGAAAGGGACGGTGGTTTGCTTTCCGCATCCCGAGCAGGTGGCCTGAGTCTCGACCTTGGTGTAACGGTAGGATTGTCCGGGGGCGGGAGGAGCGCCGAGAACGGAGATCCGCTTGGTCTTGCAAGCCTTGCAGCGCTTGGGTTCGTTCTTGAATTGTTTGTCGTAAAAGAAAAGCTGTTCCCCGGAAGTGAAGACGAAATCACTACCGCAGTCGATACACTTCAGCACCTTGTCCTGAAATTCCATTGAGGATGGCTCCCTTCAGCCCGTTTCCGCGCGCCCACCCGCGGGGAAAGAACTGCGGTGGTTCACCGAAAAAACAGGTTGTGTACTGCTCCCCCTCTTTACAGCCCCTTGGACTCGGCCCGCCACGCACCCAGGAGGGGCGTGGGTTACAAACTATCGTGCTTAAGATGCCGGAAGAATGATGAGTATGAAAGATCCCTGCTTGCGGCTCAAGATGGTGGGGGCCAGATTGAGCAGAGCCGCCCCGGGAAGGAGCGGCCCTCTGCTGCGTTAGTCTTGTTCCTTGCGCGTTTTCTTGCGAGCACGTTTGCGAGCGAGAGCAGCTTTTACACGCTTCTTCTCGCCGGGCTTCAGGTAAAAGGAGTGGCGCTTGACCTCCTTGATAATGTCTTCCTGTTGCACCTTACGCTTGAAACGGCGCAGAGCGTTCTCGAGGGATTCACCCTCTTGAAGTCGTACCTCTGCCAAACTGACACACCCCCAAACCCGTCCTGATGGACCGAATAGTTATTACAAGGATTTGACTGCAAGTCAAGTAGGGAGGGTCGAAATTTCTGAACGGGGCCGGAGAAGCGGGAATTGGGATCAATTTGAGACGGTGGAGGGGAGGTTTCCCATCTAGCAAACAGCGGGTTCCTCCACTCCGCTTGCCCTTCCGTTGCGGGAAGGGCAGGCTCCGGTCGGAATGACAACTTCCTCAAGAAGTCCACCGAAGTCATCAGCTCTCAGAAGATGAACTTCAGGGCCAGCTGGATTTGTCTGGGGGCATAGGCGGCATTGGGCTTCATGAAGTTGTTCGGAAGCTGGTAGTAGCCAGGGTAGGGAGCGACACTAGCCGTGACGGAGTTTTGTACGAAGCTGGACGCCGAGGCGACCATTCCGTTGGAGGTGATGGCAACGCGTTGATTGTCGCGGTTGAGCAGGTTGAAGGATTCGGCGACGAAGTTGAGTTTGTAGAGCTCGCCGAAGCGTACTGTTCGAGTGAGGCGGAGATCGGTGGTGGCGTAGTCAGGGCCGGTGAAGGCGTTACGGCTGTAGCCGGGCAGGCGGTCGTTCAGGTCGTTGCCGTCCTGGTTGGGATCGCCGGAGACGGTGGCGTTGAAGGGGCGTCCGCTGCCGTAGTTAATCACCGTGGAAATTTTCCAGTCGTTGAAGACGTGGCCTAGAAGTTCGTGGCCGCGATGGAAGAAATGAGGTTCGGCGGAGAAGGCGACGACCAGGCGCTGGCGCTGGTCGGTGACGCTGGGTCCGCGCTCGGCGCTGGGGACGTAGGAATTCTGGACGGTGGCGGGCTGTCCGGCGACGAGGGCGTCCTGGCCGTCGTCGATGGCGTGCGCGTAGGTGTAGGAGAAGCGCAGGTAGGATCCGCGGGCGACGCGGCGATTGATGGAGAGCGTGGCTCCGTTGTAATAGCTGGAGGCGGCGCTTTGGAATTCGTTGATGGCACCGAGTTGTGCGATGGGGCGGCCGAGAGGGTTGATGCAGGGCGGCCAGGGGCAGTCGAGGGTACGGGTGAATTGCCAGGTCGCAAAAGAATCGACAGTGTAGTAGCCGCCCGTGAACACGGAGCCGGTGGAATCGAAGATGGGATAAGTGGACGCGACGGGTTGCGGGAGGTTGACATCCAGCGCGCGGATCAGGTGTTCGCCGCGAACGGTGAGCAATGAGAGGGCGACGGTGGTGTGGTCAGCAACTTCTTTTTCCAGCGTGAGGTTGGCTTGCTGCACACGCGGGGTGACGAAGTTCGGGGCGAAGGCGGAGACGGTGTTGGTGACGCCCTGGGTGAATCCAGCGGGCAGCGCGCAGTTGGCGGCGTAGAGCGGGCAGCTGACCAAGGGATTCGGATACGAGGGGAAGACCTGGCGGTCATAGTAGTTGTTGTTATTCAGGAAGAGGCTGGCGTCGGTGATGCCGTTTTCGGTCTGGATGACGGAGTTATAGATCTGGGGAATGCGGACGAAGAAAATTCCGTATCCGGCGCGGACGACCAGCGGACGCTTGTTGCCGAACGAGTAGGCGAGTCCGGCGCGTGGTGCGAAGTTGAACGGCTGGAAGGGAACCTTGCCGGAGGGCGGAAACAGCGGGTTGGAGACGAGGCCGGCGGTGGTAAAGGTTTGCAGGTCCCAGCGGACTCCAACATTGACGGCAAGACGGTTGGTGACACGGATGGTGTCTTGGGCGAAGGCGGCGTATTCGTTGGTGTCGGGATGTGACGTTGCGCTGCCGAAGTTCTGCAGATAGTAGTGCGGCACTTCGTGAGCATAGGCGCGCAGCGGGCTGAGTGCGAGGCCGGCTTGCATGGGCTGGAAAGTGAAGGGATTGACCTTAATGGAATAGAAAAGATATTCGCCGCTTTGCTGGCTGGGAAAGAAATCGTAGATCCAGGTGAGGAGGGCATCGCCGCCGAATTTCCAGGTGTTGCGGGAGCCTTCGTGGCTCACGGTTTCGGCGAGATGCAGGCGGTGCTCGCGAGTCTGGCGCGGAAGAAGGTTGGAGCGTCCCATGCCGTCGAGGATGGTGGGGATCTTGACCAGTACGTCGCTGGAGTTGGTGTAGGACTGCTGGCGGTCGCGCGAGAACTGGGCGCGGAAGTGGTTGATCCAGTGCTGCGAAAGACCGGAGGTCAGGGAGAGCGACGCGGTTTCGGTGGAGACGACTTCCTGACCGTTATTGCTGATGGAATCGTAGGTGACGGGGCTGGCGGGATCGAGAAAGACGTTGTTCGCGCCCCAATAACGCGTGGTGTTCAGGCGCAACGAGAGCTGATTGCGGGGCGTGAGGTTGATGTCGAGCTTGGAGTAAGCAGTGTTGCCGATTTGCCCGGCGGGATATTCCCCAGCGAGCGATGTGAGTTTGGCCGCTGTGGCGAAGACCAGGGCTTGATCGGTCGCTTCGTAGTCGCCGGGAGTGAACGGTCCGGTGGCAGCCTGGGGGACAACTTGCGAGCTTCCATCCAGGAATTCGACGACGTTGGGAACGTGGAAGATGTGCTGATCGAATCCCGCGAAGAAGAAAACCTTGTTGCGCTTGATGGGACCGCCGATGGTGCCTCCGACTTGCTGCTGGCGGTTGTGCGGTTTAAACGCGAGGAAGGGATTGGAGGCGCCGAAGGAACTGTCGCGCAGATAGTAGAAGGCGGTGCCGTGCACGTGGTTAGAGCCAGATTTGGTGACGACGTTGACGACGGCTCCGCCGGAACGTCCTTGTTCAGCGCCGTAGGAATTGGTGGAGACGCGGAACTCCTGCACCACTTCGGTGGAGAACTGGTAGGGAGCGCGATAGCGTCCGCGGGCCTGAGAGAAAAAGGCGTTGTTGTAGTCGGCGCCGTCGACGAGGGTGGTGTTCTGGAATCCGCGAATGCCGCCGAAGGAGAGATCGCCGTTGGTGGACGAGGTAAGGCTGCGAGGATCTTGCGTGACGCCGGGGGAGAACAGGGCGAGGTCGGAGAAGCGGCGGCCATTCAGCGGGAAGTCGTTGACGGCGCGTTCGTCGAGGAGGGTGGAGACGGAACTGGTCTGGGGTTCAACCAGGGCGGGGGCGGCGGAAACGGTAATGTTTTCGTGGGCGCCGGCGATGGAGAGACGGAATTCCAGGTTGGCGGTGGCGCCGACGTCGACGTGCAGTTGGGGCGTGACCTGGGGAGACATCCCTTGGGCTACGGCGCGGGCAGAGTAATCGCCGGGCGGCAGGAGTTCGAACGCGAATCCACCTTCGGCATCACTGGTCGCGGTGTAACGCATGCCGGTCGCGGTGCTGACCACGACAACGGCAGCTTGCGGAATTCGGCCGCCGGCGGCATCGAGCACAGTGCCATGGATTGATCCGCTGGCGTCCTGGGCTGAGAGAGAAGAGGGAAACATCATCAGAAAAAGGATGAGAGTTGCGAAGGAAAGAATGCGCGTCGAGAACATAAGGTCGCCCCTGCGTGCGAGATCGTTATCTCGTGAGATCAGCTCGGAGGGATGGCCCGACGCGCGTTAACCGGACGCGAAGCGGGAATTCCGCGGAGAAGTGCCGGAGGGAGCATCCTAGTCATGCACGGCCGGAAAGCTTCTCCGCGGGTATGGAGAAACCAAGTGTTGTATAGCATGGGTGGGGAGCGAGGTCTGTGATTGGGGGCGGCTTTTTTGGGATGAGTTCCCGGAGTGGGAAGGGAAGGCGTTCACCACCCTTCGACGCCGCTCAGGGCAGGCTCCGGATACTAAGGTGCACTAAGGAAATCGGTGCGGCGATTGGGCCTCTTACGCCGGGATGCGGTCTCGTGGTATTTTCAATTTCCTTTCGAGGGACAGCATGATTCGCTCCTATAAAGGTGTAAAGCCGGCGATTCCGGCGACGTGTTATGTGGACGAGTCGGCGCAGATTATTGGCGACGTCGTGTTGGGCGAGCACGCGTCGGTGTGGATGAACGCGGTGGTGCGCGGCGACGTACACGAGATCCGCATTGGGGCTTATTCCAATGTGCAGGACAACAGCGTGCTGCATGGGATGAAGCAGCAGTGGGGCGTTTATCTGGGCGAGTACGTCACGGTGGGGCATTCGGTAACCCTGCATGGGTGCGTGATCGAGGATCGGTGCCTGATCGGGATGGGATCGATCATCCTGAATGGCGCGCGGATTGGGGCGGGGTCGATCATCGCTGCGGGGACCTTGATTCCGGAGAAGACGGTGGTTGAGCCGGGATCGTTGTGGATGGGATCTCCGGGGAAGTTTCGGCGAAAGCTGGAGGCAGCGGATGAGGAAGCGATCATGCGGTATGCGAGGAATTATCTTGGGTATAAGGATGAGTATTTGAGGGAGAGGTAGTTCGCAGGGAGTACCGGGTGCTGTATGGATTCGGTGGTGGGGGGAGAGAAACAGCAGGTTCCTCGACTTCGCTCGGAATGACAAAGCATCTTCTTGAATGCGAGCGCGGCGAAGGCGCAGAGTGCATGGTTCCCTTCGACTTCGCTCGGAATGACAGTGATGCGTGGTCCCCGCTTCGCACGCCGCGTTTGTTGAGAGAACTCCCTGATAGGCTTGTAGGGCTTGCCTGCGGATAGGGATCCTTCGACTCCGCGCGCTCATTCGAGCGCGCTCCGCTCAGGATGACAGCGCAATATGGGTGACAACTTAAGAGGAGCAAGATGATTAAAGCGGTGCGAGGGACGCGGGATTTGCTGCCGCCGGAGACGGCGCTTTGGAATTTCGTGGAAGCGGCGGTGCGGGATGTGTTCCGCGCTTACAACTTCCAGGAGATTCGCACGCCGATTTTCGAGGAGACGGCGCTGTTTGCGCGCGGGGTGGGTGAAGAGACCGACATCGTCGCGAAGGAGATGTACACGTGGGAGGATCGCGCGCGAGCGGCGAGCGAGAAGGGGCAGTCGCTGACGCTGCGTCCGGAAAATACGGCGGGTGTGGTGCGGGCTTACATCGAACACAAGCTTTGGGATCGCGGGCTGAACAAGCTGTACTACATTGGGCCGCAATTTCGCAGGGAGCGTCCGCAGAAGGGGCGGTACCGGCAGTTCTATCAGATTGGGGCGGAGGTGATTGGGCCGGCGTCGGCGGGGAGTGAGTCTCCGGCGCGGGATGCGGAAGTGCTGGAGATGCTGGCCACACTGCTGGACCGGCTCGGGATCACGGATTGGAATCTGGAGTTGAATTCTGTTGGCACCCCAGCCGACCGCACCCAGTTCAACGAGGCGCTGCGCAAGGCTTTGGAGCCGGTGGCGG
>Ga0209890_10000643_pt1 | contig 16064 bp, 17 predicted proteins | sample OrgsoiDNA2013049_FD_185799 | JGI IMG/M metagenome (GOLD analysis project Ga0209890, IMG submission 185799) | Permafrost soil microbial communities from the Arctic, to analyse light accelerated degradation of dissolved organic matter (DOM) -... | ecosystem: Environmental > Terrestrial > Soil >...
TTCGTGCTGCTGATGGTGGCGTTGGTATACGGCCGCAGCATTGCTGAATCGCCGGAACTTGCGCCGTACTTCAACCTGAGCGGCCCGACGCTGGCCTTGATCATCATCGGTTACGGCTTCGTCGCTTCCGTCCTGCCGGTATGGCTGCTGCTGGCGCCGCGCGATTATCTGTCCACCTTCATGAAGATCGGCGTCATCAGTTTGCTGGCGGTCGCCATCATCATCGTGCGGCCCGACCTGCAAATGCCGGCCTTCACGAAATTTGTCGATGGCTCCGGCCCGGTCTGGGCAGGCAGCATCTTTCCGTTCCTGTTCATCACGATTGCCTGCGGCGCTGTGTCCGGCTGGCACGCGCTGATCGCGTCGGGCACCACGCCAAAGATGGTTGAGAACGAGAATCAAATCCGATTCCTTGGCTATGGCGCGATGTTGATGGAGTCCTTCGTCGCCATCATGGCCATGATCAGCGCCTCGGTTCTTCACCCCGGCGTCTATTTCGCCATGAACAGTTCGGCCGGCCTGATCGGCACCACTGCCGCGCAGGCCGCGGCGACCGTATCGAATTGGGGCTTCCTGGTGACGCCCGACATGTTGACGCAGGTCGCCAAGGACGTCGGCGAGCTGACCATCCTGTCGCGCACCGGCGGCGCGCCGACGCTCGCGGTCGGCATGGCGAGCATCCTGTCCAGCGTCTTCGGCGGCAAGGTGCTGACGGGCATCTGGTATCACTTCGCCATTCTGTTCGAAGCGCTGTTCATCCTGACGACGGTCGACGCCGGTACGCGCGTTTGCCGCTTCATGATCCAGGATATCGTCGGCAACGTGATCCCCGCGTTCAAGGCCACCCAATCCTGGGCCAACAACCTCATCGGTTCGGCCTTGGCCTGCCTGTTGTGGGGCTACTTCCTCTATCAGGGCGTGGTCGATCCGCTGGGCGGCATCTGGACGATGTGGCCGCTGTTCGGCACCGCCAACCAGATGCTGGCGGCGATCGCGCTGGTGTTCTGCACCGTGGTGCTGTTCAAAATGAAGCGCCAGCGCTACGCGTGGGTGACGATCGTGCCCGCGACCTGGCTGGTGGTGTGCACTCTGACGGCCGGGTTGGAGAAGGTATTCAGCCCCAACACCGCCGTCGGCTTTCTCAGCCACGCGCGCAAGTTCGGGGACGCACTGGCGGCAGGTCAGGTGTTGGCGCCGGCAAAAAGCCTTGGGCAGATGAGCCAGATCATCTTCAACGACTACGTGGATGCAACGCTCGCCGCCTTATTCGTGGCGGTCGTCATCTCAATGGTCGTGTATGGCGTGATCAACATTCGCAGAGCGTTGGGTACACCCAAGGCAACCGCGGCCGAGGTGGAGTATATCGGTGCCGCGGTGGCCGCGGTGGGAGGCAGCAATGTCTGACATCATGACGCTTTTCGTAAGCCACAAGGACTGGGCGGTGCGCACGGCGCGTCTCATGGTCGGCGTCCCCGACTACGACACCTACGTCCAGCACCGGCAGACCAATCACCCTGGGCAAGTCTTCATGACCTACGATGAATTCTTCGTTGAACGTCAGGAAGCGCGTTATGCCGTCGGCAAAGGGCGATTTAGAGGTTGCTGCTGAAAAAGCGGACACGGGTAAACGCGACGGCGCAACTATCGGTCATCAAGTGAACAGGATGCGGGCGACGAGGATGTGATCGAAGGTCATGGTCACTCCACCTTGATATTAGCCTCGTGAATGATGCGTGCGTACTCTTCGCTTTTTTGTTTGATGAAGGCGCTGAATTCTTTCCCGCATACACCTGCCGGATAGAGGCCGAGCGGCAATAATTTTGCCTCAACCGCCGGCATTTTCAATGCCGCGGTAAACCAGGCGATCAGTTGCGCGATGTTTTTCTCCGGCGTTTTGGCCGGCGCGAGCAAGCCAAGCCAGACTTCCGACTCGTACCCCGGGTAGCCGGATTCGGCGACGGTCGGCAGGTCGGGCAGCGGTTTGATGCGTTTGCCTGACGTGGTCGCGAGCGCCCGCAGCTTGCCGGCATTGATCTGCGCGACCGCTTCCGAATAATTGACCAATCCTGCCGTGACCTGTTGGCCCAGGATCGCGTTGACCACCGGTGCACCGCCCGAATACGGCACGAAAATCATGTCGGCCTTGGTCACGCGTTTGAACTGCTCGACGGCAATATGCTGCGTGGTGGCCGGGCCGAGGGCGGCGAGCGTGAGCGTGCCGGGCTTGGCGTGCGCCGCCGCGATGAGCTCGCCGATCGTTTTGTAGGACGACGCGCTGTTGACGACGAAGACCATCGGCGAGGTGGCCAGATTGCAAATCGGCTCAAAGCTCATGACCGGATCGTAATTCGTCTTGTGCAAAATCGGATTGATAACGAGCGAATTCGCCGCCACCACGATGGTATTGCCGTCAGGCGCGGCGCGTGCCGTCAGTTCGTAAGCAATCGAAGCGCCGGCGCCCGGGTGGTTTTCGACGATCAAGGTCTGGTTGTTCGCGTCGCCGATCTGCTGGCTCAGGATGCGCGCCAGAACGTCGGCGCTGCCCCCGGGCGGGAACGGAATGATCACCCTGATGGGCCTGCCGGTTTGCGGCCATGCCGGCTCGATGAGCGCGCCGACGCTCGCCAGAACGACGCTCAGCGCCGCCAATTGCAGACATTTGCGGTGCAGGATTTTCATCGATTCACGCCCCCAGGACCAAAACTCATCCCCGTGACGCAACCTTATACGCTCAGGGACCTGTCGATAAGCCGGTGCCGCGCAGTTGCCGGGCGGGGTAAACTTGCCCATCTTGAGTCGTGGGAGTTTACGCAGGCGATGCGCCAATACCTCGATCTGATGGAACTTATTCTGAGCCGCGGCGCGGAAAAGCACGACCGCACCGGCACCGGCACGCTGTCGGTGTTCGGCCATCAGATGCGCTTTGCGCTCGACGACGGGTTTCCGATGCTCACCACCAAGAAGCTGCACCTGAAGTCGATCGTGCACGAACTGCTCTGGTTCTTGGCCGGCGACACCAACATCAAATATCTCAAAGAGCACGGCGTGCGCATCTGGGACGAATGGGCCGACGAGCGCGGCGATCTCGGACCGGTCTACGGCCAGCAGTGGCGCTCATGGCCGGCCAAGGACGGCAAGACCATCGATCAGATCAGCCACGTCATCGAGATGATCAAGCGCAATCCGGATTCGCGCCGGCTGATCGTCACCGCCTGGAACCCGGCCGACGTGGACAAGATGGCGCTGCCGCCGTGCCACTGCCTGTTCCAGTTCTACGTCGCTAACGGGCGGCTGTCGTGCCAGCTCTATCAGCGCTCGGCCGATGTATTCCTCGGCGTCCCGTTCAACATCGCGTCCTATGCGCTGCTCACGCTGATGGTCGCGCAGGTGACGGGCTTTAAGCCGGGCGAATTCATCCACACTTTCGGCGACGCGCATCTTTATCTCAATCACCTGGAGCAGACGCGGCTGCAATTGTCGCGCGCGCCGCGGGCGCTGCCGGCGATGAAGCTCAATCCGGCGGTGAAGGATATTTTCGGCTTCCGCTTTGAGGATTTCACCGTCGAGAATTACGACCCGCATCCGCACATCAAAGCCGCGGTGGCGGTGTGAGCCTCGCCATCCGCGCGGCGGTACCAGCGGATAGCGCGCTGATCTTTGCCCTGGTGCGCGAGCTGGCCGACTACGAGAAGCTCTCGGGCGACGTGGATGCGACGCCGGAAGCGATTGCTGCCGCGCTGTTTGCGCGCGAGCCACGTTTGTTTTGCGACATCGCGGAATGGAACGGCGAGCCGGCGGGCTTTGCGGTCTGGTTCCTGAATTTCTCGACCTTCCGCGGCCGGCACGGCATTTATGTCGAGGACCTGTTCGTGCGGCCGGCGTTTCGTAAGCGAGGCATCGGCAAGGCGCTGATGGCGCGGCTGGCCAGGCGCTGCGTTGACGAAGGGTGGGCGCGTTTCGAGTGGGCGGTGCTCGATTGGAACGCGCCATCCATCGAATTCTACCGCTCGATCGGGGCCCAGGTGATGGACGAATGGAGGATTTGCCGTTTGAGCGGGGAAGCTTTGCAGGCCTTCGCCAATGAGGGGGCGAGCTGATGCAAATCGTGCTGGTCGCCGCCATCGGCGAAAACAACGTGATCGGGCGCGCCGGGCAATTGCCGTGGCGGCTGAAATCCGACCTTGCGCATTTCCGCGCGCTGACCATGAACCGGCCACTCATCATGGGGCGCAAGACTTATGAGTCGATCGGCAAGCCGCTCACGGGCCGCACCAATATCGTGCTGACGCGCGATTCCGGTCTGATCGCGCCGGGCACGGTGCTGGCCACCAGCCTGGAAGAGGCGTTCGCCATCGCGCGGCAGGATGCCGAGAAGCGCGGCGTCGACGAGATCATGGTGATCGGCGGCAGCGACGTGTTTGCCGACACCATGGCGCGCGCCAGTCGGCTGGAGATCACCCATGTGCATGCCGCGCCGGAGGGCGACGCGCTGTTTCCGCCGATCGACCCGGCGGTCTGGCGCGAGGTCGCGTGCGAAGAACATGCCGCCGGCCCGGATGACAGCGCCAGTTTCGCGGTCGCGGCATATTTAAGGCGCTAAAAGGCGATACATCGCGGCTAAAGGCAGCTTGCCGGCGCGTTGTAACGCGGCCTTGCGTCCCCTATAACCCCTCCCAACTAAGGGCCAGTCAGCAAGACACCAGCCGGCGCCGGGAGAGATTTCAATGCCATGGAGTAATCAGGGCGGCGGGGGCGGCGGCCCTTGGGGCTCGGGCGGCAAGGGCCCCTGGGGCTCCGGACCGCAATCGTCGGGGCCGACGCCGCCGAATCTCGAGGAAATCCTGCGCCGCGGCCAGGACAATTTGCGGCGCGTGCTTCCGGGCGGCAATCTTGGCGGCAAGGGTTTCGCGCTGCTCGGCCTCGCAGCCATCGCACTCTGGGGTTTCTCCGGCTTTTTCCGGGTCGAGCCGGATGAGCTCGGTGTGGTGCTGCGCTTCGGCCAAGACGTGCGCGAGGTGCAGCCCGGATTGAATTATCACCTGCCTTATCCGATCGAGACCGTGCTCACGCCCAAGGCGCTGCGCGTCAACAAGATCGACATCGGCATGCGCCAGGTCGAGGACGGCCGCCGTTCCGCCTCGCGCGAAGTGCCGGAGGAAAGCCTGATGCTGACCGGCGACGAGAATATCGTCGACGTCAACTTCTCGGTGCTGTGGAAGGTGAAGCCGACCGGCGTCGGCGAATATCTGTTCAACATCCAGAATCCAGAAGGCACCGTGAAGGCGGTGGCCGAAAGCGCCATGCGCGAGGTGGTCGGCCGCTCCGAAATCCAGCCGATCCTGACTGGCGCGCGGCAGACCGTCGAGACCGCCGTGCAGGATCTGATGCAGAAGACGCTCGACCATTACGGCGCTGGCATCCTGGTGCAGCAGGTGCAACTGCAGAAGGTCGACCCGCCGGCGCAGGTGATCGACGCCTTCCGCGACGTGCAGGCCGCGCGCGCCGATCTCGAGCGCGCGCAGAACGAGGCGCAGACCTACGCCAACCGGGTGGTGCCGGAAGCGCGCGGTAACGTGGCGCGGATCACGCAGGCCGCGGAAGCCTACAAGTCGCAGACCGTGGCGGAAGCCACCGGCCAGACCTCGCGCTTCGTGAAAATCTACGAGCAGTACAAGAAGGCGCCCGAGGTCACCCGCGAGCGCATGTATCTGGAGACCATGGAGCGCGTGCTCGGCGGATCGAACAAGATCATCATCGATTCCAATCCGGGCGCCCAGGGCGTGGTGCCCTATCTGCCGCTCAATGAACTCGGGCCCCCGACGCCGCCGCGCAGCTCGTCCACGACGGGAGGCACGCGATGAGACTCAATGTCATCGGCGGCGTCGTCGCCGTCCTCGCCTTCGCCGCGCTGATCGTCGTCTATAGCGCGCTGTTCACCGTTTATCAGACGCAGCAGGCGCTGGTGGTTCGTCTGGGCCAGCCGGTGCACGTGGTCGGCGAGCCGGGCCTGCACGTCAAGGTGCCGTTCATCGACAGCGTGATCGATATCGACAAGCGCATCCTCGACCTGGAAGCGCCGGCGCAGGAAGTGATCGCCTCCGACCAGAAGCGGCTGGTGGTCGACGCCTTCGCGCGCTACCGCATCCAGGACCCGCTGCGTTTCTATCAAACGCTGGGCTCGATCCAGGGCGCCAATTCGCAGCTCGCCATTTTGCTCAACTCGGCGCTGCGCCGCGTGCTCGGCGAGGTGACCTTCACCCACGTCGTGCGCGACCAGCGCGCCGACCTGATGGCGCGCATCCGCGAACTGGTCGATCATGAGGCGACCGGCTACGGCATCGCGGTGGTCGACGTGCGCATCCGGCGCGCCGACCTGCCGGAGCAGAACAGCCAGGCGGTCTATCAACGCATGCAGACCGAGCGCCAGCGCGAGGCGGCGGAATTCCGCGCGCAAGGCGCCCAACGCGCGCAGGAAATCCGCGCGCGCGCCGACCGCGAGGTGACCGTGCTGGTGGCGGATGCCACCTCCAAGTCCGAGCAGATCCGCGGCGAGGGCGACGCCACCCGCAACCAGATCTTCGCCGACGCATTCAACAAGGACACGGACTTCTTCTCGTTCTACCGCTCGATGCAGGCCTACGAGGCCGGCCTCAAGCATTCCGATACGCGATTCCTGCTCAAGCCGGACACCAGTTTCTTCCGCTTCTTCAACAATCCGTCGGGCAAGCCGCGCGCGGAAACGGCGCCGTCGCCAGCCGCGCCGACTCGATAGCGCATGATCCCGAAAAGTGGGTACCGGTTTTCGGAAAAGATCATGCGCAAGAAAAAGAATTAGGGCGCGGCTTGGCATGGAAGACTTCCTGGCCGCGCTCGGGCTGGTCTTCGTGATCGAGGGCCTGGTGTTTGCCGCCTTTCCCGGCCCCGCCAAACGGGCGATGGCGAGCGTGCTGGAAACGCCGGAGACTTCGCTGCGCGCGATCGGCATCGGCTCGGCCGTCATCGGCCTGATCCTAGTATGGCTGGTGCGAAGCTGATTTTACGGGCAAATCGGCCTCTCATGATGTTGATGGCCGATGCCCTTGAATCGCCGTGAATACGGCGGCACTGTCGCGGTTCAACGCTATTTCTCAGGAGAGTCGACGCCCATGGGCGCTATCCTTAATCCAATGACGCATCGTGCCGGCCGCTTCGGGTTGGCGATTTTCGCCGCTGCCGCAATCGCTTGGCCGCTGCTGACCGCTTCCGCGCAAGCGCGCGGGCCGGACGGCATCGCCGACGTGGCGGAAGCCGTGATCGACGCGGTGGTCAATATCTCGACCAAGCAGACCGTGGAAATGAACACCACCGCCATGCCGCAGCTGCCACCCGGCTCGCCGTTCGAGGAATTCTTCGATGAGTTCTTCAAGAACCGCCGCGGCCAGAACGGGCAGGGCGGCGGCGCCCAGACGCCGCGCCGGGTCAATTCGCTCGGCTCCGGCTTCATCATCGATGCGTCCGGGCTTGTCGTGACCAACAACCACGTCATCTCCGACGCCGACGAGATCAGCGTCATCCTCAACGACGGCAGCATATTGAAAGCCGAAATCGTCGGCCGCGATACCAAGACCGATCTCGCGCTGCTGCGCGTCAAGCCGGTCAAGCCGCTCAAGGCGGTGAAGTTCGGCGACAGCGACAAGCTGCGGCTGGGCGAGTGGGTGATCGCGATCGGCAACCCGTTCAGCCTGGGCGGCACGGTGACCGCCGGCATCGTCTCGGCGCGCAACCGCGACATCCAGTCCGGGCCTTACGACAATTACATCCAGACCGACGCCGCCATCAATCGCGGTAATTCCGGTGGACCGCTGTTCAACCTCAATGGCGAGGTTATCGGCGTCAACACCGCGATCATCTCGCCATCGGGCGGTTCGATCGGCATCGGCTTTGCGGTGCCGTCGAAGACCGCCTTGGCGGTGATCGATCAGTTGCGCCAGTTCAAGGAAGTGCGGCGCGGCTGGCTCGGCGTGCGCATCCAGCAGGTGACCGACGAGATCGCCGACAGCCTCAGCATCAAGCCGGCGCGCGGCGCGCTGATCGCCGGCATCGACGACAAGGGCCCGGCCAAGCCCGCCGGCATCGAGCCGGGCGACGTCATCGTCAAGTTCGACGGCCAGGACATCAAGGAGATGCGCGACCTGCCCAAGATCGTCGCGGAAACGCCGGTCGGCAAGGACGTCGAGGTGACGATCATCCGCAAGGGCAATGAAGAAAAGAAGATCGTCAAGCTCGGGCGGCTCGAGGACGAAAAACAGGCCGCGCTGACACCCAAGAAAGACGGCACGGAAGAAAAGACGGTGGTGAAGAAGGCGCTCGGCCTTGACCTCGCCAATCTCACCGACGAACTGCGCAAGAAGCACAACATCAAGGACAAGGTGAAAGGCGTGCTGATCACCGGCGTCGATGCCAATTCGGCGGCGGCGGAAAAGCGCCTGTCGCCCGGCATGGTGATCGCCGAGGTGCAGCAGCAGCCGGTCGGCAGCGCCGACGAACTGCAGCAGCGCATCGAAAAGCTCAAGAAGGACGGCAAGAAGGCGGTGGTGCTGCTGGTGGTGACGCCGGACGGCGACCCGAGCTTCGTGGCGTTGAGTTTGCAGTAGCTAAGTTTCTCCCTCCCCCACTTGCGGGGGAGGGATTATTAATCCAGCACGTGATTGACCATGCCGTCGGCGAGCTTGGGCTCGAACCAGGTCGACTTCGGCGGCATGATGAGGCCGGCATCGGCCACCGCCATCAGGTCGGCCATCTGCGTCGGATAAAGCGCGAAGGCCACCGCCATCTCGCCGGACTTTACCCGCTTCTCAAGTCCTTCCAGGCCGCGCGCGCCGCCGATGAAATCGATGCGCTTGTCGGTGCGCGGATCCTTGATGCCGAGCAGCGGCTCGATCACGTTGCGGGTGAGCACCGTGATCGGCAGCCGGCCGATCGGATCGCTCGGCACCAGCTCGGGACGGATCGTGAGCCGGTACCAGCTGCCGGCGAGATACATGCCGTAGTCATGCGATGAAGCTGGACGCACCGGATCGGCGGACGGGGCAACCGTGAAGCTCTTGGCCAGTGCGGCGAGCACTTGCTCGGCGTTGCGGCCGTTCAAATCCTTCACCACGCGATTGTAGTCGAGGATGGTCATATCGCGTTCGGGGAAGATCACCGACAGGAAATAGCTGTGCGAACCCTCGCCCTTGCGCGCGGCGGCAACGCGCGCGGCTGCCGCCGAGCGGTGATGGCCGTCGGCGATGTAGATCGCCGGCAAGGCGTCGAAGGCGCGGCTGAGCTTGCCGATCGTGGCGTCGTCGGCGAGCACCCAGAGCTGATGGCGCACGCCGTCGTCGGCGGTAACGTCGACTTCCGGCTTGCCGGCGGCGGCTTGCGCCAGCAGAGCGTCGATTTCCGGCGCGTTCGGGTAACCGATCATCACCGGGCCGGTCTGCGCGTTGACCGCTTCGATCTGGCGCACGCGGTCGTCTTCCTTCAACGGCGTGGTCAGTTCGTGCTTGCGGATGCGGTTTGTGGCGTAGTCGGCGAGCGAGGCGGCGCAAGCCAAGCCGGTCTGCGTGCGGCCGCGCCAGGTGAGCCGGTAGACGTAATAGCTGGCCTTGGCGTCGCGCGTCATGACGCCGCCGGCGATCATCTTCGCGAGATTCTCGGCCGCCTTGGCGTAGACCGCGCGGTCGTAGGGGTCGGTCGCGGGGTCGAGGTCGATCTCCGGCTTCGAGATATGCAAAAAGCTCCACGGCTTGCCCTGGGCGCGGGCGCGCGCCTCGGCGCTGGAGAGCACGTCATAGGGCGGGGCCAACACCTCGGCGGCGCGTCCGGGCGCGGGGCGAAGTGCGCGAAATGGTTTAATGAGCGGCAAGACTTGTCTCCGGGCGTCGGGTGATGGCGGTGCTTATTGCAGGCCCGGCCGCGAGCGGCAAGTTGGAACCGATTTCCCGATTGATTTCGGCCGGTAATTCCTGCACCTCACTAGGCATGAGCGACGAAGCCGCCATTCTGGCCGCCAATGCGGCCTATTACCGCGCTTTCACGAGTGCCGATTTCGCGGCGATGAGCCGCATCTGGGCGGATGACAACGTATCCTGCATTCACCCCGGATGGCCGGTTCTGCTCGGCCGGCAGGCGATCCTGGAATCCTACCGCGAAATTCTGCGCAATCCGGACCAAGAGCGGATCGAGCCGCGCAACGAAACCGTGATGGCGACGGGCGACGAAGCCCGCGTATTTTGCGTGGAATTCGTCGGCGGAGCGGCGCTGGCCGCGACCAATTTGTTCAAGCGCGTCAACGGCGCGTGGCGGATGACGCATCATCAGGCCGGCCCGATCGCCGCGCTGGTCGAGGAACCGGTTTTGCAGCCGTCATCGCGGCGGTTGAACTAGCGGCGGCCAAGCCAGGCCACCCGCCTCGATCGCCATGCACAAACCCACCGCCATCCTGATCGCCGGCCCGACCGCCAGCGGCAAGTCGGCGCTGGCGCTGACGATGGCCGAGAAATTCGGCGGCACCATCGTCAATGCCGATTCCATGCAGGTCTATCGCGATCTGCGCGTCATCACCGCGCGCCCGACGCCGGCGGAAGAGGCGCGGGTGCCGCACCGGCTCTATGGTCATGTGGACGCCGGCGAAAATTATTCGGTCGGGCGCTGGTGCCGCGATGTCGGCGAGGCGCTCAACGAGATTGCCGCGCAGGGGCGCGTGCCGATCCTGGTCGGCGGCACCGGGCTTTATTTCAAGGCGCTGACCACGGGGCTCGCCGCCGTGCCGCCGATCCCGGCGGAAATTCGCGGCCAAGTGCGCGCGCGCATGGCAAGCGAAGGCGCTGCGGCGCTGCATGGCGAGCTTGCCAGCCTCGATCCGGTCACCGCGCAGCGCCTGATGGTGAATGACCGCTCGCGTATTTCGCGCGCGCTGGAAGTGGTGCTGGCGACCGGGCGCTCACTCACCGACTGGCACCGCGAAGGCATACCGGTGCTGGTCGATTCCGCGCGGGCCGCGAAAATCTTCCTCACCTGCGAGCGCAAGCAATTGGTGGCGCGGATCGAAACGCGTTTCGTCGCCATGCTGAAAGCCGGCGCGCTCGACGAGGTGCGGGCGCTTGAGCGGCGCCAGCTCGATCCCTTGCTGCCGGCCATGAAGGCGCATGGTGTGCCCTGGCTGATCCGCCATCTCAACGGCGAGATCTCCCTGGACGAGGCGGCGGCGGGCGCCATCATGGACACCCGCCGCTACGCCAAGCGCCAGCTCACCTGGTTCCGCAATCAGATGAAGGATTGGCCGTGGGCGGGCCCGGAACAGGCGCAAAAGGCGCTGGAAACCCAGCTTGCGGGGGTCTGATCTGCAATTTTGGCGCACAAATGCGCTTGACCGAGGCCGGGTGCCCCACTATAAAGCCGCGCAACGAAAGTTCGGGCAGACAAGGCAATGCGCAATATTATTACCGTAGTGGTAAAGGTTCGGACGCACCCCTAGCCCTGACAAAGGGCCCCAGGGAAGCGTCCGGACATGGCCCTTCGCGGGCCTTTTTTATTGCGGTGTGAGAAGGACGATGACGATGACACGCGAAATGACCGGCGCCGAAATGGTGATGGAGGCGCTCGCCGACCAAGGCGTGAAGCATCTGTTCGGCTATCCGGGCGGCGCGGTGCTGCCGATCTACGACGCTCTGTTCGCGCAGAAAAAGGTGCAGCACATCCTGGTGCGGCACGAGCAGGGCGCGGTGCACGCCGCGGAAGGCTATGCGCGCTCGACCGGCAAGGTCGGCTGCGTGCTGGTCACGTCGGGGCCGGGCGCCACCAATGCGGTGACCGGTCTGACCGATGCGCTGTGCGACTCGATCCCGATCGTCTGCATCACCGGACAAGTTCCTACTCACCTGATCGGCAACGACGCGTTCCAGGAATGCGACACGGTCGGCATCACCCGGCCGTGCACCAAGTACAATTACCTGGTCAAGCGCATCGAGGATCTGCCGCGCGTGCTGCACGAGGCATTCCACATCGCCGCCAGCGGGCGGCCGGGGCCGGTGGTGGTCGATATCCCGAAGGATATCCAGTTCGCCAAGGGGGTCTATTCCAAGCCGAAGGATTTCCCGCACACCGGTTACAAGCCCAAGCTCAAGGGCGACATGGAGAAGATCAAGCAGGCGGTCGAATTGATGGCGCATGCCAAGCGGCCGCTGTTCTACACCGGCGGCGGCGTGATCAATTCCGGCAAGGCGGCGAGCGATCTGTTGCGCGAGCTGGTCAAGCTCTCAGGCTTCCCGATCACCTCGACGCTGATGGGGCTTGGCGCTTTTCCCTCCGCCGATCCGCAATGGATGGGCATGCTAGGCATGCATGGCACGCTGGAAGCCAACATGGCAATGCACGATTGCGACGTGATGATCTGCATCGGCGCGCGTTTCGACGACCGCATCACCGGCCGCATCGACGCCTTCTCGCCCGGATCGAAGAAGATCCATGTCGACATCGATCCATCCTCGATCAACAAGAACGTCCACGTCGACGTGCCGATCGTCGGCGACTGCGCGCATGTGCTGGAGGACATGGTGCGGCTGTGGCGCACCGGCGCGGTCCATCCCGAAAAGAAGGCGCTGGGCGACTGGTGGAAACAGATCGACAAATGGCGCGCCCGCAAGTCGCTCGCCTACCGGAATTCGAACGAGGTGATCAAGCCGCAATACGCCATCCAGCGGCTGTACGAGGCGACCAAGGACCGCGACTGCTACATCACCACGGAAGTCGGCCAGCACCAGATGTGGGCGGCGCAGTTCTACGGCTTCCAGGAGCCGAACCGCTGGATGACCTCCGGCGGCCTAGGCACCATGGGCTACGGCTTGCCGTCCTCGGTCGGCGTGCAGCTCGCGCATCCGAAATCGCTGGTCATCGATATCGCCGGCGAGGCCTCGGTGCTGATGACCATGCAGGAGCTGTCGACCGCGGTGCAGTACCGGCTGCCGATCAAGATCTTCATCCTCAACAACCGCTACATGGGCATGGTGCGGCAGTGGCAGGAATTGCTGCACGGCGGACGCTATTCGGAGAGCTATTCGGAAGCGCTGCCCGATTTCGTCAAGCTGGCCGAGGCCTATCACGCGGTCGGTATCCGCTGCGAGAAGCCGGGCGATCTCGACCACGCGATTAAGGAAATGATCGACGTCGACAAACCGGTGTTGTTCGACTGCGTGGTCGACCCGAAGGAAAACTGCTTCCCGATGATCCCGTCGGGACGCGCGCATAATGAAATGATCCTCGGCGATGCGGCGGAAAAGCTCGAAGACGCGATCACCGAAGCAGGCAAGGTGATGGTCTGATGAAACTCGCCATCATCGGCGCCGGCAATGTCGGCGGCGCGCTCGGCACCGCCTGGGCGCAGAAGGCCGGCCACGAGATCTGCTTCGGCGTGCGCGACCCGAAGTCGGACAAGACGCAAGCGTTGCTGCGCGCGATCGGCGGCAAGGCGCGCGCCGGCACTGCGGCGGAGGCCGCCGCTTTCACCGACATCATCGTATTGTCGACGCCGTGGCCGGCGGCGGAAGCCGCCATCCGCGCCATGGGCAGCCTGAAAGGTAAAATCATTCTCGATGCCACCAACCCGCTGACGCGCGGGCCGGACGGCATCACTCTGGAGATCGGCCACAGCATTTCCGCCGGGGAGAAAGTCCAGGGCTGGGCAGCGGGCGCCTCGGTATTCAAGACGCTCAACACCACCGGCTTCGGCAATATGGCGAACCCGGTCTTCAACGGCGTGAAGTCGGTGATGTTCGTGGCCGGCGACGACGCGGCGAACAAGCCGAAGGTGATCGATCTGGTCGGCCAGCTCGGTTTCGACGTGGTGGACGCCGGGCCTTTGCGCAACGCCCGCTTGCTCGAGGCCCACGCCATGCTGTGGATCGATCTTGCGCTCGCGCGCGGCCAGGGTCGCGACTTCGCTTTTGCAATCGTTAGACGTTAAGGACGAATATCATGAACGCTCCCTCGACAAGCCACTATCCGGCGGCGCCGACCGCGCAGAAGTCGGAGAGCCATACTCTCTCGGTGCTGGTCGACAACGAGCCGGGCGTGCTGGCGCGCGTCATCGGCCTATTCTCCGGCCGCGGTTACAACATCGAGTCGCTGACGGTGTCGGAGACCGAGCACGCCAAGCATCTCTCGCTCATCACCATCGTCACGACGGGAACGCCGATGGTGATCGAGCAGATCAAGAACCAGCTCGACCGCCTGGTGCCGGTGCACCGCGTGGTGGACATGACGCTGCTGGGCGGCTCGATCGAGCGCGAGTTGGCGATGGTCAAAATTAAGGGCAAGGGCGAGCACCGGGTCGAGGCGCTGCGGCTGGCGGATGCCTTTCGCGCGCGGGTGATCGACGCCACCACCGAAAGCTTCATCTTCGAGATCACCGGCAAGAGCGACAAGATCGAGCAGTTTGTGGCGCTGATGCTGCCGCTCGGGCTGGTCGAGGTCTCGCGCACCGGCATCGCGGCCATCGCGCGCGGGCCGGAGGGGATGTCGGCCCGATAGATTTCGCCATGCCCGGCCTTGTGCCGGGCATCCACGTCTTGCTATCGACACGGCACCGAATAAACGGCCCGTCTGAGCGGCTCAAATAGGGGTTAAGTACCATGCGTGTTTACTACGATCGCGACGCCGACCTGAACCTGATCAAGGGCAAGAAGGTCGCCATCATCGGCTACGGCAGCCAGGGCCACGCCCATGCGTTGAACTTGCGCGACAGTGGCGTGAAAGAGGTCGCGGTCGCCCTGCGCAAGACCTCCGGCGGCGTGAAGAAAGCCGAGACCGAGAAATTCAAGGTCATGGAAGTGGCCGACGCCGCCAAATGGGCCGACGTGATGATGATGCTCACCCCCGACGAATTGCAGGGCGACATCTATCGCGACCATCTCGCCAAGAATATGAAGGACGGCGCGGCGCTGATGTTCGCGCACGGGCTCAACGTGCATTTCAACCTGATCGAGCCGCGCGGCGACCTCGACGTGCTGATGATTGCGCCGAAAGGTCCCGGCCACACCGTGCGCTCGGAATATCAGCGCGGCGCCGGCGTGCCCTGCCTGCTGGCGATCCACAAGGACGCCTCCGGCAATGCGCACGATCTCGGCCTGTCTTATGGCGCGGCGATCGGCGGCGGCCGCGCCGGCATCATCGAGACCACGTTCAAGGAAGAATGCGAGACCGATTTGTTCGGCGAGCAGGCCGTGCTGTGCGGCGGCGTGGTCGAACTGATGAAGGCGGGCTTCGATACGTTGTGCGAGGCCGGCTACGCGCCCGAGATGGCTTATTTCGAATGCATCCACGAGATGAAGCTGATCGTCGACCTGATCTATGAAGGCGGCATCGCCAACATGAACTATTCGGTGTCCAACACCGCGGAATACGGCGAATACGTCTCCGGCCCGCGCGTGATCACGCAGGAAACGCGCGCCGAGATGAAGCGCATTCTCGCCGATATCCAGTCCGGCCGCTTCACGCGCGACTGGATGCTGGAAAACAAAGTGAACCAGACCTCGTTCAAGGCGACGCGCGCCAAGCTGGCCGAACATCCGGCCGAGCAGATCGGCGCCAAGCTGCGCGAGATGATGCCCTGGATCAAACAGCGCGCGTTGGTCGACAAGACCAAGAATTGATTCGCTTGTTGCGCACCGCATTCATTGCCGCGGCCGCCCTCATCGGGGCGGCCGCGTTTGCATTGGCTGGCGAGCAGGGCGAGCCCGAGCAGCATTGCGACGGCAGCACTTACGAAATCGTGGAGTGCTTGAAGGCGCAAACGGCGCAATGGGACAAGCGCATGACGATTGCCTACCAAGAGGCGCTCAAGGATGCGCAGCCGAAACAGCGCGAGCAATTGCGCGCGGCGCAGCGGCTGTGGATCCAGTACCGCGACGCCAATTGCCTGTATTACGGACTGGGCGAGGGCACGATCGCGCGCATCGAAGCCGGCTATTGCATGAAGGATTTGACGCAAACGCGCGCGGTCGAGCTCGAGAGCAAGACCGAGAAGCACTAGCGCGGCGTCGTCG
>Ga0209890_10000644_pt1 | contig 16063 bp, 12 predicted proteins | sample OrgsoiDNA2013049_FD_185799 | JGI IMG/M metagenome (GOLD analysis project Ga0209890, IMG submission 185799) | Permafrost soil microbial communities from the Arctic, to analyse light accelerated degradation of dissolved organic matter (DOM) -... | ecosystem: Environmental > Terrestrial > Soil >...
GACATCATGGGCGGCCCCGAGCCGCGGCCGCAGGGTCGCCCACCGCCCGGGAATTTTCGCGCGCCGCGTTTCGCGCCGCAGATCGTCGGCCCGGACGGCTCGACGTACACCGTGTTGCTGGTGCCGCGGCGTCCCAGTATCTTCGGCGCCCTGAGCCTGCCGGGCATCTCGCTGACCATTCTGAGCATCGCACTGGCGGTAAGCGCGTTTGCCAGCTGGTGGCTCGCCCAGCACCTCTCCGCGCCGATCCGCCGCATTCAGGAAGGCGCGCGGGCGCTCGCCGCCGAAAAGCTCGACATGCGCGTGGGCCACCTGCGCGTGAGCGCGGGGCTCGAGGGCCGCAAGGATGAACTGGCGGTGCTGGCACGCGACTTCGACGCCATGGCGGATCAGCTGCGTGCCAACCGTGATGCCATCACGCAGCTGCTGCGCGACATCTCGCACGAATTGCGTTCGCCATTGGCGCGAATGCGCGTCGCGCTCGGACTCGCGCGTCATCCGGGCGGCGATTTGCAGCGCCAGTTGGACCGATTGGAGCGTGAGATCGAGCGTCTCGACGGTCTCATCAGTCAAGTTCTCAAACTGGCGCGGTTGCACGGCGCCGATGCACCCTTCGAGCGCGAGGAATTCGATCTCGACGAAGTGCTCGAACAGGTCGTGCGCGACGCAAACTACGAAGGCGCCGTCAAGGGTTGCCATGTGACGCTCGCCGGCGCGGCGCGCGCCACGCTGCATGGCAACCGCGAGCTGCTGTCGAGCGCCATCGAGAACGTGTTGCGCAACGCGCTGCACTATAGTCCCCAAGGCGCGCCGGTCGAAGTATCCATCGCACGTCGCGAGGCTGCGGGCTTGTCGATCGTCATCCGCGATCATGGTCCGGGCGTGCCCGCGGGCGAATTGGAGCGTATATTCGAACCGTTCTATAGGGTGGCGGAATCGCGCGACCGCGACACCGGCGGCGAGGGTATCGGCCTGGCGATAACATGCCAGGTCATGAAAGCTCATGGCGGTTCGGCCATGGCGAACAATCATACGGACGGCGGCCTCGAAGTCAGCTTGAGCTTGCCGAGCGCAGCGCTTGCTGCTTAACGGGGCAGCGACTGCTGCTCAACGTGGGAGATCGATGTGGTGAGCCTGTACCAAGAGGCCTGTAAGTACATTCCGGGCGGCGTCAATTCGCCGGTTCGCGCCTTTCGCAGCGTCGGCGGTGAACCCATTTTCTTCAAAAAGGCGGCCGGGGCTCATACCATTGCCGCCGACGGACGGCGCTTCATCGATTATGTGGGCTCGTGGGGCCCGATGATTCTGGGCCACGCACATCCCCAGGTGATCGCGGCCGTACAGGCCGTGGCTGCGGACGGCCTCTCCTTCGGCGCACCCACCGAACTCGAGACGGCGCTTGCGCGGCGCGTGATCGAACTCATGCCCTCCATCGAGTTGATTCGTTTCGTCAGCTCCGGTACCGAGGCCACCATGAGCGCCATTCGCTTGGCCCGCGGTTTCACCGGCCGCGATACCATCGTGAAGTTCGAAGGCTGCTATCACGGGCACTCCGATTCGCTGTTGATCAAGGCCGGGTCGGGCGCGCTCACCTGCGGCGTTCCCACCTCGCCGGGCGTGCCTAAGGCACTGGCCGCTCACACCGTGACGCTCAACTACAATGACGCCGCCCAGGTCCGCGACGTGTTCAGCCGGATCGGTGATCGAATCGCATGCATCATCGTTGAACCGGTGGCCGGCAACATGAACTGTGTATTGCCGGCTCCCGGCTTTCTGCAAACCTTGCGTCAGGAATGCGACCGCGTGGGCGCCGTGCTGATCTTCGACGAAGTGATGACGGGCTTTCGCGTCGCGCTCGGTGGCGCACAGGAATTGTATGGCGTGCGTCCCGATCTTACGACTCTGGGCAAGATCATCGGCGGCGGCATGCCGGTGGGCGCATTCGGCGGACGCCGCGACATCATGGAGCGGCTCGCGCCGCTGGGGCCCGTCTATCAAGCGGGAACCTTGTCCGGCAATCCGGTGGCAATGATCGCCGGACTCACCACCCTGGAATTGGTTGCCGCTCCCGAATTCCATCAACGCCTCAAGGTCACCACCGATACCTTGATGCAGCGGCTTGCCGCGGCCGCGGAGCGTGCCGACATTCCGCTTGCAACCAATCATGTCTGCGGCATGTTCGGATTTTTTTTCACCGGCGAGAAGCACGTGGACACGTTCGCCAAGGTCATGGCCTCCGATGTGGAGCGTTTCAGGCGGTTTTTCCACTCCATGCTGGATGCACGCGTCTACTTCGCACCGTCGGCCTTCGAGGCCGGATTCTTGTCGGCGGCGCATTCCGCCCTGGACATCGATGCCACCATCGCGGCGGCGCAGAGAATATTCCCCGGACTGCACGCCGCCGAGGAGCCTGTCTGAGTATTCTGCGTGGCCGCGAGGGCTCCAAGGATGCGCGCGTTCGCTTGGTTTCTGGGACTGATCCTCTTGGGTCTTGTCGCGATAGCGGTGTTCACCTATCCGCTGTGGTTGCTGTTGCATCCGCATTTCAATGTTCCGTTCCATCGCATCGGCGAGCGTATCGGCATGCTGGCCTTGCTGGTGGGCTTTGGGCTCTCGGCTGGGCGCTTGCGGCTCGCCGATAAGGTCAGCCTCGGATACGGGATTCCACGGCGTTTGTTCCTCAGGGAAATGCTGATCGGCTTAGGCGTCGGGGCTGCGACCATGGTGATGGTGGTCGCCATCATGACCGCGCTGGGGCTGCTCGATTGGACGGCAGCCGCGGGATACACCGCGACCGCCTTCAGCAAACTCGTCGTTGGCAGGCTAGTGAGCGGGCTTGCCGTGGCATTCATCGAAGAGACCTTCCTCCGCGGCGCCATGCATACCGGGATCGAGCGCGAGTCGGGTGCCGGAGCCGCGGTGCTATTGACCGCCGTCGTCTACGCGGCCACGCATTTCTTTGCCAGCTTCAAAATATCTCCCGACCAGGTGACTGCATGGAGCGGTCTCGATCTCCTGGGCGGTACGCTGCACTTGCTTGCACATCCGTTCGGCATTGCGGACGCATTCTTGTGTCTGTTCGCCGTCGGCATCGTACTCGCTACCGTCCGCGTCGCCACCGGCAATATTGCAGCGTGCATCGGACTGCACGCGGGCTGGGTATGGGTGATGCTGACGGTGCACGAGATGGCGCAGCCGCTGCGCTCGGCACCCTGGAATTTTTTACTCAGCCGCTTCGACGGATTCGTCGGGTGGCTGGTGTTGGCGTGGACGATCCCGCTGGGCTTCGGCTTGCGCCGCTTCTACGCCAACCGCGCCGGCTAGGAGCCTGTCTGAGTATTCCCCGTGGCCTTACCTAAGGCAGATTTTCCCTCAGATGAGGCGGAGCCGACGTGGTTGGGTCAGGACCCAATGAGGAGGCGACAACGACGAATGAGGGAAAATCTGCAAGGGTACGACGGGTTGGCTGGGAGAGGGGCGTCTGCGGCGTTGCGCGGCTGGTCCGTAGTACTTAACTTAGGCCTGCGCCGCGCGCCTTGCATCCGCTCCCTCTCCCAGCCAACGCGGCTCACGCGGAATATTCAGACAGGCTCCGTGGTCAGGGGCGCCAGCACATCGAGCCGCTGAACGGGATCGTCGATCTCGAGAAGGCTTTGCTTCTCGTACAAAGGGATTGGCAGAATCTCCGCGAAGCGATGGCCCACCCACGCCGCATCGTCCAAGCGCATGTCGATGTCGGTATACACCTCGCCCAGTTGCGGCAACACGGTTTTCAGCAGTTCCGCCAGACGCGCGTGGCGCTGCGGAACGGGGACGGTAGGCTCGGGCGTGAGCCACTCGATCTCGGCCATATTGAGACCGTCCCTGGCCAACGATTTCCTCGAGATGCGGAAGCGCTGCTGACCGACGCACGAGAGACCGAGCAGCCCATCGGGCAATTGATTGAAATCCGTGATCTTCGCGATCGTGCCAACGTCGTAGGTTTCCGCGGGACCCACTTCGTTGCCTTCGCGAATCAAGACGACACCGAAGCCGTGGCTTTCCCGCATGCAACGCCGCACCATGTCCAAGTAGCGCGTTTCGAAAATCCGCAGCGGCAGCGGACCGTCCGGGAACAGCACCATATTGAGCGGGAACAGCGCGATCGACGTCACGATAAGCCGCCCTGCGCCGAACCCGGCTGCCGTTTGCGCAGTTCCGCGAGCAGTTTGTCTTGCAAACCGCCGAAACCGCCGTTGCTCATGACGAGCATCTGGTCGCCCGGGCGGCTGTCGTCGGCCAATCCTTGCACGAGTGCTTCGACAGTCGCCGCAAAACTCGCGCGCCCCCCCAACGATCCCAACGCCGCCGGCAAATCCCATCCCAGATCCGGCGAGTTGAGAAACCACGAGCGGTCCGCGAGCGCCAGTGACGGGGCCAACTGATCGCGATGCACGCCGAGCTTCATGGAGTTGGATCGCGGTTCTACTACGGCCACGATGCGCGCCGCGCCGACGCGGGCGCGCAAGCCCTGGAGGGTGGTTTCGATTGCGGTCGGATGATGCGCGAAGTCATCGTAAATCGTCACGTCGCCCACCACGCCGCGAATCTCCATGCGCCGCTTCACCCCGCGGAACTCGCGTAAGGCGAGCGCGGCGCGCGCCGGATCGATCCCCACGTGATGAGCCGCCGCGATCGCCGCCAACGCATTCATCACGTTGTGCTTGCCGAGCAGCGTCCACTCGACCTCGGCCACATGCTGACCCCGCTGATGCACCGCAAACCTCGCGGATTCGCCCGCTTCGTCGTGCGCGCTCCAATCGACGTCGTGGCGCGCGTCGCCGAATGTCTCGCACGGGGTCCAGCACCCCATTGCCAACGTGAGCCCAAGTTCCGCATCATCGCCGTTGACGACCAGCCGGCCGGCCGACGGTACGGTACGAATCAGCTGATTGAATTGACCACGGATGGCCGCAACGTCCGGGTAGATATCCGCATGGTCGTATTCCAGATTGTTCAGTATCGCCGTGCGCGGCCGGTAGTGAACGAATTTCGCCCGCTTGTCGAAAAATGCCGTGTCGTACTCATCCGCTTCGATCACAAAGTAAGGTGCGGACCCAAGCCGTGCCGTTGAATGGAAATTAGTGGGCACGCCGCCGATCAGGAACCCGGGATTGAGCCCCGCGTGTTCCAAGATCCAGGCGAGCATGCTGCTGGTGGTGGTCTTGCCATGAGTGCCGGCGACCGCCAGCACGTGCCGGTCCTTGAGCACCTGCTCGGCGAGCCACAACGGTCCGGAGGTATAGCGCAGGCCGCGGTCGAGCATCGCCTCCACGACGGGACTACCGCGCGACAGTGCGTTGCCGACCACGACCATGTCGGGACGCAAGTCCAGTTGCTCGGCGCCATATCCTTGGACGTAGTCGATACCCAACGCATCGAGCTGGGTACTCATCGGCGGATAGACGTTCAGATCGGATCCCGTCACGCGGAAGCCTGCCGCTTTCGCGATCGCGGCAATACCGCCCATGAACGTGCCGGCTATCCCCAATATGTGCACGTGCATGATGTTACGCGTCCGGCAGAAACTGTTGTTCCAGCACCATCGACAGCAACAAGTAGCCCACGCTGATCGCTAGCCCTAACGCGAACCCGGAGTCGAGCGCCGCCCGCCAGATGTTGGCGCACGCGAGCAGATACCAGATTAGACCCAGGAACAGCAACAGACCCAACGGAATGGCCGCCGGCCGATCCGATCCGACCACGTTGAGCAGCGAGCCCAAGGGATACAGCACCAACTCCGCGAGCACGGCAACGCCCAACAACGCAATGCCGGTCTGCAGAAACCGTTGGCCGTGCCGCGCGACGGCGAGCACTACCCAGGCGAACGCCAGCGGCAACCCGACGCTTAAGGCAACGCGCGTAAAAATGCGGTCGCTTGGGTTAGGCGGCAGCAGCGCACCCAGCACTTCGAGCAATGCCACCGCAGCGGCCACCAGCCCCAACAAAAAGAACGACGCCGGCAACTGCGCCGGCGATCTGCGCCAGAGGGCAATATCCAAAAATGCTTTAGCGAGTCGCAGCATCGTTCATTCAGTCATAATCGATTTTTTAAATTGTACACGCGGAACGAAGGTATGCCCGATGCGATTTGGGTCGATCGAAATGACGAGTTGCCGGCACTGGCGCGCCGACTCGAATCGCAGTCCCTGATCGGTGTCGATACGGAATTCCTGCGCGAACGAACTTTTTTTCCCAAGCTCTGCCTACTGCAAGTCGCAGCCAGAGGCGAGATTTGGTGCGTCGACACTCTGCGCGGCGGCAGTCTCGACCATTTGGTTCCCGCGATGACCGCAGTGCAAACGCGCAAGGTCATCCACTCGGCGCGCCAGGATCTCGAGGCGTTTTATCTGACCACCAAGAGGGTGATTTCACCGGTGTTCGACACTCAGATCGCCGCGGGCTGCATCGGTCTGAAGCCGCAAGTAGGATACGCAGAGCTGGTCAAGACCTTGCTGGATGTCACCATCCCCAAAGGTCAGACGCGCACCGATTGGTCCAAACGGCCGCTGACCGCGGAACAGCTCGAATACGCCGCCGACGACGTTTTGTATCTCGGCGAGCTCGCCGAACTCCTGGCCGCGCGTTTAAAAAGTCTGGGACGAGAACACTGGGTGTCGGAAGATTGCGCCGCACTCCAGAATCCTCGGCTGTACGAACCGGACCCAACCCACGCGTGGGAACGGCTGCGCGGCATCGGCCAACTGGAGCTGCAGCCGCGGGCGCGTGCCAAGAGCATCGCTATCTGGCGAGAAAGACTCGCGCGCGAACGCGATCTGCCGCGTGCCTGGATCATTTCCGACGCGGCCCTGTTTGCAGTCGCGCAGGCCAACCCCGGGTCGCGCGCGGCGCTCGCCGCGCTGCATGCCATGCCGGCGAATTTCAACGACGCTTTCGCAGCCGCCCTCTTGAAAACGTTGCACGAAGAATCGAAAAAACCGATCGATGACGTGAACCCCAGTCAAGATGCGCGCCCGACTCCGGCACAGAAAGCGTTGATCGAGCGGCTCGCCAAAATCGTCGATGCGCGCGCGGCGGAACTGCAAGTGAGCGCGGAGCTGCTCGCGCCGCGAGGCGAGCTCAAGGCGCTCGCCATGGGTAAGCGCGACTCGCATGCGCTCGCCGGCTGGCGACGCCAGGAGATCGGCGATCGTCTCCTCGAGATTATTTAGGCGCTTCGCGCCAACACCTACGGGGTCGGGGCGACCCCGTCCGATAATGCTCGCGACGCGAGCATTGCATCAACAAGCGAGATCCGGCTAGTTGTTTACTGCGTGCTGGATGCTCTTGAACACGGTATTCATATCTGCATCCGCAGCCACCACGCGCAACAGCCCGGAATCGGCGTAGTAATTGATGAGCGGCTTGGTCTGCGCGTCGTACACTTCGAGGCGCCTGCCGATGACTTCTTCCCTGTCGTCCGGACGCTGGATCAGGCGCGGCAGATGCCCGCACTTCTCGAGATGCAGCGCAGTGTCCGGCGGTGAAGTGAACACGTTGAACATCTGGCCGCAGTCCTGGCAAATTCGCCGGCCCGTTAGGCGTTTGAACAGAACACCGAGGTCCAGATTCAGCAACACCACCGCCTCGAGCGGCCTAGCGATCTCGCCGAGCATCTTTCCGAGCGCGTCGGCCTGGCTGATGTTCCGCGGAAACCCGTCCAAAATGAAGCCCTTGGCCGCGTCGGCGTGGCCCAATCTGTCGCGAATCATCCCGAGCACGGTGTCATCGTCGACCAGCTTGCCGGTATTCATTGCCGCCTTCGCGCGCAGCCCAAGCTCCGTCCCAGCCGCCACCGCCTCGCGCAGCAGATCGCCGGTCGAGATTTGCGGCACGCCGTAGGTCTTGACCAGGAGCTGCGACTGCGTGCCCTTGCCGGACCCGGGTGCGCCTAAGAGGACTATACGCATGATTCTCGCTGATGATGAAAGCGCGCTACCGTACCTTTGCGGGCGGTCATCGTCAAACGCCTGGATGCGCGTTCCAGCGTCCGCATAATCGTGCTGTACGAGCGCCGATCGGCTATCCTGCGCGGCTTATGAAGCGCTCAACATCCAGAAACGCGTTCTACGCACAATCCGGCGGGGTCACCGCCGTCATCAACGCAACCGCCTGCGGACTGCTCGAAACGGCACGTAAGTACCCGAACCGGATAGCGAAAGTCTACGCTGGCCGGCACGGCATCATCGGCGCCTTGAGCGAAGACATGATCGACACCAGTAAGGAAAGCCGGGCAACCATCAGCGGTTTGCGCTACACGCCGGGCGGGGCATTTGGGTCGGCACGCTACAAACTGGCCGGAATCGACCAGAATCGCGCCCAGTACCAGCGCTTGATCGACGTGTTCCGGGCTCACGACATTGGTTATTTTTTCTATAACGGCGGCAACGACTCCATGGATACCGCGCAAAAGGTATCGGAGATGGGCGCGCAGCTGGGATACCCGATCATCTGCATCGGGGTACCGAAAACCGTGGACAACGACCTTCCCATCACCGATTGCTGCCCCGGTTTCGGCTCGGCGGCCAAGTACATTGCCGTCTCGACGCGCGAGGCCGCGCTCGATGTCCTATCGATGGCGCGCACGTCCACGAAGGTGTTCGTGCTGGAAGTCATGGGCCGTCATGCCGGCTGGATGGCCGCAGCAAGCGGCTTGGCGGGCGCCAAGAGCGGCGATGCACCCCACATCATTCTGTTTCCCGAGATTACCTTCGATCGCCCGCGCTTCCTCGCCAAGGTCAAGCAGACCGTCGAGAAACACAGCTACTGCGTGGTGGTGGTATCCGAAGGGGTGCGCGACCCCGATGGCAAATTTCTGGCGGAAGCCGGCACCAAGGACGCGTTCGGACATGCGCAGTTGGGCGGCGTCGGCCCCGTCGTGGCACAGATGACTCAGGAAGCGTTCGGCTACAAGTTTCATTGGGCCGTGGCCGATTACCTGCAGCGGTCGGCGCGGCACATTGCCTCCAAGGTGGATGTCGAGCAGGCGTATGCCGTCGGCAAGGCCGCGGTCGAATTCGCGCTCAAGGGCAAGAACGCCGTCATGCCGGTGATCGTCAGAAAGTCCTCCAAACCGTATCGCTGGACCATCGGCGAAGCTCCTTTGAGCGCCGTTGCCAACCAGGAAAAGAAAGTGCCTCGCCAGTACATAACCGCGGACGGTTTCGGCATCACCGCAGCCTGCCGGCAGTACTTGTCGCCGCTGATCCACGGCGAGGACTACCCACCCTACGCCCGCGGCTTACCCACCTATGTCGCGCTGAAGGGCGTCGGCGTGCCCAAACGGCTCAAGAAAAAGTTCACCGTTTAGGCGATATTCAGGCGATAACTGCTGAATTTTCAATAACATAACTAGCACCTTCAGACGACACGGAGATCCTCGATGACGCTCGACAATGCCCTTTGGCTGGCGATAGGTTCAGGTGTGATAGCGATTCTCTATGGCTTGGTATCCGTCCGCTGGATCTTAGCCCAGCCCGCCGGCAGCGCTCGGATGCAGGAAATCGCCGCCGCCATTCAGGCCGGCGCCCGCGCGTACCTGAATCGCCAGTACTCCACCATCGCCATCGTCGGCGTGATTCTCTTCGTCGTTCTCGGACTCAGTCTGGGCTGGGCCACTGCCGGCGGCTTTGCGGTGGGGGCGCTCCTCTCCGGGCTCGCCGGTTACATCGGCATGTTCATCTCGGTGCGCGCCAATGTGCGCACCGCTCAGGCAGCCCACCACGGGATCAATGCGGCTCTCAAAGTCGCGTTCCGCGGCGGCGCCATCACCGGCATGCTGGTGGTCGGCTTAGGGTTGTTGGGCGTGGCCGGCTACTACCTGGTCATGCTGCATATTTTGGGCGACGCCGAAGGGGCGCTGCGGTCGCTGGTCGGTCTGGCATTCGGCGGCTCGCTGATCTCCATATTCGCGCGCTTGGGCGGTGGAATCTTCACCAAGGGCGCAGATGTTGGGGCGGACTTGGTCGGCAAGGTCGAGGCGGGAATACCGGAGGATGATCCGCGCAATCCGGCGGTCATCGCCGACAACGTCGGCGACAACGTGGGCGATTGCGCCGGCATGGCCGCCGACTTGTTCGAGACCTACGCCGTCACCCTGGTCGCCACCATGCTTCTGGGCGGACTCGTCATGATCGACATGGGCGAGCGAGCGGTGCTGTTCCCGCTGGTGCTCGGCGCCATTTCGATCGTTTCTTCCATCGTCGGCACGTTTTTCGTGTCCACCAAGGAAGGCGGCAAGATCATGAATGCCTTGTACAAAGGCGTCATCGTCTCCGGCGCCATTTCCGCCATTGCGTTTTATTTCGTCTCCCAGGCCATCATGGCCGACAAAGCCATGGACATATGGCTCTGCACGATGGTCGGTCTCGCGCTGACGGCCGCCATGATCGTGATTACCGAGTATTACACGGCCACTGAATACGGCCCCGTTCAGCATGTCGCCTCAGCCTCGCAGACCGGCCACGCCACCAATATCATTGCGGGACTGGGTGTCTCCATGAAAGCGTGCGCCCTGCCCGTGATCGCCGTGACTTTGAGCATCTGGGCGTCCTATCGGCTCGAGGGGCTGTATGGCATTGCCATCGCCGCCACGGCGATGTTGTCCATGACCGGCATGATCGTTGCGCTCGACGCCTACGGTCCCATCACCGACAACGCCGGCGGCATCGCGGAGATGGCCGGCCTCGACGCCAAGGTCCGGGATGTCACCGATCCGCTGGATGCAGTGGGCAACACCACCAAGGCCGTCACCAAGGGCTACGCCATCGGCTCCGCAGGGCTCGCAGCCCTGGTGCTGTTCGCCGATTACACCCACAAGCTCGAGGAAGTCCTCGGACACGTCACCGCCTTTGACCTGTCGAATCCGGCCGTGATCATCGGTTTGTTCATCGGCGGCCTCATTCCCTACATGTTCGCCGCCATGGCGATGGAGGCGGTAGGCCGCGCTGCGGGCTCGGTGGTCAATGAAGTACGGCGTCAATTCCGCGAGATCAAGGGCATCATGGAAGGCACCGCCAAGCCTGACTATTCCCGCGCCGTCGACATGCTGACCAAGGCCGCCATCAAGGAGATGATCATTCCCTCCTTGTTGCCCATCCTCGCACCCATCGTGCTGGTGCTGGTCGTCAACTGGCTCATGGGGCCCGGATACGGCGTGCAGGCTCTCGGCGGTTTGCTCATCGGCACCATCGTCACGGGGTTGTTCGTCGCCATTTCCATGACCACCGGCGGCGGCGCTTGGGACAACGCGAAGAAATACATCGAGGAAGGCCATTTCGGCGGCAAAGGCTCCGACGCTCACAAAGCGGCGGTGACCGGCGATACGGTCGGCGACCCCTACAAGGATACCGCCGGACCCGCGATCAATCCCCTCATCAAGATCATCAACATCGTGGCACTTCTGATGGTGCCCATCCTCGGCAAGATGATATAGGAGGGGCGCCGAGCCCGGGGCGCGCAGCTCGGCGCCCCCAATCAGATGTCGAAATAAAGGGCGTCGGGTTCGGCGGCGCCGTCGCGGCTCGCAACCCGCAATTCCGGATCTTTGAGCGATACGCGAGAACGCGGCGGCACGCTGCGTGTGATGAACGCCGATCCGCCGATGACGCTGTCCGCACCGATCACGGTTTGACCGCCAAGGACGGTGGCGTTCGCGTACAGCGTGGCGCCGCTTTCAACCGTGGGATGCCGCTTCTTGTTCCGAATGAGGTGCCCGGCCGCGTCCCGTGGAAAAGACAGCGCCCCCAGGGTCACACCCTGGTACAGCTTCACACCGTCGCCGATGTCGCTGGTTTCACCGATCACCACGCCCGTTGCATGATCGATGAAGAACGCTGAGCCGATTCTCGCGCCGGGGTGAATATCGCATCCGGTCTTCGAATGCGCCCACTCGGTCATGATCCGCGCCATCAACGGGACGCCCAAATCGTACAGGGCATGCGCAATGCGATAGACGCTGACGGCCAGCAGGCCGGGATACGCGAGCACCACTTCGTCGAGATTGGTCGCCGCGGGATCGCCGTCGAACGCCGCCTGCACGTCGGTCAGCAGCAGCCGGCGGATTTCCGGCAGGCGGCCCAGAAATATCTGGGTCAGCTCGCGCGCCCGCGGCGCGCATTCGCCGAGATCGGGCTTGGTCGCCTCGCGCTCGCGCCCGTAGCATAGGCAGTGCTCCATCTCCCGTTCTATCTTGGGCGCCAGCACCGCCAGCGATTGCGCGATGTAAGCGCCGAGATTCTCCTTGGTCAGATCGCGGCGCCCGAAATAGCCCGGATACATGAGATCGAGCACGCCCTCCAAGATCGCGACGATCGCCTCCCGCGACGGCAGGTAGCGATGCGAGATGCGGCGTGCACGCTCATCGCTCAAACAGCTGTCGAGCAGGTCGCCCGCCAAGGCGTCCAGCGAGGAGATCTGCGAATTCGGATTGGCAACGGCAGTCATGACACGCTCAGGCTACCGCCTGCATCTTCTCCACTTCCTCGAACAAGCCCTCGAACAAAGCACCCGACAGGTAGCGTTCACCGGCGTCCGGAAGGATCACGACGATGGTCTTGCCCGCCTGCGCCGGTTCACGCGCCAGTCGCAGCGCCGCCGCCATCGCCGCGCCGCACGATATGCCGCAGAGCATCCCCTCCTCGCGGGCCAGCTGCCGCGCCACCGCGATCGCTTCGTCGTTAGTGACCTGCTCGACGCGGTCGATCATGGACAGATCCAGGTTCTTCGGAATGAAACCGGCGCCGATGCCCTGGATTTTGTGCGGCGCAGGCACCAGCGGTTGACCCGCCAGCGTCTGACTGATGACGGGCGACTGGGTGGGCTCGACGGCCACCGTCAGAATCTTCTTCTCCCGCGTCATCTTGATGTAACGCGAGACGCCGGTCAGCGTACCGCCGGTGCCCACGCCCGACACGAATATGTCGATGTTGCCGTTGGTGTCATCCCAAATTTCCGGGCCCGTGGTCGTCTCGTGGATCGCGGGGTTGGCGGGATTGTCGAATTGCCTCATCAGCACATACTTGCCGGGATCGGCTGCCGCCAGCTCCTCCGCCTTGGCGATGGCGCCTTTCATGCCTTTGGCACCCGGTGTCAAGACCAGTTTGGCGCCGAACGCCACCAGAACCTTACGCCGTTCCATGCTCATGGTGTCCGGCATGGTGAGCACGCATCCGTAGCCGCGTGAGGCAGCCGCAAACGCCAGAGCAATGCCCGTATTGCCGCTGGTGGCTTCGACGATGGACATGCCGGGCTTGAGCGTACCGCGCTCTTCGGCGTCCCACACCATGGCGGACCCGATCCGGCATTTCACGGAGTAGGCCGGATTACGGCCCTCGATCTTGGCCAAGACGGTCGCGCCGCTGGTGGCGTCCAAACGGTTGATCCGAACCAACGGCGTGTGCCCGATGGACTTGGTATTGTCTTGGTAAATCGGCATGCTGCACCTCGTTAAACCGGTCGCTTCCGCCGATTTTCCTCCTAAGCGTGGGTCAAACACCATAGAAGTTTGTTATGAGGCCCTGCCGGACGGTTATAACGCGCCGCAGCCTCCGATTTGCGCGCGGCTCGACCTCAGAGCGGACCTGGCGTTACCGACAACGGCTGCGGCCGCCCGATGACGAAACCCTGCACGAAATCGATGCCCATGCTCCGCGCGGCATCCAACGACATCTGGTCCTCGACCTGTTCCGCGACGACGCGGAAGTTGAGGCTGCGCGACAGTTCGATCATCGCCGCGACCATCGCCTGATTCACCGTGTCCACCGCGAGATTGCGGATGAAGGTGCCGTCGATCTTCAGGTAATCCATGGGCAGCGTACGCAGCGTCGAGAACGAGCTCAAACCGCTGCCGAAGTCATCCAGCGCGAACTCGCAGCCCATGCCGTGCAATACGGCGATGAATCGCCGTGCGTGATCCAAATTCGCAACCACCGAACTTTCGGTCACTTCCATGCAGATTTCGCTCGGACTAGCGCCCGTGTGATCGAAACAGTCGACCACGAATTGCAAGAATTCAGAATCGGCCAGCGTCTGCCCGGCGATGTTGATCGCGACGCTGCGGCCTGCCGGCAACTTCATGCCCCCGCGCCCCAAGGCCGACAGCACCGTTTGGACCACCCATCGATCGATGTACGGCATCAAGCGGTAGCGCTCGGCGGCGCGGATGAATTCGGCGGGCGGCACGGCGGGTTGGCCGTTCTCGCCCTCCATCCGCACGAATACCTCGAGTGCAGGCCCGCGCACTCCGCCGATTTGCGCATGCACGATCGGCTGGGAATACAGTTCGAACTTATTGTCGCGCAAGGCGCCCTGCAGTTTCTGCAGCCAATGAATTTCGCCGCTATGGCGCGCATTCGCTTCCTCACGCGCAGAATACACGTGAACGTGCACACCGCCCTGCTTCTTGGCGACGTAACATGCGGAGTCCGCCGAGTTCATGAGGTCTTCGATGGCACCGCCGCCGCGGCCGATTTCCACGAGACCGACGCTCACGCCGATGTTGAAAATCTTGTCCTTCCACACGAAGCGGTAATCGCTGACCGAATGCACGACATCGTCGGCGATCTGCCGCGCTTTCTCGAGCGGGCAACCCACCAACAGCAGCGCGAATTCATCGCCGCCGATCCGTCCCACGGTGTCGGAATCCCGCACTGCTTCTTTGAAGATCGAGGCTACCTCGCGCAACATGTTGTCGCCGGCGGTATGCCCGCACGTGTCGTTGACGACTTTGAAGCGGTCGAGATCCAGGTAGCACAGCGCGTGCGCGGCATCTCCGGTCTGTGCGGAGTCCATCGCTTCCTGCAGCCGCCGCTCGAACTCTCGACGATTCACCAAGCCGGTCAACGCATCGTGGCTGGCCTGGTACGTCATCTGACGCGTGATGCCGCGCAGCTCGCTGGTGTCGTGTAGCACCAGCACCAACCCCAGGGTTTCGCCGCTCTCGGACTTCAACGGCGTCACGCTGAGTTCCACGGAACGCTCGGCGATGCCGCTGGCGGGCACGAGCACCGCGCGTCTGCCCATCGACACGCGCCCTCCCGCGGTCAAGGCCATACGAATCGGATCGCCGAGCGAATGCCGGTCCGTCTCATCGACTAGCGATGCGACGTCGGGAAAAGTCTTGCCGACGACTTGGTCGAAGCGCTGACCCAACAACGTCGCCGCGGCGCTGTTGATGTAATCGATGCGTCCGTCGGCGTCGACCGTGATGACGCTTTCACCCATGGCGTCGAGGGTGGCCACGGCGCGCGGCCGCTGCCCCGGCACCGTCGTCGATGCCTCCGGCAGCATCTCCAAAGCGGTGAGCAACAATGCAGGCTCGCCGGAGCTGTCGATCAACGTACTCGACAATTCGATGCGCGTGACTTCGCCGTGCGCACCGCTCAGCTCGACCTCGTAGCGCTCGGCGGCGGGTTCGCCGGCCAACCGCCGTCGCAAATTATTATCGACCAACTCGACATATTCCGGCCCGACGAAATCGCTCAAGGGTCTGCCGATCACCTCGGTCGCCTGCAATCCGAGCAGGGTGAGGAAGCGCGAATTGGCGAACGTGATCTGTTTGCGGTGAACCAGCACCGCATGGTGCACAGTCTCGACCAGGCGTTGACACAACTGCTCGCGGCCTTGCAAGTCGGCGCCGCGTTGCTCGAGATTCTCGAGCAACTTGTTGACCGCCGCGCCCAATTGCTCCAGCGACTCCGACTTGCCTTCGAGTCCGATGCGGCCGGCGGTCCCGGATTCGAACGTGATCCGCCGAATTTGCTCGGAAAACTCGCTGACCGCCCGCGTTTGGCGCCAATTCCAAACCACGAGCACACTGACGCCCACGGCTAATACAGCTGAGGTCAAGAACCACACGAACACGGAAGACACTATCAAAAAAGAACCTCACGCGACGAATCGTGACGACGCTTAAAATTTAAGTCCCCTCAAGGATTCGACGCATCGTGAAACATCGTCAGTCGAAGAATAGCGCAAGGGACTCGCGTCCCCTGGGGAAATTGACCATAATCAACGCCCTTAATAA
>Ga0209890_10000647_pt1 | contig 16054 bp, 11 predicted proteins | sample OrgsoiDNA2013049_FD_185799 | JGI IMG/M metagenome (GOLD analysis project Ga0209890, IMG submission 185799) | Permafrost soil microbial communities from the Arctic, to analyse light accelerated degradation of dissolved organic matter (DOM) -... | ecosystem: Environmental > Terrestrial > Soil >...
TGGAACGGGCCCGTCGACTTCACCACCACCGCGTTCGCCGGCAATGGTCCGCTGACATCAGCTCCCGCGGCCGCAGTGACACCTGACGGCTCCACCCAGATCGTCTTCTGGCAGGGCTCCGGCAACACCCTCTGGGAGGGCTGGTACGCCGCCGGTGCCTGGCACGGACCGGTCAATTACAGCGCGGGAGTCGCGCAGCCCACGACCGGCAGTATCAGCGGCACCGTCACCGACAGTCTCACCCATGCACCAATCGCCGGCGCAACGATCTCGTACAGCGGCGGTGGCGGGATCGCGACCACGGACGCCGGCGGCGTCTACACGCTGCCTGGCGTGCTCGCTGGTCAGTACACGGTCAGCGCCGTGGCACGCGGGTACGGATTCTCCACCGCCACCGTGACGGTGGCAGCCCGCACCACCTCGGCACAGAGCTTCGCTCTCGTCGTCCCGTCGACTGGAACTGCCACCCAGCCGTTCTTGTCGACCTCGATCTGGAATACGCCAATCGGCACGGGAGCGTCGTGGGCACCGGCGAACCTGGTCCCGACAACGAAGAGAACGTTGGTCAGTGACCAGCACATCATTGTCATGACGCCGGCTGCGCCGTCCACAGCAATCAACTACAGCCCCGCGGGGTGGTCACCCACGGGCGATCGATGCACCTCGACGGGGCCCTTGCCAGTTCCCCTGACGGCGCCCATTCCCAGCAACTTCCTGGTCCCGTCCTCGCCCATGAACGATCCCCTGGTCGCGCTGTCGGCGGACGGCCACACGCTGATCCAGGGTGAGCCGTTCGCGCGCTGTGTAGCCGGCGGTCCGGCGACCCTGCAATGGGCCGACACCAGGCCCGGCGCCGACCTACTGGGTGACGGTTTACAGGGCTTCGACGGGGGAAGCTGGATGTCAGCGCTGGGCGGAGTGATTCGGCTTGGCGAGCTGATCCCCGGAGGAGTCATCTCTCATACGTTACAGATCGACATCGACGGGTGGGCCAACCTGTATCGAGGTACCGCATCGTCGCCGTGTTACGTCTGGCCGGCTAGCAGATGCGACGGGTATGCACCGGCAAAGTACGGCGGCACCAATCCGAACCTGAAGATGGGGGCGCTGCTTGCGCTGCCACCGACGGTGCCCCTCGACAGCCTCGGCTTGGAGACGCCCGCGGGCAGGATACTGGCAACGGCATTCAAGGACTTCGGCGCCTACGTCTGCAATGACGCCAGCAGTCAAACGCTGGAGCGTTCGGTCAACAACATCGTCACTGAGGTGGGGCCCGACCCCACGACCGGCGGTACCGTTGCCGTGGCCGCCAACGGTACCGACCCAGGCCAGTTCCAGACCGTGTGGGGTTTCCCGTTCGCCACCACCGGGGTCAACGGGACCGACGGTTGGTCGCACGACATCGCCGCCATCTTCGCCGCGCTTGCGATTGTCACCAACAACAGTCCCAGCTCCGTCGGTGGCGGTGGCTCGCCGTGGTAGCCGCTGAAACCCATTGCCGGGATTGAGGCTGCCGCGAGTTCCACCGGCGGTTGTGCAGCTACCTGCAGCTACCTGCAGCTAGGCGGCCGCTGGTAGCCCGGGCCGGTTGACCGGGCATGTGAGCGGATGACTGCGGGGTTCCACCGTTGCAGGCACGATGATCGGCAACCGCGCGTGTCGACCACGTCATTCGTGCTGCACGGGTGTTCTTAACCCTGCCGTCACGTCCGCATAACGCAGCCGTTACATTCTCTGCAGGTTCGCACGCCGTACACAACCGGTACATTTGTTGAACGCTCGCGCATCGGGCACCGCAAGAGAGGAGGTATCTCAGCCCATGACACGTCCGAGATTCATTGTCGCGGTGGCAGCGCTCGCTGCGATCGCCGCCGGAGGGTTCGGTACCTTCCATTCCGCCGGAGCAACCGGCTCGTTCACACGGTTGGTGTACTCGACGAACCCCATCGCCACAGCCGGTACGTTGACCACCTCGTCAGGCCCAATCACGTTCACCGTGACCGCCTACAACGGAACCGCCACCGTTTCCGGCGCAACCGTCTACCTGGCATTCAACCACGTGGGTCTGGCGCCCGGAGGATCGGTCGGCGGCGCCGCAACTGCCACCGACACCACCCAGACCAACATCACGCTCACTGCCACGCCGGCGCCTTTCGTGACAAGCGGCACCGGCACCATCTCGATCACCTATACCCCGTCGGTCGGCCCTGTCCCGACGTCCGGACATGACGCTGTGACGGCTGAAGACGGCGCGACGGCCCTCACGTCCACCGTCAGCCGGAACGACAACTACTCCTTTTCGACATTGGCCTCCTACGTGTGGAGCGACGGGGCGACGATTGCGCCCACCGGGACTCTGACCGCAGGTCAGGTCGTCACATTCACCGTCACCGCCGAGAGCTCGACCAGCGCTCCGGTGCCCAGCGGACAGGTGTACCTGTCGCTCACCACAACCGCGTCGTCGGGGGGTTCCGCAACCGCCACCGACGCCAACGGAACCTCAGCGGTCACCAGTGCCGTGACGCGGTTCGTCGCTGATAACAACGGTGTGGTCACGGTCAGCTACAGGGCACCCACCACGCTGCCGAGTGGCGGAACGGACACCCTGCGCGCCCAGGACCATTCGAATTCGACCCTCATCACGGCCACGACGACATACACATTCTCGACCACTTCCCCGCCGCCCCCGACGTTCGCAGCGCACAACGTCGGAGCGCCACAGGTGGCCGTGACCCCTGACGGCAGCACCCAGCTCGTCTTCTGGAAGGACAGCGCAAGCAACCAGCTCACTGAGGCCTGGTACACCGGCGCCTGGAACGGCCCCATGGCCTTCCCGCAGCTGGGCGCCCTCACCTCTGCCCCGGGCGTCGCTGTGACCAAGGACGGCACCACCCAGCTCGTCTTCTGGGACGGACCCGGCGGCCATCTGTTCGAGGCCTGGTACACGGGCGTGTGGAATGGTCCGCTCGACATCACCACCACGTACCTCGGTGGCCATGGCATTCTCGCCTCCGCTCCATCGGTCACGACCACCACTGACGGCACGCAGCTGGTCTTCTGGCGTGGCACCGACGGGCACCTCGGCGAAGCGTGGTACTCCAACGGCTGGCACGGCCCGACCGAGCCTGCCCTCGGGTCCCTGGCGTCTGCGCCCAGCTCCACAATCTCGGCGGACGGCTCGACCCAGCTGGTGTTCTTCCAGGGCACCGACAACCACCTCACCGAGGACTGGTTCGCCGGCGGCGCCTGGCACGGGCCAATGGAGCGTGGTCCGACCAACTCCTCGCCGAGCATCGCGGTGACCCCTGACGGGTCCACACAGCTCGTCTTCTACCAGGGCCCCGGCGGGCACCTCTTCGAAGACTGGTACACAGGCGCCTGGAACGGCCCCGTCGACTTCACGACGACCGCCTTCGGTGGTGTCGGCCCGCTGACTTCGCCACCAAGTGCCACGGTCACCGTCGACGGCTCCACACAGCTTGTGTTCTGGCAGGGCGCCGGCAACACCCTCTGGGAGGGCTGGTACGCCGGCGGCGCCTGGCACGGACCGGTCGACTGGAGCGCCGCCTGATCTGATCTGAGCATATCCGCCGCTCTTCGCCTGACGTGCACCGGCACGACTTGGCCCACCGGGGGCAGGTGGCGAAGGGCGGCGGTCCGTCCGGGCTGAACTGTCCGGCGGATCGTTGATGATGGTGGGGACACGGAGGTTCGCCAGTGGCAAGAGTTCTCTACATCGGCGGCTGCACGCGCAGCGGCAGCACCCTCGTCGACCGCATGCTGGGGCAGATTCCCGGCTTCCTGTCAACGGGTGAGTTCGGGCTGCTCACCACCCACAGCCTGGTCGAGAACCGGTTGTGCGGATGCGGGCTGCGCTTCATGGAGTGCCCGTTCTGGCAGGCCGTCGGCCAGGAGGCCTTCGGCGGATGGGACACGGCGGAGGCCAGAGAGGTCGTTGCCCTGCACCCCCAGCTGACCAGGCAGCGCCACCTTCCGCTGCTGTTCGTCCCGGCACTGTCGCCAGGTTTCTCCCGGAAGCTGCGCCGCTACCGCGAGCTGCTCTCACGCATGTATGAGGCCCTGCACACCGTGAGCGGCGCCGAGGTGGTGGTCGACTCGACCAAGGCACCCGCGTACGCGCTCGTGCTCCGCGGCGTGCCCGGCCTCGAGCTGCACATACTCCAGCTGGTGCGCGACTCGCGCGGCACCGCGTACTCGGCCACCAAGCGGCAGATCATGCGGGACAGCGTTGACCGCGTCGTCTACAAGCACCACTACGCACCGGCGGTGATCACGCTGCGCTGGGACATGTACCACCTGCTCTTCGACATCATGCGCGTCCTCGGCGCGTCGCGCTTGGTGGCGCGCTACGAGGACGTGGTCCACGAGCCGCGCAAGGCACTGACCCGCATCGCCGCCTTCGCCGGCCGGCCGGTGCGCGAGGGCGACCTCGACTTCATCTCCCCCACCGCTGTCGAGCTCCACGTCGACCACACCGCCGTGGGCAACGACATGCGCTTCGCGCACGGGGCCATCGCGATGCGCGAGGACGATGCATGGCGTGCCTCGCTGCCGCGCTCCAGCCGGCGTGCGGTGACGCTGCTCAGCTGGCCGCTGCTGAAGCGCTGGCGCTACACCTGAGCGGTCACCGGCAGGTGCGGCGCTGACCCCGGGTCAGCCCCCGTTGGCGGCGCGCGACTGACCGGCGCTGCTCTCCTCCTCGTCGGAGCCCGCGCCCACCGCGGTGATCAGCGTCACTGTGCCGTCCTGGACGTGGAACTCGATGACGCCGCCGCGGTTGACAGGAACGCGCCAGCCGTTGCCCGCCGCGCCCTCGAGCTTGGCGATGAGCAGGCGGATCATGACCGCGTGCGACACGGCCGTGACCGTCTCACCCTGGTGGCGCGAGCCGATCAGCTCGACTGCCGCCAGCATCCGGTCCTGTGCATCGATGATGCGCTCGCCGTCGGGGCACACACAGCGGAGCGGGTTGTTCTTGTACAGCTCGAACGCGCGCGGGTCGTGCGCCGCGGCCTCTGCCGTGGTCATTCCCTGCCACACACCGTAGTCGAGGTTGATCAGGCCCTGAAGGATGCGGATGTCAGGCACGCCGGCCTCGTCGGCGATGATCTGCGCGGTGGCGATGGTGCGCCGCAACGGGCCCGTGTAGATCGCGGTCAGGCCGGCGGACGAGAGCGTGCGCGCGGCGTCGACGGCCTCCTGGTACCCCTGCGCGTCCAGGGGCACATCGGCGCGACCTCGATAGCGGTTCTCGACATTCATACGCGTGGTCCCGTGGCGCACGAGGAAGACGCGACACGGTCCTTCCACGGCTCTGACTCGCGGCGTGCGAATGGTGTTCACATCGGTCATGTCATTCCCTCCCCCGGCTGAGCCGGGACGCACTATCGGCCCCCGGCAGCTCTGAAAAAATGTTATCGGCGGTGTCTGCACTTGTCAACGTCGCTGTGCTCTCATCCTGCTCGGCGACCGCAACGGCATCCAAAACATGTGTCGCCGCGCCGTCGGTCACGTGCCCTTCGAGGCGCTCATTCTCGAAGAATGTGCCGCCCCGGATGACCCGGTCTAGCCACGCTCCCGCCAGCATCGAGGTGAGCAGCGCGAGCAGCACAAGGTCGACGTAGAAGCGTCCGGCGATGACGTGGGCATCGAGGGCGACGGATGCCAGCACGATCGCCGGGCCACCACGTGCGTTGAGCGCAACCGCGAGGTTGACGGCGCTGTCGCGACGCTCCCCGGCGATGCGGGCGCCGCCATAGACGCTGATCGCCTTGACGATGCACGCAAAGACCAGGAAGAGCGCGAAGAACCCGATGTCGAACTGGTGGATGAGATCCAGCTTCAGCCCCACGATGGCGAAGTACACGGGGATGAAGAAACCGAACGAGAAGGACTGGATGGTGGCCCGCGCGCTCGCCGCCGAGCCAGTGAGCGTTCCCGCCAGGATGCCCGCGATGAAGGCGCCGAAGATCGGCGAGATGCCCAGGAACAATGCGGCGCTGGTCATCACCATCATGAACACGACCTGGAACGCCAGGGCGTTGCCGCGTCCCAGCACATTGATGCGCAGGGACCCGATGCGCTGAACGAACGATCGTCCCAGCGCCAGCGGCAGTGTGAAGGCGGTGATGGAAACCACCACGTAGTACGCGTCGGACATCGCGCTGCCGGGACGGATCGAGAGCAGGTGGGGCAGCGTGAACGCGTCGCCGTGCGCCGGCGCCACCAGGCCGATGGCGATGGCGAGGATGACGTACAGCACCAGGTCCTCGATGACGGCGACGCTGAGCACGACGCGCGCGAACGATGTCCCCAGGATGCCGAGGTCGGCGAGGATGCGCGAGATCACGGGGATGCTGGTGACCGCGACGCCGCAGCAGAAGACCAGCAGGAACGCGGTGTTGTTGTTGGCCGAACCGAGCAGGTGCGCGGGATGCACGATGCCCAGGAACGCAGCGCCGGCCGCGAACGGGACGACGTTGCCGACCAGCGCGATGAGCGCCGTCGTCTGCCGCTCACCCTTGCGGCGGCGGGACCGGAGAGCGGCGCCGGCGCAGTACATCAGCAGCAGCTGACCGAGCTGGTAGATGGCCCCAAGGACCGCGGTCGTCGTGGTGCTCCCGGCGATGAGCTGGTGGGTCAGGTCAGGCCGCAGCGCGCCCAGCACGGTAGGTCCCAGGAGGAGGCCACCGACGATCTCCCCGGCCACCTGTGGCTGGCGCAGCCGCACGAAGGCGAAGCCCATCCCGTGGGCGGCGAGCAGGATGAGGCTGAGCGCCACCAGGAGGTGGAGCGTGGCGCCGTTGCTGAGGCTCACTGCCCGGAACCGACCACCGCACGCACCGCTTCGAGGATGGCCTCCTGGTGCTCTGCGCGACACACCACCTGGTCGGGCAGCCAGGGGTTGGGCTGGTTGTAGCGCAGTGGCGACCCGTCGGCGCGTGTGGCGCGCAGGCCGGCGGCGAGGGCAACACCCACCGGCGCGGCCGAGTCCCACTCGTACTGCCCGCCGAGGTGCACATAGGCATCCGCCTCGCCGCGCACCACGGCCATCGTCTTGGCGCCTGCCGACCCCATGTGGATCAGCTCGGCATCGAGGAGGCGTGCGATCTCGGTCGCGGCCGGAGGCGTGTGCGACCGGCTGACCACGAGGCGCAGGCGCCCACCGGTCGCGTCAGGAAGGACGGGGGCTGGGTGGGTGCAGAGCACGAGCCCACTGGCCGGCAGCGCCACGGCCGCCACCGTCGGCGTCCCCTCCTCCACCAGGGCGATGTGCACCGCCCAGTCGGGTCGGCCTGTCTCCCCGTACTCGCGGGTCCCGTCCAGCGGATCGACGATCCACACACGGCGCTGGCCGAGGCGATACGGGTCGTCGGCCCCCTCCTCGGAGAGCACTGCGTCGCCGGGGCGCAACTCGGCGAGCAGCCGGACGATCAGTTCATGCGACTGGCGGTCGCCGTCGTCGCGGAGGCGCTGTGGGTCGAACCCGGTTCCGGCGGCGTCGCGGAGCGCAACCAGGGACTGGCCGGCGACCTCGGCGACGTGCCGCGCAACCTCGTGGTCGGATTCGATGGCGATGTCTGCACCTGTGAGCAACGTCGGTCCCCCTTCCCATGGACGAGCGCCCAGTGCGGCGCTGCCTCGCACCTACCCTACGCGACCACCCCCCGCTTGCGCGGATACAGTCAATCGCGTCATTATAACCAAAGGCGTCGGCGGTTCAAGCACATCGCAATGGCCCTGCCGCCATGATATGACCTCTTGACTCGATCCTTGCCGGCCCATACGATGCGCCAGAACGCGTCGAACGCTGCAGCGCGATCAGGGGCTGGCCGGCGCTCGAGGCCATCTCGCCGACGTGAAGGGGGGTCGTAGGTCATGCACATCGACCTGTCCCTGGCAGTGGCCGGACTGCTGGTGGGTTTCGTCGTCGGGCTCACCGGCATGGGCGGGGGCGCCCTGATGACGCCGATCCTGGTTGTCGTCTTCAACGTCCAGCCGCTGGCGGCGGTCTCCAGCGACCTGGTGGCGTCCTTCTTCATGCGGCCGGTAGGGGCGGCGGTTCACCTCCGCCAGGGGACAGTCAACCGGCAGCTGGTCAAGTGGCTGGTGATCGGCTCGGTGCCATCCGCGTTCTGCGGGGTGCTCATCCTGCGGGCCATCGGCACCGGCAGACATGTCCAGGACGTGGTCCAGGTGGTGCTCGGCGTTGCTCTGCTGGTTGCGGCAGGGGCGATCGTGCTCAAGGCATTCATGAACCTGCGGGAGCGCGCCCGGGGCGAGCACCTCACGGTGACCAACCCGGCGTCGATCACGGTGAAGCCGTTGCAGACCGTTCTGATCGGTGCACTCGGCGGCCTGGTGGTGGGCATGACGTCGGTTGGGTCCGGGTCGCTGATCATCGTGCTGCTTCTCTTCCTGTATCCCAAGATCCGCGCGTCCCAGTTGGTCGGGACCGACCTGGTGCAGGCCATCCCGCTGGTGGGAGCGGCGTCGCTCGGTCACCTGCTCTTCGGCGACTTCCGGCTTGCCCTGACCACCTCGCTGCTGATCGGCAGCATTCCCGGGGTCTACCTGGGCGCGCGGATCTCGGCGCGCGCCCCCGCCCGCCTTCTGCGACGCGTGCTGGCCTTCGTGCTGCTGGCATCGGGACTGAAGCTCGTGCAGGTGGGCAACGTCGAGCTGGGGATCATCCTGCTCGCGGTGGTGGTCATCGCGCCGGCCGTGTGGATGGTGGTGCGTGCCACGGACGGGCTGATGCTGACCAGGTCGCAAGCCGCCCTGGCCAAGCGAAACGACGCCCGTCGCGAGCGCCACGCCAGCTGACGCGGGCTCCCGGTCCTCCATTCGGCGCGGGCCTGCGCCGATCCGTCGACAGCAGACCGACGACGCCGACGCAGACCAGGACGGCGAACACCACGTTGATCGCCGCCGGTTGCACTCCGAAGGGGTGGTAGTAGGCGTTGACCAGCATGCCGGCACCGGTCAACGACGCCAGCAGGAACAGCGCCGATCGGGAGCGTTCGGTGACCACGACCAAGGCCAGGAGAGGCATGGGCCAGACCAGGTATTGCTCGATCACCTGCTTGCTGAGAACGATGAAGAGCAGCGGGGCGACGACCGAGCAGATCGCAAAGTCATCGACAAGGCAGAGCGCGATCACCGCAACCAGGAACACCACGAGCAGCGCGGCGGCGATGGACAGCTGCACCGCGGTCGGCAGGCCGTGGAAGATCACCTGCCACGAGAGCCCGCCTGACAGCTTGTCAGCGCTGTAGAGGAGATCGCGGGCGAACGCCCGCGGGCTGGTGAGCAGGTACGGAGCCGACAACGCTGCCATGATGCTGCCACAGGCGACCAGAACACGCAGCGCCGTCACCCGGCCGCGCGTCACCAGCCAGGGCAGGACGAAGATGGGAAAGGTCTTTGCCGCAACTGCGAGCGCGTACCACATCGCGAAACGCCATGTCGCCGGCCGGCCGGGCCGGTACGCACGGAACGCGACCATGTACAGAGCCACGCAGACGCTGTCGAAGCGACCGTAGAAGGCGCCGTTGTACAGCACCAGGGGGTTGAGGAAGAACAACGCGGCGGCGATCGCTTCGGCCCCTCCCCCGCGGCCTCGCCTTCGCACCTCCCCCACGATGAGAACGGTGGCAAGGAGGTCCGCTCCCACGATGGGCAGCTTGCCCATGACCGTGAAGGACACGCCCGTGTGGATGGTCAGCCACTGCATGGGAACTTCGACATACAGGAAGAGCGGGAAGTAGGCGTACGGGCCACCCGCGTACGCCGGGTGATGCGCATACACGTTGATGCCCTTGAGAGTTGCCTGCGACGCCAGGTCCCATACGACAAAATCGGCGCCGTGGGTGATGGGCACCAGGATGGCTCGCGCCGCCACCCCGACGACCAGGACGGCGACGAGAGGAGCGGCACCGACGAGCCGGCGACTCGACGGCGTCGCCGCCACCGTCATCCGCAGCCGGGTAGCAGGTATAGGTCCTGCGACGGTCCCAGGCTGAGCCTCACCGGGTAGTGGTCGGCCACCCACACCCGGAACCCGGGGAGGCCGGCGAAGCGGCCGCTGGAGAACAGGACCGCGCACACCGGCGGGGTGCCGCCTGCGGTGGCCTCCAAGCGCCGCAGCGCGCCGTTTTCCGCGTACATCCGCGTGTTGGAGGTGTCGACGAACAACGGCGGCGCGGCGCGGTGTGCCAGGGCCTGGACGTACTCCTCGTCGCCGACAACCTGGGCGGTGGCCGGCGTGGCCGCCGCGAGGCGGCCGGCCAGGGAGCTGAAATCCTTGAAGGGCAGCTGGCGCAGGCCCGACGCCAGGTACAGCGCTGAACCGGCCGCGAGCGTGATGGCGAGGCCGGTCGCGGCCATGGTCGAGCGTCGCTTCAGGGGGAGCTGCTCCAGCCACCCGAACGCCGTGGAGATGCCCGCCGCGCAGAGCAGGGCGATACCGGGCGATGCCGACACCGCGTGGTGCGGCCACAGCGGGTGGGTGACCGCCATGGCCAGTGCAGCGCCCCCGAGCCAGGCCACGCCCGTGATCACGAGCCGAGGATGCCGCCGCCACCCGACCACCGCGCCTGCGGCGGCGAGTGCGCCCAACTTCCAGCGCTCGGCCAGCCCGTGGATCACGGTGAGGCCGGCCGACGACGAACCTGTGCTGATGTGGAGACCGACGGCGTCGCTCCAGATGGACGACCAGGCGTCGTGCAGCGGGACCATGACCGCGCAGGCGGCCACGATGCCACCGGCGACGGCGGCACCGAGCAGACGGCGCCAGCCGCCTCGCGCCGCCAGCACCGCCACCAGGGCCGGCACCACGGCGACATCCAGGAGCTTGGTCAGCAGCCCGATGACCAGCGCCGCCCCGGCCAGGCCTGCTGCGAGCGTGCCCCAGCGCCTGTGCCTCGCGGTCACCGCCACCGCCGCGAAGGCGACCGCGACCAGGCCCAGGGACGTCGCTGGGCCGTCAGCCTGAAGAACCAGCGACTGGCGGACCATGAGCGGATCCACCGCCAGGGTCACGGCAACGGCCACAGCGGCGACCCGGCCGCCCAGGCGCCACCCGATGGCACCCCCGGCGACCACGGCGATCACCCCCCACGCCAGCATCACCGCGCGAGCGGCAGCGATGCCTCCGCCGAAAAGAGCCCACGGTGGCTCGGTCAGGAGCAGGAACGCCGGCGGCTGCGAGCTGTACACGGAGGTGAAGAGCGCGTGTCCAGCCTGCATGGACTGCATCGAGAGCCAGTACACGCCCTCGTCCCAGTCGATCTCACCCCCACCCAGCAGCGGCAGGCGGGTGGCTGCGGTGACCACGACGGCGACGCCAATCGCGCCGATCGCAAGGGCGCCTCGCCGGTGCCGGGTCAGCCACTCACGCATCTCCATCCCGAGACTAGCGGCTGCGAGATCTCAGGACGATGCCGTCACCGCAGGTCGATCCAGATCGTCTTGGTCTCGGTGTAGTTGGCCAGGGCGGCCTCGCCGAGGTCGCGGCCGATCCCGGAGTCGCCTCCTGCCCCGCCCCAGGGCAGGCGGGTGTCGGTGTGGCCGTAGGTGTTGACCCAGACCGTTCCTGCCCGCAGGCGATGTGCCACCCGGTGGACCCGCTTCACATCCCTGCTCCAGACCGCGGCGGCGAGGCTGTAGGCGGTGCCGTTGGCGACGGCGAGGGCCTCATCCTCGTCGGCGAAGCCGATCACCGACGCGACCGGGCCGAAGATCTCCTCCTGGGCGATGCGCATGTCGCCGCGGACATCGTTGAAGACGGTCGGCTCGACGAAGTAGCCGGCGCGCTCCATGCGGGCTCCACCGGTCACAAGCGTGGCGCCCTCCTCCGTCCCAATCGAGATGTAGCCGGTGACCCGGTCGCGCTGTTTGGCGGAGATGATCGGGCCCATCCGCGTGCTCGGGTCCATGGGGTCGCCGACGCGGATCGCCCTGGCGGCGTCCGCGAGCCGACCCACGAACTCCTCGCGCGCCGCCTCGTGCACGAGGATTCGCGACCCTGCCGAACACACCTGGCCGGCGTTGAAGAACACACCAGACGTCGACGCCGCCACCGCGGCCGGCAGGTCGGCGTCCGCGAACACGATGTTGGCCGACTTGCCGCCGAGCTCCAGGCCCACCCGCGTGACGTTGTCCGCCGCCGCGCGCATGATCGACTTGCCGACGGCGGGCGAGCCGGTGAACGAGATCTTGTCCACCCGCGGATCCGCGACGAGCGCCGCGCCGACATCGTTGCCCAGGCCGGGAACAATGTTGAGGACGCCTGCTGGCAGGCCGGCCTCCAGCGCAAGCTCGCCCAGTCGCAGAGCGGTGAGCGGCGTCAGCTCCGACGGTTTGAGGACGACGACGCAGCCGCCGGCCAGCGCAGGCGCGATCTTCCACACCGCGTTCATCAGAGGGAAGTTCCAGGGGACGATGCTCACGACCACGCCCACGGGTTCGCGGCGCAGGTAGGTGAGGGCGTCCGGCCGTGCCGGGACCACGTCGCCCTTGATCTTGTCCGCCCAGCCGGCGTAGTACTCGAGGCAGTCGATCACCGCCGGCAGGTCCTGGCGCGCCGTCGCCCGCACGGGCTTGCCACCGTCCAGCGATTCCAGGGCGACGAGCTCGTCGCGGTTCTCGTCGACGAGGCGGGCCAGCCTGGCGATCATCCGTCCGCGGTCGGCCGCCCTCATCGTCGACCACGGGCCACCATCGAAGGCAGCGCGCGCGGCGGACACAGCCCTGTGCGCGTCGTCCGCGCCGGCGCACGCCACGGTGGTGATCTCCTCGCCCGTGGCGGGGTTCTCCGTGGCAAGGGTGGTTCCGGCCACCGCATCGACCCACTCCCCGCCGATGAGCAGGCGCCGCTCCGGCAGCCTGACCGCGGGCGCGGTGATCGCCGTCATCAGGTGACCCCCGCCGCATGCAGGTCGGCGATCTGCTCGGGGGAGTAGCCCAGCTCGGCGTAGATCTCGTCGTTGTGCTCGCCGAGCAGCGGCGAGCGGCGAACCTGCACGGGCGAGTCGGACATCTTCAGGGGGCTGCCCACCGTCTTGAACGGCCCCCGCTCGGGGTGGTCGACGGTGACGATCATGCCAAGCTCCGCAAGGGTCTCGTCCTCGATGAGGTCTCGGGTGCTGAGAATCGGTCCACAGGGGATGTTGCGGGCGTTGAGCTCGTCGAGCACCTCCCACTTGGTGTGCTGCACCGACCACTCCTCGATGAGCGCGAACATGCGGTCGAGCTTGGTCAGGCGCGCCGCCGGCGTGCTCCACTCCGGGTCGTCGGCAAGCTCCGGGCGACCGATCAGAGCCGCCAGGGGGGCCCAGATGGGCGGCTGCACGATGACGTACACGTAGTCGTTGGGGCCGCCCGGGCTGCACTTCACCGTCCAGCCGGGCTGGCCGCCGCCCGAGGCGTTGCCGGAGCGCGGCACCTCGTCGCCGAAGCGTTCGTTGGGGTACTCGGCGAGCGGGCCGTGGGTGAGGCGCTGCTGGTCGCGCAGCTTGACCCGGCAGAGGTTGAGCACTGCCTCCTGCATGGCCACCTCGACGCGCTGGCCGCGGCCGCTGGTGACCCGCTGGTAGAGGGCCGCGATGAGCGCGGCGACGAGGTGGATACCGGTGCCGCTGTCGCCGATCTGGGCCCCCGTGGTCAGCGGCACACCGTCGTCGAAGCCTGTCGTGCTCATGGCGCCGCCCATCGCCTGGGCGATCGACTCGTATGCTTTGAAGTTGGCATACCGGCCAGGCCCGAAGCCCTTGATCGAGCCGTAGATGAGGCGCGGGTTGATCTCCTGCAGACGCTCCCACGTGAACCCGAAACGATCCATGACACCGGGCCCGAAGTTCTCGACGAGAACATCGGAGCGGGCCGCGAGCTCGGCGAAGATGCGCTTTCCCTCATCGGACTTCATGTTGAGGGTGATGCTGCGCTTGTTGCAGTTGAGCATCGTGAAGTACAGGCTGTCGACGTCGGGGATGTCGCGAAGCTGACCGCGGGTCACGTCCCCGCGGCCGGGCGTCTCCACCTTGATCACGTCAGCGCCAAGCCAGGCGAGCATCTGTGTCGATGACGGTCCTGACTGCACGTGGGTCATGTCGAGGACCTTCACGCCGTCGAGTGCCTGTGGCATACCTGTCCCCCGCTCCACTACTTGTACATGGTCTGGTTCATGGTTCCCGGCGCATAGGCGTCCGGGTCGATCCAGACGTTGATGAGCGACGGAAGCCCCGACTCGCGCGCCCGGCGCAACGCCGGACCGATGTCCTTGGGATCGCGCACCTCCTCTCCATGTCCGCCGAGGATCTTGGCGAACTGGTCGTACGGCACGTTGCCCAGGGTGTTGCCGACCCGCCCGCGAGCCTCCCCGTACTTCTGGATCTGGCCGTAGCGGATCTGGTTCATCGAGGAGTTGTTGCCAACGATGCCGACAAACGGCAGGTTGAAGCGAACCATCGTCTCGAAGTCCCAGCCCGTGAGGCTGAAAGCACCGTCGCCGAAGAGGACCACGACCTCCTTGTCGGGGCGCGCGTACTTCGCGGCCATCGCGAACGGCACGCCCACCCCCAGGGTCCCGAGCGGCCCGGGGTCCATCCAGTGCCCGGGCGACTTCGGTTGGACGACGCCCCCCGAGAAGGTGACCACGTCGCCGCCGTCGCCGATGTAGATGGAGTCGGCGGTGAGGAACTCGTTGATCTCGTGCGAGAGCCGCAACGGGTGGATCGGCATGGCATCTGAGAGCTGACGGGGCAGACGCTTCTGGTAGCTGGCGTCCTCGAGCGCACGTAGCTCAGCGAACCAGGCCACGCGTGACGGCATCGCGCCGGGGCGGCCTGCGGCAGCCGCCGTGACGCCTGCCAGGATGACGCCGACGTCGCCGACGAGCCCGAGGTCGACGTCGCGGTTCTTGCCCACGGTGCGGTAGTCCATGTCGATCTGCACGACCGTGGCGCGCGGCCCGAGGCGGCGTCCGTAGCCCATGCGGAAGTCGAACGGCGTGCCCACGATGATGATCAGGTCGGCGTCGTCGAACGCGTGACGGCGCGTCAGCTGGAAGTGGTGCGGGTCGCCGGGCGGCAGCGTGCCCCGGGCGGCGCCGTTCATGAATGCCGGGATGTCGAGGCTGCGGCAGAAGGTGATCGCAGCCTCGGTGGCACGGCACGTCCACACCTGCTGGCCAAAGAGCACGCAGGGCTTCTCGGCCCGCGCGATCAGAGCGGCCAGCGCCTCGATGGCCGCGGGGTCGCCGAGGCTGCGCGTGGAGGCACGGTACCCCCCCGGCTTGGGGAGGGTCACGCTGTCGAGCCGTGCCCGGCCGTCGAGGATGTCGCGCGGCATCTCCAGGAACGAGGGACCCGGCGCCCCGTTGAAACACTCCCGGAATGCCATCGCGGTCATGTCGGCGATGCGCGACGTGTGCGGGACAGTGGCCGCGAACTTGGTGATCGGAGCCATGATCTCCACGTGGGGCAGGTCCTGCAGCGAGCCCATCTTGTGCTGGCTGAGCGCCCCCTGGCCGCCGATGAGCAGCATCGGGCTCTCCGCGCGGAAGGCGTTGGCCACCCCGGTGACGGCGTCGGTGGTGCCGGGACCGGCGGTCACCACCGCGCAGCCCGCCACCCCGGTGACCCTCGCCCAGCCGTCGGCGGCGTGGGCCGCGACCTGCTCGTGGCGCACGTCGACGATGGCGATCCCCTCGTCGACGCAGCCGTCGTAGATGTCGATGATGTGGCCGCCGCACAGCGTGAAGATCACCTCGACCCCCTCGGCCTTCAGGGCCCGAGCCACGAGGTGACCGCCCGAGATCAGCTCGGGGTCCGGCTCCGGGCGCGGGCGCGCCCCGGCCACGGCGGGCTCGGTGGTCTGCGCCATCGATGGACCTCCTGATGTGTGGAACCCCGCAAGCCTAGCGAGAAGGGCAGGCTGCACCGGTCTGGAAATGAGGTGCCGAGGGACAGGATCGAACTGTCGACACCGGGTTTTTCAGACCCGTGCTCTACCAACTGAGCTACCTCGGCAT
>Ga0209890_10000648_pt1 | contig 16024 bp, 19 predicted proteins | sample OrgsoiDNA2013049_FD_185799 | JGI IMG/M metagenome (GOLD analysis project Ga0209890, IMG submission 185799) | Permafrost soil microbial communities from the Arctic, to analyse light accelerated degradation of dissolved organic matter (DOM) -... | ecosystem: Environmental > Terrestrial > Soil >...
GTGCAGCTGCTTCGGCGTCTCCTGCGCGGACCGCTCGGTGAAGTTGCGCGTCGGAACGACGAGATCGATCGCGGTCAGCGCTAGCCCGTAAGTTCTCTCGAAGCCGGCTGACTTCCACTCGCTGAGGACGCGGGCCAGTGTAGGGTGGACCGGAACACGTCGCGGTACCTGCGTCTTCGTTTGCTCGAGCGACAGACCGCCGAGCGGCTCCAGCGTCTGGTCGTACTGCCGCCAGCGCAGACCTGCAGCCTCTCCGTGACGAAGGCCGCCGAGCGCCTTGAGCGCATAGAGGACGCGCCGGTCCTCCGCAATGCGCCGATCGGAGATCAATGTTTCGATTTCTTCGCGCGTGTAGATCGCGGTCACCCGCCAGGTTGGATCCTTGTCGACCTTCTTCGGAAGGACGCCACGCTGAAGGACACAGGGAGTCGCTTCGATCAGCTCCTCCGCAACCGCCGTACGGAACAGCGTCGCGGTCAGATGATAGACGTGGTGGATCGTTCGAGGCGCGAGCTTCCCTTTCTCTCGGAGCCGCAAGACGAGCTCGCGCAGGTGGCGCGGACGAACCTCATGCAGCTTCATTCCGCCAATATTGGGAGCCGCGTGCTGCTAGGATGATCTCGTGATACGCGACGAGGCATGAGGGCTGAATTCATGCTCAGAACTACGAAGTTCGGCCTAGCGAGCCTGTTCGCGCTGAGCCTGGTGTCGTGCGCTTCGTCGTCACCGACGCATCCTCGGTACGCGATCGACTCGGCGGCCGCCAAGCGTGAATGGTCGAATGGGGCTCGTGATCAGATCCGCGACTATTGGAATCCCTGGGACCTAGCGCGGGCTGTTAGATCGGCGGAGTCCTCGCCCTGGCGGTCCACGACCGTTCTGCGCATTGCGGTCCAGCCTGACGGAACAGCCCCACCGCCCGAGATCCTACGTAGCTCGGGCATGTCGGCGCTCGACGATTTAGCCGTGAGAGCTGTTACCGCCGCTCTGCCTTTGCCGATGCCGCCACCGGAACTCTTGAGCGGCGCGAGCCCTGTGACCTTCGACCTCGGATTCCGAGTCGTGGGCGACGAGAAATCCAACGTTCCTCCCGTGGACGACACACACGATCCATTTCCGGTAATTACTGCGAACTGCGAATACAAGACTCTCGGAGTGGTTGACCCATTGGACGTCCAGCGGACGGTCGAAACCTACCGTCGAGAAGTGACGACCTGTCAAGACAGGCAGGGGGGCGCGGGGTTTGAAGCTATCGGTGACGTTACAGTTGAATTCGTGATCGCCGAAGCGGGTAGCGTTTATCGTCCGGTTGTCTTAAAGACAGGTGGTCTTACGCGATCGCTCGAAGGATGCCTGTTGAGGACGATGTCCCATTGGACATTCCGGAAGCCAACTGGGGGGGCGGTGAAGGTGGTGTTCCCTTTTCGCTTCCTGGGAGGCCAGGCGGGCGGAGCTGACTTCCGTCGCCAGCAACCATGCGAATACTGTCAACGAGAATGAGACAGCGGCTGTTCGAGTTTAGCGAGCCTCCTCGACGTTCGACGACGTCGGCGTTGGTGGGTCAATCCAAACGGCTGAGAGCGGAGGCGCGATCTCAAGGCGGCTGGGTTGTGACGAGCCTGCAAATCTTCTCTGACGGCGTCGACCACATGACGATCTGGCTGGTGGATGCGCAAGGGACGGCGAGCATGTTGGCGTGCTCGCCAGGCGCGGCGGACCGTTCTTGGATCGAGAAGGGCGTCGCCGTCACAGCGGACGCCGTCTACGTCCCAGCCGAGAACCTCTCGGCGAGCACATGGGAGATCGACCGTATCGCCCGTTGACGATCAACCGCGCCGGCGCAGGTACGGCGAGTGAATCTTCATGATGATCTCGGGCCGGGAGAGGGGCGGAAGCCGGACTTGGCGTACTGGCGTAACCGTACGGCGCAGGACGTGGGGTACCGCCTCGCCGTCGCCCGTCCCGGCAGGGCCCGCAGGGCAAACACGGGGACGGAGTTGTCGGAGCGGCCCATTATCGGCGTCACGGAGAGGGGTGACTCGGGTCAAAAACGGCGCTTGTTCCACCTACCCCTAAACGTAAAGCCAGCGCCCGCGGTCAATCTCCCCACGAAAACCGTACGCCGTCGATGAAGCCGATCTTCGGCGTCAGGTAGAACTCGCTCACGCCGTTCCAGCGCCAGCCGAGGGCGACCGAAGCTGTCCAGCAAGGCTTACACAAGACCAAGGACGACGGACGGCCTACGGCCGCCCACCCGCCTCCCAGCGGCCGCGGGCCGTCGAGGCTGGCATATGAGTACCCGAGCGTGGCGCCGAGGGGCCCGAGACCCGGCTCCCAAGCCATATAGAGCGTGGGCTCGTACCCGCCGGCTTGGGGCGTCGGGCGCCATGACATCCCCATGTTGCCGTGAAATATGAGATTCGCCTCGTGCGGTCCCGAGGATGTGAGCGTCGATGGGCTTCCGAGGGCACCGCCTCCCGCCTCCCAGCCAAACGACATACCGCGACCGACGACGTAGCCGACCATGGGCCCCGCCGACCCCATGCCGCCCCAGTTGTCAGGGGTAGTTGCGCACGCCGAGATGAGCACCAAGACGGCCCAACCCAACCCGCGCCGTCCCATCATTGCACCATCCTTCGCCGGTAGCTTGGCGACTGTCAAACGACATCGGGAAATGACCCCTTACTGGCCCGTTCGGCTGTGTGGCGGCCGATGGTGGTTCGTTTGGGCTGATTCTGGCGCTCCTCCCGAGCATCGTCTTCATCGCCTCGGCGCTCTACGGTTTCGGCGCAACGAACACCTGCCGCACCTATCTCGGCGGGCCCCCTTACGAACCTGACGGTCGCTAGTCAGTGCATCGCGATCTCGAAGGGCTTGAGCCGAGGGAGCGTGAGGTCCGTACCAATCGGCGGCATCGAGAGGCGGCGCAGGCCGCCGTCCCGGAACATCAGGAAGATCAGAGACGGGTCGTCGACGGGCTTGGTGAACTGGAAGGCGACGCGCGTCGGGCGTCCGGCGCGGTCGTCGAGCACGGTGGCGATCATGTACGACGTGCGCACGACGGCGCCGCGCCGGAGCGGCATCGAACGGGCGCGGAACAAGGCCGGCCAGGCGCCGTCGAGCATTGTGCCGTCGGGGGTGGAGAGCTCCAGCGTGTCGGCGCCGGTGCGGCGCAGGCGGTGCGCCGCCGCGGACATCGAGAGGACGCCGCCGCCCAGCTTGCCGAGGGTATCGGGCCCGGCCAGCGTGCCGCCTTCGCCGCGGGCGATCGGGCGAAGCTCTTCGGGCGTGCGCCCTTGCTCCAAGGCGCGGACGTCGAGCAGGACCAGCGGGAAGAGATCGTCGAGCGCGACCACTACGACGCGTGCCGGGACCGGCGCGGCGATCTCGGCCTCGCGCGCCAGCCTCCGGTAGCCATCGAACATCTTGGCGAAGAAGACAGTCTTGCCCGGGAGGGCGACGGCGGCGATCGCCAGATTCGGCAAACCGAACGACAGGAGTGCCAGCGCCGCCAGCAGGCGCGCGCGCCGCGCCCGAAAGAGCTGCCAGGCGTCGCGCAGCAGGGCGGCGACCACGACGGAACCTCCGAGTCCGGCGGCGAAGAGGAGGCGGTCCCCGAGCGCGCCCGGCGTCCCGGCGACGAGCGCGCCCGCGGCGCCGAGGCCCAGCCAGCGGACTCGCGCCGCTTCGTCGGGCGGCAGGCGGCGAAGCGCGTGCGGCAGCCAGAGCGCGACCACAGCCGCCGCGGCGACACCGACGGCGATCAGAGGCGTACGCAGCCGATCGTCGAGGAAGGCCGAGTCGATCGGCGTGCGGAGGACCAGGTTGCCGAACAGCAGCGCCAGGCGTGCCGGCAGTGCGGCGAGGAAACCGAGCGGGTCGCCGAACGGATCCAGGTAGGCCCCCGAGGCGTGGGCGCCCCCGCCGAGCAGGCCGTAGACGATGAAGTACCCGGCGACCAGGAGCGCGGTCGGTACCAGCGCGCGCCGCCACCCGGGTCGACGCTCGCAGAGCTCCCAGGCGACGAGGTAGGCGAGCGCACCGAGCCCCATCTCCCCGGCCGCGAGACCCAGCGCGCCGAGCAGCGGCGCCAGCCATGCCCCGGTGCGCCAGTCGTGGATGCGCCAGCGCAGGTGCGCCCCCAGCCCCAGCCAGACCAGCACGCAGGAGACGACCGCGTTGCGGGCGGCGATGAACGTCACCGAGAGGGCGTGTCCGTCGTCGAGGCAGAAGATCAGGAAAGCGAGCAGGGCCAATGAGCGGGGCGCCGCGCGGCGGTACAGCGCGCCCACCAGGGCCAGCAGCGCCGCGTACCAGAGCAGCGTGTGCACATGGTAGGGGAGCGGTCGCCGCCCCCAGAGGGCGTGGTCGAGCGCCATGAGCGCGCTCGACAGGGGGCGGAGGAAGTGGAGCTCCAGCTTCGGCGCGATGAAGTAAGGGGCGCCGAGATCGATGAGCGCCGCCACCCGCGCCCGATCGTGCGGCACGAACGAATAGAGGTCGAGCGGGCTGCCGGGGTTCGCCCCCCAACCCTCGAGCTGGGCGATCTGCAGGTAGTCGTCGGCGAAGAACCCCGCCCGCACCGACGGCAGCACCAGCGCCACGCCGAGGGCCACGACGGCGAGGACGGTACGGGAGCGCACGCGCGCAGCCTAGCCGAACGAAGGCTGACCGCAATCGCTGGGTCGAGCCGCCCTTGTGGGCGGCACTGGCGCGATCGGGTCCCGGCCTTTGCGACCGCGATGGGGCCCCGGCTTGATATCTGTCGTTTCCGGTCGATCAGTCGATCCCGTCTGGTGCCAGAAGCCGATCGAGGAAGACCGTCGAGGAATCGCGGTCTTCGTGAGGGTGGAACAAGGGCTTTACGAAGGAGATCTGGGGGCGTACAAGGCGATACGTGGGGCGTGAGAAGGCGACAGGAGCCGGAACACTGCCGCTGCCGTTTCAGTTCCTGGCGGCGTAGGTGGGCGTGTGGGTCGCGCGCCATCAGACGAACCACATCGAGTACCTGAAGATAGTGAACCGCGCCCTGTTGGAGCGGCTGGGAAACAAGCGGTTGCGGTTCACTGACACAGAACGGCGGCAGCTGGCGGTGCTGGGCAAGAAGCTCGGTCGGAAGGCATTGGCGGACCTGGCGACGATCGCGACGCCGGACACAATCTTGCGCTGGTACTCGTGGGCGACGTTCATCAAAGCGCACTGCCGCCGAGCTGCCCGAACCTGAATGCGTACGCGGAGCGGTTCGTGCTCTCGATCAAAGGTGAGTGCCTCGACCGGATCGTTCCACTGGGCGAAGCGCATCTCCGGCGAACTGTTTCAGAGTTCGTTCGTCACTACCGATTCGAGCGGAACCATCAGGGACTCGCGAACGAGCTGATCGAGAGCACGCCAAGCTCGGCGAACACGAACGGTCGCGTCGAACGACGTGAGCCGCTCGGCGGGTTGCTCAACTTCTACCACCGGGAGGCCGCGTGAACGCCGTTGGCGCGGTTTCGGCACACGACGGGATCTCGGGCGGCCAGCCGGGACCATGGGGCCGGCTACACCCGGCCCTTCTTCGAGGTTACGGTCTAGCTAGCGACAAAGAGAAGGCCTCCTCCATTTCCGGACGGAACACCTCGAATCGGTCACGGCCCGACCGCTTGACGAGATACATCGCCGCATCGGCCCGGCGGCTGAGCGTTTCGATGTCTGCGCCGTGGTCCGGGAAAATAGCCACGCCTATGCTGAAGGGCGTGTGCAGCTCGTGGCCGGCGATCAAGAAGGGCCTTCGCCCGCACGCAAGTACCTTTTCTGCGACGCAAGCTGCGTCTTTGGCCGTCGTGAGTACAGCCAGCACCGCGAATTCATCTCCACCCAAGCGGCAGACGCTGTCCGACGCGCGAAGCGCACTGCGAAGACGAGCGGCGACCTCCTTGAGCAGCATATCGCCCGCGAGGTGGCCCAACGAGTCGTTGACCTGCTTGAAACGATCGAGATCCACGAATACCTCTCTCGGGGCGGGATACCCCGTCTGGTGGCCCGGCCGGCCCGCCAGCGTCTGGCGAGCGTCCGAGGTGTATACTTGGCGCATAGCTTGGAGGTAGATCATGCGGCGATCCTTGGCTTTGGTAGGCGCGTTCGTCCCGTTCCTCACGCTGTCCCTGTCCGCCGGCCCCGCGCGGGCCCAGACCGGACCGGCGTCTCAATCCACCGGCCACGCGGCACCGGCCGACGGCCAGCCCACCCCTCGTCCGCGCCGGACCGGGCTCCTCATCGGCGGATTGGCGACCCTGGGCATCAGCTACACGCTCAGCGCGGCGGCGGGTATCGACGCGCTCGAGTCCTGGCCCGGCGGCACCCTCTGCAACACCAACAACGGCACGTGCGTCGGCACCAGTAGCCCCGAAGGGCGAGCCCTCCTGATTCCCGTCGTGGGCCCGTGGCTCGCCATGAGGGACATTAGGGAGGTACCCATCCTGGCGTTCTTGGGAATCGCCCAGGCCACCGGCGTGGCACTCACGATCGCCGGCATCGTGCGCTACTCCGCCGACGGCGCGGCCGCGGGGGCCCCCGGGGAAACCGCCGGGGCACGTCGGGGGCAGTCCCTGCCGAGCGGCTTCATCAGCTTCGGCGTGCTCCCCACCCGCGACGGCGCGTTCGGGCTCTTGTCCGGGCGGATGTGAACCGCTTCTACCCCTGTGACGGATCGACGACCCGCCCCTGAAACACGACGGCGCAAACCCCCGCTTGTTCCGTCCGGCGTTGCGCGTGGCGACTTGCAAGCGAGCCTGCTCGCGCGTGCGCTCGAGCGCCTCGGCGCTGGTGCGCGGCGGGGCTTCGCTAGCGGGATGGGCAGCTTCGCGAGGCCCGCCACCGTGGTGATGCCCAAGTCGCCCAGCGCGGCTCGCTGGTGTCGCGTGATGTTGGCTACCAGCGACAGGTGGTCGTCATCGTGCCGCCGCTTGTCGCACGCGCTGGACCAGTCGCAAGCGTCGCACTTCTCGACAAGCTCGGGATACGTGGCCGCAGGTGGGTACATCGGCGCGCCGCGCCCGATCAAAACATCACTTTGGCCGCGTCGCTCTGGGCTTCCTTGACGTATTCGGGCAGGTACCAGCCTTCGCGAACGAGCTGCTTCACAGGGATGCCCGACATCATCCAGACGGTGACGTTCTAGGCACGGCAGGGGCCCGTAGGGCCGCGGAAAATCGGGAGGTGGGGCGTTGACGAAACCGGCGTACTCGGACAAACCCCCGCTTGTGGGAACCGCTTCAGCCGATGATTCGTTTCGGGAGATCGTCTGCATGCTGGCTCGCTCGGAACTGAATGACGCGAAAATCCGCGAGGCCGTGCGCGTGAAACGGGTCTTCCTGAATGATGGCCTCGATTTGCTCCCGATCCTTGCCCATGGCCAGGATGATCCCTCCGTCCCGCGGGATTTTCCTGCCCGAGACGAGGAAATGTCCGGAGGCGTAATACTTGTTCAGAAACGCGACGTGCGCGGCCATGTGCGCGTCGATGTCGGCGAGGTCGACCTTGTACGTGAGCTCGATGACGAACATCGGCGGTGAGCTTGCACCAATCGTGCGCCAAGGGGAACGCATCCGTCGTGGTGTGGAACCGGGTCGAGGTCGTCTGGCCGTCAGGTTTCGCCCGATCTGGATCTACCCCTCTAGGGGCAGGCCGAGCAGTCGGGGACGCAGAGGAAGCCGTCGAGTGTGCACGGCGAGACCTCGAAGGGAAAACTGGCGAGGCCCACCAGCTCGTTGTCGAGAGCCTGGCATTGGTTGGCGGCCGGGTAACCGTTGATGAGCGCGCCGTCGTAGCGGCCCGCATCAGGATGGAACGAACAGCTCGCCGGCGAGGCGGCCGTGACTCCGGACGCTGCCGGGCAGACAATCGGCATGAAGGTGCACGCCGTCGTAGTCGGGACGAGCATGGCGCTGATGGCGGGGACGGTCTTGATGACGTCCCAGACGCAGGTCGCACAGCTCCGGGCGCCGTTACACCAGGTCGAAGTGAATTCGAGCTCGACCCCGGCTGACCCCCCCGGTGCCGTCGGCGGAGCGCAGGCGGCTGGCGCCTGAGATCCTGCCGCGCCGCCGACGGCGCCCCCCTCACCCTTGGCGCCTCCGGCCGCGCCGCTTGTTCCGGCAACGCCACCGGGGCCGCCGCCCCCGCTAGCCGCACCGTCGCCCGAGCCGGGAGCGCTGCCGGAGCAGGCGGCATCCATGGCAACGGCGGCGAGAACAATCAGCGCGACGATGCAGTTTCGCAATTGAGTGAAACGCATGTGGCTCCAGGCCGAACTATGGACACGCTGATTGGTTGGCGTTTGTCTGGAGGCAGTAGCTCGGGCCGTCCGGCAAACCCAGGCCGGGCGACGCCTGGTTCGAGGTCACGCAGCTCGGAAAGGCGTGCGGGTCGCCTGAGCCGGCGTTGATCGAACAATAGAGATAGCAGTTGGGCCCCGCCATCGCCGCCCAGCCGGTGATGACGGGACAGGCCGGCCAGCCGGCGTCGACGGCCGTTCCCGCGGCGTCCGTCGTCGAGCCGCCGTCGGGGCCGGCGCCAGCGTCAGTGCCTCCGCCGTCGCCGCTCGCCAGCGCCGAACACTTCGCGTTCAGGGTCTCGCAAGATGACGGCAGCGGTGTCGCGGACACCGTGCCCGTCGACGTCGTGAGGTCAGCCACGATGAGATCCGCGCAGGTGGGAAGCGATTGAATCTCCTGGACCTCGATCTTGGTCGAGTCGTTGAGGCAGGCGGTGTACTCGTTGATGGTGGCGGTACAGCCGGAGAGCGCCGCCATCGACGGACAGCTGAACGTCGACGTCGCGCTCGCCAGGCACTGGTTGTAGGCGCTGGTGCAGGCGGCCTGGACGCTGGCGTTCGTCTGGGGGGCCGACGACAGCTCCGCGGCGATGAGCCCGCCGAACAGGCAGGTGAGCTCCAGTCCGTCCATATCCTGTCCGGATGTCGTTTGGAACGCGTCGACCTCGCCGCAGAAGGTCTGAACCTGCGCCGGGGTGAGTTGATCGAACTGCGTGCCGCCCGGGATGCTCGACGAAAAGCCCCCCAGGTTGGCAGTCGATGAGCCGTGGCAACCGGCCCCGAGGGCGAGCAACAGCGCGCCCACCAGCAGTCGGCCCTTCGCCTGCGCCTTCTTCGAAAATGATCCGTCCATGTTCCCCCATTGGTCGGAGCGCATCCCGCCGATCACTTTTTTTTCTGAGGTTCGCCGACGTCGTGCAGGAGATCACGTATCCGGCGCGCGTAGGAGCTGTCGGGGTGCGCGGTGAAGAAGCGATCGGCAACCGCGCTGGCGGCCGCCTGGTCGCCTCGCGCCAGGAGGGACTGGACACGCAAGACGGTCGCCTCTGAAGCGAGCCTCCCGGTCGGGAAGGTGACCTCGTATCGGTCGAGCGCCCGCATCGCGCCTTCAGCGTCACGCGCGGCCAGCGCGGCCTGGGCTCGTTCCAGCGCGGCCACCTCGGCTGACAGCGTCGATTCAGCGACGGGCGGCTGGGCCAGGTCGCTCGCCTCGGTCGGACCCGCCGGCGGCGCGGCGGAGATCCGGTGACTCGCGCGCCTCGACGTGGGGCGGGGCGGCCGCTGGCGATCGCGCGTCGCGCCCTCCGTCGCCGAACCGAGAGGGTCGGACGGGGCGGCCTGGGGGACGACCGGGATGATCGCGGGCGGCGGCGCGACGGGGGGCGCGAGCGGGACGCTTGCCGTGGCGGCACCGGCGGTGACGGGCGTCCCGCGCCCCAGCGCGAGCCAGCCGGCCCCCGCGATCGCTCCGCCGCCGCAGACGGCGAGAACGGCCAGCTTGCCCATCGTGCCGAGGCGCCAGCCACGCCACGGCTCCGACACCCCGCCGGACGGCGGAGCTCCGTGGGAGGGACCGCTGAGGCCGAGGGCGAGCAGCGTGCGCAGACGCGCCTGGTCGTCCGGCCGTTCGCGGCGCGACGCCTCGAGCAGTCGAAGCTCTTCCGCGGTCGCCCCCTCTTCGGCCCAATGCGGAAAGGTGGTCATGGTGCGCCTCGCTTTCGATTGAGGTGTTGTCGAATCGAATCCCGCGCGCGCCGCACGCGGGAGGCGACCGTCCCCACGGGGACGCCCAGCAGCGCGGCGACCTCGGGGGCCGACAGCTCCTCGAGCTCGAAGAGGACGAAGGTCTCTCGCATCTCGTCTGGCAGGCGCGCCAGGTGCGCGCCCAGGAGGCCGAGGGCCTGCTTGTCGTCGAGGATCTCTTCCAGCGGAGGGCCGGGATCGGCGGCCGTCTCAACAACGTCGTCGATCGGCACCTCTCTTCTGCGGGCGAGAGCGCGCCGGGCGTCTGCCGCGACGCGAAGGGCGATCCCCAGCAGATACGACCGCTCGCCGCGCGGCTCGATCTCGTCGAGCCGGCGCGAGGCGATGAGGAACACCTGTTGGGCCGCGTCGTCGACGCCCCCCTCCGGGACACCGAGCCGCTTCAAGGCCCGCCAAACGGGATCGAAGTGACTGTCGACCATCGCGCGGACGCGCGCGTCGCGCTGGGCGCGGTCGCTCTGCCGCGGCGAGGCGGCTGGCGCGGGGCGCGGCGCAGGCTCCATCACTGGGAGTATTGGCCGGGGAGGGCGAGAACGATCACTTCAAAACCGGAAGCCGAACCCGGCGGCGATACGTCCGGTGACCCACGGCACGGTGTACAGAGGCTGGTCAGCGGGCTGAAACGCGAAGGCATAGCTCGGCCTCGCGAGAGGGAAAACGGCGCCGCCCTCGACCTCGGCGAGGATCTGAGGGGTCAAGAACCAGCGAAGCGCCAGCGTGGCCTCGACGGAGAGCCAGGGTTCGGTGACGGTGGGCGCATTCGCCAAGCTGGTCGCGCGTCCCCACACCTGGCCGAGCGTGGCCCCGGCGCAGGGGCGGAGCTCGGCCTTCGATTTCGACAGACGGATCGGGCAGGCGGCGAGCCTCCCGCCGAGCAGCGAAAGCTCCGCGGTCCCCCTCTGTCCCTGGATCTGGCTGTCGCCAGCGACCAGGATCGCGGCCTCCAGCGCCGGGGCAAAGACCCGAGGACGAATGTCTTCGAGCACGACGCCCACTTCGCCGATCAGGGTCGGAATGTCGGCCAGTCCTCCCGTGACGCCCGCCAGGACCCGTCCCGCAATCCGGAAGGAGTGCGGCGGGGAGGCCGGCGGCGGCGCTGCCGGTGGAGCCCCCGACGAGGCCAGATCCGCCTGCCGGCGTTCCCCCAGCTCGACCGCCAGGCCGGCGAGGAACGCCAAGGCAGGTGCGATCTCGCCGCAATTCGCCCCGTCGACCGACTGGCGATTTTCGCTGCCAAACCGATCCGTCGCCAGCAGCTCACCCACGAAACGAGCGCCGCGGGTGGCGATCTCGATCTCGATCCGAACGCCCGAGGGACGCGTCCCGTTGCGGACATGGGCGGTGACGGCGACGCGCATCTGGTCTTCGGTGGGGCACCCCTCCGGCGCTCGATACGCCAGCACGTAGAGACCGGAGTCCGTCGGCGGGGCAGCGAGTGCCATGAGCCCGAGCAGCACCGCGCTGACACTCATCCCTCCCTGCCTACGGCAGGTAGCTCTTGATGGCGCCGTACCAGAGGCTGGCCATGTCCGCGTATCCCTGATCGGTCGGGTGGACGTTGCCGCTGCCGTGGATGTCGGAGGTCGGCAGCGTGCTCATGTCGACCATGATGACGTGCCCGCTCGAGTGGGACTGGACGATGCCGGGAATCTTGGCGATGTAGCTGGTGTAGTTGGTGTTCGAGTAGCCGAGCGGAACGATCTTCGCCACCACGATGAGCGCATCGGGCGCCGCATTCACCAGGTCGGTGATCAGCGTCGAAAGCTGATTCGCCGTGGTGGTGGGATCGGCGTTCATGGTCATGTCGTTGGTCCCGATGTGCAGCAGAACGATGTGGGGCGTCGTCGTGGGGAACGACTTGGCGGGCGGGACGTAGCCGGTGATTTGCGTGACGGTGAAGCCGTCGTGGCCTTCGTGGTTCTTGACGAACGTCTTGCCCGACACGGTGAGGGTGGGACCGTTCGTGAGCGAACCGATGAAGGTCACGTTCTGGTTCGCCGCGGCGGTCAGCTTGAACAGCGCCGAGCGATAACCTGCGTCGTCCGTCGACGAGTAACCGTGCGTGATCGAATCGCCGAGCGGCAAGATGACACACGGGCTGGCCTTGCATGGGTTGTAGCTGCCGGTGCCGCCGGCGCCACCCGTGGACGTCGTCCCGCCGGCTCCGCCACTGTGTCCTCCACCGGAGCCGCCGCTGTTCTTTCCGCCCCCCGCACCACCGGCCGCCTGGCCGCCCGCGCCGCCCGAACCCGCTCGTCCCCCGACGCCTCCGGTGGCGGCGCCTCCAGTGCCGGAGCTGCCGCCCAACGCGGAGCTGCCGCCCGACGCGGAGCTGCCGCCCGACGCGGAGCTGCCGCCCGACGCGGAGCTGCCGCCCGACGCAGAGCTGCCGCCCGACGCGGAGCTGCCGCCCGACGCGGAGCTGCCGCCGGAGCTCGTCCCGCCGCTGCCGGTCACTCCGCCGCTCGACGCGCCACCGCTCGACGTGCTCCCGCCCGATGCGTTCCCGCCCGACCCTAGCCCGCCAGTTCCGCCTTCAGGTGGGCTTCCGCCCGACGAACAAGCCAGTACGCCGATCGAGATGCCAAAGGAAAACAAGCAGACGAGGGTGTTACGACTCATGGGGCCTCCGCATGGTTTCGGTGGGCTCATTCGACGCAGCGATGGGCCGGTCACTTTGCGTTCGATCCCCCGGGACCAGGGCGAACAAGTGCCATCCTATACCGGGCAGAGCCCGCAGGAGCCGGGAAAGCACCATAGGTCCTCTCGAAGCCGGCTGACATCCACGGGTTGACGGCGGCGGGCGCGCGTCCGATGGTGCCGTCGATGCGCGTCTTGTTCTCCTCCACGCGTGGCGCCGGCCACCTGCAGCCGTTGCTCCCTTATGCGCGGGCGCTCGTCGCGCGCCGGCACGAGGTCGCGGTGGCGGCGCCAGAGGAGGTGAGCAAGACGGTGCGAGACGCGGGCCTGCCGCACCTCCCCTTCGATCATCCGGGGGACGACGCGCTCGCGCCGATCTGGGCGCGGCTGCGGGGGGCGTCGGAGGCCGAGATGATGACGATCGCTGGCAGCGACATCTTCGCGGGCGTGAATGCCAGGGCCGCGCTGCCAAAGCTGCTGGCGACGATCCGCGAGTGGCGGCCCGATCTCGTCGTTCGCGACTCCGTCGAGTTCGGGGCGCTCGTCGCGGCCGAGGCGGCAGGCGTGCGGCACGCGCGCGTCGCGGTCCACTCGGTGTCGTTCGAAGAGCTGTTCCCTTCGCTCGTCGGCGCGCCGGTCGATGCGCTGCGCACGGCGGCGGGTCTGCCTCCCGACGATGGCGCGTCGCTGCGCGCCGAGGCGGTGTTCTCGTCCTTCCCCGCGTCGCTCGACCGCGTCCCCGACGGCTCGCGGATGCGGGCTCCTCTTCGCGCGCGGGTCGTCGAGGCCGCGCCGAGCTCCGGGCCCGTGGCGTGGGCACCCGTCGAGGATCCGCGGCCGCTCGTCTACATCACGTTCGGGACCATCGTCGGGAGCTCCCCGCACCTCCGCTCGGTCTACCGCACGTCGCTCGACGCCGTCGCCGATCTTCCGGTGCGCGCGCTCCTCACGACGGGCCGGGGTCTGGAGCCCGGCGCGCTCGGCGCGATCCCGGACAACGTCCACGTCGAGGAGTGGATTCCGCAGCGCGACATCCTCCCGCGGGTCGCCGCGCTGGTCTGCCACGGAGGCTCGGGGACGCTGCTCGGGGGCCTCGCCGCTGGCCTGCCGGTGGTGATCGTGCCCATGGGCGCGGATCAGCCGCACAACGGACGGCTCGTCGCCGCGGCGGGCGCCGGGCTCACGTTGGTCAAGCCCGACGCGGACGCGCTTCGGGCCGCGGTCCAGACGGCGCTCGACGGGCCGGGGCTCCGGCTCCAGGCCCGCAGGTTGGCCGAGGAGATCGCGGCCATGCCGACGATCGACGACGTCGTCGACGCGATGGTCGGACTGACCTGAGCAGCGGATCTACCGTCTCCGTAAGCCCCACGATCTGCGTCTTCAGTCCGGCTAGAAGAGCTTCATCTCCACGCTGATCTTGTCGGTTTCGCCGGGGGCGAACCGCAGCGGGTGCAGTGCACGCTGGAGGCATTTGTCGAGGCTGACTCCCGCATGGGAGGTGAATGCACCGCCGGCGTCTTCAATGAAGAGTGATTCAACGCGACCGCTCTTCCCAACGGAGAGGCGAAGAGCGACGAAGTCTCCGCCCAGGGCGCCCTCCTCGAGACCGCCGTCGAGGCACTTCCGGATCGTTCGACGGAGCGGCTTGATGGCGTCGCAGATCTCTTCTGTCGGGCGGTGGAGGGCCTCGCCCGTGAGCACCCAGGGGGCGGCGACGTCGGGCGCGCATCGCGGCGGGCCACCCGTACCGATCACCGAAAGGTTCCCCAGGTCGATGGTGTCCTTCGATAGCGCTCGCGGCACCGAATTCGGGACCACTTGCTGGGGAGCGGAGGTTGGGTCAGGCGCGGCTGGCTGGGCTACCTGGAACGACGGCCGACCCCATTCGTGACGGTAGAGCGTCAACGCGCCGGCGACGACGCCGGCGACAACAAGCCCCCGCAAGATGATTCGGCCCACCCCGTTCCGCATGATGAACTTGGGTCACAAGGCTATAGCGAGGTCGGCGCGTCGCACTGATAGAGGACGAAGATCTGGCCATAGCTACCGTCCTTCGCGCTTGCGCAGCTCGTCCCGTTCAAGCTGACGCTGGTATTGCTCGGGCCGATGAGCTCCCAGCCGTTGGTTGCATCGTGCGGGATCGATGTGACGACGCTGGAGTCGTCCCTCCGCTGGGCGGTGATCGCCAGCGTCATGCCAGTGGGAATGGGCCCCAGCAGCGGGACCACGCAGGAGGCCAGGGTCACCCGGGTGGGATCGAGCCGCGCGGCGAGATCGTCCGTCGTCGTGTAGAAAGCGTTGGCGCCCCCCTCCTGGGGCACGACGCCGTTCACGGCCATCTGGTTCAGCGTGGCGATGGCTGTCGTGTCCGAGGGCGCGACCGCAGCCAGCACGAAGGTGGGGAAGGTGAAAATCGCCGTCGCAGGCGAGTCCGACGAGCAGCCAGACTCGCCGTCCGTCACGAGGAGGATGGACCTGGGGCCCCCGTCCGACAGCGACCGGAGATACTGGACGGCGGCCGAGAGCGCCGCGGTCGTCGGCGCCTCGCCACCCGGCGTGGCCGCATCGAGCGCCCCCACGATCGCCATCGACGAGGCGCCGCTGGGGGCCATCGCGACCGCCGGGCTGAGATTCGTCCCGCACGCGTCGTCGGTCCCGAAGAACATCAGCCCCCAGTTCACCGAGCCGATACCCACGACCAGCTTATCGACCGCCGCGGTCAGCAGCGCCCACTTCGAGCTGTCGCCGCAACCGCCCGTGCAGGACATCCCCGTGGCGTCGTCGAGGAGGGAGCTCGATCGATCCATGAGGATCAGGATGTCGGGGGGAACCGGCGCGGCGACGGGGAAGGCCTGCATCTCACCGCAGAACGGCGGGCTGCTGCCGATCTCGACGGCGCCCCCGGTTCCCGTCCCGAAGGTGCCGCCGGTCCCCATCGGTGACCGGCCGCCGAGCGATTCGCCGCCGCAACCGACGCCGGATGCAATCGCCACCGCCAGCACCAGCACCCCGCGTCCCCATGCCATCGAGACGATGATGAGCGCGCGGCGGACGGGCGTCCACCCCTTCGTCGATACCAGCTGGACGCTGCGGGTCAGGGGTGGCGTTTCGGGGCGGTCCGGCTCGGAGCTGGGGTCTTCTCCGAGTTGCTTCTTCCCTCCTGGGCCTCCCGCTCGATCTCGTCGAGGTATGACAGCATCCAATGGTGCTTCGATAGGAGTCCGAGATCGTTTGCGTCGCGTACCTGGCGCTGTTCGATGTCCGCTCTGAACCGCCGGCGGTCTTCGGGACCGACATGGGACGGAG
>Ga0209890_10000649_pt1 | contig 16022 bp, 17 predicted proteins | sample OrgsoiDNA2013049_FD_185799 | JGI IMG/M metagenome (GOLD analysis project Ga0209890, IMG submission 185799) | Permafrost soil microbial communities from the Arctic, to analyse light accelerated degradation of dissolved organic matter (DOM) -... | ecosystem: Environmental > Terrestrial > Soil >...
AAGAAGATCGCGAAGAGCAGAAGGAGTGCGGTGATGATGCCGGCGGCTCGCATCTTCGCGCCGAACACGCCCGCGGCGTATCCCTGGACGCTGAGCGTCGCGACGGCGACTGCGGCTGCCAAGGATCCGGCCACGCCCGCGAAGGCGAAACCGAGGTCGTTTGACATACGGAGCAGGTCGGCGCTGGGCAATGGGTAGCGCCCGACGAGCTCGCCACCAGAGATGTAGCCCATCACCATGCCGCCGCCACCCATGAGCGCTGCGGCGGCTCCGGCGGCGGCAATCGGCAGCCGACTGGGCGACGACGTCGGGTCGGCTTCAGCGATGCGGCGCCACAGTGCGACGAGGAACGTCATCAGCGCGAGGCCGGCGAGCACGAGCAGGAAGGCGGTAGCGAGGTGACCGGCCTGCTCGCTGCGCCCCGTGTAGCGCGCGGTCCAGATGGCGTCGGAGGCCTTGTCTGCCGGTGGGTTGCTGACCACGAGGCTCGCGACGAAGAACACGACGTAGGCGATGCCGGCGTAAGGCTCCAAGCTCCGGACCGAACGCGACCGTCCTGACATTTCATTGTCCTCTCTTCGATGGTCGTGGCGGCACGCCTGCGACGGTGCGCCACGCTGCCACCGATCGGCCGCCATGGCGTCATGGCCGCGGGCGATTCGCCGTGGCCGTCGGGATGATCGCCATGTCATTCGCGCGGGTGAGCGCCGTCCTTCGCCGTCATGACGCGCCTCGCGGCCGGCGACGTTATCGTCCATCGCATGGCCACGCTCGCGCTGCCGTCCTTCGCCAGGCGCTGGGGTACTCGCGAGGATGCAGAACGGATTGTCGACGCAGTAGTGGCGGTCGTGCTGCTAGCGGGGTCGCTGGCCGCGCTTGAAGCGTTGAACCGGGACGCCGCGCCGGTGCTTGGAGCGGCCTGCTGTGTGGTGTGCGCAGCCGCGGTGGCACTGCGTCGAGGCATGCCCATGCTGGCCGCTTCGGCCGCACTGGCCGGGTTGGTCGGTTATGAGTTGGCAACCCGTGACCCGACGTGTGCGTTCCCCCCGGTGGCGGTCGTGCTTACCTTCTACCTGCTGGGTCGGTCGGCCGCGACGCGCCGAGATCAGTTGCGTCAGCTGCCGGTGGTGGGCGTCGCACTCGCGGCCTGCGTGATTATCTCGGTCGCGCTGCACGCCTCACCCGCCAAGGCCGTGACGGCGTGGTTGGCGACGGCCGTGGTCACGCTCTTGGCAGGCATGCAACTCGCCCGACGCAGCGTGCTGAACCAGCAGCTGGCGGGTGTCGCCGCCCAGTTGCGGGCCGAGCAAGATCTCAACGCGGCCCAGGCCACCGCAGAGGAACGCAACCGGGTGGCTCGCGATTTGCACGACATCGTCGCCCATTGCGTGAGTGTGATGGTCGTGCAGGCTGGAGCGGCTCGCCTCATCGCAGCGCAAAGCCGCGCGGATGCAGACAACGCGCTTGCCGTGATCGGTAGGTGCGGACGCGACGCACTGGCCGACCTTCGCCGCATCGTCGGGGTATTGCACCGCGACGCCGATCCGGATTTCGGCTGCGGAGCCGCGCTTGCCGACCTGGGGCGATTGGCCGAGCGAGTGCAGGCCGCTGGCGTGTCGACGCATCTTGACGTCGAGGGAGACCCGAGGTTGCCTGCGGCGGTGGACACCGTCGCCTATCGGGTCGTGCAGGAAGCGTTGACCAACGTCGTCAAACACGCTGGCGACGGAGCGACCGCGCACGTGCAGGTGATTGTCGGCCCGGCGGCAGTCACGGTCGAGATCACCAACACAATCGGGGGCGCGCGCCATCCGGTGAACCAGTCGGGTCAGGGCCTGCGCGGCATGGGCGAACGGGTCAGCGCCTGCGGTGGCGAGCTTCGGGCTGGGCCGTCACTAGACGGCGGCTTCGCCGTCTGGGCGCGGATCCCGCTCGCAGCGACCAGCATTGTTCCAAGCGGCGTATCGATCCGACCTCCGCATTGGGCGAAGGGGCTACGGATGCGCACGCCGAGTTGGCTTGGCGAATCCGTGGTCGTCATTGCCTGGCTGCTCGCGATGGAAGCAGAAGCCGCCACCAGCGCAGCCCGGCGCGGGCCGTGGATTTTCAACGCCACGGCAGTCGCGCTGATGGCACTGGCAGCGTTATGGCGCCGCCGCCGTCCCCTTCTGTTCCTCGCCGTGGTCGGCGTCCTCGCCGTGCCGCTCAGCAGCGGGCTGACGGCACTGGACCGCTCGACCATCACCGGCATGTACACCCTCGTCGTCCCGCTTTTTGCTGTCGCTGCATGGGAGTCGCGCACGAGAGCTGTGCTGGGAATGGCCGGTTGGGTCACCGGCGCGGGCATCATCGCGGTGGCCCGGCATACGACGGTCGCGGCTGCCGGCGCGGTGGCAATGGGGCTCGTGGTGTGGACGGCGGGACGCGTCTGGCGTGCGCAGCGGACCCTGACCGTCGAACTCACTGAAACGACTGCGCAGCTCGCGACTGAACGCGACCAACGCGCCCAACTCGCGATAGCCACGGAACGCACCCGCATCGCACGTGAACTGCACGGCGAGGTCGCCCACGGCGTCGTCACGATGGTCGTCCAAGCCGAGGCGGCGCGAAAGCTGCTGCTGCACGACCCGGGTAACGCCGAGGCCGGCATCCGCGCAATCGAACAGACCGGCCGCGATGCACTGACCCAACTGCGCCGCATCCTCGGCGTACTCCGCTCGACCGATAACCCACCACCCCGCTGGACGGCGCCCCTTCCCTTGCCAGCGACTGCCTCACCAATGGCGCCGAGCATGCGCGCGAAGGTGCTCACATGACCGTTCGCGTGCTCATCGCCGACGACCAACAACTCCTGCGCGCCGGGTTCGCGATGATCCTCTCGACCTACAGCGACATCGAAGTGATCGCGGAGGCGACTAACGGTCTCGAGGCCGTGGCGCTCTGCGCGTCACTCGCGCCGGACGTCGTCTTGATGGACATCCAGATGCCTGGCCTGAACGGCATCGAAGCAACCCGGCGCATCCTGGGCGACGAGGGCACCGCGCACACCCGAGTGCTGATTCTCACCACGTTCGACCTCGACGAATACGTGTACGACGCGCTGCGAGCAGGGGCAAGCGGATTCCTCCTCAAAGACGTGCCGCCCGAACAACTCATCACGGCGGTCCGGACAGCTCACCAAGGCAACGCCCTGCTGGCCCCCTCGATCACCCGCCGGCTCATCGAAGAGTTCACCCAACCGCGGCCTACAACGCCCGCCACCACCGAGCTCGAGCAGCTCAGCCCGCGCGAAGCAGAGGTATTCCGGCTACTCGCGCGTGGCCTGACCAACCAGGAGATCGCCGACCAACTCACCGTCGGCGAGAACACCGTCAAGACACACGTCGCGCGAATCCTCACCAAACTGTCCCTACGCGACCGCGTACAGGCGGTCGTGCTCGCCTACGAAGCCGGCATCATCACCCCCGGTCACGCCAACTGAACCGATACCGAGGGAAAGTCCTTCCGACACCGGCAAGGCGTCACTGATCCTGGTCGACGGGGATCGCCGAGCGAGCTACTTGGCGGATAGCGCAGGTTCGCACACTCCGCGGGGCCCGCCCAGTTCGCGTCAGGCTCTTGCAACCTGGTCGTAGATATCGGCGGCGTCGATGTTCCACGCCCGAGCGTCGTCGCGTTGGTTGGCCCGTGGACCTGACGCTGCCGCGTCGGCGTCAGTCTTGGTTTGAAATGTCACGATGCCCAGCGCGTGGGTGCTGTCTGGGCTGCATAACCATTGGCCACTTAGAAAGCCTGGCCGGCCGATCGCCCAGACTGCGACGTCGCGTCGCAGGTGCCGGATCGTGTCGTCTCGTCTGAGCGGGTCGAGGCTCATTCGCACGACCAGCGTGTGCACGCCGTCTCCTCCAGTGCCCGGTTCAATGGTCTCGGCGGTCATGCGGGTTCCTTTCGGCTGCTGGATTCTTACGGTGCCAGCTTGGGCGCTGTCGGACGACGCGGCTATCCCAGATCCGTGGGATGGGGCGATCGATGGTGGGCGCGAGACACTGAGTGGGTGAATGACGCGCGGTCCCGGGCGGGCGAGCGGATAGCACGTATGTGCGCGTCGACGGTGGACCAGCGGACCCTGCGGGTCGAGATCCTCGCCGAGCTGCAGACCTCGATTGGATACGACGCGTACGCGTGGTTGTTGACTGACCCGTCTACCACGGTGGGATGCGCCCCGTTAGCCGATGTTCCTTGCATGCCCGAGCTTCCGCGGCTGATCAAGTTGAAATACTTGACGCCAATAAACCGATGGACGGAGCTGCTCAGCTCGGCGACCTCAGTCGGGCTGCTGCATCAGGCGACCGACGGCGATCTAGCGCGCAGCGTGATGTGGCAATCGATGCTGCGCGACCTTCGTGTCGTCGATGTGGCCTCGACGGTATTCCATGACCGCAACGGTTGCTGGGCGTTCCTGGACTTGTGGCGAACCGGCACGGCGAGTCCGTTCACAAGCGATGACGCGGCGTTCCTCACGACCATCACCGGCCCGATAACGATCGCCTTGCGTCGCTGCCAGGCGCGCACCTTCGCAGCCCCCACCACCACGCTGCCTGACGATGACGGGCCGGCCGTCATCATGCTCGATGACGACTTGCAGATCACTGCCCGAACGACTGCGGCCACAAGCTGGTTGCAGCTGCTGCTACCGGCGGCTGCCGGGGACTCACCAATCCCGGCCGCCGCATATAACGTCGCGGCCCAACTTCTCGCCACGGTGAACGACATCGACGACCACGCTCCGTCAGCCCGAACCTACGTCCCCGGCCGAACCTGGGTCACGCTGCGCGCGAGCCGGATCACCTCCACCCGAGTCGACCACGCACCGGCGATCGCGGTATCCATCGAACAAACCCCCGCTGCACAACGGCTGGACCTCTTCGCTCGCAGCCACGCCCTCACCACCCGCGAACAACACGTCCTCGGACTACTCGCTCAGGGCCGCGACACTCATGAAATCGCCTCGGCCATGTCGATTAGCGACTACACAGTCCAGGACCATCTGAAATCGATCTTCACCCGGACGACGCTAGGCAGCCGAAACGCCCTCATCACCGCAGCAGCCGGTACCAGCGGGCCCGATCGGTAGACGAACAAAACATCACAGCAACATCTGCGGCACCCACCCCTCCTGACCTTCGGCTTCGCCGGGACGGCGAGACGGGCGGGCGGCAGCCGGCCATAAGGTGGTTGCCATGACTGAAGCCTTGGACCAGACCGCGCAGGACCGGCTCGCCGAAGCGGGCAAGTTGTTTACCTCCGACCTGTCGGTGGCCGAGTTCACCCTCCTCGAACACACTGGCTTCGAGCCGGTCGAACTCGTGATGGGTGTGTCGGTTTTTCACATCGGCTTTCAGCCGGGCCGCGGCATGCAGGCCGGCGAATATCAGGTGCTGTCGCAGGCGATGTACACCGCGCGCATGAACGCGATCAACCGGCTCATCGCCGAAACTGTGAAGGTCAACGCCGACGGTGTCGTCGGGGTCAAGCTCGGTTACCGGCCGCACAGCCAAGACTCGATCGAGTTCACCGCGATTGGCACCGCGGTGCGCCGGGCCGATGGCAACGGTGCTGGCTATCGGCAGCCCGGTGGGCATCCGTTCACCAGCCACCTCGACGTCAAAGAGCTCTACCAATTGCTCAACGTCGGCTGGTGTCCGGTCTCGTTCGTGCTCGGTACCTGCGTCTACCACATTGCCGTGCAGGGCATGATGCAGACGATGCGCCAGATCGGCCAGAACGTCGAACTGGCCCAGTGGACCCAAGGCTTCTACGACGCCCGCGAAATCGCGATGGCGCGCCTCCAGGCCGAAGCCGAACGCGATGGCGGCCAGGGCGTTGTTGGCGTCACCGTGTCGACGAGTGAATGGGTCTGGGGCGGCCACACCCTCGAGTTCTACGTCGCCGGCACGTCGGTGCGCCGCATCAGCAACGAGCGCGGCCAACTGCCATCGTTGGTAGTCCCCACTGGCTGACCCAGGCGCGGACCACTTCCCGCTACCGCCGCCAACCGCAAACATGGTGGCCCGGGCTCGAGCATTCGCCGACGCCCGCGCACCCGCAACATCAGCGGTGGCGTCGGCGACCGTGATGCTGCTGCGCGACGGCGCCGATGGGCTCGAGGTGTTCATGCTGCGGCGGCATTCGGCGATGGCGACGTCGCCCGGCCGGCACGTGTTTCCGGGCGGCCTGGTTGATGCGGCCGACTACGGCAACCGCACGGCCGATCAGGCTTTCGTGATCGCGGCCATCAGGGAGACCTTCGAGGAGACTGGCGTCTTGATGGCGACAAGCAACACGGCACCAAGCAACACCGGCCAGCAGCTCGACCTCGAAGCCGAACGCATCGCACTCGTCACCCACCAAACCACGTTCGACGACGTGCTCGGCCGACACAACCTCACGGCCGAGCTCAACGCGTTGCGGCCGTGGTCGCACTGGATCACCCCGCTTTACGAGCCACGCCGGTACGACACCCGCTTCTTCGTCGCCCGCGTGCGCGACGGCATCGATACCCGCGAGGTCGCCGATGGTGAAGCCGACCACGCAGCCTGGATGCGTCCCGCGGACGCGCTCGCCACCGCAGACGTCCTGCTGATGCCGCCCACCGAGGTCACGCTGCGCGAACTGAATACTTACGAGTCGGCCGCCGCCGTTTGGGCGGCCGCCTCGCAGCGACAGGTGAGGCCGATACTGATTGCCATCGACCTCGACGCGAACCCTCCGTGCTTCGTGATCGGCAGCCCATGACCGCGACGCGCGTAACCGATCGCGCGTGGTTGGTGCGCGCCGACAATCCGTCGCCGATGACCCTCGACGGCACCAACACGTGGGTACTCGTCGAACCCGGTGGGCGGCGCGCCATCGTTGTCGATCCAGGGCCGGACGACGCCAGCCACCGTGATGCGGTCATGGCGACCGTCGCCCTCGGCGGCGCCAACGAGATCGGGCTGGTGTTGCTGACCCACGGGCACCGCGACCACGTCGACGGCGCGCCGTCGCTGGCCGTGCACGCAGTCGCGCCAGTGCGTGCGGCCGTCGCCGGTCTCTGTTCGCCCGGCCAGCGCCCGCTGGTAGACGGCGAGCAGGTGGTCATCGGCGATCTTCGGCTCGAAGTCGTCTCGACGCCCGGCCACACCGCCGATTCGATCTGCTTCACCCTCGACGCCGACCACGCGTTGCTCACCGGCGACACGTTGCTCGGCCAGGGCAGCACGGTGGTGGCCCGGCCCGACGGGCGCCTCGCCGCCTACCTCACGAGTTTGCGTCGACTACGTGCACTGGTCGACGAACGCCAGTTGCGCGTCGTCCTGCCTGGTCATGGGCCGACTGTTGATGACCCGAGTGCGCTGATCGACGGTTACCTGGCACATCGCCTCGACCGGTTGGCGCAGGTGCAAGCGGCCGCGCGCGACGCGAGCACTGTCGACGAGGTGCTCGTGGCGGTGTATGGCGACGTCGAGCCGGCGTTGCAGTTCGCAGCCCGTTGGTCGTTGCTGGCGCAACTCGACTACTTGCGCGAGGCGGGCGAACGCGTGCCGCCAGAAAACCCTACAGAATAAGGATTATTTCGCTCGCTTGGTCAATCCGTCGATGTCGCGGATGACGACCGCGCGCGGTTCGATGCGTAACCAACCGCGGGCGGTGAAGTCGGCCAGCGCCTTGTTCACCGTCTCGCGCGAGGCGCCGACGAGTTGGGCGAGCTCTTCTTGAGTGAGGTCATGCGCGACGTGCAAGCCTTCAGTCGTCGGTTCACCGAACCGATCGGCGAGTTGCAGCAACGCCTTCGCGACCCGCGAGGGCACGTCGCTGAAGACGAGGTCGGCGAGCACGTCGTTCGTGCGTCGTAGCCGTTGAGCCAACGCCTGCAACAGCAGCACGGCGACGTCCGGGCGCCCGGTGATCCACGGCCGAAGGTCTTCGTGCGCAAGGGAGGCAAGAACGGTGTCGGTGACGGCGACCGCGCCGGCGGTGCGCGGCTTGGGGTCAAACAGCGACAGCTCGCCGAACATCTCACCTGGCCCGAGCACCGCCTGCAGATTCTCGCGACCATCAGGGGCGGTTCGCGCCAGCTTCACCTTGCCCTCGATGACCGCGTAGAGCTTGTCGCCGGAGTCGCCTTCGTCGAAGATCACGTCGCCCCGGGCGAACTGCTCGTGTCGCATCGCGCCGCGCAACGCCGTGTCGGCGTCGTCGTCGAGCGCAGCGAACAGCGGCAGCTTGCCGAGCACATCGTCCACGCGGCTGATTCTCACACTGTTCGCAGCCCTGAGTGCAGGCAGACCGCGAAGCATCGGAGTGTTGACGTCGCTATAGCTACCGCAACACTCCGATGGTTGCCGGGTGGCGGCGAAGGGACGGCGAAGTTGGTTGTCGGGTGGCGGGGCGACGAGACGCCGAGCGAGCTAGCGGCGCGCGGCCAGGGCGCGGCGGTTGGCCGCTTGGCGCTGATCTGCCGGGAGGGCCACCAGACAGAGTCCTGGGTCTTCGCGGTAGCGCGCGATGAGTTCGTCGGTCGAACCGGAGATGCGCCGATGCAAGGCGGTCCGGTAGGCCGACAGTTGCACTTCGGCGCTGGAGAGGTCGCGCGCCAACGTCTCGTTGTGGGCATCGTCGTCGGGCCGGCGTTCGCGCTCCCAGAGTCCGGCGAGGTCGGGTAGCGGCGGGATGTCTTCGGCTTGACTTACGGTGACCAGCACTTGGCGGCCGCCATGGTTTCGAGCTTCGGCCAGCACATTGCCCAAGTTCTCGACCCGAGCACCGTCGGTGTCGCCGGCGCGCACGACATCGAGCCTGGCCTGGATGATCCGGCGCCAGTACGAGACGCGGTTCTCCTCTTCGGCCAGCGCCGCCCGATAGGTGCGGAGGTCGCCAATCGACAGGTGATCGAAAGCGGAGTCGCGCTCAGGCGTGCGGCGGGGGCCTGGGCGGCCTCCGCGCTCAGCGCTGGCGCTCACGATGGCCCCGATCTTTCACTGGGTAGGTGTGCTCTGGCGTGGTTAAGCGACGTTTTTGCTGCTCAGTGCGCATCGGCGGGAGTGGCGGGGGGCTTGAGGGCATGTCACCCGGACAGGTCAATGCCGGGTGGCGCGTCTACGCTCGGATCCGTGCCTGCCCCGCTAGCTGAACCGCGCAAGCCGGCGGGCCGGCGTCGCTCGCTCGACCCCACCCGACGGCGTCGTTCCTTCGACGACGAATCGCCGACCGCGTTGGTACGCAGAGCGCGCGCTATCAACCGCGCATTGACCGACCTTTACCCCGACGCGCACTGCGAGCTCGACTTCGCCAACCCGCTGCAACTTCTGGTCGCGACGATCCTGTCGGCCCAATGCACCGACAAACGGGTGAACATGGTGACCCCGACGTTGTTCGCGCGCTACCCGACCGCGGCTGACTTCGCCGCGGCCGATCGGGCCGATATCGAGACCATCATCATGTCGACCGGCTTCTTCCGGGCGAAGACCACGTCGATCATGGGCATGGCGGCTGCGCTGTGCGAACGCTTCAAGGGTGAAGTGCCGGCGCGCCTGAAAGACCTCGTCACCCTGCCCGGCGTCGGCCGCAAGACCGCGAACGTGGTGCTCGGCAACGCGTTCGGCATCCCCGGCCTGACCGTCGACACGCACATGTTGCGCCTGACAAATCGGTTCCGCTGGACGACATCGGGCGATCCGGTCAAGGTCGAGGTCGATGTCGCCGCGCTGATCCCGCGCAAAGAGTGGACGCTGCTGTCGCATCGAGTGATTTGGCATGGACGACGGGTGTGCCACGCCCGTAAGCCGGCGTGCGGCGCGTGCGCACTCGCGCCGTTGTGCCCGTCATTCGGCGTCGGCCCGACCGACGAGGCGACCGCGCGCAAGCTGGTCAAGACCGGCCCGGTCGACGCGCTGCTGTGAGCGCACCCGGCCTCAGGCGGCGCGCCTGGCTGACGACCGCAGGGGTCGGCGTCCTGCTTGTCGTGGCGTTGCTGGTGAATCGCGCGACCGGCAAGCACACGGCGTCGTCGCCGTTGCGCGCGTCGTTGGTGGCCGCTGCCGGGTTGCCCGATTGCCCGACCACCACCGGCACGGGCGCGGTCACGAACGGCCTGCCGGCGCTGACGTTTCCGTGTCTTGCGCAGGGTCCGAAGGTCGCGCTGTCGAAGCTGCGCGGGCCAGCGCTGATCAACATCTGGGCCGGGCCGTGTGAAGACTGCAAGATCGAGGCGCCGCAGCTGCGGGCGTTCGCGGTCGCGGCGCGTGGGCGGCTGGCCGTGCTCGGCGTCGTCGACGGCGCGTACAACGGCAGCGAAACCTGGGACGACGCCCTCGATGCGGCGCACGGACTCGCACTCGGCTACCCCTCGGTGTGGGACGCGCACGGCGACCTCGTGCAATGGAGCCGCGCCATCGGCATTCCGGTGACGCTGTTCGTTCGCCCCGACGGCACGGTCGCGTATCGCAAGGTCGGCCGAGTCGCGGCCGGCGAACTCGAAAAGCTCACCTCGCAATACCTCGGCATCGACGTGCCCGCGTCATGACCGTCGCCGCGCCGCCGTGGTTGCTGTCGCTGATCGCTGCGGTTGACGGCCTGACCGCGCGCGACCTGAGCCGCATCGAGGCGCCGGCTGAAGGTGGTCGCGAAAGCGCGGTGCTGGTGCTGTTCGGCGACGGCATCGACGGCCCGGACGTGCTGGTGATCGAACGCAGTGCGGGCTCGCGTCAGCACGCCGGGCAAGCCGCGTTCCCCGGCGGTGCAGTAGAGCCGGACGACGATGGGCCGGCGTCGACGGCGTTGCGTGAGGCGGCTGAAGAGACCGGCCTTGATCCCGCCGGTGTCGACGTGTTGGCGACGCTGCCGTCGTTGTGGCTGCCGCCGTCCGGCTTTCATGTGGTGCCTGTACTTGGGTGGTGGCGCGCGCCCTCGGCCGTGTCGGCGGCTGACCCGGCCGAGGTCGCGGCGGTGGCGCGGGTGCCGATCGCCGCACTTGTCGATCCGGGCAATCGGTTTCGCGTGCAGCATCCGAGTGGGTTTGTCGGGCCGGCGTTCGCCGTCGGTGACCTGCTCGTGTGGGGCTTCACCGCCGGGTTGCTGTCGCGGTTGCTCGAACTCGGCGGGTGGGCGCGCCCCTGGAACATGAGCGACGTGCGCGATCTGCCCGCCAGGTAGCGTGAGGTCAGTGAAAGCGAGTCGGGCCGGGATGGGCTCTGTGGCCGGCCTGGCCGTCATGGCCGCTCGGGTCGGCGTGGCCGCGGTGGTCGTCGCCGGGTGCGGTACCCCCGGCACCAAGCTGCATGTCTCCGGCACCGGCGCTGCCCGACCGGGTGCGACGACTGCGTCGGCGACCGCGCAGGCAGCGGCCGACGGCGTCCAGCAGATCGTGATTGACGCGGTCGATGGCGAACGCTTCACACCCGACACGATTTATGCGCACACCGGCAAGCTGCGCATCACCATCACCAACGACAGCGTGGTGCCGCACAACTTCACCGTGCCCGACCTCGGGGTGGCGTCGCAGACAATCTTCGCCGGCCGCTCGGTCAGCGTGTCGCTCGACCTGAAGTCGAGCGGCGTCTACCCATTCCTTTGTACGTTTCACCAACACGACGGCATGACTGGGCAGCTCATCGTGAAGTGAGGCTCGGTCGTCGGATCATGCTGGCAATTTCAGCGCAGAAAGGATCGCCATCGTGCTCGAGCTCGACTCATTGCACCGCCGCTTCGGCGATGTCGTGGCGCTCGACGGATTGAGCTTTGCCGTGCCGGCGGGGGAGGTCTTCGGGTTTCTCGGTCCGAACGGGTCGGGCAAGTCGACCACCATGCGCGCGGTGCTGCGGTTGGTGGCGCTCGACGGCGGTGAGGTGCGGTGGAACGGCCATACCTACGGGTTCGAAGCCTGCCGGCGAATCGGGTACATGCCCGAAGAACGCGGTCTGTATCCGGGCATGCGGGTCATCGACCAGATCGTCTACCTGGCTCGGCTGCACGGCATGGCCCACCCGGCTGCGGTTGCGGCGGCTGCCAGCTGGCTCGAGCGGCTCGGTGTGGCGGAGCGGGCCGGCGACAAGGTCGAGGCGTTGTCGCTCGGCAACCAGCAACGCGTGCAGCTGGCGGCCGCGTTGGTACATGACCCCGAACTGCTGGTGCTCGACGAGCCGTTCTCCGGTCTCGACCCGGTGGGGGTCGACGACCTCGCCACCGTGTTGTCAGAACGCGCGCGCGCCGGCGCGACCGTGTTGTTCTCTAGCCATCAGCTCGACCTCGTCGAGCATTTGTGCGAATCGGTCGCGATCGTCAGTCGCGGTCGATGTGTCGCCACCGGATCGGTGCGCGACCTTGTGCGCGGTGGCCACCCACGCCTTGTTGTCGGTGTCGATGGCGACTCGACGGGCGCGTGGGCGGCGACACTGACCGGCGTCGAGGTGGCGCGCAACGATCACGGTCGGCTGCGTCTCGTGCTTGCCGACGGCGTCGACCCGCAGAGCGTGTTGCAGACGGCGATGGGGCACGGTCGCGTCGAGCATTTCGCCTTCGAATCTCGGCGGCTCTCCGAAGTCTTTCTCGAAGCGGTCGGTGAGCCGGTCGACGCCGCGGCGGTGCCGGCATGATCGACGTCCGCGCCACCCGCCTTGTCGCCGGCCGCGAAATCCGCGAACAGCTTCGCGGTCGGGCGATTTGGATCTCGACGGCGATCAGCATCATCGCGCTCGCGTTGCTCGTCGTGTTGCCGAAGGTTTTGAGTAGCGGACCACCGACCTACCGGATCGGCGTCGTCGGCACCGAGTCAGCCACCATGAAAGCAACCATCTCGGCAGCCGCGACCTCGGCTGGTGCGCGAGCGACCGAGGTGGCCGTTGCCGACCACGATTCCGCTGTTACCCGGCTGCGCACCAAAGGCGCTGAGCACCTTGACCTCGCCGTCGATCTCAGTGGTTCGGGCAGTGTCGTCGTCGACCGGCAGATCTCGGCCGATGATGTTTCTCGGCACGCCTTAACCGCGGCAGCGTTGGCGCGCGCGGTCGGCACGGCGAAGGCCGTCGAGGCGAGCGGATTGACCCCGGCCGCCGCACACGCGCTGACAAATGCGCCGTCGCTGCCGATCGACTTTATCCGGCCTGCGCCGGCCTCGTTCTCCAAGCGTGGAGTCGCTCTAGCGGGCGCCATCATCTTCTACATCTTGGTGTTGCGGTACGGCTTCGGGCTGCTGATGGGTGTTGTGCAGGAGAAGTCGACGCGCGTCATCGAGGTGATTTTGTCGGCGGTCAGGCCAGTCGATCTGTTGAGTGGCAAGGTGCTCGGGTCGGCCACGATGGTGCTCAGCCAAGGCTTGCTTTTGGTCGCCACGGTCGTGGTCGCGGCTGCCGCCTCTGGCTCCAACGTGCTGCGCCAGACCGGCTTCGGTGTGCTCGGTGTTGCGTTTCTGTGGGTCGTGCTCGGGTTCTTTCTCTACGCCGCGTTGTTCACCGCCGCAGGCTCGTTGGCGTCACGAACCGAAGACGCACAGTCGGCCGGGTTGCCCGTGCAAATCCCTTTGTTCCTTGGGTATTTCGCTGCGTTCAGTTCGTTGGGGGCAGCTGGCCCTACTGGGCTTTTGAAGGCGCTTGCCTACATACCGTTCACCGCGCCGATGGATATGCCGGTGCTCGCGGCAGTCGGCGGCGCGACTGCGTGGCAGGTGGTGTTGTCGATGGCGATCACGCTGGTGACGATCGTCGTCACGATGCGGCTGGCCACGATCATCTTTAGCAGGTCGATACTGCGTACGGGCCGCCGATTGAAGGCCCGGCAAATCTTGCGCGAGCACGCGCGACCGGTCGGCTGATGCGATGCACAGCGACACGCTCGACCTGATCCTGATCGCGTTGGTTGGCCTGTCGGCGTATTCGGGCTATCGACAAGGGTTCGTGGTCGGCGTCCTTTCGTTTGTCGGTCTCCTTGGCGGCGCGGTTATTGGTGCGCAGCTGTCGCCGTTCATCGCGCGGCACTTCGCTGGCACCCTCGGCCCGTTCGTCGGCATCGTCATCGTGTTCACGATCGCGTCGCTCGGGCGAATCGGCGCTGGCGCCCTTGGCGCGATCCTGCGCCGTCGACTGCAGTGGGAGTCAGCCCTGCGAGTTGACGCGGTCGGTGGCGCGATTGTCTCGGCTATCGCCGTCCTGCTCATTGGCTGGTTTCTCGGGTCTTCACTGGTGCAGTCACCGTTTCCGTCGATTGCCCGGCAAGTCAACGGGTCGCGAGTGCTGACCGCGGTCGACCACCAGGTGCCGGCTGGCGTCCGCACCTGGTTCTCCGACTTCCGCACTGTGGTGGCCGCCGGTGGATTTCCGCAGGTCTTCGGGGCGCTGGGCGCCGAGCGCATCTTCCCAGTGTCGCCGCCGGATGCAGCGGTGCTCGCGCAGCCCGGCGTCGTGGCGGCCGCGGCCAGCATGGTCAAGGTGACCGGCGACGCGCGATCGTGTTCGCGGCGCATCGAGGGCAGTGGCTTTGTGTTCGCGCCTGGGCGGGTGATGACCAACGCGCACGTGGTGGCGGGCGTGCGCAATCCGTCGGTGCAGGTGGGCGGCGTCGGTTCGGCGCTGCGCGCGACCGTCGTGTACTACGACCCGCGCGTCGACATCGCGGTTCTCTCAGTGACCAGGTTGACCGCGCCCGCACTGGCGTTCGGCGGGCCGCTGTCGACGTCCGCCAATGCTGTGGTCGCCGGGTTCCCCGAAGACGGGCCTTACCTGGCGACGCCGGTTCGGGTGCGCGGCGCCGAACGCGCGCGCGGCCCTGACATATACCAAGACGCCCAGGTCACTCGTGACATCTACGCGCTGCGTGGCGAGGTCGAGCCCGGCAACTCCGGCGGACCCTTGCTCGACGCGCACGGTGAGGTGGCCGGCGTCGTGTTCGGCAAGGCGATCAATGACGCGACGACGGGGTACGCGCTCACTGCAGCGCAGGTGTCGGCGGCAGCCACGATCGGCCGGACGGCGACCACTGCGGTCTCCACCCACGGCTGCGACTAGCCGGTTCGCGCCCGCCCTCGCCGTCCAACTTCATGATCATGAAGGGTTAGCTGGTGGCTATACGCTGCTCAACCCTTCGTGATCATGAGATGGGGGCGGCGCTGAGCCGGGGCGGGGTGTGCGCGGCTGCCGCGGTCGGGTTCGCGGCCAGCTGCTCGGCCCAACTGATGACGCCGGCCACGTCGATGTCGTGCGGATCGCCGGCGTAGTTGCCGATGCGCCCGACGCCCCGGCGCAGCAACGTGGTCGCGCCGGTCGCGTTACCGCGCAAGGCGTGGGTGAGGCCGACGGCGACCTGCGCTAGCCCCTGCCAGAGGTCGCGCTCGCCCGGATGCCGCGTCTTCCAGAGCGCCTCGAGTACTTCGTGCGCGTGAAAGGGGTGGCCGTCGTCGAGGTAGCGCTGGGCGAGCGCGACCGACTCGTCGACGCCGAGGTCGAGGTCGTCGGGCACCTGATCGGCATCGCCAACCGCGCCGCGCGGCAGCGGCCGGCCGAGTCCGTCGCGCGGTCGGGCGTTGCGCGCGCGGCCACCGGCATCGCGATCGCGGCTCGCCGCTACCGGAACATCACCTGCTACCGGACCATGCCCTGCTACCGGACCATCACCCGTCACCCGCCGGTCACCTCACCGGCTGCGATCGAGTTCGGCAAGCCAGTGCACGATCTCTGCCGACACGGCCTTCGGCGACTCTTCGTGCAAGAAATGGCCGGCGTCTTCCAACAACTTCCAGGTGTACGAACCCGCACCGACGTAACGGCTCGAGCCAGCCGCCGTCCGCGGCAATACGCAGGTGTCAAGCGCACCATGCAACTGCAAAGTCGGGACGCCGATGGGCTGGCGTAGTCGCTGGTTGAACTGCTGGCCATCTCGGCGGATTTGGGAGCGGACGGTCCAGCGGTAGTACTCGAGTGCCGAGTGGGCGACGTGCGGAATCTGCATCTGAAAGCGGTAGCGCTGCTCGGATTCTTCGTCGGGCCAGCCCGGTG
>Ga0209890_10000651_pt1 | contig 15990 bp, 13 predicted proteins | sample OrgsoiDNA2013049_FD_185799 | JGI IMG/M metagenome (GOLD analysis project Ga0209890, IMG submission 185799) | Permafrost soil microbial communities from the Arctic, to analyse light accelerated degradation of dissolved organic matter (DOM) -... | ecosystem: Environmental > Terrestrial > Soil >...
CGCGAGGACGTGCAGCGCCGCGACTTCACCGTCAATGGCCTTCTGCTGGATCCTCTAAACGGAGTGGTTCTGGATTACGTCGGCGGCCAGAAAGACCTGGAAGCGAAGATCATCCGCGCTATCGGCGATCCGGCGCTACGTTTTACCGAAGACAAACTGCGGATGTTGCGCGCCGTGCGTTTTGCAGCACGATTTGAATACGCCATCGAACCGGCGACCAGGGCTGCGATTCAGGAACTTGCACCGCAAATCCACCAGGTTTCACGCGAGCGGGTGCGCGATGAACTCACCAAGATGCTGATCGAAGGCCATGCCCGGCGGGCTTTTGAATTGCTCGACGAAACTGGGCTGTTGCACGAAGTTCTGCCTGAAATCGAGGCCATGAAAGGCGTAGAGCAGCCGCCCGAGTTCCATCCTGAAGGTGATGTTTTTGTTCACACCTTGCTGCTACTGGAAAACCTGCCGCAGCCGTGCTCTCCGACACTCGCTTGGGGAGGCCTTCTGCACGACGTGGGCAAGCCACCGACCTTTCGCCGCGCCCCCGACCGCATCCGCTTCGACTCCCACGTGGATGTCGGAGGGAAAATGGCCGAAGGCATCCTGCGCCGCTTGCGTTTGTCTAATGACGACGCGGAGCAGATCCTTGCGCTGGTGGACAATCACATGCGCTTCGGGGACGTCGAAAAGATGAAAGCTTCGACGTTCAAGCGGTTCGTCCGACTCTCGCATTTCGACGAGCATCTGGAGTTGCATCGCCTGGACTGCAAGGCGAGCCACCGGAAGCTGCGCATGTACGACTACACGCGGCAGAAAATCGCCGAGCTCACTCCTGCGGCCATCGAGCCCGCGCCGCTGGTCAGTGGCGATGACCTGGTGGCGGAGGGATATAGTCCCGGACCGCAATTCAAGGAAATTCTGACCGCGGTCGAGGATGCCCAACTGGAAGGCCAGTTGGACTCGAAAGAGCAGGCGATGCGTTTCGTGAGGAACAAGTTTCCGCACGTCGCGAAGCTTTCAGGGTGAAAGCAACCCGCACCCTTCTGTCGTTAGCACCGTTCTGTCGTTAGCACCGTTCGTGACAAACCCGAAACCCTGCGCTATGATGCAGCGGTTTGATCACCGATTGCCACGTCCACATTCAGCCGGTCGAAATGTTCCACGCGTCGGCGCTGGAGCTGATGAAGAAGAAACGGCCGAACTTCGAGCAGATTGCCGAATTCTGCCGTTCCCCGAAGGCATTTCTCAACTATTTAGACGCAGCTGGCGTAGACCGCGCTGTGCTCATCAACTACGTCGCTCCGGAGGTGATTGGGTTCACCACCGAAGTGAATCAGTTCATCGCAGATTATGTGAAAGAAGACCCCGTGCGCCTGATCTCGTGCGGCGGGCTGCATCCTCGGCAGAGCAAGAATATCGAGGCCGACATCGAGCATCTTCTGCGGCTCAAGATTCGAATGATCAAGATACATCCTCCGCACCAGCTCTTGTTTCCCAATGATTATCAGAATGGCGTGAAGGAACTGGAGGTTATCTATCGCACCGCCGAGGCCAACGGCGTTCCGGTCATGTTCCACACCGGCACGTCAATCTTCACCGGGGCGCGCAATCGCTACGGGGACCCTATCTTCATTGACGATGTGGCGGTGGATTTCCCCAAGCTGAAAATCATTCTGGCGCATGGCGGCCGGCCGCTGTGGATGGATACGGCTTTCTTTCTGCTGCGCCGTCATCCCAACGTTTTTCTGGACATCAGCGGGATCCCGCCGAAGACGCTGCTGAAGTATTTCCCCCGGCTGAATGAGATCGCGCACAAGACCCTGTTCGGAACCGATTGGCCGGGGCCGGGAGTTCCCGACATCAAGAAAAATCTCGATGATTTCCGGGCACTGCCGCTTACGGCAGAAATCAAGCAGCAGATTCTCTCGAAAACTGCGATGAGTGTCTGGCCGGCGCAGTAGGTACGCCCTTCATTGGTTCGTAAGCGAGGTACAGATCGCTGACGCCGGTGCAGTCTTTGCCAGCACCCCTCTCTCGTAGTAAGCCGCGCTTGATTCCGCGAAGCTGGTGAAGACTTGGCAGCCCTGTCGCAATCGTTGGTCCGCTTTGGCTGAATCGTTCAGACTGCGGTACATCGACGAGGCGGAAAAACAGCTCGAGGCAATATCCTCTCGGCACGCCTTGTCGAAAAGCTCGATCGCGCGGGTAGTGTCCACTGCGGTGCCTATTCCCGCGCGGTAACATTCGGCCAACCCGCTGCAGCCGCGCGCCCAACCGTAGGAGCACGACTTATTCAACAATGAGAAAGCGTGGGCCGGATCTTTGGCAACGCCTTGTCCGGCATAGTAGAGCGATCCCAAGAGGAAGCAACTCTCGCCATCGCGGCTGTCACAGGCGCTTTGAAGAAAGCTTCCCTCGCTTTCCTGCACCATGTGAAGGATGGCGGTGCAGCCATTCGACAATCCCATCTCGCAGGCGTGGGCGAAGTCTTTGCCTGCCTGGACCGGGTCTCGCGGGATCATGCCACCCTGATTCAGCGTACTGCCGAGGACCAAGCACGCCGGCCCAGTGCCGTGGTAGCAGGAAATATTCATCAGCTTGACCCAGGTCTGGCAAGCGTCGCCGCGACCGGCGACGCAAGCCTTTCGCCAGAATTCGGGGTCGGTTCCGGGATGGCCACTGCCCAGAAAACCGGTGGAAACCATGACCGCGAAAAGGCACACCCAAACTCCCATGGCAACAAAATTGCCGCGTTTCGGAGTCCACTCCGGCATACGAACGCGCGAGTCCAACGCCGCGCTGGCGCGGTCGAGCGCTCGGACGGTCAAATTCAGTACCGGCACGCACAGCAGCTTGTCATAGAAAGTTGGAGCTCCGAACCAGCCCAAGAGCCAATACAGACCGAACACGGCGGCGCCATATCCGGCGCCAAAAACGATCTTGCCAAAGTTCCTTCGCGGCGAAGTTGCGGGGTCGGTGACCAAGAGATGAAGTCCGAGGAATACTGCCGCCGGAATGTTGGTGTCGATGAAGTAATAGAGCCCGGTCTGGTGGGTAAACACCAGGTTCATCGCGTATAAGGCCGCAGCTGCCGAGAGCGTCACCAGGGTTACGGAAAATAGAGCCTGAACCACAAGACCGAGCAGAAAGATTTCGAGATAGATATGCGGAGGGCGGTCGAAGGAAACGGCGATTTCTTCTCCCCAGGAAATCTGCGTGCTGTGGGTAACGATCAGGCCTATGGAAAAGATGAACAGCGCAATGGCCGAGGGATTGAAAATGTGCGCGCGTCGACCGTCCCGGTTCCAGGTGATGAACTCCTTGCAGAGTACGCCCGTCGCCAGCATAAGGAATTGCAGGAAGAACCAATCCGGCTTGAACCACAGAAACAGGTTGGTGCTTAGGACGATTGGGAACGGGCCGAAGCCGAGTATCCATTTATCCCGGCGCGACCAGCACACCAGCATATCGAGGGTGTAGGCGAAGACGATCTGACAGATGATCAGCGGAACGTGGTGGTACACCTCGCGCCAGTACCATCCCCAGTAGGCATAAATGCACGTGTGCATGGTGAGCTGCACATAGTGCACAGGCCTGGGGAGGAATTCATAGCGCAAGACACGTCCGGTTTTGGCAACCTGCTGGAGGACGAAGAGCAGGAACAGGAGCAATGCTGCTGCGGTTCCCAGGATCGACCACTGAAGTCGCGGGTAGGCATTCACTCCAGGGAGAAAAACAAAACACGCGAACAGCAAGTTAAGCGCGAATGCTAGTCGCAGCGGCGGGATTCGATTCCCGGAAAGCTGCTCGCTTTGGCGCCGAGTCGCTGTTTGTTTTTTGGGTTTTACCAATACTTTGGCCTAGCCAAGGCTGCGTTTTGAGATTCCGAGGGAGGAGTATAGCACCAGTTTGCGGGCTCTTCGGCAGTGGCCGCTCTCGCCTTTTCCCCGCAATGCCTCGCTCACAAGGCTGCGGCAGGAGAGTCGGGAGGTGGCTAACCTTCGCAACCGCCCAACGTCCAAAGCCTAGCTGAGGGAGATTGGGCGTGCAGGGGCAAGTTGCTTGATGCTGGGAGTCAGTGTGCTTCGGAGATGGCGTCTGGCGCCGTCGTGTGTCATTGCCCTGCTGCTCACGGCGTTTGTGCCCACGATTTGTCAGGGCGCCGCCACTTCGATCAACATTCCCAGAATCAGCCACGCGCCCAAACTCGAAGACTTCGAAGACATGGAGCCGCAGCGCGCGGCAAAAGATCTCCGGCAGGTTACGGGCTTTATTCAAAACCAGCCCTCCGACGGTAAGCCGGCAACGGAACGTACCGACGCCTACCTCGGCTACGATGACACCAACCTCTACGTGGTACTGGTTTGCTGGGACAGCCATAACCGGGTGCAGGCGAACCTAACCCGCCGCGAGCCTTCCACTCCGTTCGATTCCGACGACTACGCCGAAATCGTCCTCGACACTTTCCAAGACCAGCGTCACGCCTTCATTTTTGACATCAACCCCAAAGGCGTACAGGCCGACGCGCTGTGGACGGAAGGCCAGGGCCCCGATTATTCCTGGGACACGCTCTGGTACTCGCGTTCCAAGATCAGCCAGAAGGGATACGTGATCTGGACTGCGATTCCGTTTCGCAGCCTCCGGTTTCATCCCAGTAACGCTGACCAATGGGGAGTGATACTCACTCGCTACATTGCCCATAACAACGAATACGACAACTGGCCCTTTGTGTCGGCCAAGCTGGCCGGGCGATTAAACCAGGAAGCTACCGTGACCGGCTTTGAGAACGTCTCGCCCGGTCGCAACATGCAGTTCATACCTTATGTGGAGGGCACCACTTTTCGCACGCTGGACACCAACGATCCCACGCAGCCGAAATTCGATTCAGCAAGCTTTCAGGGCAAAGCCGGAGTGGACGCGAAATTTGTTTTCCACGACAGCCTGGTGCTGGATGCCACGGTCAATCCGGACTTTGCCCAGGTCGAATCCGATGAGCCGCAGAATACTGTTAACCAGCGCTTCGCAGTTTTTTTCCCGGAGAAGCGGCCTTTCTTTCTGGAGAATTCCAATTTCTTCGAAGCGCCGTTGATTGCCTTCGCCCTGCAGACGCGTCTGGTATTTACCCGCCAGATTGTTGATCCCTCGTTTGGTGTGCGTCTGACTGGAAAGCAGGGCCCGTGGAATCTTGGTTTCCTGGTGGCTGACGATCGTTCTCCCGGCCTCGTTGTTCCCAACTACGATCCTTTGCACGGGACGCGCGCCTACTTTGCGATCGCGCGTGTAAGCCGCGACTTGAGCCAGCAGTCAAGCATTGGAGCGGAATACGCCGACCGGGAATACCAAGGCACCTACAACCGCGTGGGTGGCCTCGATGGCACGTTTCGCTTAAACCAGAATTGGAATGCGAGCTATCGCGGATACGTAAGCTCGACCCTCGACCCGATCGCGGGCTATTCTTTCGGGCAACATCACGAGGGCGTGCTGGCCGGCAGTGGACGCCGCTTTGCGCTCGGATTGCAGTATCTCGATATCACGCCTCACTTTCTTACCGAAACCGGATTCCTTCAGCGCGTGGACCAGCGGGCACTCAATCAGTACGGGCATTTCTACTTTCGTCCGGAAGGCAAGCACCTGATATTCCATGGTCCGGAGGAAAACGCTACCCGGCTGTGGAGCAGCCACAACGTGACCCTACAGCAAGTGGCCAGCTTTGACTATGTTTTTGGATTCCAGAGAAACATCGTTGTCGCGCCCATTGTTGCTTATGAGTCGGACGTGCTGAGGCCGGTGGATTTCACGGGTCTGCCCAACAATCACAAATATTCGCAGGATGCCGTCGGGATCGTCTTTCGCGGTAGTCCGTGGCGCATGTTCAATTGGAATACGCGTATCATTCGCGACGGAACGGTCGTCGTGATCCCGGCCGCCGGACAGTTGCCGTACACGGGGAACGAGACTGCGATCTATCAGACGATTGGCATCAAGCCTACCCACCGCCTGCAAATTGACAACACTTACATCCTGGAGCGGGTGGTCAACGGACAGGTGCAACACGGCGTGGTTAATAGCGATATCATCCGGTCAAAATGGAATTATCAGTTCACGCGCGAGTTTTCACTGCGCTTCATCGCCCAGTACGACGGCCAACTCACCAATCCTAAGTACTCAGACCTGCAAACCACTAAGAACATGAATTTCGACGCGCTGTTCACTTATTACTTGCATCCGGGGACGGCGGTTTACATGGGATACAACTCCAACCTGGAGAACGTTGATCCGGCCCTTTGCCTGCGTCTGACGGGATCGCTGCAATGCGATCCCAACGGCGGCGGCCTGCTGCGCGGCAATCGCCTTACCAACGACGGCCGGGAGTTTTTTGTGAAGATCAGTTATTTGTTTCGGCGGTAGGCAGGATCGAGATCCGCGCTTCGTGGTGGAAGCATTGGTTCAAGAGCCAAGAGCCAAGAGCTTAAGAGCCGCTTTTCCTACTCCGGCTTCTGCTGCTTCACCCTCACCACAGTGATCTTCGAGAACCCTTCCTCAAAGGTCGGAGCCTTCAGCTTCGCCGACATCTTTCGCATCACGTCTTCAGGAACCAGCCGGTCGCGGCGCTGATGGCGCTCGATGCAGACTTCCAGCGGCACGTCAAAATATACGGCCTGGACTTCGTAGCCAAAATCTTTGCCCAGCTTGATCCAGTTCGAGCGTTCCTGCGGAGTCAGGTTGGTTGCGTCCACATAGTTCAGCGGACGATGCGCAATCAGCCGCGCTTTCAGCATCGAGCGAAGATTCGAAAAAACGAGATCCTGAAAACGCTGCTCGGCTGGATCGTCGAAAAGCAGGGAGCGGAGCATATCGCTGGAAAGCGGCGTAACGTTGTGGCGCTTGAACCACGAGCTCTTGCCAGATCCGGGTAGGCCGACGGCGAGGACCACGACGCCTTTCGGAGCGCGTGGCGGCGCGGCAATAGCGGCAGGCGCGCTGGAATCGGGCGTGGCCGCAGGAGACGCATCGCCGGCAACGGCCGGCACCAAAGGCCGCTGACCCGGGCTTCTTCGTCCACGACCGCCCCGGCCACGACGGCGTCGAGGGCGGCGGGGATCGTCAGCAGAGCGGGGCGTGTCGGCGTGTGCGCGGCTTGCCGCGGGAGCAGAATCTGTTTCTGTAGAAGACTGCGCAGCCGCTGGTTCGGGCATTGCCTTGGCCGCGGGGGCCTCAGGCTGATTCTCCGGCGGGGCGGTGTCATAGAAAGCGGGTTGCAGAGGCGCGGGTTCAGCGGCCGTCTCTTCCGGCGTTTTTTTACGCCGTTTCAACTTCTCTTGCATCCATTTACGCATGTAGGGCTTTTAACATACCGGGACACCCATGGGCAATTGTCCTCAACAGTATAAAAAAGAGGAAAGCCGTATCGGGCGTTTCGTGATTGACTACCAAGGGTTAAATGCTAAATGCCGGAGCTGCGCATGACGATACCTAAAGAGATACAGGGGCAGAAGTACATCTCACTGGCTACCTTTCGCAAGAACGGCCAAGCGGTAAATACGGCGGTGTGGTTTGCGGAACACGACGGAAAACTTTACGTGAAAACGCGCAACGATTCCGGGAAGTACAAACGCATCGGCAATAATCCGCAAATCAAGGTTGCCGCCTGCACCATGGGCGGCAAGATCACGGGCCCGGAGTTTTCTGCGACCGCTCGCGTGCTTCCGCCCGAGCAATGGCCGGAAGCCACGAAGGCGCTCCATCGTAAATACTGGCTGTCTCGGCTGCCGTTTTGGAGCAAGAACAACGTGTTCCTGGAGATTGTGGTTGCTTCGTGATCTCCGGGTGCGGACGTTCTGATTTATGCGTTGTTAAAACCGATTCGGCACTTCGGAAATTTTAATAGCACCAATTTGCCGCTGCTCGCTTCCGCCTGTTACCATTTTCTGTTCCCATTGAGTTCAAGTTTCTGTAGGCAGTTCATCTCGCAGTTGTGTCTTATTCGGAGGCAATATGGCCATCAAAGTAGGTATCAACGGATTTGGTCGAATCGGAAGAAATGTTTTTCGTACAGCGTTAAACGACCCAAACATCGAAATCGTCGCGGTCAATGACTTGACCGACCCGAAAACTCTTGCCCATCTGCTGAAGTACGACTCCGTCCTCGGTAACCTGCCCAACAAGGTTTCGGCCGGCCCGGACGACATCACGGTGGATGGCAGGACTATCAAAGTTTTCAAAGAACGAGACCCCGGCGCGCTACCGTGGGAAAGTGTCGGGGTACAGGTGGTGGTCGAATCCACCGGACACTTCACCAACGCCGAAGACGCCAAGAAACACATGCGCGGCACGGTGAAAAAGGTCATCATTTCGGCTCCGGCGAAGAATGAAGACGTCACCCTGGTGCTGGGAGTCAATCACGACAAGTACGACGCGGCGAAGCATCACATCATTTCCAATGCGTCCTGCACCACCAACTGCCTGGCGCCAATCGTTAAGGTTGTCAACGACACGTTCAAGATCGTCAGCGGGACCATGACCACGATTCACTCCTACACCAACGATCAGGTCATTCTGGATTTTCCTCACAAGGATTTGCGGCGCGCGAGGGCTGCAGCGCTTTCCATGATTCCGACTTCCACCGGAGCCGCCAAGGCGTTGAAGCTGGTGATTCCGGAAATGGCTGGGAAGCTGGACGGTTTCTCTGTCCGAGTGCCCACGCCCAACGTTTCAGTCGTCGACCTGGTCGCGCTGGTCGAGAAAAAAACCACTAAAGAAGAAGTGAACGCGGCGCTGAAGGCGGCGTCGGAAAGCGGTCCGCTGAAGGGTTATCTGGGATACGAAGAAAATGAACTTGTGTCCTCGGACTTCAAAGGCGACCCGCGGTCTTCGATCGTGGATTCACCTTCGACGCTGGTAGTCGGCAATCTGGTAAAGGTCATCTCGTGGTATGACAACGAGTGGGGATACTCGTGCCGAGTGCGCGATCTGATCAATTTCATCGGCAGCAAAGGATTGTGAAAAACAGTGACTAGTGGCTCGTAGCCAGTCAGAATTAATTGGCCGACGATGACTACTGATCACTAGCCACTGGACCACGAGCGGTATTTTCATCCAAGGTGATTGCTCAATGTCAAAGCTTTCCATCCGCGACTTGCCGCTGAACGAGCATCGCATTTTCATGCGCGTGGATTTCAATGTTCCGCTCGAAGACGGGCGGGTCATGGACGACACTCGCATTCGCGAAACTCTGCCGACCATCGAGTATGCGCTGCGGCATGGAGCGCGGCTGATTCTGGCTTCGCACCTGGGACGTCCCAAGGGCAAGCCGAATCCAATGCTGAGCTTGAAACCGGTGGCCGAGCGGCTACGCATGATGCTCGATAAAGAACTGGCGCGCGGCGAGAACGTTGGTTTCTGTCCCGAGTGCGTGGGCGTCGAGGCTGAAGAAATGGCGGGAAGGCTTGAAAAAGGCCAGACGCTGTTGCTGGAGAATCTCCGATTCCATGCCGAGGAAGAAGCCAACGACGAAAAATTCGCCAAGCAACTGGCCGGCCTTGCCGATTACTACGTGAATGACGCTTTCGGCACCGCGCATCGTGCGCATGCTTCAACGGTCGGCATCACGAAGTTTGTGCAGAAATCCGCGGCCGGGCTGCTCATGGAAAAGGAACTGGAATATCTGGGCCGGGCGATGGAGCATCCTGAAAAACCGTTCATTGCGATTTTGGGCGGAGCGAAAGTCAGCGACAAGATTGCCGTGATTGAAAACCTGCTGACCAAGGTGGACACTCTGATCGTTGGCGGCGCGATGGCCTACACCTTCCTCAAGGCGCAAGGCCAGCAAGTTGGAAAGTCGCGAGTAGAAGAAGACAAGCTCGACCTGGCGAAGCAGATTCTTAAAGACGCCAAGGCGAAGAAGGTGAAGTTACTATTGCCGGTGGACCATGTGGTAGCGGAAAAGATCGAAGCGACGGCCCGCACCCAGACGGTGAAGACGATCCCGGATGGTCTGATGGGGCTCGACATCGGGCCCGAATCCGCCGAACTTTTTTCGGAGGAAATTTCCCGCGCGGCCACGATTGTTTGGAATGGGCCGATGGGCGTGTTCGAGATGGCTCCGTTTGCGAAGGGAACATTTAAGATCGCCCACGCGGTGGCGGAGAATGCCGGCGCGGTCTCAATCGTTGGAGGCGGCGATTCGGTTGCCGCGGTAAAAGCTGCCGGAGTGGCGGATAAAATCTCGCATATTTCAACCGGCGGCGGAGCTTCGCTGGAGTTTTTGGAAGGCAAGCAACTTCCAGGAGTGGTTGCGCTTACGGATAAACGTTAAAGCTATTTCCAGGGTAGGGGTAGCGCCTTCTGCAGTTTCCCCAGTTCAGGATGCCGAGTGATCTTCTTCGACATTGACGGAACCCTCATCGACCATGCCAGCGCTTCCGCGGTGGCGACTCTGAGTTTCTACGATCATTTTGCGGGCAGAATTGCTTCCGATCGTCTGGACTTTCCAGTGATCTGGGAAACCATTTTGACGACCCATTTCCAGCGCTTCACCCGCGGAGAGATTTCTCTGTGGGACCAGCGCCGGGGCAGGATGAGGGACGTATTTCGCGATCCGGGACTCAACGACGCCGAGTGCGATTCGCGGTATCGGGTGTTTATGGAGCACTACGAGTTGCGGTGTGGAGCCTATCCCGATGCTGCGCCTTGCCTGCAGCGACTGGAAGGTAAAGAGCTGGGAATTATTTCTAACGGCGGCCGAGAGCAACAGATAGGAAAGCTGAAGCGGGCCGGGCTACAGCGATATTTTTCGGTACTAATGTTTTCCGAAGATGTCGGCGCGGGGAAACCGGACTCAGGCATTTTTCTGGAAGCTTGCCGTCAAGCGGGAGAGCAACCGGCAGCCTGCGCGCACATTGGGGATGACCTGATCGCAGATGTCGCTCCCAGCCACGCTTTGGGAATGCAGGCAATCTGGCTGGATCGGCATGGGCTTGGGGACGACCAGGTTTCTGCGCCGCGAATTTCGACGTTGCATGATTTGGAGTCCGTGCTGAGCGGAGAACTCCGCTCGAAGCAGGTTGCTGAGGTATGACGAGAATATCTTTACCACAGAGGACACGGAGGATCACAGAGTAAGAAACTTATCGATCTTCCTCTGTGATCCTCTGCGTCCTCCGTGTTAAACGGTTTAGTTTTTTCGAAAGGATCTGAAAACATGGCCCGAAAGAGACTGATCGCCGCCAACTGGAAGATGTACAAGAATCCCGCGCAGACTGAGGAGTTTTTCAGCGGCTTTTTGCCGCTAGTCTATGGTCATGAGCGCGATGAGATCGTGGTCTGTCCTCCGTATATCGATCTACGGGCGGCGCTCGATGCCGCCCAGGGATCGGGGATCGCGGTTGGCGCGCAGGACGTCTACTTTAAGGACGAAGGCGCGTTCACCGGCGAGATTTCTTGCCCAATGCTGGTGGCGATTGGCTGTACCCACGTGATCATCGGCCATAGCGAGCGGAGACAGTATTTCGGCGAGACCGACGACAGCGTAAATCTGAAGTTGAAGGCCGCGCTGGAGCACGATTTGACTCCGATCGTCTGCGTCGGCGAGGTCCTCGAGGAGCGCGAGGCTGGACTTACGGAAGACGTGCTGCGCCGGCAATGCGTCCGCGCTTTCCACGCGATATCGGCGAAGAAGGCCGCGAAGCTGGTTGTTGCGTACGAGCCAGTGTGGGCGATTGGAACTGGGAAGACAGCAACGCCGCAGATGGCGTCCGATGCCCATGTGCTGATTCGCGGAGAAGCCGCGAAGGCTTTCGGCGAGGAGTTTGCCGACGGGTTGCGCATTCTCTACGGCGGTTCGGTGAAGCCAGAGAACGCAAACGCGCTTATGTCGCAGGAAGAAATTGATGGCGCGTTGGTCGGCGGGGCGAGTCTGGATGCGAAGTCGTTCGCCGCGATTGTGAAGTACTGAAATCAATGGCTAGTGACTAGTGTTCAGGTGTTTGCTAACCACTAACCACAAGCCACTAGCAACTGCTTTTTCACCTGAGCCAGTCTTCCAACTCCACGCCCTTTGCCGTTTTCTCGTCGCGGTATTTCACAATCACGGGGGTGTAGACCGAGATGCCCCATTCGGCGGCTTGGCCCTTGTTGACGGCACGCGATCCGGGGACAACCACTGCGCCTACGGGGACCTCCAACGGTTTTTCTTCTTTGGCGCGATAGACCTCGCCACGCACCAGGTCATAAAGTGGAGTTGAGCGAGTCAGTATTGTTCCAGCGCCTAGCACTGCACGGGTTCGGACCAGCGTGCCTTCATAGACTCCACAGTTCCCGCCTACCAGCACGTCGTCTTCGATAATCACGGGAGCGGCATTGACCGGTTCCAGCACTCCGCCGATCTGGGCAGCGGCGCTCAGGTGCACGCGTTTGCCGATTTGTGCGCACGATCCGACCAGGGCATGGGAATCAATCATGGTGCCTTCGTCCACGTAAGCGCCGGCGTTGATAAACATGGGGGGCATGCAGATTACCGATGGTGCAACGTAAGCGCCGAGCCTGGCCGAAGATCCTCCGGGGACAACGCGTACGCGATCAGCGATGGTGAACTTGCGGGCGGGGAACGTGTCTTTATCTACAAAAGACAGGCACTCGCCGCTTCCCATTTGCGTGAGCTCGCCCAGGCGGAATCCGAGCAGGATGCCCTGCTTCACCCAGACGTTCACTTTCCACTCGCCGCGGATTTTTTCCGCTGCGCGAATTTCGCCGCGAGTGAGGGCGTCGCGGAATTGGAGGAACGTGGCGCGGGCGTCCGCGGTCAGATCGGCCGTGGAGGATAGGCGCTCGATTTCGGATTGTAGCGAGGGCATGGGAAACAGAGAGTATAAAGCATTGGGAGAATGCCTCTCGGCGACCTGGCGGTGCGGTGGCTGTACGGGTCCGTCGACTGCACATACCGCTTCGCTTCGCGAATCGATATGTTTCGCTCAGGATGACAGGATTTTGCTAATAGCCAATAGCCAATAGCTGCCTTCAGATGCACTTGCATTCACTACGGATCAGCACGCTAGGCAGAGTCTGCGTAACCTGGCGGGCTTCAGCCAGCGTGGCGTAAGGTCCGTGCCACTGCGCGTGGTTGGGTGAGTGCCCGGCGGGGCGCGCTTTGCCGCTACTGCACTGGCCGCAGGCGGAGCGGTGGAGGACGGCTTTGTGCGGACCGGCGGACCAGTTCTCGTAGACAAAGAAGCTGGGCGCGTCGGCGGTGGCAGCGGCGGCTTTGACGATCAATCCGGCTTCGGTGGCGATTTTCTGCAGCTTGGAGCGAGTGTCGCGGCGGACCGGAACCATCGGCAGGCGATAGTTCTCCTCGATGCGTCCCATCATTGCCAGAACCGCTTTGACCGGCATGGGGCTGGACTCGATAAAGTTGGCCTGCATCAGCGGCAGATATTTGCGCAGAAGCTGGCGAGCGGTCGGCCAGTCATTGGCCAGTGCGGCGCGAGTCATCTCGGACATCTCGCACGGAATTTCGTTCGACGCGACGGAAATCAGGCCGACGCCTCCAAGAGCAATCACCGGCAGGGTCACTGCGTCGTCGCCGGAGAGAACGGAAAAATCAGGGCGCGCGGCGGCGCAAATTTCGGCAATCTGCGTCAGGTTGCCGCTGGCTTCTTTCACTCCGGCGATGTTGGGTACTTCGGCAAGGCGCGCGACCGTAGCGGGCTCAAGATTCGCCGCGGTGCGTCCGGGGACATTGTAGAGAATGACCGGCTTGCTCACCGCTTCGGCGATAGCTTTGAAGTGCTGGTACTGGCCCTCCTGCGTCGGCTTGTTGTAGTACGGCGAGGCGGTGAGGATCGCGTCCACGCCGGGGCGGTCGGAGACTTCTTTGGCTTTGGCGACAGCGTCGTTCGTGGAATTGGAAGTGGCACCGGCGACGATGGGAACGCGTCCGGCGGCAGCTTCGATGGTGAGGTCAATTACCCGCAGCCACTCTTCGTGCGAGAGCGTTGGCGTCTCGCCGGTGGTGCCGCAGGGGACCAAGAAATCAATGCCTGACTCAATCTGCCAGTTGACGAAATTTGTGAGGGCCGGTTCGTCCAGCGATCCATCCTGATGGAACGGGGTGACGAGGGCAGTACCGCATCCGCGAAGTTGCATGAGAATAAGATAACGCGAATAGGGTGAGATGGAAACCGGGCAACCCGATCATTTGCCATGCTTCATCGAAAGAATCCGAGCGTCCGTTTTGGAAATCTGTATTACAGCAGTCCCACCAACGCATACGCTGGTGACGCCATCCGATCAAGGCAGGGTGCCCGTCACTGTCCACACATCATCTTTCAGTTCGGCATTAAATGGCAGCTCAGACTCAATCTGCTTCTTGCCGTAAATCGGCACCAACACGGCTTCAGCGATCTTGATGGCTGTGGTCGAGTCAAGTACATAGCCGGCACGGTGGTTTGTAGCCCTGTCCTAGCGCAAACGCAGCGAACATGAATGTACATAAATAAGCTGACAGAGTCTTCATCTCGCAACCCTCACCACGTAAGACGCATTAGGTACACGTCATACGAACGCCACAAAATCTGATCTCTTGCAGAGTTACATCTCCCGCCACACATCCTTGAATTCGAAAAACCCCTTCTTCCCCGCGAGCCATTCCGCACCTCGCACAGCGCCCTCTGCAAACCCGCGTCGAGTCTTGGCGTCGTGGCAGAGGTAGATGGTGTCATTAGAACAATCGAGGACCAGTTCGTGCATGCCGACGACGTCGCCTTCGCGGAAGGACGTGATATCGACTTCGGTGTTGGAGTTCTCCTGCAGAATTTTCTGCATGGTGGCGGCGGTACCGGAGGGAGCGTCTTTCTTCTCCGCGTGATGGCGTTCGTAGATCTGTGCGGAATAGTGCTGTTGGAGGGCAGGAACCGCCTGGCGGACAAGATCGAAAAACAGATTTACGCCGATGGAAAAATTCGAGCCGTAAAGAAATCCAGTCCCGCGCTGCTCAACCAGTTTGCGTACGTCCGCCAGATCAGAGTACCAGCCGGTCGTGCCGACGACCATGTTCTTGCCTGCGGCGATGGTGGCGTGGATGTTTTCGAGGACGCTGTCAGGGGTGGTGAAATCTATGACGAGGTCCACGGAAGAGAGACGTTCTTTGGTTAGAGCGCCGGCCTTCTGATTCTCCGCCGAGCGCAGGATTTCTACTTCGTGTCCGCGCTCGCGCACAACTTCGGCGACAAGAGACCCGGTTTTGCCAGTGCCGAGCAGGAGGAGTTTCATTGCCGCTTAGTGTAGCGTGTCGGCGCGAAGCGCGCTCTAATCCGCGGTTGAAGGATCAATCACCGTCGTGATTTCCGAGATCCGGTTGGCGGGGAAGCCGCCTTGCTTGGCGTGTTCGCGGACCATTTCCTCGTTGGGGGCGCGATAGACGCAGTAAATCTTGTCGCCCGTAACGTAGCTGTGGATCCATTGAATCTGGGGGCCCATGTTGTTCAATACGCTGCACGACTTCTGCGAAATTCCCCGCAAATCAGCCGGCGACAATTTTCCGGCGCCTGGCAGTTCTCGCTCAATGAGATATTTCGGCATGGATGGTCTCCTCAATCGAATCGCAAAGGGTATCAGGGCAGGGTAGCCCGGGTGCAACAATTTCAGCCGAGTATCGTGTGCCGGCTCGAAACAACTCATTGTGCGCTAAACAGCGGGCGCAGCCGGTGTTGGAGCGGGAGTAGGCTTTTTTGCCGCCGGAACTACGGGGGGTTTCTTCGCCGCCGTCGCCGGCGTAACTGGCGCTTTGGCCGTGATTACTGGTGCAGCGACCGGCTGCTTCAGTGCAGTATTGACAACCCCCGTCGGTGGTGCTGGAGCTGGCTTCGTCACCGCTCGAGATGCAGTTGGAGCGGTCGCCGCGTGGGCCGAAGCCACTGGGGCCGCCGCAGCGGGCTGTGCCATGGCGTTGGTCCGCGCGCAGGAAGGGCTTGCCATCGAGCAGAAATTCTTGCGCGG
>Ga0209890_10000653_pt1 | contig 15981 bp, 15 predicted proteins | sample OrgsoiDNA2013049_FD_185799 | JGI IMG/M metagenome (GOLD analysis project Ga0209890, IMG submission 185799) | Permafrost soil microbial communities from the Arctic, to analyse light accelerated degradation of dissolved organic matter (DOM) -... | ecosystem: Environmental > Terrestrial > Soil >...
CTGCGAAGAGCGCGACGACTTCATCTGGGTCTTCATTCCCGATCCCGGCCCCGTCGGAGCCGGATTCTCGAAGGCCGCGGTCGCGCCTACTCCAGCCCCCGAGATTCCGAAATTCAGCGAGCATTACAAACTCGCCTATCTCACCGCCGACCTGCCTTGCTCCGTCGATCACGGAATCATTGGCCTGATGGACCCCGCGCACGGCCCCTTCGTCCACCAGGCGTGGTGGTGGCGTACGCAAAAATCAATTCATGAGAAGCACAAAAACTTCGAACCCATCCCTTACGGATTTCGCATGAGCGCGCACACGCCCAGCTCGAACAGCGCTCCCTACAAACTTCTGCGCCTCTACGCCGACGCCGATTCAATCACTACGACCATCGATTTCGTCCTGCCCAACCTGCGCTTGGAAGTCATTCGAGCCGGCAAATACTGGTTTTCCAGCCTGACCACCGTAACTCCCATCACGCGCAACCAGTGCCGCATCGACGTAGTGGCCGCCTGGAACCTGTTCCGCTGGATTCCCTTTGGCCCCGAGTTGCTGAAATTCGTCTTCGCAAAGTTTGTCGAGCAGGATCGTTACACCATGGAGCTGCAATCGGAGGGGCTGAGATACAATCCGCACCTGATGTTGATCGACGACGCCGACCGTCCCGCAAAATGGTATTTCGGGTTGAAGAATGCCATGCTGGAGATGAAGAAGAAAGGCGGCGAGTTTCGGCATCCGATGAGCGGGCCGGTTACGTTGAAGTGGAGGAGTTAAGGAGTCATGATCATGCAGCAAGACAATGCTGAAACAGCCGAGGGCGCCCATCACCAGATGATTTTGATTCCGCTATACAACCTGAATTTCTCGTCATGCGTCACCACTGGAATCTTCTCGGACAATGCCTGTGCGATGATCTGGCGATCGAAGGGATCGGCGTGATGAAGTGGCAGTTCGAATAATCGCAAGGCATGCTCGCCGGTGTAGGGCAGTATGCGAATATCCAGGTCCTGAACCGCCTGACGCGCCATTGCGGCGGAGACCTTCAGCTTGCCCAGGGAAGTTTTGATCGCGATTTCTGTTATGGAAATTGCGCTTAACTCGAGAATGTTTTCCGAGTTCTCCAAAGCGGCGGTCGCGCGCTTGCTGAGCCGCTCCGGCGCTTCGACCGCGTAAATCAGAATTGCGGTGTCGAGAAGCAGGCGCATCTTACCCGCGACCGGCGAGGAAATCTTCCACTTCATCCCCGGTCATCGGCTTCCACCAGTCCGGATCGAGCACCTGGATTTTGCCCTTCAGTGTCCCCAGCGTCCGCTTCTTACGAGTCGGCTTTTCCGTGCGCACGATGTCCACCACGGGCACACCCCGGCGGCAGATGGTCACCGGCTGTCCATCCTCGACCGCCTTAATCAATTCCGGCAGCTTGTTCTTGGCATCGGCTACGCTGACTTGCATGTCTCAATTATAGCCATTTGAAATAGCTATGTAAACGGGGTCATTTGCTTGCTGAGAAATGAGAGCCGGGGACTGAGGACTACTCCCCCACCAGCCAGTCCATCGCTTCTTCCCGAGTCTTGAAAGTCGCAATCTCGCGCTGGGAAAAAGTGCCGAAGTTTTCCATGAAGGCGTGCGCGATACTTTCCGAGCCAACCCACGCCGTCTTCTTCACAAACGGCCGGTCGAGCGTCAGCACTTCTTTAATCTTGGTGGCAACTACGTGATCCACCGTGGCGCCGGTCATGTCGGAGAGCGTTACTAGCGACCCGCGCGGGTGCTGCGCCACCATGATCCGCAACTCCTCCAGCAGAAGCAGCATCTCGTCTGCATTGGCGTGCGAAAAGTCCAGCAGCAGAATCTGCTTGCCCTTGTGCTCGATGAATCGTATGGGTTCATCCATAAGCGCTACCCGGAACACGTAGCCCACAGGACGCCCTCGTCCGGGGAGTCGAGCGCACCCGGCAGATGGGCAGGAATGCCAACTTTCCAGGGTTACCCTAACAGCGAATCCACGATGTTATACACCGCGGCCAAGGCCGAGTCCAGCGCCGCCGCATCTTTGCCGCCCGCTTCGGCCAGGTCGGGACGTCCGCCGCCTTTGCCGCCGACTTTCTCGGCCACCGCACCCACCACTTTCCCGGCCTGAATGCGGCTGGTCAAATCCTTGGTCACGCCTGCAATCAGCGAAACGTTTCCGTCCGCGGCCGAACCGACCACCACCACGCCCGAGCCGAGTTTGTCGCGCAGTTGATCGACCAGCGTCCGCAACTGCGCGCGTTCGAGATTGTCCACCCGATGGGCCAGGACTTTGACGCCGCGCACTTCTTTGACTTTATCCGTTGCCGAAGCAGCCGAGGACGAAGCCGACTTCATCCGCGCCTGGTCGAGTTCGCGCGTGAGCCGCTTGATTTCCGAATCGCGCTTTTCCAGCTCTGCGCGGAGCGCTTCGGCGGGAGATGTCATTTCCTCTCCAGTCGTGGGTGCCCCATCCTTTCGCGTTTTTTGCGAAAGGGTGGGACCAACAAAACTTGCCACCACGCCTTCCAGTTCGTGATCTTTGCGGAAGTGGCGCAGCGAGCCTTCGCCGGTCACGGCCTCAATGCGCCGCACGCCGGAGGACACGCTTCCCTCTTTCAAAATCTTGATCAGCCCGATCTCGCCCGTCGCGCCGGTGTGCGTGCCGCCGCATAGTTCGGTTGAAAAATCGCCGATCTTGATCACGCGCACCTTGTCGCCATATTTCTCGCCGAACAGCGCCATCGCGTGATATTCGTTGACGGCTACGTCGATCGGAACGTTCTCAATGATCTCGACTTTTTCGTTGCGCAGAACTTCCTTGTTGATGATGTCTTCGATATCTTGCAGCTCTTCGTCGGCGACTCCGGTGAAATGCGAGAAATCGAAGCGCAGGTGATTGGGGGCGACCAGCGATCCAGCCTGCTTGACGTGCTTGCCGAGAACTTCGCGCAGCCCGGCCTGGAGCAAATGCGTCGCCGTGTGATTGCGCATGGTGGACTCGCGAATCGCGGCGTCGACCACAGCGTCCACTTTTTGGCCAACACGGAGGGTGCCCCACCCTTCCGCGTTTTTTGCGGAGGGTGGGTTCTTGACCACGACCTGATGCGCACGCACGCCCTGCACCGGGTAGTAGCATCCGGTCACTTCGGCGACGACGGTGTTGTGATCGTCGGAGTAAAGCCAACCGCGATCGCCAACCTGGCCGCCTGACTCGGCGTAGAACGGGGTGTGATCGAGGATGATCTCGCCGGAGTCGCCGGGCTTGAGTTCCTGCGCGCCTTGGCTGCCTTTGATGATGGCGAGGACTTCGCAGCCGTCAGAGCGAGTCTGGCGATAACCTTCGAATTCAGATTTCGGCAGCTGCTGGTAAGCGGGATTGGCGGTCTGCTTGGCCGCGCCCTTCCAGGAAGCGCGAGCGCGCTCGCGCTGCAATTCCATCGCTGCCTGGAACGAATCCGTCGTAAACTCAAGCCCTCGATCTCTGACTGCATCTTCAATGAAGTCGAGCGGAAGACCAAATGTGTCGTACAGCCGAAACGCTTCAAGGCCGGAATAGACTACGGTCGTGTTGGGTTCTTCTTTCTTTCGTTGGGCCAGCGGCTCCAATTGTTCCTCAAGGCGCTTCAGGCCCACGTCCATCGTGTGTGCAAAACGCGTTTCTTCCGCCAACACCGTTTTCGAAACTCGGTCCACCGTCTCTTTCAGTTCCGGATACGCATCTTGCATCAGGTTGCGGACCGAGAACACCATTTCGTGCAGGAACGGCTTCGTTTGCCCAAGCAATCGTCCGTGGGTGATGGCGCGGCGGATGATTTTGCGCAGAACGTAGCCCCGGCCCTCGTTCAAGGGAATCACGCCGTCCGCGATAAGGAACGTTGCGGCACGGGCGTGGTCAGCAATGACCCGCAGGGAACCCGCGGACTTGTGACTCGAAACCCAATGCGCGCTCAGCTCCAAATGCACAGGACGAATAAAGGGTCCACTATCATCGGGAGTCTTCTTTCCCGTCAGCTCGGCCGCGCGCTTGATCAGCGGAGTGAATAAATCCGTCTCGTAGTTCGAAATCACGCCCTGCAGCACGGACGCTATCCGTTCAAGCCCCGCGCCGGTATCAATCGACGGCTTGGGCAGCAGTGTCAGCTTGCCGCTCGCGTCGCGGTCAAACTGCATGAACACCAGATTCCAAAGTTCGACGTAGCGCCCGCAGTCGCAGCCGAACGTGCAGTCTGTATGTCCCTGATCGCTGGCTGCCACGCCCATGTCGTAGTGAATCTCGCTGCAGGGCCCGCAAGGGCCGGTGTCGCCCATCTGCCAAAAGTTGTCTTTGGCACCGAGAGCAAAAATCCGATCCGGAGGAACGCCTTGTTGCAGCCATGCGTCCCTTGCTTCGCCGTCGAGCGGAATTATTCCCAGTTCTTCACCGGCTCCTTCGAAGATCGTGACGTAAAGCTTCTCTTTATCAATCCCGAACCACTGCGGCGAAGTGATCAGCTCCCAGGCGTAGGCGATAGCGTCTTTCTTGAAGTAGTCGCCGAAGGAAAAATTTCCCAGCATCTCGAAAAACGTGTGATGACGATTGGTGAAGCCGACGTTTTCGAGGTCGTTGTGCTTGCCTCCTGCGCGCACGCACTTTTGCGAAGTCGTCGCTCGCGCGTAGTCGCGTTTTTCCAGGCCTAGGAAAACGTCCTTGAACTGGTTCATTCCGGCGTTGGTGAAGAGCAGCGTCGGGTCGTTGGCTGGGACGAGCGACGAGGAGTGAACCTCGCGGTGTCCCTTTTGAATGAAGAAGTCGAGGAACTTCCGGCGAATGTCGTTGCCTGTGAGCATGCGAGCTCTAATTCTAAATGAAAGCGAAACCTTCACCACCGAGGGCACGAAGTGACACGAAGGAAACGCCCACGAAGGAACCCCTCCTGCCGATTGCCTCAATCAATTTAGTTATGCAATCCTCAGCAGTGCACTTTGGGGAAGATTCCGTGCCGGGAGATATCTAATGCCTTGCAATCCAGAAATCCTGCGACAAGTTCCGCTCTTTGCCTTGCTCGACGACGAAGAAACCGCCGTTTTGGCTGGCCAGGTCGAAATCAAGCAGTTCGCTGCCCGGCAGCGAATTTACAAGATGGGCGATCCGGGTGGCCGGGCTTACGTCGTCATCTCGGGCATGGTTCGGGTGACGACCGTCGATGAGGATCATCAGGAAGTCGTGGTCGATGAACCCTCACAGGGCGAGTTCTTTGGTTTCGCTTCCATGCTGGAGGAGACCGTCCATCAGTCGAGTGCGCTGGCTCTCCAGGAAACCGTTTGCATCGAAGTGGACCGCCATGACATTGCGATCCTGTTGCAGCGCAAGCCCATGTCTGGAATGGATATGCTGGCCGTGCTGGGACGCCAGTTTCACGCCTCGCAGAAACTGGTGCAGGTGCGCGCGGCCCGCAACCCAAACGAAGTCATCGAGGAGGAGGAGACGTTCGGCGAGCGCGTCGCAGACCATGTCGCCAGTTTCGGCGGCTCGTGGGTCTTCATCATCTCGTTCGCGATCGTCCTGATTACCTATGCCTCGATCAACGTAGGACTGGCCACACGCGCCTGGGATCCCTATCCCTTCATTCTGCTCAATCTGTTTCTCTCCATGCTGGCGGCGATTCAGGCGCCGGTCATCATGATGAGCCAGAACCGGCAGGACAAAAAGGATCGGTTGCGCGGCGAACTCGACTACGACGTGAATCGCCGCGCCGAAAGTGAGATCCAGGGCCTGGCGCACAAGATCAACCTGATCGGCGACAAGATCGGCGATGTCGAGGACATGCTTCGCAACCGGATCGAAAGCTAAACGCCTAAACTGTCGTGACGGAGCGAATTACTTCACAACGTCTTCGGTTTTTTCGGCGCCCTTCTTCACACCGTGGCCGACGGCCTTGGCGCCTTTTTTCACGCCATGCCCTGTCTTCTTAGCCGCGGTTTCCGTGGCATCGCCAGTTTTGTCGGCGGCCTTTTCGGTGGCTTCGCCGGTCTTCTTGACGGCTTTCTTCGTGGCATGCCCCGTCTTCTTCGCGGCTTTCTCCGTGGCATCGCCAGTTTTGTCGGCGGCCTTTTCAGTGGCCTCACCGGTCTTCTTCGCAGCCTTCTTGGTTGCGTGCCCCGTCTTCACGGCGGCCTTCTTGGTGGCGTGTCCGGTATCTTCGGCCGCGTCCTTCACGTCGGTTCCAACCTGACCATACGAGAAAGCAGTCAGCGCCAGTAGCGCCGCGGCGATCATTAAAGAGAACTTCGTTTTCATAGTTCCTCCCGAGGAGTTGTAGAGATCGTTAGCTGCAAAGTTCTATCAGAGAATGCGAGGCGGGCGCAACCCAGGGCAAGAATTGGACCGGTACTGGCTCATGAAGACGCCTCGGAAGTCTCGTTCTCCAGTTCGGTGAGAGTTTCTTCGTCCACATCCCATTTCTTCAGGATCGTGAAGATGGTCTTCGATCCGAACCCGGCGCGCATCAGGTTGCGGAAGACGCGAGCTGCCTGCTTCTGGTCTTTCGGTTTCTGCAGTCGTTTGCGGCGGAGGTAATCGCGAGCGAGACTTTCTTCCTTCACGTCGTCATAGACTGAAGACACTGCTTTCTCGATGACCTCGCCGTGTACTCCCTTCGCCTTCAGGTCGTGGACGACACGCATCCGCCCGAACTTCTCGTTGTCGCGGCGGTACGACGAAAAAGCGGCCGCGTACTTGGCGTCGTTCAAATAGCCCTGGTCTTTCAGGCGAACGACAATCAGTTCCACCAGCGTCTTGCCGATTTCCGTATCGGCCTCCACACGGTTCCTTAGCAGGCGCTTCAGTTCCGCAACCGAGCGCATGCGGCGCGCCAGCGCGCCCACCGCATAGTCGTAAAGCTCCGCTTCGGTGAAGAGTTTTCTGGGACGGCCAAACGACATGCCTACACCATAGCGCGAGACGAGACTTGGGGGTTAGTGCTCGCTGGCCCAGATTGACGGATAGCGAATTCTTAAGCTTCTTCAACCGCTTTATTTTGGCGGCAAGGCTGGGCTCGATGACACGGGTGGATTCATCGCAGGCGGGGCGTTGGTCGCCGGCGGCGGCATGTTCGGCGCCGGCGCAACCAGCACCGCTTTAGCCGAGGGCGTAAGTTTGTCAGCATTGGCCACCAAGAGCGCCACTTGCCACATCTGGGTTTCAGATAGCGACTTGCTGAAGCCAGGCATGCCGGTCAGGCGAAGCCCGTTGAAGATCTTCCAGTAGCTTTCGCCCGGCTCGTCGTCGGTCACGCCTTTGCCCTCTAAGAGCAGTGGCGGCTTCGGGTACATTCCTGTCGCAATCGCGGTCTTTGGCGCCAGGGGCACACCGTGGCAAACGGCGCAATGCTGCTTGTAAAGCTCGGCGCCTGCCAGATAGTTCGCTTCGTTCGGTTGAATCGGGACATTCTTGGACATGTCTTTCTTGATGCGCGCATCCAAAGCCTTATGGGCTAAGAATTTTTCGAAGGGCATGTCGGAATCGGTGGTGGCAACGGGGGCGCTCCCCCCGGTGAAATACAGATAAGCCCCAAAGGGCACGATGAGGAGACCGAGCAGCAATCCGGCAACGAATTTCATTTTGGTCCTGCCTTCCTGAATTTCATACTTTAACACTAACGAATCCGCATCTAAGCTAGTTTAATCGGCATCCAATTTAGGGTACCCCGGACTAGATCAGCTCAGATCCACCGAGACGGAACAAACATGCGAATTGTCAGCGCGGCGAGCGCGTTTCCCCAGCATTACTACTCCCAGGAGATGTTGCTGGAGGCCCTGCAGGAATACTGGGGCAATCAGATCGAAAACCCGCACGTGCTGCGGCGTTTGCATCGTCACGTGGGCGTCGACGGACGATTCCTCTCCCTTCCCAAAGAAGAGTACGTGAAGATGAGAACCTGGGGCGAGGCCAACCATCACTGGATTCGCACGGCCAAAGAACTGGGTGAGAAAGCGGTGGCTGGCGCGCTGGCGGACGCGGGGTTGAATGGCAAACAACTAGGCGCGTTCTTTTTTGTTTCGGTGACCGGCATTTGCAGTCCATCGATTGACGCGCTGCTGGTCAACCAAATGGGATTGTGCAGAAACATTCGCCGGGTTCCAATTTTCGGGCTGGGCTGTGTGGCGGGAGCGGCGGGCATTTCGCGCGCGGCCGACTATGTACGCGCCTATCCAGACCAGTTCGCCGTTGTGCTGTCGGTGGAACTTTGCTCGCTCACCCTGCAGCGCGAGGACATCTCGATGGCCAACATGATTTCCGCGGGGCTATTCGGAGACGGTGCGGCCGCGGTGATCGTGGCCGGGGCGGACTGCGGACTTCCCGGCCCGCGCATCCTCGCAACCCGCTCCGTGTTCTATCCCAACACCGAGGAAATGATGGGCTGGGATATTTCGGAGAAGGGCTTTCGCATTGTTCTGTCTCGCGAGATTCCGAATCTGGTTCGAAAAAACCTGGCGCATGATCTCGACGATTTTCTGGCCGGGCGTGGATTAACACGCGCCGACATCGGCAGCTGGATACTGCATACCGGCGGGCCCAAAATTCTGGAAGCAACTGCCGAGGCACTCGGCTTGAGCCATGGTGAACTTGACGTCTCCTGGGAATGTCTGCGCCGGACGGGCAATTTGTCGTCGGCTTCGGTGCTGGTGGTGTTCGAAGAAGTCATGAAAAATCGCCGCCCTGAACCTGGCACGCTCAGCTTGCTGGCGGCTATGGGGCCCGCATTCTGCTCGGAATTCTTGTTGCTCGAATGGTAAGAGGGTTCCTGGCCGAAGATCGGAAGTAAGAAGTTTGTCGATAAGAAATTTATGGTGAGCCGCTTTCCCAATCCGGTGGATGTATTCGTAGTTGGCGGCGGACCTGCCGGTCTGGCGACGGCCATCGCCGCGCGCCGTCACGGATTGAGCGTGGTGGTGGCAGATGGCGCGGTTCCGCCCATCGATAAGCCCTGTGGTGAAGGACTGATGCCGGACGGAGTGGAGGCTCTGCACCAGTTCGGCATCACGATTCCCGAGGGCGAGGCGTATCCATTCCGTGGCATTCGTTTCGTGAGCGACGGCACAAAAGCCGAGGCCGCGTTTCCCCGCGGGACCGCGTATGGAATCCGGCGTACGCATCTGCATCGCATCATGTCAGATCATGCGGCGGCCTGCGGTGTTCACATGCTGTGGCAGGCGGCGGTCACCGGGCTTCACCCGGAAGGCGCGCTGGTCGCAGGCGAATTGGTGCGCGCCCGCTGGGTGGTTGGCGCCGATGGAACCAGTTCCCGCGTCCGCAGCTGGGCAAAGCTCGGCCACCACGAGTTGGATGCCCGTCAGAATAAGCATCTGCGCTTCGCGTTCCGGCGCCATTATCGCGTCGCGCCGTGGACCGATTTCATGGAATTACACTGGGGCCGTCACTGTCAGGTTTACGTCACGCCTGTCAGTCGCGAAGAGGTTTGTGTGGCGCTGATCTCATCCGGTCCGAAGTTGCGCCTGGAAGACGGGCTCGCGGAATTTCCCGAGCTTTGCGCGCATCTCGAAAATGCGGAATACGCGTCCAGCGAGCGCGGCGCGATCACCGTCACCCGAAGATTGCGGCGCGTGTATCGTGACCGCGCGGTGTTGGTAGGCGACGCCTCGGGCGGAGTAGACGCCATCACCGGAGAAGGTCTTTGCCTGAGCTTTCGTCAAGCCGCGTTGCTTGGCGACTGTTTAGCCAGCGGTAACCTTGCTCACTATCAAGAGGGCCATCGCAAGCTGACCCGTCGTCCCGCCGTGATGGCTCATATGATGCTGTTCCTGGCCAAACACAGCCATCTGCGGCGGCGCACCATGCAGGTGTTCCAGTCGAGCCCCCGCTCTTTTGCTGGGATGTTGGCCATGCACGTGGGCGAACCCTCCACGCGCGATTACATCTCGAACGGATTTGCCTTGGGCTGGGGACTGCTGAAAGCCTGATGCATTGGGCGCCCCCGGTTGGTACCATCTCCGGCATTTGTATCGTGATGGTTACCTTTTTCCGATTACCAGAAGTTACTAAGCCTTGTTACTAACTCCGATTGACTTCCACCTCGCGACGAGACATCTGCAATTTTTTTCACTTTCCTCTTTCCGCAACCTGCAAGTGCTTGCAGAAGCGAGCACAAACTTCTGCGCTTATTGGCATCACTGTTGCACTTCTAGGTAGCGTCCCACACAGTAGAAAAGTTTGCCGAGAACGAGAGTAATCGAATTCGAATTTGTTTTTGGAGGGTCTATCGTGTTAAATCGCCGCTTTCTCCTGTCGCTGGTTGTAGCCCTTTCCCTCTCGACGCTGGCCTCGGCCAATTCCGCCACTGTCAATATGACGTTCCTTCATCCGGGCACTAACGTCTACGGCGGTTACTACACCTATCCCTACTATTTCTCGATCAACGGCGGCAAGACCACACCCATGATGTGTGACGCGTTTAACAACCACATTTCGACGGGCGAGAGCTGGAATGCTCACGTCAGCGGGCTGCTTTCTGGAAAAGGATTGTTTGGCAAGGACTTCAAGGACTACAAAGCGGCGGGCATCATTTTCATGGGCGTGACGAATGGGACGATTAGCGCTACCGTCGGAAACGTTGCGGTTTGGAACCTGTTCACCAAGGGCGTCACCACGGACGCGGCGGTACTGGCCCTCGACAAGAACGCTCTGTTCCTGGCGCAGCACGCTCCGGCGAGCGAGTTCAAAGGGCTGGTTCTGTACACGCCAGTCGGCGGAAGCCCGGGCCACGGGCCGCAGGAATTCATCGGGTATCGTGGAACCGCCATGGCCGCACCGGAACCGGGCAGCCTGCTGCTGCTGTCGACCGGCCTGATCGGGATGGCAGGAATGATACGGCGCAAACTGCTGCGCGGCTGAAGTTTGGTTAATCAGGTTTTTCGCAAATCAAGTTTTCCTCGTTGCTTCTTATGATCGCCGCCATCAGCGCAAATCTGATGGCGGCTTTTTTCTGCACTGTCTCTAACTATCTTCAGGCCGCCACATCTAATACCTGGCCCTGCGGAATCAGGGCGACAAACCCAACAAACGCCGCCGAAATATCTATTCGAAGTCGATCTAACCGCCGTGTCACCCCACACACGTCCGCGTTTCCGCAGACACACATCCGGGGCTCGTCACAACACTAACGTTATTATTTTCAATGCGATAGCTCTGGCTTCCCGCTTGCTTTTCTGCTTGCGGGTGGCACAGGAGCAACTTATGGAAACGATGCTGCAAGGTCTGGTCATTATCGGCGGGCTCACCTTCTCGGTGGCCGCGTCTGTGCTGATCGAAGAACTCATCTTCGGACGAATCGTCCGCGTCGCGTTTGCCCGTCGGCCGCAAATTTCTAAATTGCACCGCGAGAACTGAAGGGACCATCACCATGCTTTGGCTGAACGGTTGGCTGCTGAGCGCGGGAATCGCGATGTTGATAGCCGCCATTGGAATTCTCACCTACGACGCCCGCTTGCGGATCGTCCAACTCGCGCCCACGACCGCTTGGCGCACCACGGTTGCGCTGGCGATGCTGGCCTGGGCTCCGCTGCTGATCTCGGCGGGCATGGTGAGCAAAACCTTCAGCGCCCCCGTGAGTCACACCAGGGACACGCTAGCCGGAACTTTGCATGAGCGATGATCGCCTGACTGGGGACCGTTGCATGGGAGGACGAGAGAATCCCTGCATGAACGGGCCGCGATCGATCACGCGGTATAATCAGCGCATTCCACACATGCGAGCGCGAACGTCCAGCGGTCTGCGGCTAGGTTGGCTGACTTCGTCGTTCCTGCTTGTGACGGTTCTTCTTCCACCTTCTTTGTCGGCTTCGGGTTTGGGAGACACCGCCCGCCAGCTGGCGGACAAGATCGCCGCGGCCGCGGGGCCGGGCGCCTTCGCACTCGAGGTCACGAACCGTTCTTCGCTCGACGACAAATCAGTGCGTGAAGTGCGCACCGCGATCGAAGCCGGGCTGCAAGTCGAAGGCGTTCACCCTACCAAAGCCGAGCAAGCGATAGGAACCGTCGTGGTCGTTCTCTCCGAGAGTCTGCGCGAATACGTTTGGACGGCCGAGGTTGGGATCGGGTCCGGCGAGAAAAAGGTCGTCCTGGTCTCGCTGCAGCGATCGCCGGCGGTAGCGGCATTGGCCGCCGCGTTGCCGATCGTTCTGAAAACAACTTTTCTGTTCACGCAGGAACGGCCAATGCTCGACGTCGCGCTCGTCGAAATGCCCGGTGGATCTCGCTTGATCGTGCTCGATGACGGCGTGGTCGCGATCTATCGTCATCAGGGTAGTCCGGCCGGACGATGGGAGCTCGAAGCTTCGTTGCTCATCGCTCACTCGCGCGCCTTTCCCCGCGACTTGCGTGGACGCCTGTTGCTGCGCCGCGATCACCTTTTCGACGTTTACCTGCCCGGCACGTTCTGCCGCTCGAGTGCGGTCGCGCCACTTACGGTCACCTGTGACGAAAGCGCCGATCCATCTCGCGACAACCCGTGGCCCCTGACGCCGGAGGACAGCGGCGTGCGCGCCTTCTTTGCGGCCGCACGCAACTTCTTCACAGGAACACTCTCTCCCGGTATCGGCAAAATCTCCAACGTTCCTTCGTTCTATTCGGCAGCCGCGCTTCCGCGATCGGACCACACGCTGTGGGTGCTGGCGGCGGTGGATGGGTCGCTTCATCTTGTGGACGGAATAACGGACCAGGAAATCCGCGGCGGGAAGTGGGGCAGCGATCTGGCCGCGGTTCGCTCCAGGTGCGGCACGGGCGCACAACTGCTGGTCTCGGAGAACGGGGATTCGGGGCACGACGGCCTGCGCGCGTTCGAGATTCCCGATCGCGATCCAGTCGCGGTCAGTTCAGCGGTAGAGTTCGGCGGGCAAATTGTCGCGCTGTGGCCGGAAAGCAGCGGCAATGGGGCGGCTGCAATCGTAAAAAGAAAAGACACGGGATGGTATGAGGCATATCGCGTATCGATTTCTTGCGGCAATTAGAGCCGCTCGTTTGGAGACGGGCGCCCCCGCCCGTCCAAGCCGAGCGCAGCTCGGCACCTGCCCGTGGTCGCGGCAACTTTCGATCCGCCATGGACTACTGGGCGCGGCGCTGGTAACGTTCATGATCGCCGCGGCGGCAGCAGAGACGCGGCCGCATTACGGCGGCACCTTACGCGTCATGCTGCAATCCGCGCCAGACGCGCTCGACCTTCCGGCGAACGCCACGCCCGCCGACTACTGGGACATCGCGCGCACGCTCTCGCTGGTCGGCGACACTCTGGTAAGACTGGATGTGCAAGGCCGTCCGCTGGCCGCGCTGGCCGTAGCGTGGCAGGGTGATCCGAGCAACCGTCATTGGCAATTCACGCTGCGCCGCGGCGTGAGGTTCCACGACGGCAGCGCCGCGTCGCCCGCAGCCATCGCGCAGATTCTGGGCGCAATCCATTCGGACTGGAATGTGCGTGAAGCGGCGGATTCGGTTTCGATCGAGAGCGCGACGGCCATGCCTGCGCTGCTCTCCGAACTCGCGCTGCCGCGCAATCTCTTGCTCAAGCGAAATGACAATGGCGTTCCCATCGGCACAGGCTCGTTCCGCGTCGGCGAGTGGCAAATCGGGAAGCAACTCAAGCTTGCCGCACATGAAGACAGTTGGGCGGGCCGTCCCTTTGTGGACGGGGTTGAGATCGAATTCGGCAAATCGCTGCGCGACCAGGCCATTGCGCTCGAACTGGACAAGACCGACGTGATCGAGGCGGCGCCGCAAGCGGCCAACGGATCGCAGCGCCACGGCACATCGTCATCGTTGTCCCTACCCATAGAGTTGCTGGCCCTGGTTTTCTCCCTGAACTCAAAAGCTCAGGACGTTCGCCTTCGAGAAGCGCTGGCACTCGCCATTGAGCGCAAGCCCATCCAGTCCGTGCTATTGAAAGGCGCGGGAGAAACTGCCGCCAGCATTCTTCCCAACTGGATGACGGGCTACAGCGCAGTCTTTTCCGCGCAGGCGAATCCGCAACGAGCTCGCACTTTGCTCGCTAACTCGCGGCAGCCCGCGCTCAATCTGAGCTACGATCCGCGAGACCCGCAGGCCCAACTGATCGCCGAGCGTATCGCGCTCAACGCGCGCGAGGTTGGCATCACGGTGCAAGTATCGTTGTCGGGAGCAGAAGACATCCGCCTGATGCGCGTAGTGCTGCCGAGTCCCGATCCAGCCACGTCGCTCGGCGAAGCCGCACGGCAACTGGGATTGCCGCAACCTGGATTCCCGACGCCTCGCGCCAACTCTCTCGACGATCTGTATCAAGCCGAGCGTGGTTTGCTCAATGGATACGCTGTGATCCCGCTCTTCCATTTGCCGGTGGCGAGTGCGGTGAGTGCACGCGTGCGTAACTGGGAACCGGATCAACTGGGAGAATGGAGCGAGCCGGGACATTCGCTCGCTGATGTTTGGCTGGCTGATCCGCGGCCGGAGGCGGGCTCGCGATGAGCTTTCGCAAGAAACTTCTTCTGTTATTCGCAGCCACGGTGTTGCTCTGCGTCGCGGTAATTTCGGCATCGGTGTACAGCACCATCCGGCACTCATTTGAGCAGGCGGATCAGGACCGCGCGAATGCGGTTGCCGCTCAGTTTCGATCCGAGTTCCAGCGGCGAGGGTCGGAGGTTGCGCGCAAGGTCGAGTCGGCGGCCGCCGGCGACACAGCCCAGCGCATCGCCCTTGATATGAATCGCGGCGCCACCGACTCCGGCGGGTACGTAAGTGAAGCGCGCGCACTGGCGAGTCAGCAGCAACTCGATTTTCTGGAACTCGTCGACACTCGGGGCACCATCCTTTCTTCCGCGCAGTGGCAGGCAAAGTTCGGATATCCCGAAGCGGCAATTCCTCTGGCGCCAACGGGAGCGTTTCTCAAACGCGAAGAGCTGCCCGATGGCCCAACCCTCGGCCTGTTTGCAGTACGCGTGGTGCGCGTCGGAGAACAACCTTTGTATGTGATTGGCGGCGAACGGCTCGACCAGGGCTTCCTCTCGACGCTCGACATCCCAACCGGAACGCGCGTGCTGCTGTATCAGAATCTGGAAGCAAAATGGAATCCGAAGTCGCTGCTCGATTTGAACGGGCCGGCCGCGGGCGTTGACAAGATCGCTCCACTAGTCGCGCGAGTGCGCGATACACTGCGGGAATCTCAGGACGTGATTCATTGGACTTCCGATTCGGCGGACGCTGAGGTTTTTCACGCCATACCGCTGACCGGGCCCACCCTCAGTGCGCAAAATCATGGTGCGGCGAATGAGAGCGGCGCAAACCAGCAACTGATGGGCGTTCTGCTTGTCGGCAACTCACGGCGTCCGCTGATCGAATTGCAACGGCGAGTTATTTCCACCGCAATGCTGGTCGGCGGCGCAGGAATTCTGGTAGCAGTGCTGGCCAGCCTCTGGTTCGCGGCCCGCGTCACACGCCCGGTCGTGTCGCTGGCCGAAGCTGCACGCCGCGTCGCAGCGGGAGATCTCGGCGCCAAGGTCGAGGTTGAATCGAGCGATGAGCTCGGCGAACTGGCCGCGTCATTCAACCGCATGACGGAAGATCTTGTGCAGCAAAAAGACCGCACGCTGCAGGCTGAACGCGTGGCCGCGTGGCGCGAACTGGCGCGGCGATTGGCGCACGAACTGAAGAATCCTCTTTTCCCTTTGCAGGTCACGGTTGAGAATCTGATGCGCGCGAAGCAAAAATCACCTGAAATGTTCGAAGAAGTTTTTCACGAGGGGACGGCGACCCTGCTGGCGGAAATCAATAATCTCAAAACGATCATCGGCCGCTTCAGCGAATTTTCCAGGATGCCGCAGCCGCAGCGTCAACCGACGCAGGTGAACGAGGTGGTGCGCTCGGTGCTGCGCGTCTTCCATGCGCAGTTGCAGGAAAAGAATCAGATTTCGGTACGCACCGAATTGGCCGACCCGTTGCTCGAAATTTCAGCCGATCCCGA
>Ga0209890_10000655_pt1 | contig 15960 bp, 14 predicted proteins | sample OrgsoiDNA2013049_FD_185799 | JGI IMG/M metagenome (GOLD analysis project Ga0209890, IMG submission 185799) | Permafrost soil microbial communities from the Arctic, to analyse light accelerated degradation of dissolved organic matter (DOM) -... | ecosystem: Environmental > Terrestrial > Soil >...
CCGCCCGAGCCGGTGACGCCGCCCGAGCCGGTGACCCCGCCCGTTGAGGTGCTGCCGCCCGAGCCGGTGACGCCGCCCGTCGAGGTGCTGCCGCCGCTGCCGGTCGCACCGCCCGTGCCGCCGCTCTGCCCATTGCCCGATCCGCCGGTGGAAGTTCCCCCCGAGCCGCTGGATTGGTCCCCGCCGCTCCCGCCCGACCCGCCCGACGAGGACGAGCACGCAGCCCCCGCGAGACAGAGCGACGTGATCACAATGCGAAGCGAAGTCCGGTGCGGCATGAAGGCCTCCTCTAGTCGATCGCGATGCGGGCTACCCCGAGCAGAGGGCAAACCCTCTGTGTCCTACTGTTTCGGCTCGGACGAAGTTGTGATGAATAGTGCGCGGGAGGCTTAAACTAGACGCATGCCAAGTCCCGCCGAGCTCGCCGCGCAGACCTACGTCGCGGCCTGGCAGGAGCCGGATGCGGTGACCCGTGGCCGCCTGCTCGACGGATGCTTCGCGGCCGATGGCCGGATCGTGTCGCCGGGCGCCGTCATTCGCGGCCGTGCGGCGCTGGCCGCGGCGATCGACGACCTCCTCGCCGATCCGCGCGGGCTCTCCGCGCGACTCGTGAGCACGATCGACGCGCAGGGCCCGCTCTTCCGGTTTCGCTCGGTGGTCGAGGACCGTGACGGCCGAATCGTCTTCGACGGCTTCGACGCCGGCGAGGTCGACGCCGACGGGCGCATCACAGTCCTGCTCACGTTCGGCGGCGCCTCGCCCGTTCCGAGTCGCGCCGCCGGAGTGTAGCTAGAACCGGCCCAGCACCACCATTCCCGGCACGGCGGCGCGCGCGACATCGCTGGGATCGCATACGGACGTCAGGGCGCTCCTGGGCAGACTTTGGTCCGACGACAACTGCGTTTGGGTATCGAGCGGCAGTGGATGGAGTTTGTAGATGGTGGAACCGATTGGGAACCAGCTTACCTCCTTTGCGGCGACCGACAGCGGCGCGCTCGTCTCTGCTACGCTAGCGGGAGATGTCGACGACCCTTCTCCATCACGCAGAGCAGAATCGATTCATCGTCCGCTACACCAGGGCGTTCGCGTAGTGCGACCCCTTCGGTACTCCATCAACGTGACATTGGACGGCTGCTGCGATCATCGTGAGGTGATTGCCGACGACGACTTGCATCGTAACGCGGCCGAGAGCCTCGCCCAGGCCGATGCTCTCCTCTTTGGCCGGGTGACCTACGAGATGATGGAGGCAGCGTGGCGAGGGCCGGCGCCGGCGGGAGCGAGGCCTGATTGGATGGAACCGTTCGCCCAGGCGATCGACGCCGCAAAGAAGTACGTCGTGTCGAGCACCCTCGACCGGGTCGATTGGAACGCCCAGCTGGTCCGCGGGGATCTGGGGAAGGCCGTTCAAGAGCTCAAGCGGGAGTCGGGTAAAGGACTGCTCGTGGGAGGCGTGAAGCTTCCGCTGGCGTTGGCGGAGCTGGGATTGATCGACGAGTACGAGATGGTGGTGCATCCCAGGCTGGCGGGCCATGGACCGACGTTGTTCGCGGGGCTGTCGAAGCGAATAGACTTGAAGCTCGTGAGCCGGCTGGAGCTCGGCTCGGGGGCGGTGGCGATGCGGTATGAGCCGAGAAGGTAGCCAGCGGGCATCCTGGCCCGCGTGACGGGCGCGACCTCGGCGCTCTGCCCGGTCGGCGTTGCCATCGAGGAGGCCAGCAGGCCAGCGATGACGGTCGTCGAGCCGGCGCTCCTCGATGTCGTCCGAGAAAGCCGGTCGACCGCTCGTTACCTTCGGAAGTTGCGCCTACTCGGCGAAGGGATCGACCCAGTGCTTGGAGGCGGGCTTAGCCGCGGGCTTAGCCGCGGGCTTGGGGGTCGGCGCTGGATCGGCGAACGGATCGGCGGATGCCGGCTCGTTCGCACTGGGTTCGGCGCCGGGTACGTTGGTCGCGGCGCGAATCGGGCGCGGGCGAGCGGCGCGCGCCGGCTTTGCCTGCGGCCTGCGTGGCGGCGCGAAGGCGAACCCCGCCAGGATCTCGGCGTCCGTCGGCGCCGCGACCGGCATCGGCTGGATGACCATGGTCGGCTCTGCCACCGTTGCCGGCGCGGCGACCTTTGCCGGCTGCACGGGCGCGGCGATGGGCGCTCGGCGGGGCGCGACCCGGCCGTTGAGCGTCAACGTCACCGCGATCCCCAGCACGAACGTCGTCGCACAGAGGGCGATCAACGTGCCGTTGGACCTCAGTCTTTCGGGCTGTAACGCCGCCGCCGCCCTCGCCGCCCACGCTCCGCGATCTCGATCAGCGTCGAAGATCCTCTCTGTCGGGACCCCCGAAGCGCGCGTCGGGATTGCCAGCTCGTTGCTGTGCGGCCCCCCGGCGATCTCCATCCGAAATGACCTGCGCCCCATGAACACCACGTTGTCTTGTTCCCCGCCCAGCGAATTGATCACGTCTGCAGTCTCCTTTACGGAAGACTCTACCTCGTTCACCGTCGGGATCGCGTATCGACTGCGATGACGTTTCGTTACATTTGACTGGTCGGTAGCTCCACTTTTTCGGTTTTCCGCCGGTCCTGACGTCACGAAGGTGGCTCAGCCGCACCGAGAAGCGCCGGTTCTCGGGGCGATCGGGCCCCGGCGGGCGTCATCGAAGCTCGGCCGCAGCTCTCTGTCATGATGTCGGGCCATGCATGCAGGGCTCGCAGGTCGTCGCATCTTCATCACCGGAATTTCGCGCGGGATCGGTTTTGCGACCGCGCGTCTCTTCCTCACCGAGGGCGCGTCGGTCTTCGGCATCGCGCGCGACGAGGTTCGCCTCACCGGCGCGCGCGCCGCGCTGGCGTCGGCGGCGCTGACGCCGGACCACTTCGACGCCTTTCCGCTCGACCTCGCCGACGCCGACGCCGCCGCGCGCGCGGCCGAGCAGATCACCGAGCGCTGGGGCGCGCTCGACGTGCTGGTGAACAACGCCGCGATCATGACCGAGGGTCCGGCCACCTTCGACGACGAGCCGGACGGGACGCTGGAGCGGACGCTGGACGTGAACCTCCTCGGGCCGTTTCGCCTCACGCGCGCGCTCATTCCGTTGCTGCGCGCCGGGCGCGAGCCGCGCATCGTGCACGTGACGTCGGGCGCGGGGACTCTGGCGGAGCTGGATGAATCGGGGATCGCCAGCTACCGCCTCAGCAAGTGGGCGCTGAACGGCCTCGTACGCTTGCAGGCCCAGCATCTGCGCGGGGCGATCGCCGTCAACGGCCTCGATCCCGGCTGGGTGAAGACCGAGCTCGGTGGCCCGCGCGCCCCCGGCGTTCCCGAAGACTCCGCCCGCGCCGCCCTCGCGCTCCTGCGCGAACCGTTCGAGACCACCGGCAAGCTCTTCAAGGACGGCAAAGAGATCGACTACTGACAGGGTGGGTGCGGCGCCCCCGGCCGCGTGCTCGAGACGAGCACGACTTGGAATTGGTAGCGTACACTTCCGCTCGAGGTGGACGAAGCGCGCGCGATTGCGGTCTCGCCGCGGCACACGGTGCTGCTGGCGATGGAGCTCTATCCGCTGGTGGAAAAGCCGCAGTGGCAGGACTTCGTGGTGCGGACGCGCGCGCGGCGCGAGGTCAACGGGATGCCGCTCATGGCGGCGGAGCTGGTCATCGCCGGCGCGGAGACGCGCAAGAACCACCCGCTGGCGGCGACCTATCCGCTCCACTTTCGAAAGACCTATTTCCCAGGGCGGCTGCACGGCGATCCGCAGGTCGAGTACGAGCAGCATCTGCTGGCGTCCCAGCTGTCGCGCACGCCGCCGCCGATCGGCTTCACCGCCAACGTCTTTCGCAGCTGCCTGGTGCCGGGGCAGTCCTACACGCGTATCACGCCGTTTGGAGGCGAGCCTCCCGAGAACAATATCGGCAAGGCGCAGCAGCTGCCGCTGGCGACCGCGGCGGGGTTGTGGCGGCTGGCCGAAGAATCTTTGGCGCAGCTGCTCCTGCTTCAGGAGGGCGGCCTCGCGCACGGGGACGCCGAGCTGCACAACATCATCGTCTGTCCGGCGCCGCTCGAGCCGATCCTGATCGACTTCGAAGCGGCGGCGCAAAAGGCGACGCTGGAGAGCGCCGAGTGGGAGTCGCGCTGCAAGAAGGATCTGCAGCCGCTCCTGCGCGAGGCCGTCTATCTGCAGTGCGCCCTCGGCCGGCAGGAGAGTGAGCTCGGAGCGCGCGCGTGCGATCAGCTCGGCGAGCTGTTTCGATCGCCGGAGCGATTTCAGCGCGCGATCGAGACGCGCGCCGAAGTCTAAATCCTGCGAATTGCAGGCACGCCCCGCTGCGTCGTTACCTCGGAAAGACGGGGGAAACAAGCGCGAAACCTGGCGGATACACAGCATTTACCCCCCGTTCGCGCAGAGAGAAAAATGGTCCGCATCGGCTGAAAAGCCTTTCTGATGGGACCCGCAAGAGACTAAAACGATCGCTCAGCAAACTTTTGACGCTGAAGAGGAGACGACGAACCATGAGCGGAAATACGGCGCGGCGAGCAGCGATCACGGCAGCCACCAACTACAAGCACGAGGGAGCGCCTCTCGATTACAAGGAGAGCGCTGCAGCCTCCCTGTTCGGGACCAACGTCTTCGGCCTCTCGACGATGAAGTCTCAACTGCCCAAGGAGATCTTCAAGTCGGTCAAGAAGACCATCGACACCGGCACGCCGCTCGATCCGAAGGTGGCCGACGTGGTGGCCGCCGCGATGAAGGCCTGGGCGCTCGGCAAGGGCGCCACGCACTACGCGCACGTCTTCTATCCGCTGACGGGGCTCAGCGCCGAGAAGCACGACAGCTTCCTCTCGCCTGACGGCGAGGGTGGCGCGATCACCGAGTTCTCCGGCAAGACGCTGACCCAGGGCGAGCCAGACGCCTCGAGCTTCCCGAACGGCGGTATCCGCGCCACCAGCGAGGCCCGCGGCTACACCGCCTGGGACGTCACCAGCCCGGCCTACATCTTCGAGTCGCCCAACGGCTCCACGCTCTGCATCCCGACCGCGTTCGTGTCATGGACCGGCGAGGCGCTCGACAAGAAGACGCCGCTCTTGCGCTCGAACCAGGCGCTCAACGCGCACGTCACGCGCATCCTGAAGCTGTTCGGGCACGAGAAGCCGGCCATGGTCGTCTCGTACGCGGGCGCCGAGCAGGAGTACTTCCTGATCGACAAGCACTTCTACTACGCCCGTCCCGACCTGCTGAACGCCGGCCGCACGCTGTTCGGCGCCAAGCCGCCCAAGGGGCAGGAGTTCGAGGACCACTACTTCGGCTCGATCCCCGAGCGCGTGATGGCGTTCATGATGGAGTCCGATCGCGAGCTCTTCAAGCTGGGCGTGCCGGTCAAGACCCGCCACAACGAGGTCGCCCCGGGGCAGTTCGAGGTCGCGCCGGTGTTCGAGAGTGCGAACATCGCCTCCGATCACCAGCAGACGGTCATGGTCATGCTGAAGCGGGTCGCCGAGAAGCACGACCTGGTCTGCTTGCTGCACGAGAAGCCCTTCGCGGGCGTCAACGGCTCGGGCAAGCACGTCAACTTCTCGTTCGGCAACGCCACCCAGGGCAACCTGCTCGATCCCGGCGAGACCCCGCACGAGAACGCGCAGTTCCTGGTCTTCTGCGGCGCCGTCATCCGCGCCGTGCACAAGTACGCCGGCATCCTGCGCGCCGTCATCGCGACGGCCAGCAACGATCACCGCCTGGGCGCCAACGAAGCACCGCCGGCGATCATCTCGATCTTCCTCGGCGAGCAGCTGACCGACGTCTTCGAACAGATCAAATCGGGCGGCGTCAAATCCTCCAAGATGAAGACCTCGCTGGAGATCGGCGTCGACTCGCTGCCCAAGCTGCCGCGCGACGCGGGCGATCGCAACCGGACCAGCCCGTTCGCCTTCACCGGCAATCGGTTCGAGTTCCGCGCCGTGGGATCGAGCCAGTCGATCGGCGACCCGCTGGTGGCGCTCAACACGTCGATCGCCGAGTCGTGCGACTACGTGGCGACCAAGCTGGAGGCCGCCCTCGCTGGCGGCAAGAAGCTGAACGCCGCCATTCAGGAGGTGCTGGGGGAGATCATCACCCAGCACGGCGCGGTCTGCTTCGACGGCAACGGCTACTCGGCCGAGTGGCACGCCGAGGCCGAGAAGCGCGGCCTGCCGAACTACAAGACCGCGGTCGACGCGCTGCCGGTCCTGCAGCAGAAGGAGGTCATTGCGCTCTTCGACAAGTACAAGGTGCTGTCGCCGCGCGAGCTCCACGGCCGCTACGAGACGTATCTCGAGCAGTACAACAAGACCGTGAACGTGGAGGCCAACCTGACCGCGAAGATCGCCAAAACGACGATCCTCCCGGCGGCGCTGCACTATCAGACCAAGCTGGCGGAGAACGTTGGCGCCGTGAAGGCGGCGGGCCTCACCCCCGACACGACCGTGCTGAAGCAGGTGAGCGACCTCATCGGCAAGCTGCAGGCCGGCCTGGTCGGTCTGGAGGCCGCCGTCAGTCATCACGGCGCCGCCGACGCGCTGGCCGAGGCCAAGCACTTCGGCTCGTCGGTGTTGCCGGCGATGCTGAAGGTCCGCGAGGCGGCCGACAGTCTCGAGGGGGTGGTCGACGACTCGCTCTGGCCGCTGCCGACCTTCCAGGAGATCCTCTTCATCAAGTAGCGCGAATCAACCGGGCGCCCAACCGCGCGCCCGGCCGGTTCAATCAAAGCCGCCCGTTTTGACTAACGGGCGGCTTTTTGTTGCCTTACTTCGTGGTGAACCAGGCGCACGCGTTCTGGACGCAGCCGCAGTAGACGTTCTGCCAGCGGGTGTAGAGCTCGCAGGTGCCCGGGAGCGGGATCGCTCGCATATCCGTTACCGAGCTGGCTTGCCCTTACCGCCGAGCTTGCCGAGCTCCGCGTCGGCGATCCGTTGGAAGGTCGCGAACGGGTAGGCGCCGGCAATCTTTCGGCCGTTGATGAAGACGGCCGGCGTACCGACGACGCCGGCGTCCGTCCCTTCCTGCTTGTCCGCATCGATCAAGGCCTTGTAGCGACCGGCGTCGAGGTCGGCCCGAAAGCGCGTCAGATCGAGCCCCACCGCGGTGGCGTACTTCTCCAGGCTCGCGCGATCGAGCGCGCCGTTGTTCTCGAACAGCTTGTCGTGCATCGGCCAGAACTTCCCCTGCGCGGCGGCGGCCATCGCCGCCTCGGCGGCCGGCTCCGCGTTGTTGTGAAAGGGGAGCGGAAAATTCTTCCAGACCACGCGCACCTTTCCCGCGTAGTGCTTCTCCATCTCCGCCAGCGTCGGTTCGACCCGTTTGCAGAAGGGGCACTGGAAGTCGGAGAAGACCACCAGCACCAGGGGCGCATTCGCCGGCCCCTTCGACGGCGCGTCGCCCGGCTTGACTGGATAGACCTTGGTGTCGGCCTCGGGCCCCGGGTCGTTGTCGTCGTCATCTCTGGTGATCTTGGCGGGCGGGCGCACCGGCAGCGCCTCCTTCATGAAAGCGGCGTAGAGCTGGGCGCGCGGCGTCCCCTTGGCGATCATCGCGTCGGTGACCTTCAGCTCGTCGTCGATCCGCGCCTTGAAGGTTTCGTAGGGCTGCGCGCCGCTCAGCACTTTGCCGTTGATGAAGAAGGTGGGTGTTCCGTTGGCGCCGGCCTTGGTCCCCGCCAGGATGTCGGCATCGATCGCGCTCTTGCCGTCTTCCCCGTCGAGCGCGGCCCGGAAGCGCTTGCCGTCGAGCCCCAGCTCTTCGGCGTCCTTCTCGAATCGCGCCCGCCCGAGCGGCGCCAGGTGGTCGGCGTAGAGCCGATCGTGCATCGCCCAGAACTTCCCCTGCGCGCGGGCGGCGCGGGCCGCGATCGCCGCCGGCCGGGCCTGGTCATGAAACGGAAGCGGCATGTCCCGCCAGACGAACCGAATCTTGTCCGGGTACTCCTGCCGCAGGCGCGTTAGCGTCTCCTCGGCGCGCGCGCAGAACGGACACTGAAAGTCGGACCACTCGACGATGGTGATCGGCGCGTCGGCGGGGCCGCGCACCGGCGCGCCGGTGACGTCGACGCGGATGCGCATGTTGACGTCGGCGTCGGGATCGGCCCTGGCGGGGGGTGGGTCGGGTTTCTTGTCGAGCCCCGTCTTGGTGAGCGCGGCATAGAGCTCGCCCCGCGGCGTCCCGGCGGCGAGCAGCGCGTCCGCCTTGCGAATCTCCTGGTCGATCGTCTGCTTGAACGCCTCGATCGGCTGCGCGCCGTGGAGCGAACGACCGTTGATGAAGAACGACGGCGTCCCGCCGCTCCCAAACCGGAGCGCGTCGTCGGCATCGCGGGTGATGCGATCCTTGCCCGCCTCCGCGTCGATCGACGCCTTGAAACGGGCGACGTCGAGCCCAATCTCCGCCGCGTACCGGTCGAGCGACGGGCGGTCGAGCTCGGTGTTGTGCGCGAACAGCTTGTCGTGCATCTCCCAGAACTTCCCCTGCTGGCGCGCCGCCTCGGCCGCCAGCGCGGCCGGCAGGGCGTTTTGGTGAAACGGCAGCGGGTTGTGGCGGAACACCACCGCCAGGTCGGGGCCGTACGCCTTCAACAGCGCGGCGAGGGTGGGGTCGACCCGTGTCGAGAAGGGGCACTGAAAGTCGCCGAACTCGACGATGGTGACCTTCGGCTGCGCGCCGCCGCGCACCGGTGCGTCGAGGGTCGGGACGCGGAAGACGGTCGTGCTGGCCGTCCCGGCGGCGCCCAACTCGCGCGGCAGCGCCGGTTTGGCCCCGGCGAGCAGGGTGGCGTAGAGCTTGTCCGGCGGGAGCCCGCGGCGCAGCAGGCTGTCGGCCCGGGCGATCTCGTCGTCGATGATCTGCTTGAAGACTGCGAGCGGTTGCGCGCCCATGACAGACCGGCCGTTGAGGAAGAAGTTCGGCGTTCCGCGCACGCCGAGCTGGCGACCGAGCGCCAGGTCGTCGTCGACGTGGGCCTTGCCGGCGTGCGTATCGAGCGCGGTGCGGAACGCCGTCAGATCGAGCCCCAGCCGGGCGGCGTGCAGCTCCAGCGCCGGGCGTTCGAGGTCGCTCTGATCGGCGAACAGCTTGTCGTGCATCTCCCAGAACTTCCCCTGCCTCTCGGCGGCCACCGACGCCTCGGCCGCCAGCGCGGCGTTGTTGTGGAAGGGGAGGGGGTTGTGCCGAAACAGGATGCGGACGTCGTTGGGATAGTCGCGGAGGAGCTGGTCGAGCGTGTCGTTCGCGCGCGCGCAAAAGGGGCACTGGAAGTCGGAGAACTCGACGATCGTGACCTTCGCCGCCGCCGGACCGCGCGCGGGCCCACCGAGCGGGACCGCGATCCGCTCGACCGGCGGGCCATCGGGGACCAGCGGCGCCCCGGGAGGTAAGGCCGCGGGAGCGGCGGCGGAGGCCGGAGACGTCGCCTTCGGATGGGGGGGCGCTGACGCGCAACCGTTCGCGACCGTCAGGGCACCAATGATCAGCACTTTGCGGAGCTTCACGTTGCGAACTCTATCATCGCGACAGAGGCCAATCGCTGCCGCCAGGTTGGGCGGGGGCAACGTTACGCAAGATCGGCGGCGGGATCCGGCACGAGGTCGTGCGTCGCGCCTGGCTCGTCGAGATCAGAGCTTCGGAAGGTTCGAGACGCGATCGAGGTTGTCGATCTCGATGATGCGGTCGTCGGTCATGAGCAGCTGGTAGGTCAGTGTGTTGGTGAACGTGACCGCCTGGTACTTGACTGTCGGCGTGGTAGCGGCGGCGGGGCCGGCGCCGAACTGAATCGCCGTGCCGCCGTTCCAGCAGCCCGAGCCGAAGATCTGGCCGACGCTGAGGCCGGGGCTGATCGGAGGCGTCCAGCTGGTGCCGCCATTGGTGGTGTAGAGGATGACCACCGGCGCCGGTTTGAGCGTGGTGAACTCGCCAAAGTCGACCTGCGCGCCCGTTGACCCGCAGGCACCGGTCACGAGCTGCGGCGCCGAGTTGGTCTTCAGGGTCGGCACGCTGGTGGTCGGATCCAGATAGACGACCAGCGAGTAACGGTTGTTGGCCTGGAGGTTCACCTCGCCGGTGACCGGCGCGACGCCCGAGGTGCGGAACTCGTAGTCGAGGAGCTTGGCCTGAACCGGCCCGACGGTCTTGACCTGGTAGGCCGCGAGCCCCGTCGTCACGGGGTTGGTCGCGCCCGTCACGTAGACGTCGAACGTCTGGCTGGCGGTGGCGTTCACGAACCGGAGGTAGACGGGCGACGTCACGCAGCTCGCGGTGTCGTCGAGCCCGTCGCCGTTGCTGTCGCACGGAGGTGGCGGTGGGCTGCCGCCGGTGCCCGGCGAACCGCCGGTGGCGGGGACGCCGCCAGTGCCGGGCGAGCCGCCTGTCGCGGGGACGCCGCCTGTGCCCGGCGAGCCGCCGGTCGCCTTTACGCCACCCGCGCCGGCCGTACCACCCGTGCCCGGTGCGCCGCCGGTGGCCCTCGCTCCGCCGGCGCCGGCCGTGCCGCCAGTGCCGGGTACGCCGCCGGTGCCGGGTACGCCGCCAGTGCCGGGTACGCCGCCGGTGGCCCTCGCACCGCCGGTGCCGGGTACGCCGCCGGTGGCCGTTGCACCGCCGCCGCCCGCCGCGCCGCCGGTTCCCGCGCGTCCCGCGCTGCCCCCGCCGGTACCGGCGTCATCTCCGGACGCGCCACCGGTGCCGGAGCCATCGGACCGCATGGCCACCGAGCCGCATCCACCGAAAACCAACAATGAAGAGACCACCACAACGGATCGGATAAGGGTCCGCATTCGAGCACTAGATTATTCTTGGTAGCCCGGGCGGTCAATTGCTGGCGCGGTCAGCTCGACTTCGATGGTCGTTCCGCCGGCGGGCCGCGACGTCAATTCGAACCGGCCGCCGCGCGCGCGGACCCGCTCCCGCATCCCGACGATGCCCAGGTGGCCACGCGCCGCGGCAGCGTCGAGGATCGAGGGGGCGAAGCCGCAGCCGTCGTCCTTGATCGACAGCGCCACCCGATCGCCGTGGTGGGCGATCCGGATCTCGATCCGGTGGGCCGCCGCGTGGCGGAGGGCGTTGGTGACCGACTCCTGCACGACGCGGAAGCAGGTGATCTCGAAGTCGGCCGGCAGGCGACGATCTCTGTCGGCAGGAGGCTCGTCGGCGTGGAGCTTGATCGCCAGTCCGGAGAGCGCGGCCTGACCATCGAGGTAGACGCGAAGGGCCGAGACCAAGCCGACCTCGTCGAGGAGGGGGGGCCGAAGGTCCACCGCGATCTTTCGCACCCGCGAGATCAGATCGTCGACCAGCAGGAGGGAATCGACGGCGGCCACGCGGGCACCCGCCCCGGCGCTCAGACGAAAGGCGTGCTCGCCGAGCTGGAGCTGCATCTTGAGGGCGGTCAGCGTCTGGCCGAGCTCGTCGTGGAGCTCACGCGAGAGCGAGCGCCGCTCCTCCTCCTCGGTCGCGTCGAGCCGCCGATGGAGCTGACCCAGGTGTTCGTGCGCGAGCCGCAACCTCCCAAGGGCCTGTGAGGTGGCGCGCGAGGTCGCCTCGACCTGGCGGATCACCAGATCGATCGCGGTGGTCACGAGGATGGAGAGAAAAGCGAAACTGATACCGACGCGCGTCCAATTGCGCATCCGGTGGGGATCGAGATCAGCCGCCATCCCGAGCAGGGGAATCGATCCCTCGGCAGCCAGCGCGCCGACGACGAAGAACGCCGCCACCGACAGGGCGATGAAAAGCAGCCCCTGCGCGCGACCCAGGAAGATCACCGCGAAGACGCTGGTCCCCATCAGGACGACGCCAGACCCGGCGCTGAATCCGAAGGTGGCGAGGGAGAGCACGCCGCTCGCGAAGGCGAGCCCAATGGCCACCGAGGCGCGCGCCACGACCGAGGGCCAGGGGAGCAGGCGAAGCGCGGGGAACGCCAGCCCGGCGGCGATGAACATCGCGATCCTCGGCCAAGAGTGCCGCGTCGACGGCGACGACAGGGCGATCACTGCCACGATGGGCGCGATGACCGCGGCGACGGTCAACATTCCGCGCAAAACCTTGCGGCGCCAGGACTCGATGCCCTCGCGTCGGGTCTCGTATTCGATCGCCAGCGTTCCGCCGGCCGTCGCTGGCTCGTCCTCGCTCTGTTGCTGCGCCTGCATCCCCTCTGTGGGAGAGGAGGTTAGCGTCAGGGCGTGCGCAGAGCGAGCTGAACGGTCACGCGCGTCTCGGGGGGCAGCCCGGACGAGGGGCCCGCGGCCGCGTGCGCCGCCAGACAGTGATCACGCGCGGTCGCGCCCGAATCGGTCGCCGGCATTCGCAACGCGCCGTGCGCGTCGGTCTCGAAACTGAACAGCGGGGCCGTGACGCCTGCTGCCTGGCGACAGGCGTCGAGCCAGGTGGGCGCGCCGGTCGCCACGAACGGGACGAACGCCTCTTCATGTCCCGCCGGCCGCGTGAGCAGCGCGCCGCGCGCGACGGAGGCGTTGTCGGGAAGCTCGAACCCGACGCCGCCGGCCGCTCGGGCCGTCCCGGACTGGCGTTCGCGGGAGCGACAGCCGCCACTGGCGACAGCCAAACAGACTACAGCCAGGCCGAAAGCCGCCGGCAGATCAAAAGGAAGCGACGCTCGCGTGTGCATAAGAAAAGCGGGCAGGATCGGCGATGCACGCCGACCCTGCCCGCTGGAAAAATTACGGAGCTGCCGTCTCGGCGCAGGCGAGGACGCTGCCATTCACCTTGCAGACGAACACCTTGCGCAGGGCGCCGAACAGGAGCAGGTCGTTCCGGGTGATGACCACCGTGCCGTCCGGGGTCGACGCGACGCCACTGTAGGCGCAACCGCCCACGACCGCGCCCGTGCCACCAACCGCTACTGCCAACAGAGCAACCGCCGAGAGCCGCTTCCAAATCGAGGTCGATTTCATTGCATCTCCTTTGGGATAACCTACGTGAGTGGGACCGCCGTCCAATATCCTAGAAATGGCAGCCAAGCAATCTGCGGCCAATATTGTGGAGGGCTGGTGAATCAACGCGGCCGAAATTTGCTGGGCCGGCGGCTGTCTTGGCTCCTCCTTTCATTCGCCATCTCCGCGGGTTGCCCGAGCCGCAGTCTGCCGCCGCCGCCCGAGGACGAACCGAAGCACGACACGACGCCCGCCTGCGGCCAGGTCTTCAACGATCCCAAGATCCACGGTGGGTCGGGCTGCTGCTTCGATCAGACGGCCGGCCTCTTGAAGAGCAGCGACATCGCGGCGGCCTGCGGGCTCCCTGCCGCAGGGTACGTCGGGCAGACGCACGACGGAACCGCCTGCCGGCTGCATTTTCAAAAACCGGGGGTCGATCCGGCGGAGACGTTCGTGATGGTCAGCCATCCCATCATCCCGGCCGGCGTGCCGGCGCCGACGGCGCCCGATCCGATGCTGGTCTGGACCTGGAAGAAAGTTCCGTTGCGCGATGCGCTCGGCTATCAGGCGATGGCGACCGGTCGCGAGCCCGGCATGCTCGAGCACCAGACGATCCTCTGGGCGGGGCGCGGCCGGCGGATCGTCGGGCTGCACGTCTCGAAGCAGCTGTGCGACGAGACCCAGGCGAGGGCGCTGTTGCAGAAGGCGATCGACGCCGTTCCGTGAAGCCGCGGAAAATGCGGCATCTCCGTCCCTGCCATCTCAAAAAACCAAGGTGGTGCAACGCGAGCGTCAGGGGTTCCGCGGACATTCGACAGGCCCCCAGTTTGCACGGTGCAAATCCCGTGTCTCGCCCATCTTTCGCCAACCCAGGCGAGCGCGTCGAATGAAGCTTCCCGGTAAGACGTCCGTGGTGCTCGGCCCGTTGCTCCTGTTCGGGTGTTCTCTACCCCCCACGACCGTCGACGCGACCAGCGCCTATCTGGACGATCCGGCGTACGCGCGTGCCGAAATGACGGCGTCGCTGGTCAACCCGACGAACGGCTATTCGGCGCTCCGTCTCGCGCACTACGCCTCGGGCGGTGCCGGCGACTGGGATCGCTTGCCGGAATGGAATCCGTCCGCCGAGGCGATCGAGGCCGGCGAGCTCGACGCCCCGGGCGGCGCCTCTCCCGATCAACTGTCGACGCGCGCGAAGCCCCTCATGCTGCCCCCTTCGGTCCGGTCGGCCGACGATCCGGCGCTCATCGCGCTGGGGAAGGCGGCGTTCGAGCGCTACCCGACCCAGCTCGCGCAGTATCTGAGCGTGGCGCTCACCTCGCGCGCCGCCGCCGCCCGCTACGGACTGTGGGTCGACGAGACCGGAGGCGTCGGCGGTCTGGTGCGGGCCCGGATGGCCGACGGATCGGGGGCGCTGGCGCTCACTTGCGCGAGCTGTCACACCGCCAGCGCTGCCGGCGGCGGCGTGTCGCCGGGCGTCCCCAATGCCGATCTGGATCTGGGCGCCGCGATCGTGGAGGCGCAGGGCATCCCCGCCTCGGCGTCGCAGGACCCTCACGGCGCCTGGGGCCGAGGGCGCGTCGACGTGACGACCGCGGCGGGTACCGAGCCCGCTCGCATTGCCGACCTGCGGCCGGTGCGCTGGCTCGGCTACCTGCAGCAGGACGCCACGCTCCGTGCGCGAGATCTGACGGCGCTGGCGATCCGGATCGAGACCCTCATCGTGACGGCGGCGAATCAATCGGTTCGGCCGCCGCGCATCGTGGCGCTGGCGCTGGCGGCTTACGTCGACTCCCTGGCGGCGGCGCTCCCCGCGCCAGACGACGCGGCAGCTTTGTCCCCGCACGGCGCGTCCGTCTTCCAGGCGACCTGCGCCGGGTGCCACGCAGCCCCAGGGTTCACGGGCGAGCCGGTCCCGCTTGCGATCATCGGAACCGACCCCCTGTTGGGTCTCTCCGCAGAGCGGGGGACGGGGACCTACCGCGTTCCGTCGCTCCGCGGCGTCGGGACGCGAGGTCCGTTGCTGCACGACGGGACGGTCCCGTCCGTCGATGCGATGTTCGATCCCTCGCGGGTGACGGAGGCGTTCGCGCAGAGACTTCACGGCGCGGGCCCCGTGCCGGGGCACGCCTACGGGCTCGATCTGGCCGATGGCGAGCGACGAGATCTGGTCACCTACCTTCATTCTCTTTGACGAACAGACTCAGACGAACCGAGGAGAGACGATGCGACATCTAGTGTTGACGACGGTCGTGGCGCTGAGCTTGGTGGGCTGCAACGGAGTGCCGCTCACCAGCGGGAAGCTCGACTCCAGTACGGGGATCGACATGAGGTCACCGGCCGACACCGGCGTCCAGGCCGACAGCGGCATCTGCTCCGGCGACCCGCGCGGCGGGAGCGAGGTTCCGACCGCCCATCGCCCGACCGCGATCGCCTGCAGCGCCAGCACGAGGAGCCCGGCGCTGCCCGACGGCGGCGCGGCGGCCTGTACAACCAACGCCGACTGCGCGGGTGACGCCGGATCGCTATTCGCGACCTGTTTGCACGGCCGCTGCTCGTTCGACCAGTGCTTGACCGACTCCGACTGCGGAGCCGGCGGTGTCTGTGCCTGCGCCTCTGACTACTACGGCGGCAACGCCGCCTACCATCCCAACGTCTGCGTCGCGGGCAACTGCCGCGTCGACAGCGACTGCGGCGTCGGTGGCTATTGCTCGGCCAGCCATGGCTATTGCGGATCGTTCCAGGGCTTTTATTGTCACTCGAAGGCCGACAGCTGCGTCGACGAGACCAAGGATTGCACCGGTTGCGGTAACGCCTGCGTCTATAACCCGGCGGTTGGGGCCTTCAGCTGCGCCACCAACATCTGCGCCGGCTGATCGAACGACCCCGCGGGAGCGCTCGGGCCGCGGTGGCGCTCAGGCCGCCGCGGCGGTGGCCTGTTTCCGGTCGTGGCGTGAGACGAAGCGAGCTTCCTACTATGCCCGTCGGGTTCGGCGATTCACGCCGCCTTGCTGGCTGCCTCGGCGTGATGGCACGCGCGTGACTCGGCTCACATGGAAACG
>Ga0209890_10000656_pt1 | contig 15949 bp, 18 predicted proteins | sample OrgsoiDNA2013049_FD_185799 | JGI IMG/M metagenome (GOLD analysis project Ga0209890, IMG submission 185799) | Permafrost soil microbial communities from the Arctic, to analyse light accelerated degradation of dissolved organic matter (DOM) -... | ecosystem: Environmental > Terrestrial > Soil >...
GTCGCTCACAGCCGGCGCCGCGCTCTGCTGGGCGCGCGCCCTCGGCGAATTCGGCGCCACGATCACCTTCGCGGGCAGCTTCCCGGGCACGACGGAGACGCTGCCCCTTGCCGCCTACAGCGCCTTCGAGGGCTCCGGCGCCGTGTCGCGCGCGATCACCCTGTCCCTGATCCTGCTGGTGATCTCGGTCGCCGTCCTGGTCGGACTGCGCGATCGCTGGCTGGGAACGCTGGCGTGAGCCTCGACGCCGACGTCGGACTGACCCGGGGCAGCCTCGAGGTTCGCTGTGCGGTCCACGTCGAGCCGGGGCAGACGATCGCCGTGCTCGGCCCCAACGGAGCCGGCAAGACCACCGTCCTGCGCGTGCTCGCCGGCCTGGACCACAGCCGTGACGGCCACGTCGTGCTCGACGGCGAGGTGCTCGAGGACACCGCAAGCGGCGCCTGGGTCGAGCCGGAATCGCGGCGGGTGGGCGTCGTCTTCCAGGACCACACCCTCTTCCCCCACCTCTCCGTGCTCGACAACGTGGCGTTCGGGCTGCGCTCGCGCGGGGTGGCCCGCGTGGTGGCACGGCGCCGCGCCCACGAGTGGCTCGAGCGCCTCGGCGTGGAGGACCACGCGGCCAGCCGTCCCAGCGCGATCAGCGGCGGCCAGGGGCAGCGCGTGGCCCTCGCTCGCGCGCTCATCACAGAGCCCCGGCTCCTGCTGCTCGACGAGCCCCTGGCGGCCGTCGACGCCTCGGCCAAGGTCGACCTGCGCCGCACCCTGCGCGAGCAGGTCTCGGGCTTCGACGGGGTGCGCATCCTGGTCACACACGACCTGCTCGAGGCGGCGGCGCTGGCGGAGAGCGTGGTGATCCTCGAGGACGGGCGGGTGAGCCAGCAGGGCTCGTTCGCGGAGGTCACGGCGCGGCCGCGCTCCTCGTGGGTGGCGCGCATGGCCGGTCTCAACCTCCTCTCCGGCCAAGCGGCGGCCGACGTGCTCCGCCTCGGGAACGGTTCCGAGCTGGTCGTGGTCGGGGGCGTGCGTGGCCCCGCGCTGGCCACCATCCAGCCGCGCGCGGTCGGGCTTCACCGCGAGCGCCCGGGGGGCAGCCCCCGCAACGTGCTGCAGAGCACGATCGCGGGCATCGACCCGCATGGCGACCGCTGGCGCGTGCGCCTCGACGGGCCGGTGCCCCTCGTCGCCGAGGTCACCCCGGCAGCCGCCCACGAGCTGCGCCTCGCCGACGGCGGCGTCGTCTTCGCCTCGATCAAGGCCACCGAGATCGACGTCTACCCCATGTAGCGGGTCCCGGCGCGCAGCCTCAGCTCTCGGCGCCCACCAAGCGGCGGTAGTCGTCAAGCGTGTCGATGTCGATCGGGTGACCCGACCTCCCCACTGCCGCCAGCGGGGCCACGGACTCGGGGCGGCTGCGGATGATCGCCCGGCAGCCCACATCGCCCTGCAGGTCGGCGAGGTCCGCCCAGAGGCTGCGCTCCAGCACCACCGGCGGGTGGAGCAGCCCGTCGAAGCTGAGCGCCGCCGCGGGGCGGCCCGACGTCTCCTGCAACTCCAGGAGCGAGTCGATCAGTGCCGGGGACACGTCGGGCTGGTCGCCGAGCACGATGATCACCCGGCTCACGTCGTCGTCCATGGCCGCGATCCCACTTTTCAGCGAGGAGCTCATCCCCTCCGCGAAGGCCGCGTTGACCACGATGCGCGCCCGGCCCATGTCCACCGCCGCCACGATCTCGTCGGCGTGGCCTCCCAGCACCACGACCACCTCGTCGAGGCTGGAGGCGCAGGCGTGGGCCACCACGACACCGAGCAGCGGACGCCCGTCCACGGGCAGCAGCTGCTTCGGCTGACCCATCCTCCGCGAGCCGCCGGCCGCCAGCACCAGCCCCGCCGACCGTCCCGTCACCCGCCCGCCGCCTCGGCGCCGACGGCCGGGGCCGCGACGAGCTCGCCGTGGACGGGCCCCGACCGTCCCGAGAGGGCGAGCACGCGCTTGCCGTAGCGCAGGGCGATGATCTCGCCGGCGATGGACACGGCCACCTCCTCGGGGGTGCGCGCGCCGATGTCGAGGCCGATGGGGCCGCGGATGCGCTGCAGGTCTGCTGAGCTCAGTCCCTGGGCGCGGAGCAGGCGCATGCGGTCGCGGTGGGTGCGCCGGCTGCCCATCGCTCCCACGTACCCGGCGCGCGTTCGGACGGCCGCCATGAGCAGGGGCACGTCGAACTTGGGGTCGTGGGTGAGCACGCACAGCGCGGTGCGCTCATCGACGGGGGCATCCGCCAGGAACTCGTGCGGCCAGCGCACCACCACCTCGTCGGCCTCGGGGAAGCGCCTCGGGGTTGCGAACGTGGCCCGCGCGTCGCAGACGGTGACGTGGTAGCCGAGCAGCTTGCCCATGCGCACCGTGGCCCTGCTGAAGTCGATGGCCCCGAACACGTACATGCGCGGCGGTGGCGCAAACGACTGGATGAACACCTCCAGGGCGTCACCGCGCTCCTCGCCCTGCTCGCCGAAATGGCGCGTGCCGGTGCTGCCGTGGGCGAGCATCGCCCGGGCGTGGCCGCTCACCGCACGGTCGAGGGCCGTGCTGCCGAGCGAGCCGAGGACGGTCTCGGGAGACACCAGCGCCTTGGCCCCGATGCCGGGTCCGTCGACCACGGTCACCAGTGCCACCGGCTCGCCCTCGCGGACGGCCGCAAGCAGCGACTCCAGGATCGAGGCTGTCACCAGTCGACTCTCTCCACGAAGAGGTGGATGGTGCCGCCGCAGGTGAGGCCGACCGCGAAGGCGTCCTCGTCACCGATGCCGAAGGACAGGCGCCGGGGGACGCCGCTCTCCAGCACCTCCATGGCCTCGATGACAACCGCAGACTCGACGCAGCCACCCGACACCGACCCGGCCACCTCGCCCTCGTCGTTGACGGCGAGTGCCGCACCGGGATCGCGGGGGGCGGAGTTCTCCGTGCCGATGACGGTGGCCAGCGCGACGCGTCTGCCGCCCGCCACCCAGCGTTGCACCTGGTCGAGGACGTCGTCCATGCGCCTACGTCCGGCTGCGGCGCCGCCGCCGCATCACCAGGGCGGCTAGGGCGGCGACGGCGATGCCACCGGCCACCCGGGGCTTGCGCAGGCGGTCCATCACGACCGAACCGATCACCGACAGCACGGGCAGCGATGCATCGTCATTGGGAACGAACGGCGCCGCGGCGGGAGTGGCCCTGGCGGCCCCGGGGCCGTCGCCGTCGTCAGCAGGGGCGGGAGTTGCGGGCACCAGCATGCTGGCGAGGTTGGTGCTGAAGGTGTCGATCATCTTCTTGGACACGTCGGCGATGACGCCCTGGCCCATGCTGGCCGCGCGGCCACTCAGCTTGACGTCCGTCTTGATGACCGCCACCGTCAGGTCGCCGTCCTCGCTGAGGAGCATCTCCGCGTCCGCTTCCGCGGCTCCCTGGCCGCGCAGCTCCTTGCCGCTGGCGTGAAGAACGGCGCGATGGGCCACGGGATCCTTGGAGACGATCTCCACGTTTCCCTTGTACTCCATGCTGATCGGGCCGACCTTGACGCGCATGGCCACGACGTACTGGTCGTCGCCGGTGCGCTCGATCACCTTGGCGCCGGGCACGCACGGGGTCACCCGCTCGACGTCGAGGAGGGTGTCCCAGACGTCGCCGATCGGCGACATCACCGTGAACTTGTTCTCGAATTGCATCGCTGTTGTCTCCTCTTGGTGCGGCTAGCGCCTCGCGGCGATGGCCGCGGCCACCTCGCGCATCGCTGTCAGGTTGTGCCCGCTGGCAAAGGCATCACAGTATGGAAGAGCCGCCGCCATGCCCCCGGCGAGCGGCGCGAAATGCGGGCTGGCCTTGTGCGGGTTGACCCAGACGACGCGGTACGCGAGTCGCTTGAGCCTGGCCATCTCCTGGCCCACCTCGCGCGGATCGCCCACCTCCCAGCCGTCTGAGAGGATCGCGACGACGGCGTCGCGGGCCATTCCCCTGCTCCCGTACTCGCGGTTGAAGGTGCGCAGGGCGTGGCCGATGCGGGTGCCGCTCGACCAGTCCGGCGCCGCCTTGGCGGCTCTCTGCATGGCCACCGCCGCCGGTGCCTTGCGCATCACCCGGGTGAGGCGGGTGAGCCGCGTGGCGAACACGAAGGCCTCTGCGTCGCTGCCTCCGACTGCGCACTGCAGGAACTGCAGGTAGGCGCGTGCGTACGGCTCCATCGAGCCCGACACGTCGCAGATCACGACCAGCCGGCGCGGCTGCATCCGTCGCCGTCGCCAGGCGAGGCGGGCCGGGTAGTCGCCGGCGCGGATGCCCCGGCGCAGCGTGGCCCGGACGTCCAGCTGGTCGCCGCGGCGCGAGCGGCGGACGCGCCGCGAGCGGCGCAGGGGCGGAGACAGGGAGAGCATGGCCATGAGGCGGCGCAGGTCGGCGAGCTCTTCGGGGCCGAGCTGGTCGAAGCTCTTGCCGGCGAGCAGCTCGTGGGGGCTGGCGGCGGCCAGGACCATCTCGGCGCCCGCGTCGTCGCTGCGCTCGGACTCCTCCGCCGAGCCCGCCCAGGGTGACGTGGTCTCTCCCCCGCCGGACTCGACCGAGCGCAGACGGGCCTCGTCGGCGCGCCGCCGCCCCGGTTCGGCGCCGACGGAGGCAGGCGCGTTGGGGTCGCCACGCGAATCGGACGGGTCGGCGATGCCGTCGACCAGGGCGGCGAAGACGCGGTTGAAAACGGCGACCTGCTCGTGCGACGCGACCAGGCTGGTGCGGAACGCCCAATAGAGCTGGTCGCGGGTCTGGGGACGCAGCACCGTCAGCGCCTCGGCGGCGACCACGGAGCGGTCCGGGGTGACCGGGACCCCGGCGCCGCGCAGCGCTCGCGAGAGGGTGACCACGAGCGCCGCCGCATCCCAGTCGGTCACCTGCCGGCCTCGCCACCGACGAGCCACGGGAGACCGCGAGCCCGGACCATGTCCTCGTCCTCGCGGTACTTGATGACGGCGCCGAGGGTGCGCTCCGCGGCAGCGACGTCGAGGGTGCTGGCGCCGAGCAGGCGCAGCGCCGCGACCCAGTCGATGGCCTCGGCGATGCCCGGCGGCTTCTGGACATCACTGGCACGAAGTCGTTGCACCGCGGCCGTGGCCTGGACCGCGAGGTCGTGGCCGCTGTGGGGCACACGACGGCGCACGATCTCCACCTCGCGCTCCGGCGTCGGGTAGTCGATCCAGTGGTAGAGGCAGCGCCGCTTCAGCGCATCGTGCAGCTCGCGGGTGCGGTTCGACGTGAGGATGACGATGGGCGGGCAGGTGGCGTGGATGGTGCCGCGCTCGGGGATGGTGATGGTGGCGTCGGAGAGCAGCTCGAACAGGAAGGCCTCGAAGTCGTGGTCGGAGCGGTCCACCTCGTCGACGAGCAGCACCAGCGGGAAGGGACCGGGATGTTCGAGCGCCTGGAGCAGGGGACGACGGATCAGGTAGGCGTCACCGAACATCTCGTTCTCGTCGAGGTGCGTGCCCCGCGTCTCGGCGAGCCTGATGGCCAGCAGCTGACGCGGGTAGTTCCACTCGTAGAGCGCTTCGGAGGCATCGATGCCCTCGTAGCACTGCAGACGGATGAGCGGGGTGTCGAGGGCGCGGGCCAGCGCCTTGGCCGCCTCGGTCTTGCCCACCCCCGGCTCGCCCTCGAGCAGGATGGGGCGCTGCATGCGCACACCGAGGAACAGTGTCGTCGCCAGGCCCTCGTCGGTCAGGTAGTCGACGGCGTTGAGATCCCGCTGCAGAGACGCGATGTCGGGCAGGCGAGCTGCGAGCGCGGCCGTCAGCGTGCTAGGTGCTGGCTGTGGTTCGCTCACGCGCACCGCCGCGGCGCGCCGGGTCCTGCTCAAAGGCGCGCAGGCACCCTTCGCTGCAGAACCAGGCCACAACGCCGTCATGTTCACTGTGGAGCGTGGCGTCCACCGCCGCGACCGTCATGCCGCAGATCGGGTCGACGGCGGTGGTCGGCGCCGGTGACAGGCCCGGTCGAGCGCCCTGCGCCTCCCCCACCGCGGCGGGCGCCTGATCGGACGGCGCCTCGTGCCGCGATGCTGCCGGTGCGCTCGAGCCGTGCAGCGAGATCAGCTCGGCGAGGATCGAGAGCGCGATCTCGTGCGGCGTACGGGCGCCGATGTCGAGCCCGGCAGGAGTGTGCACGCGAGCGCGGTCCTCGGCCGACAGGTCGAGGTTGGCCAGCACGGCCCCGCCGCGTTTGGGGCTGGCCACAAAGCCGATGTACGGCACCCCCGCGCCCACCGCTCGCAACAGTGCGGGCTCGTCGATGCGGCCGAGCGACGCCACCACGACGGCCGTGGTCTCGTCGGCCAGCTCGGCGTCGGCGTCCTCGGACTCGGTGACCTCGTAGCCGACATGGCGGCTCAGGTCCGCCAGCGCACGCGCCACCGGCGAGCTGCCGTACACGGTGATCCGCCGCGGCGGCAGGTGCGGCTCGAGAAAGATCTGCAGGGCGCCTCCGCTCAGGCATGGGTTGTGCACGGTGACCATCCCGTCACTGTCGGGCGGGGTCTCGCCCTCACCCGGGACGACGCGGAGCAGCACCGGCTCGCCGGTGGCCATCGCCTGGAGCGCGTGCATGCGCACCGTCGCCTCGGCGCAGACGCCACCGACGAAGCCCTCGATCCTCCCGTCCGCGTGGACGACCGCCGAGTCGCCGGGCCGGGCGCTGGTGGGGCGCTCGACCTGGACGACGGTGGCGGAAACCCATGGCTGGCGAGCCCTGTCGACGGCTCCTGCCAGAGGGGCTGTGGCCTGGGTCACGCGGTTGCCTGCTTCCCCTTCTGGATTGCTTCCCACACCCGGCCCGGCGTCGCGGGCATGTCGATGTGCCTGACCCCATAGGGCTGCAGCGCGTCGACGATGGCGTTGATGATGCAGGGCGGTGAGCCGACCGTGGCCGACTCGCCGACCCCCTTGGCCCCGATGGGGTGGTGCGGCGAGGGGGTGACGGTGAAGTCCGTCTCCCAGTCCGGGCACTCCATCGCCGTGGGCAGGAGGTAGTCCATGAACGAGCCACCCAGGCAGTTGCCCTGCTCGTCGAAATCGATGATCTCCATGAGCGCCATGCCGACCCCGTCGGTGAGGCCGCGATGCACCTGGCCCTCGATGATCATCGGGTTGATGCGCGTGCCGCAGTCGTCGACCGCGAGGAAACGGCGCACCACCACCTTGCCGGTGCCCGCGTCGACGTCGACGACGCAGATGTAGGCGCCGAACGGGTAGGTGAGGTTGGGCGGGTTGTACACGGTCTCGGCGTCCAATCCGCCCTCGATGCCGTCGGGGAGGTGAACCGAGCCGTGCGCGCCCATGGCGATCTCCTGGATCGTCTTGCCGCGCTCGGGATCGCCCTTCACGAAGAAGCGCCCCTTCTCCCACTCGAGATCGTCGGCCGATGCCTCGAGCATCGCCGCCGCCACGATGCGGGCCCGCTCGCGCACCTTGCGCGCCACCACCGCCGTGGCCGCCCCGGACACCGGCGTCGACCGGCTCCCATAGGTGCCCAGCCCGAACGGGGTTCGGTCCGTGTCGCCGTTGACGACCTCGATGTCCTCGGGGGGAATGCCCAGCTCCTCACCCACGATCTGCGCGTACGTGGTCTCGTGGCCCTGGCCGGTGGACTGACAGCTGACCCCCAGCACCGCCTTGCCGGTGGGATGGATGCGCAGGGTCGCCCCGTCCGCCATACCCAGGCCGAGGATGTCCATGTGCTCGCGTGGACCGGCGCCGACGGCCTCGGTGAAGAACGCCACGCCGATGCCCATCAGCTCGCCGCGCTTCCGCTTCTCGGCCTGCTCCTTGCGGAGCTCGCTGTAGCCGACCTTGTCGAGTGCCTTGCGCAGGGTGACCTCATAGTCACCGGAGTCGTACTCCCAGCCCGTCTTGGTCATGTATGGGAACTGCTCGGGCTTGATGAGGTTCTTGAGGCGAAGCTCAGCCGGGTCCGTGCCCAACTCGGCGGCAAGGCAGTCGACCATGCGCTCGACCAGGTAGACGGACTCGGTGATCCGGAAGGAGCACGCGTAGGCGACACCACCGGGCGCCTTGTTGGTGTAGACGCCGGTCACCTTGCAATGCGCGGCGGCGAGGTCGTACGAGCCCGTGAACATGTGGAAGAACCCGGCCGGGTACTTGCTCGGCTGCGCGGTGCCGTTGAAGGCGCCGTGGTCGGCGATGACGTTGACCCTCACCCCAAGGATCTTGCCCTCCTTGGTCGCCGCGATCTCGCCGTGCATGCGGAAGTCACGCGCGAACGACGTGGACATGAGGTTCTCCGAGCGATCCTCCATCCACTTGACCGGCTTGCCCGTGACCAGCGCGGCCACGATGGTGCAGACATAGCCCGGGTACACGCCGACCTTGTTGCCGAAGCCGCCGCCGATGTCCGGTGCGATCACACGGATCTTGTGCTCGGGCAGCCCCGCCACCAGCGCGTACACGGTGCGGTGCGCGTGGGGCGCCTGGGTGGTGGCCCAGAGCGTGAGCTGACCGTCGATGGGATTGACCTGGGCGACGCAGCCGCACGTCTCCATCGGCGCCGGGTGGCTGCGCGGGTAGAACATGTCCTGCTTGACCACAACGTCCGCGGCCGCGAAGACCGCGTCGGTGGCGGCGCTGTCGCCGGACTCCCAGTCGAAGATGTGGTTGTCCGTCTTGCCCTCTTTGTCATCGCGGATCACCGGCGCACCGGGCTCCAGCGCCTTGCGCGGGTCGACGACCGCGGGCAGGATCTCGTAGTCGACGTCGATCAGCTCGAGGGCGTCACGAGCGGCGTAGCGGTCCTCGGCGACCACGTAGGCCACCTCCTGGCCCTGGAAGCGCACCTTGTCGGTGGCCAGCACCGCCTGCGTGTCCTGTGACAGCGTCGGCATCCAGGCGAGCTTGAGGGGCTCGAGGTCCTTGCCGGTGATGACCGCAACGACCTTGGGGAGCGACGTCGCAGCCGAGACGTCGATCGACTTGATGCGCGCGTGCGCGTAGGGGCTGCGCAGGATGGCTCCGTAGAGCATCCCCGGCAGGTTGATGTCGTCGATGTAGTTGCCCTTGCCGCGGATGAACCGGGGATCCTCCTTGCGCAGCAGGCGGCCGTAGCCGATGGGGCGCTCGTATGGGGGCTTCTCGACAGTGGTCATGCTTCCGCTCCTGCAGCCGCGGGCGCCGCGGCGGGATGGTCGGCCGCCCAGTGGACCGAGCGCACGATGGTGGCGTAGCCGGTGCAGCGACACAGCTGCCCGGACAGCCCTTCACGGATCTCCGCGTCGGTCGGGTGGGGGTTGCGGTCGAGCAGCGCCCGCGCGGCCATCATCATGCCCGGCGTACAGAAACCGCACTGCAGTCCGTGCTCCTCCATGAAGCCCTGCTGCACGGGGTCAAGCACACCGTTGGTGATCATGCCCTCGACGGTGCGCACCTCACGTCCGTCGGCCATGGCCGCGAGGACCGTGCACGACTTGACGGGCTCACCATCCATGTGCACGACACACGCGCCACAGTTGCTCGTGTCACAGCCCCAGTGGGTGCCGGTGAGGCCGAGGTGATCGCGCAGGAAATGGACGAGGAGCAGGCGCGGCTCGACGTCGCGCGTCACCTCGTCACCGTTGACCCTCATGGTGATGTGCACGTCATGCCTCCTGGCGCAGGGCGCGGGCGGCGGCCCGGCGCAGCGCACGCAGTGTGAGCTCACCAGCGAGCTGGCTCTTGTACTCGGCTGATCCACGCTGATCGCTCTGCGGAGCAGTGGCCGCGGTGGCGAGCTTGGCCGCCTCGGCGAACACCTCCTCGGACGGGGCCTTGCCCTTCAGTGCCGCCTCGGCGTCGCCGGCGCTGAAGCCCTCGACGCCGACCGCGGTCAGGCCGATCCCGGCGTCGCTGATGAGGCCGCCGGAGAGCCAGAGGGCGGCGCCGGCCGCGGCAATCGCCCAGTCACCGGCGCGGCGCTCCACCTTCTCGTAGGCGCTGCCGGCGTCCGGGCGCACCGCGATACGGACCTCGACGAGCATCTCCTCGGGCTGGACCGCGGTCTCGTATGGACCCTTGTGGAAGTCCGCCATCGCCACCGTCCGGCGGCCTCCAGGGCCGGCGATCACGGCGCTGGCGTGGAGCGCGGCGCAGACACCCGAGAGATCCTCGGCCGGGTCTGCCTGACAGAGCGAGCCACCGATGGTGCCGCGGTTGCGGACGATGGGGTCGGCGATGACCTGCTCGGCATCCCGGAAGATGGGGAAAAGGCCGAACAGGAGATCGGAGTCGAGGATCTGGCGGTGGCGCGTGAGCGCGCCGATGCGGACCTCGTCGCCCTCCTGCCTGATGTAGTCGAGCTCCTTCAGGTCGTTGATGTCGATGAGGTGTTCGGGGCGGGCCAGGCGGAGCTTCATCATCGGGAGCAGGCTGTGCCCTCCTGCCACCACCCGTGCCTCGGGCCCGAGGCTCTTGAGCAGGGAGAGCGCGTGGTCGACACTTGTCGCACGCTCATATTCGAAAGCCGCGGGGGTCTGCATACAGTCCTCTCCTCCTGTGCGGTGGCGACAACCACCTTGCCCGAGCGCACTCTAGTTGCCTAGAATGGCCGCGCACAACACATCTTAAGGCATCGGTTAAGAGTCAGATCGGAGGGTCGCCCCGTGCTCGTCGACCTGCCGCCCTGCGGTTTTCGTGGTGTCGGCGGCCGGCCGTGACCTTCGCCCAGCTCAGAGCCTTCGTCACCATCGCCCGCTGCGGGTCCGTCAAGGCCGCTGCCCTGGAGATGAAGGTGAGCCAGGCCGCGATGTCGCAGGCCATCTTCGGACTGCGCGCCGAGTTCGACGACGAGCTGTACGTCCGCGATGGTCGGGGCGTGAGCCTCACCCCGCGGGGGCGGCAGCTCGCCGGCATCGGCGCTGAGATCCTCGGCCTGGCGGAGCACGCCAAGCGCACCGGTGAAGACGCCCACGGCACCCCGGGGATGCTCCGCGTGGTCACCACGGGCACGGTCGCCGAGTGCGTCATCCCCTCTCTGGTCGAGGCCTTCGCGCGTCGCCGGCCCAACCTCGAGATCCAGGTGACCGTCGACTCGCCGGCGTCGTTTCGCGAACTTCTGCGCCTGCGCCGGGCCGACGTGGCCGTGGGGCCGGACCCGATCACCGAGGTGGGCATCGAGTGCGTGCCCTTCCTCCGCTACGAGCTGATCGTGGTCAGTGGCCGGGGCAACGAGGCTGCCCTCACCGAGGATCTCTCCGTTCTCGGCCAGGAGCAGTGGCTGCTCGGCCCCAACGACACCGACGCCGCCTCCGAGGTGGGGCGCTTCTTCGTGTCCGGGAGATCCAGCCCGCGGGACGTGCGCGTCTACCCCAGCCACGCCGCGGCGGCCGCAGCCGCCGCCTCGGGCCGCGGGGTGACGCTGGCCGTCGCGCACACGGTCTCCGACGAGCTGGGGCGCGGGATGCTGGTCCGCGTCGGCGTCGCCGGCACCCCGGTCTCGGGCATGTGGTACGCCAGCACCCTGGCCACAAACCAGGCGCCGACGGCGGCTGTGGCGCTGCGCCGCTTCGTCACCACCCCCGAGGCGACGCACGCGGCGCGCGCGGGCGGGGGCATCCCTCCCGGGCGGACGCACCCTCCCATCCACATCACGCTCTGGAGTGGGATGTCCGCGCGTGCGCAGACGGGCGGCTCGAGCCCATCCACGGGCGACAGAGGCGCGGTCGCATCATGGTGAGGCAGGGCATCGCCACGGCCGCGCCGGCGATCGCACCCGATGGCGAAGCGGGGCCGCTCGATCGCCTCGGCCGTCCGATGCGAGACCTGCGCATCTCGGTCACCGATCGGTGCAACTTCCGCTGTCCGTACTGCATGCCCGGCGAGGTCTTCGGGCGCGACTTCGTCTTCCTGCGCTCCGACGAGGTGCTGCGCTTCGAGGAGATCACCCGGGTGGTGCGCGTCGCAGCCGGCCTGGGCGTGACCAAGATCCGCCTGACCGGCGGCGAGCCGCTGCTGCGCCGGCAGATCGAGAAGCTCGTGGTGATGATCGCGGCGGTCGACGGAATCGACACCGCCCTGACCACCAATGGATCGCTGCTCGCCGGCAAGGCGCGAGCCCTGAAGGAGGCGGGACTGGGACGGGTCACCGTCAGCCTCGACTCGCTGGACAACACCGTGTTCCAGGCGATGAACGGCGTGGGCTTTCCCGTCGAGCGCGTGCTCGAGGGGATCGCGGCCGCCGCGGAGGCCGGCTTCGGCCCCATCAAGGTGAACGTCGTCATCAAGCGGCACATCAACGACCGCGGCGTGCTGGACATGGCCCGGTTCGGGCGTGAGAACGGACACATCGTGCGCTTCATCGAGTTCATGGACGTGGGCGCCACCAACGGCTGGCGTCTCGACGATGTCGTCCCCGCCGCCGAGATCCTCGAGGAAATTGACGCGGTGTTTCCCCTCGAGGCGGTGCCGGCCGACTACCCGGGAGAGGTGGCTCGCCGCTACCGATACCGTGACGGCGGCGGGGAGATCGGGCTCATCGCCTCGGTGTCGCAGCCCTTCTGCAGAACGTGCACGCGGGCACGGCTCACCGCCGACGGCAACCTGTTCACCTGCCTCTTCGCCACCGCCGGGCACGACCTGCGCACCGTCCTGCGTGCGACCGAGGACGACGCCGAGCTCAGCGCGCTGCTCGCCCGCGTGTGGCGGGCGCGCGGCGACCGCTACTCGGAGGAGAGATCCTCGCTGACGTCACCGGGGAAGCGGATCGAGATGTCCTATGTGGGCGGCTGAATGAGAGGCGTCCGTGGCGGTGCATCCGCTGCCGCGACAGCGCGGGCGGGTTCTGGGAGATTCACCGCCATCGGTGGCATGGGCCGACAGCGGGTGTACGCGGTCGCAGCGGCGTTGTTCGCGACGGTGATGCTCGTCGTCCTGGCGCTGATCGCTCATGACGGCGTCAGCGGGGCCACCGACCGCGTCGTGTTCGGCATTCAGCTGGCGCTCTGGAGCGTGGTGATGACAGCGTTCCCGGCCGTGCTGCGCGCGGCTCTGCGCGAGTCCCACCCGAGGCCGCACACGTTTGAAGCCGATCGCTGAGCGGCCGGGGCGCGCCTGACCCCGGCGCGTTGATGTCAATGTCGGCCACTTCGAGGGCAGATCGCACCGGCGTCGCGCTCACCGCACTCTCGGCCGCATTCTTCGGGAGCCTGGCCATCTACGGGAAGGTGGCCGACCGCATCGGCATCCCGCTCAGCGAGCTGCTGGCTGTGCGGTTCGGGTTGGCTGCTGTGGCGCTGTGGATCCTCGCGCTGGTCAGGCATGAGCGCCTGTGGTGGGGCCGGCGCATGGCGGGACTGGTCGTGATGGGAGCGCTGTACGTGGCCCAGGCGGCGACCTATTTCACGTCTCTCAAGACGGTGCCGGCGGCTGTGACCAGCATCCTCCTCTACATCTACCCGATCGTCGTGATGCTGCTCGCTGCAGCCTTCCTGGGTGAGCGGCTGACCCGGCGGCGGGGCGTGGCGCTGGTCCTGGCCGTCGCCGGTGTTTTCGCCGTCGTCGACCCGCTCAGCGCGCATGGCAACATCGGCTCCGCGGGCGTGCTGTTCGGCCTTGCCGCGGCGGCCATCTACGCCACCTACATCCTCACCGGGCGTGCGCTCCTGCGCGACGTCCCCGCGGTGGTGGCCACCGCCACGATCGCGACCACGGCGGGTGTTGTGTTCGCGGTCGCCGGCGCCGCGGCGGGGCAGCTGCGCCCCCTCAACGGTTCCGGCTACGCGCTCGCCGGCTCGATGGCGATCGTGGCCACAGCCATCCCGGCCACCCTCTTCCTGGCAGGCCTGGCGCGGGTGGGGGCGACGCGCGCGGCGATCATCAGCACCCTCGAACCCGCCGTCACGGTGGTGCTGGCGGGGTTGGTTCTCGGCGAGGGCCTAGGACCGGTGCGACTGTTGGGTGGCGCGGCGATCCTCGGCGCGGCCATCTTCGTGGCGCGCACAGTCACGCCTGGGCTGACCGAGCCGCTCGTCCGCGAATGAACGCCACGCGAAGGGTTCAGCCCTGGTCGGTGTCCTCGCCGGCCGGCGCATCGGCAGGGGCGGGGTCGTGTGTTTCCCCCTCATCTGCCAGACGGTCCGGGTTGATCGCGGCGCGCAGCGCCGCTGCCGCCTGCTCGAGCGGAAGCAGGAGGGCGTTGACCTCGCCGGAGAGTTGCCCGCTCTCGTCGGCGACCACCTCGTCGGCAGCCGCCTCGGCGGCGTCGAGGCGCTCGCGGATGGTGTGGTGGTGCGGCGGCGTCTCGCTGTCCGTCATGGCGACGTCATGGTACGCGAGGTCACAGTACCGCCCGTGACTGACGCGCCCCCGTTGGTGTCCCGGCGACCACACCTGCGCGGCTGGTCGCATGTCCTGGCCACGCTGCCGTGGGCGGTGGGGACGATCGTGCTTGTCAACCTCGCCGCCGGCCACCCCGGTCGCCAGCTGACGCTGGCCATCTACGGACTTGCGTCGGTCTGGCTGTTCGCCATCAGCGGCCTGTACCACGTGGTGACGTGGTCACCGCCCCGCCGCAGGGTGCTTCGCCGCCTCGACCACGCCAACATCTTCGTGCTGGTGGCGGCCACGTATACGCCGGTGATGCTGACCCTGACCAGCGCTCCCTGGGGCATCTCCGTGGTGACCTCCGTGTGGGTGCTGGCCTGCGCCGGCGTCGGGGTGTCGGTGAGTCCGCTGGCGATGCCCCGCTGGGCCGTTGCCGGGCTGTACCTGCTGCTCAGCTGGATCTCGGTCATCGCCGTGCCCGTGATCGCCGCCGCGGTGGGCGTGGGTGGCCTCCTCCTGCTCCTCGCCGGTGGCATGCTCTACACGCTCGGCGCTCTTGCCTACGCGATGCGGCGGCCGGCCCTGGCGCCGTCGTGGTTTGGGTACCACGAGCTCTTTCACGCCCTCGTGATCGGCGCCAATGCACTGTTCTTTGTGTTCATGGTGGTGGAGGTGGTGCACCACTGAGGTGGCGCGTCAGGCCGGCGGGGACTGCCCCAAGAGATTCACCGTGGCCTGGTGACCTTTCTGTCGAGCCAGGTCCGCCGCCGTGCGTCCGTGGTCTCCGCGTGCGCTGCGGTCAGCGCCGTGCTCGAGGAGCATGCGCACGATCTCTTCGCTTCCGTGTTGCGCTGCGAACATGACGGGCGTCGATGACTGGTTGTCTCGCGCGTTCGGATCCGCATTCGCGTCGAGCAGCAGCCGCGCGCACTCCACCTTCCCGCTGTTGGCCGCCAACATCAGGGCGGTGTAACCCTTGTTGCTGCGCGCCTCCAGTGGCACGTGACGCGCGATGAGGTCCGTCAAAAGGCCGATTTCGCCCCGGTGTGCGGCGAGCATCAGCATGGTCACGTCCTGTTGGCCGTGTGCCGCGGCCACCGGATGTGCCTTCTCCAGCAACTGAATCCCTGCCGGCCGGCTGTCCACGATTCGCTTGAAGACATCGTGGACGTGTTCCGATGGCTCGTGGTCGGGATCGTCGCGGCTGTAGATCAGCCGGCCGCCTGACGCGCGCAACTCGACCAACTCATCGTCCAATCGGGCCCGCGTCATCCACGCCTGGCGTCCATCGCCGCGCACGACGAAGATCCCTCCGTCGAACGCGAGATGCACGTACAACGCCTTGGTGGCGTCCTCCGTGCTGGCCGTGGCCTCCTTCCGCCCGAACACGGGGCGAGTGTATCGACGCCAGACCCGAAGGAGGCCATGACCACAGGTCCGTGGCGATTCGAAACGCTCGTGTGCACGCTGGGCCTCATCTGCTCCCGAGGCTCTAGCTTCTGAGCAACTGTTCGCTTGTGCCAGGATGACCGCTTGTGGAGCCGGCGGACGGATTCGAACCGACGGCCAGCTGTTTACAAAACAGCTGCTCTACCACTGAGCTACGCCGGCCAGCGCTGCGCCAGTT
>Ga0209890_10000657_pt1 | contig 15944 bp, 11 predicted proteins | sample OrgsoiDNA2013049_FD_185799 | JGI IMG/M metagenome (GOLD analysis project Ga0209890, IMG submission 185799) | Permafrost soil microbial communities from the Arctic, to analyse light accelerated degradation of dissolved organic matter (DOM) -... | ecosystem: Environmental > Terrestrial > Soil >...
TGGTAGACTTCTACCAAATGCTTGGCCTTCGCTCCAAGGCGCGCCAGCAACTACTGGCCTATTACTTTACAAACCCGACGGCCCGCCACCATCTGCGGGACTTGGCGGAGCGGCTGAGTATCGATCCGTCTAATCTGTCGAAAGAGCTGGGACGCCTGGAGCGCGATGGTCTATTTCGGTCGGAGGTGATTGGCCGCCAAAAATATTTTCAACTGAACCGGGAGTATCCGCTTTTTGATGAAGTGCGCAAGATCGTTGCAAAGACCATTGGTGCGGCACAGCTGATCGCGCAATCCCTCAAGAAGATTGAGGGAATAGACGAAGCTTACTTGTACGGCTCGTTTGCAAGCAATCAACAGGACGCTGCCAGCGATATAGACGTGCTCATGATTGGCTCCGCGCGCGAGAAGGATTTAGCACAGGCCGTGGGAAGGCTTGAGCGGCAACTGGGTCGCGAAATCAACTACACCGTGCTTACGCCGAAGGAATTCGGGTCGCGCCGCGCTCGGAAGGATGCGTTTCTGGAAAACGTCTGGCACAATAAGCGTGTTTCACTCATAGGTCCGAATGAAGAAGCTAAAGCCGCACGCGGTTGACTGGGCACAAATCGACCGTTTCCTCGCGAGCGCGGATAAGAAGCTGGCCTCGGCTCGCAAAATTCTCGGACCTATCACAATCTCTTGGACGAAGCTCGTCAGGAGAAAGAAAAGGCCGAACGGATGCTGGCAGAGAAAAGCGCTGCTTTCCGCCACGAGCAAGCGCGGAACCAACTCGGACTGAAAGACATCGAAAGCTAGACAGGCCAACAAGATAGATATTCGATCACTGCCTTGGGCGCAGGGGGTCCGCGGTTCAAATCCGCGCGCCCCGACCAATCAAAGTTGAGTTTTGCTTTCAAGAATTTGCCAGCATACCCACTTGATGCTTTTGAACCGGGTCGATGCGTAATTGGTGTAAACGGCTGTGGCTGTTAATGAAAGTTGAGGTTCGGTTTACCCTGGCCGTTCAGCGGCCGGTCATTTGCTCCAGTCTTTCCGGATACCGCGCCCCTTCTATCTTGATCTTTGAAGAGGCGCTATCGATGTCACGGAGATCGTCTGGTGTGAGTTCGATAGAAGTCGCACCAAGGTTCTCTTCCAGGCGATGAAGCTTCGTTGTCCCTGGGATCGGAACGATCCACGGCTTCCGGGCAAGCAGCCACGCGAGGGCTATCTGAGCAGGTGTTGCCTTCTTTCGTTCTGCTACCTTGCTCAGCAAACCAACCAACGCCTGATTCGCTTTTCGAGCTTCTTGAGTAAAGCGAGGAACGACGTTGCGGAAATCGGTACTATCGAACTTCGTATCTTCGTCGATCTTGCCCGTGAGGAAGCCCTTACCAAGAGGGCTAAATGGGACGAATCCGATCCCGAGTTCTTCGAGGGCTGGCAACAGCTCCTCTTCAGGGCGTCTCCACCATAGTGAGTATTCGCTCTGAACTGCCGTGACCGGCTGGACTCGGTGCGCGCGACGGATTGTCTGCACTCCTGGTTCAGACAGGCCGAAGTACTTCACTCTACCTTGCTCGATCAGGTCTTTCACCGCTCCTGCAACGTCTTCGATCGGCACGTTCGGGTCAACACGGTGCTGGTAAAACAAATCGATGACATCGGTCTTGAGTCGCTTAAGCGAGGCCTCGGCGACTTCCTTGATATGTTCTGGCTGACTATTTAGGACAGTCCACCCTGGTCCAACATTGGGATCAGGCGCAAAGCCGAACTTCGTTGCTATCACCACCTGAACGCGGAATGGAGCAAGGGCTTCGCCCAAAAGTTCTTCATTTGTGAAAGGACCGTATACTTCAGCGGTGTCGAAGAATGTCACGCCGCGTTCGACTGCCGTCCGAATCAGCGGAATCATTTCTTTTTTGTCTGCTGCGGGACCGTAGCCAAAGCTCATTCCCATGCAGCCGAGTCCGAGAGCAGAGACTTCCAGATTGCTTTTTCCAAGTTTGCGCTTCTTCATTGTTCCTCCTTTGTTGTTCCTCCTTGGCTAGGAAATAGTCTCCCACAATTTCCAGCGGAAGCAGAGTTCGCCGCGTGGAAGGTGTTTTGTGCAAGACCGGTCGTGACAGCAGCGAACAGAATCAAAACTGCGATTTGCTTCATTCCGTGACTCCCGATCGGAACAGCATGCCATCGTTCAGCGACGCTGGATGTGAGACGGACGATGGCGTGACGTTATCAAGGAAAGCTCTCCGGCTGGCTGCACCGTCGGCGGATCGAGACTGCCCTCGCGGTTGCTGCAAAGTGGTCCGGTACAATAGCCATCGTGCCGCAAGCCAAGTTTACATCGGGGCAAACACTCACAAACGTGTCGATTTTCTCGGGGCTGACGGAAGGCGAACTCACCTTCCTGGCGGAGCGTGCCGTTCCGCGGCACTACACGGCTGGCGAAACCGTTTTTAGCGAAGGCGCGCCATGCTCTGGGCTGTATGTGGTGGAGACTGGCCATGTCCGCATCTTCAAAAGCTCCGCCAGCGGCCGGGAGCAGGTGTTGAGCATTGATGGGCCGGGCAGTTCGATTGCTGAACTCCCGGTGTTCGATGGCGGGAACTATCCGGCGTCGGCCGCCGCGATTGACGAAGCGACTCTGCTGTTCATCAGCAAGCAGGATTTTCACGCGCTGTGTCTGCAGCACCCCGAAGTTGCACTCAAGGTCTTGCGGGTAGTTGGGGCGCGCCTCCGCCGCCTGGTTGGAATCATCGAAGAACTTTCGTTTACCACGGTGCGGCACCGGCTTGCGTCCTTCCTGCTTCGACTGGCGCAGAAGGAAGGCAAGCGTACCAGCGAGGGCGTGGAAATCAACCTCCCGGTTAGCAACCAGGAACTCGCGTCACAGATTGGCACCGTGCGCGAACTCGTTTCCCGCAATCTTTCCCACCTCCAGGCGGAAGGGATGCTGAAAATAGATGGCCGCAGTTTGACCATCTACGACCTGAAAGCTCTCGAAGCCGAACTGCGGTCGGCAGATTAATTGCGCTCGCTACAATTGACCATGTTCGCGCATCATGCGCATCTGGGACAAGTGTGACAAAAGTCATCGGCAACCTCCCGTCGCTCCGGTAATGTCAGACCATCAATCGCGGCTGGAGGTATGAACCTGGACCGCAGGAGGATGCAATGAACGTTACCACCGAAAAAACCGTACGCGAGTTGGCCCTGGAAAACCCCGTCGCCACGCGAGTGTTTGAAAAACTGGGCATCGACTATTGTTGTGGCGGCAACAAGTCGCTCGAGGAAGCTTGCCGCGCTGCGAAGCTGAACCCGGATCAGGTGTTGGGTGCACTGGACAAGGCCGAGCAATCGGCGCATGCCGCGCAAGAAGAGCACAACTGGCAGACCGAGGCTCTCGCCGATCTGATCGCGCACATCAAGAACACTCACCACGTGTACACACGGGAGGAACTCGCCCGTCTCGGTCCCCTCTTCGACAAAGTTTGCTCCGTGCACGGAAAGAACCACCCCGAGCTTCTGCAGATTCGCGGGTTCTTCCAAGGCCTCGCCCAGGAATTGACCACTCACCTGATGAAGGAAGAGATGGTCCTGTTTCCGTACGTGAAAAGGATGGAAGAGGCTGCGATCGAGAACGAACCGATGGTGCCAGCGCCGTTTGGCACGGTGCAGAACCCGGTTTCGATGATGGAGCACGAGCACGATTCCGCCGGGAATGCGTTGCGGGCCATGCGTGCGGCCAGCAACGGCTATGCCGCTCCGGCCGACGCCTGCGTCAGCTACCAGACTCTGTATAGAGCCTTGGCGGAATTTGAAGCGGACCTGCATCAGCACATTCATCTCGAAAACAACATTCTGTTTCCGCGCGCGGTCGCGATGGAAAAGGCACACTGATTTGGGAGTGGGCCTCAGGTCCGCACTAGCAAACCCGCAGCGCGGTCCTCACCCGAGGAAGCAACCCTCAGCTTTCTTCGTGCAACTAAAGAATTAGTTACCTTTCGCCGCGTGGCGCGTCAAAGGGGTGAGGAGAACGTTCTGTGCCGCCGAGACAATCGGGTACTTTGACCGAAGCCGAGCTGCGGATCATGAACGTGCTCTGGGGGAAGGGATCGGGTACGGTCCAGCAAGTGCTTGATTCTATTACCGAAAAGCCGGCTCTGGCCTATAACTCCGTCCTGACTACCATCCGGGTCCTGGAGAGAAAGGGCTACCTGAAACATCTAAAAGATGGACGGGCGCACGTGTACACGCCGCTGGTCGAGCGGAAAGAGGCGACGCGCTCGGAGATCCGGCACCTGGTAAGCCGCTTTTTCAAGAACTCTCAGGAGCAGCTCGTCTTGAACCTGCTCGAGGACCAGGGCATCGGTCCGGAAGAAATCGGCCGCCTGCGGGACATGCTGGGGCAAACGGACAAGGTTCAAAAGGATACGATTCGGAAGGACGCCAAATGAGCTGGCTTCCTCTGCAAACAATGGCTCAGATTTCGATCGAGCGCATTCTCAACGCGCTTCCCGAAGGATTCCTGGTCGCATTTCTTGCCTGGGCCTTGCTGCGTGTTTTGCGTAGACAAAATTCGGGAACCCGATTTGCCGTCTGGTTCCTGGCATTGCTCACCGTCGCCGCGCTGCCTGTGCTGGGTGTTTTCGGCGAATGGCGGGCGGGGATGTCATCATCCGCGTTGTGGGGAAGCGTACGGCCCGCGCTCACGATACCCAGCCGCTGGGCGCTTTTCGCCTTCCTTGCCTGGGCTCTGGGGACATGCCTGGCGATCGCACGTTTGGCGACTGGGCTTTGGCGACTGCGACAGCTACGCCGGAGTTGCATTGCAATCGTCGCCACAGATCTCGACCCGGCGGTGCGAAAAACGGCCGAAGCAATCCTCGCGTCTGGCGCCGTAACGATCGCGACATCGGAGTGCCTACGCGTGCCTGCCGCCATCGGATTCTGGAAGCGGACCATTGTCCTGCCAGCCTGGGCGTTGCAAGAACTGCCACCCGAAGATCTCAACGTCATCCTGCTGCATGAATTCGCACATCTGCGGCGCGGGGATGACTGGACCAATCTCATTCAGAAAATCGTGCGCGCTCTATTCTTCTTTCATCCAGCGGTGTGGTGGATCGAGAACCGCCTCTCCGTGGAACGCGAGATGGCTTGCGACGACGCCGTGCTGGCTGAAACCGCCAACCCGCATGGATACGCCAGTTGCCTGGTTTCCCTGCTGGAAAAAAGTCTCGCTCATCGCGGATGGTCGATGGCCCAGGCAGCGGTACATCGAGCCCGCGAGGCTTCGCTGCGGCTGGCGCAGATTCTCGACGCAAAGCGGCCAGTGGCTACGCGAGTCTGGAAACCGGCTTTGGGCATGGTCGGCGCTTTTTTCGTGGTCTGCCTCGCGGTGCAGCCGCACGCGCCCCAGTTCATCGCATTTGATCGCGGTCTAGTGGCAAGTGATTCCGATCATGCGTCCCCGGTTGCGGCCAGCCAGTCTGCGTCCCAATCGTTGTCGTCCGCCAGTGAAGAGCCGGGAGTCCCCGCCCGGCCGGACCCTTCGACTGCGCTCAGGGTAGGCTCGCGAGACGCCCGCCGCTCCATTGCACGTTCACACACTGTTGCCAGACGCCAGCTTGCTCAGCCTCAGGCAGTTGCCGCACGATTGAACGCTGCGCCGCCGCGCGACCGAGTACTAGCGATCAATGCTAGTGCGGATCAGGAACTGGTGCCGCAATTTCAAACGCTGGTCTTTGTTGAAGCTACGCAGTATGTAATTTTCGATTCGTCGGTGTGGAGCATCCAGGTGTGGCGAGTAACGCTGGTGAGCCCCGTCCGTGACCGGTTGGCTGGAGTGCCTCTGGCCCATTCGATTTAGCGAACGAAACTTTTTTTTGCAAGTAGCAACTAGATAATTAGTTGTACATAATTCGGTCTACCAGGAGAAAAGAAAATGAAGACGTGGATGGAACGCTGTAAGGCAGTAGTGACGAGGCGTCTAGTGGTGGCTCTGATTGCTGTGGTGGCGGTGGGGTCAGTGACGACCCTCAACTTCACGACGTCTGCAAAGGCAGCGGTGGCGGCTCCGGCTGCGGCCCCACTCGATGACAACAGTGTCGCAGCGTTGCTCACGCTCGACCGTGCCATGGAAACCCTGGCGGCACGAGTTACCCCGGCGGTCGTGAATGTCACAGTAGCGTCGAAGCCCAACGCCCAGCAGAGCGGCCCCCAAGGCATGCCCGACATGCAGCAATTCTTTGGTCCGGGCAATCCTTTCGGCCATCAGTTCAACATGCCGTCGCAGCCCCAGAACAGAATCGAACGCGGCTTGGGCAGCGGCGTAATCATTTCCCCCGACGGATACATCGTCACCAATAATCACGTGATCGACGGAGCCGTCGATATTCGCGTCACCATGAGTAACCGGGAAGTCTTGCCAGCGAAACTTGTGGGCGCCGACCCGCTGACTGACCTCGCAGTCATCAAAGTAAATGGAACTAACTTACCCAGCGTGCCTTGGGGTAACTCGGCCGGCCTGCATCCGGGACAGACGGTGCTCGCCTTCGGGAACCCATACGGGTACCGCTTCACGGTGACGCGCGGTATCATCAGCGCGCTGAACCGCCCCAATCCCGACCCAAGCGATCGACGCAAGCTGGGCGAGTTCATTCAAACCGATGCTGCCATCAACCCCGGGAATTCCGGCGGAGCGCTGGTCGACGCGCATGGAGAGCTCATCGGCATCAATACCTTCCTGATTTCATCCTCGGGATCATTCTCAGGAATGGGCTTCGCGATTCCCTCCCAGATTGTCCAGCCTACAGTGGAGACTCTGATTCGCGACGGTAAAGTAACGCACGCATTTATCGGAGTTCAAATCGCCGACGTGACTCCCGACAACGCCAAATTTTTCCAGATGAACAAAGCTGAGGGAGCACTGGTGAGCGAGGTTGAGCCGGACGCACCCGGAGCGAAGGCGGGATTGCGCACCGGAGACGTGATTACCGAACTCGATGCGAAACCCGTGACCGGTGCCGGTCAACTGCAAATGTTGGTCGGACAGAAGCGGCCGGGTGACACGATTCATCTGGGAATAATGCGCGACAGCAAAAAGACGAGCATTCCCGTGACGCTCGAAGCGCTGGGCGGTGGCAAGGGCACCGAGACTGCCGGCAGTGACCACGGGAAAGGGCGCTGGGGGCTGAGGCTCGCGGACTTGACTCCGGACCTCCGGAACGAACTGCAAACCCAAAGCTCGGTTAACGGCGCCATCGTCGAGGAGGTCCAACCCGGCAGTCCGGCCGATAACGCGGGCTTGCAGCGCGGGGACGTCATCATGGAGGTGAACCGGCACCCGGTGAAATCCGCGGCCGAGGTGGCACAGGCGCTAGCTGGTGTGCCGAACGGTCAGGATGCGCTTGTGCTGGTGTCATCAAACGGGGGCAGCACATTCCGCGTGTTGCATCCGACGCAGGGTTAAAGAAGTAAGGCTAGCACTGATGGCCAGTGGCGCGCTGCTTTCCGCCCGGTTGTGATTGGGCGGAGCGCAGCGCGCTTTTTTGTGACTTAGTTAGTGTAAAGACGCCTGTTTTCGACCATTAAGCGTCTACGTCCTCAGCGTGACGCCCCACAATACCGCCAGATACCGGAACCAAATACAATCGCACGGGGTCTGCACCGGTATTCGAAATCCTCTCGTCTGGATGGTGAACAAACGATGAAAGCACTGTTGGGAATAGCGCTGGCTCTAGTAGCGGGCTTTATTGGCGGTATCGCCGGAACTCTCGCCGTACTCCATCATGACAAAGCAGTCCCGCAGGAATCCCTTCGAGCACGAGAGTTTGAACTTGTGGACGAAGCTGGGCAGGTTGTGTCGATTTGGGGCATCGATCAGTATCACAACCCCTTACTTGCGTTTACTCCATCTGGTGTAAGAAAGGAGGAACGGCCCTATGTTGGTTTCTCTGGGCACAAGCTCTCGCTTGATGATCGTGAGTCGCAACGAGTTGGCATCGGCTTAACTGGCGACGGGGACCCTCTTTTTATGTTCAGAGGACATGATGAAAAGCCACGAGCCAGCCTATACGTAGATTCTGACGGGAAACCGAACTTTTCGCTGCACGACGAAAATTCATGGAGAGTAACCCTGGGAATTCTGAACAGTGATACGCCTGGTCCAGCGGACAACGATTGGGGACTCGAATTCTATCCTGAGAGGGCGGGTATAGGAATGGGCTCTGTAAAGCGTGGAACGCAGTCCTATGTGCGTGGGTACTTTTTTGTGCATCAGGATCAAGTTCCGTTTCCGTGATCATCTCGTTTTCACATGAAGTCAGTTAGCGAAATGTCGACACTACGCCAACGGTCCTGGTGGATAGCCAGAAACCTTCAAAGTCAACCTGGCGTTTCCGGGTTCTATGCCCGTGGTTGCATTACGGTAGCGTCCGTTTGTCCAAGCAGATAAACAACCGTTGTGGTGGTATCACGACACAGTTACCAGCCCGTAAAGGTCGCGCAGATGTGGCTGGGCTTACGCGGATCTGAAGGGCCGACCTTCCACGGTGAGCCCACGCCGAATTATGAAAGACGTCCTGTTGACTGCGCTTCCACTTCGTCTTCGGCACTACCAGCGATCTTGCACCAGCGGACAAATCTTTTCGTCATAGATGCGCCGCACCCCTGTCATTATCTCCTCGGGTAGGGGCGGCAGGTCCGACGCGCGGCAGTTGTCCGCAACCTGCTCCGCCCGCTTGCCACCAGGAATGGCGCAGGTCACTGCGTCGAACATAAGGATCCAACGCAGAGCGAACTGACTCATGGAGACGCCGGCCGGCAAGAGCGCTCGCATTTCTTCCACCGCCTCAAGGCCGACGTTGTAATCCACGCCGGAAAATGTTTCTCCCATATCAAAGGCCCGCCCCTGGCGATTGAAATTCCGGTGGTCGTCTGCGGCGAAGGTGGAATCTCGACGGAATTTGCCGGTCAGCAGGCCGCTGGCGAGTGGCACACGGGCGAGGATGCCCACGCGCTTCTCTTTGGCGCGCGCGAAGAACTGCTCCGCCGGACGCTGGCGGAAACAGTTGAAAATGATTTGCACTGTCTGGACGTTGGGGAACTCGACTGCCTTGAGCGCTTCTTCGATCTTCTCGACGCTCACGCCGTAATAGCGAATCTTGCCCGCCCGCACCAGATCGTCGAGTACCCCAAAGACCTCGGGCCGGTCATACAGCGCGGTCGGCGGGCAATGGAGTTGCAGCAGATCAAGGCTGTCGGCGGAAAGATTCCGCAGACTGTCTTCGACCCACATCGTCAGGTTCTGGCGGCTGTAGCCTTCCACCGTCTGGCGCGGCAGACGGCGGCCAGCTTTCGTGGCCACCACAATCTTGTTCTTTAGGCTCTTCTTGAGTTGAGCAATCAGGCGTTCGCTGCGGCCATCGCCGTACACGTCGGCGGTATCGATAAAATTCACTCCGCAGTCGACGGCCTCGTGCAGCGCAGCGAGAGATTCGTCGTCCGAAACGCTGCCCCATGCGCCGCCGATCGCCCACGCGCCAAAGCTGATGTCCGAAACCTTCCAAGCGGTACGTCCAAGTTGACGGTATTGCATCGTTTTCTCTTCTCCGCTGCTGACGAGATCCCACTTTCCTATCGACCCGAAATTGTAACTTGAGAGTATGAGGAGTTGTTCGGAAACAGTGCCCGCGTCTCGCTGATGCCCTCTATGAACAATTCGAATTGGACTTGGCACGAACCGGGCATTAGATTTTGAACTCGGGGAAGTGTGGGAAATCGTGCGTGAGGAAGACAAGTGCGACCATTCGATCCGCACCCTGGTAATCAACAATTCCACAGCCAATCTGGAGCAGTTGCGCATTCACCCGATAGAATGGCTTGGGGGGATGGTTTGTTCAAACCGTCTTCGAATCGCTCGACTAGCCACTGGGTAACCGGGTGCAGGGCCCCAGGAATTTAAGCAAATGGAGACAAGAATTGGACCGACCGGATGAACTCGTTCAGGATCAAGACCACGCTGCCTGTTCTCTCGACGCCAGCTATGTGCTGACGTGGGAGGAAATCGCGAACTTGGCGGCGGAGCCCGGCAAACCAGCCGACACCCTGATGAACGTTGTCGCGTTGATTGCCCGGCGGTTTGGCGCCGATGTTTGCTCCGCCTACCTGCTGGAGCCCGACCGCGCCAATCTCGTTCTGGCCGCGACGCTCGGGCTTCGCCATGAATGCGTCGGCAAGCTCCGCATGGCAGTCAATGAAGGCCTCGTTGGCCTGGTCGCCGAACAGGTCCGCCCGGTGGCCGTGGAACAGGTCAGGACTCATCCGCGCTTCAAGTACTTCAGCGAAGCCGGCGAGGATGCTTACCAGTCCTTCCTGGGTGTCCCCCTCATTGATCGCGGTGTTCTGCAGGGCGTTCTGGTGGTTCAAACCGCGGAGGCGCGCGTCTATCCGGAAAATGAGATTCGCCAGCTCACCGAGGCCGCGAAACGGGTTGCGCCTGTGGTCAGTGAAGCCCGCACTCTCGACCGTTTCATCGCGCCTGTCCAGGAGCGTCTCTGGGCGCTGGCTCGCAACATGTGGTGGAGCTGGGATCACGATTCCGCCAGCTTGTTCCACGATCTCGATCCTCTGCGCTGGAGTCAGCTCAATCACAGTCCTGTCTCGCTGCTGAACGAGTATCCTCTTGACAAACTCGAAGCACGCGCCACCGAACTCGTCCTGCACAGCCGGATCAACTACGCTTATCGCCGCCTGCGCGAGTATCAGGAAGCGGAACGCACCTGGGGTGCCCGCCACGCCGGTGTGTTGCGGCCCCGTCCCGTGGCGTATTTCTCCGCCGAATTTGGCGTGCACGAGTCTCTCCCCGTCTATTCGGGCGGACTTGGAGTTCTGGCCGGCGATCACATCAAGAGCGCCTCCGATCTCGGCATCCCTCTGGTTGGCGTAGGCCTGTTTTATGGCCAGGGATATTTTCGCCAGCGCCTCGATCGCGATGGCTGGCAACGCGAGGAATACCTCGAGACTGATGTCAACCAGCTCGCCATGGAAACGGCGATCGGGAAAAACGGCAGACCGGTCGTGGTGCAGGTCGATACCCGCCACGGTCCGATCTATGCAAAGGTTTGGCGCGTGAAAGTGGGCCGTTGCGATTTGTTTCTCCTCGATTCCGATGTGGAAGGCAATACTCCCGAGGACCGCGAGATGACCTCGCGTTTGTACGGAGGCGACGGCCGCGTGCGTGTGCACCAGGAATTGCTTCTGGGTGTCGGCGGCCTGCGTGCTCTAAAAGCCCTAGGCATCACACCCGGAGTTCTTCACCTGAACGAAGGGCATAGCGGATTTGCGGTGCTCGAAGCGATTCGCCAGCGCATGGAAGAAGAGGGCATCAGCTTCGAGAAGGCCGTGCCGCGGGTTGCTCGTGAAGTGGTCTTCACGACCCATACTCCCGTCCCCGCGGGCCATGATCGCTTCGATGCCGATCTGATCGAAGAGCATCTCGGACCTCTGCGCGAGGCGCTCGGTCTCTCCAAGGAAAGTTTTATGGCGCTCGGACGCGAGCATCCCGAGAGCGACGAACGTTTCTGCATGACCGTGCTCGGACTGAAACTCTCGCGCCGCGCCAATGCCGTTTCCTCTCTGCACGGCGAAGTCTCTCGCGCCATGTGGACCGGGCTCTCCCCGGGTAAGCAGGAAGACGCGGTTCCCATCGGACATGTTACCAACGGCGTCCATGTCCCTTCCTGGCTGGCTCCGCAGATGTTCCGCCTCTACGATCGTCATCTTGGCACGGGTTGGCAGCTGCGCAGCAGCGAGGCCAAAATCTGGGATGGCATTGACAACGTTGACGACGGCGAGCTTTGGGAGACTCATTTCAATCTGAAGTCGCGAATGATCGAATTTGTGCGCCGCCGCGCCGTCAAGCAGGCCGCGCGCCGCGACGAACCGCGCGACGTCCTCCAGCAACTCGAACGCGTCCTCAGTCCGGATGCGCTGACCATCGGATTTGCGCGCCGCTTTGCTACGTACAAACGCGCCAATCTGATTTTGGCCGACATTGAGAAAATCGCCAGCATGGTCAATGACCCGAAACGCCCCGTCCAGTTCGTGTTTGCCGGAAAGGCGCATCCTCTCGACGAACCCGGCAAGCGCGTCCTGCAGCAAATTGCCCAGTTGATGCGCGACCCTCAGTTTTCCGACAAATTCGTCTTCGTCGAAGACTACGATATCAACGTTGGCCGCCATTTTGTGCAGGGTGTCGATGTCTGGCTTAACAATCCCCGGCGTCCGCTGGAAGCCTCCGGAACCAGCGGTCAGAAAGTCGTCTTGAACGGCGGCTTGAACCTCTCCGTCCTCGACGGCTGGTGGGCGGAAGCGTACGACGGCCTCAACGGCTTTGCCATCGGAAACGGCAGAACTCACTCCGACATGACTGTTCACGACACTCGCGACGGTGACGATCTAATGCGAGTTCTTCGTGAAGAGGTGATCCCGCTCTACTACCAGCGCGATCGCGACGGCCTGCCGCGCGGCTGGATCCAGCGCATGAAACGCACCATCCGCACCCTGGGCTGGCGCTTTAACGCCGATCGCATGGTGATGGATTACACGCTCAAGTGCTATGTTCCAGCGGCCGGCGGCACCTCGAGCGACTCCCGGCTCAGCCTGTAAGAGCGTGGCGTACGAATCCGTCAATCTCGTCTCGCCGCCCTTCTAAAAAGCGACATCGCAAAACCGGGTGCCCCGCGTCTCGCGGTTTTCGAGACGTGGGCCTCGCCCCACAAACCGTGCGGCGGCAAACCAGGGTTTACGCCTCCAGAGCTGCCTAATGCTGCGTTAGAACGCCTTCACGGGCCCGCTGTTTTGCAGAGACCTCGCCCCGCCCCACACTGCTGAACAATTCGAGGTTGCTTGAGTTTTCGGTTTCGACTTGACAGTTCAGCGGTACCATTTACTATATATGAATATTTATGCATAATAATGGATAAATATGCCTTAGCGGCGAGACCCAGGAGTCGCAGAGGTCGGAGCGATTTAAAGAAAATCTGATGGCGGCCAGACTTAAAACCGCGGTTCTCGGCGCGACCGGATATTCCGGCATCGAACTCGCTCGCCTTCTCGGCCGGCATCCGCGGACCGACGCGCCCTTGCTTTTACGGCGCAGCGCGGAGAAGGAGGCTGATGAATGCGGCGGGTCCGTTGCTGGATTGCCGCAAATTGCTGCCCAAGGCTCGGGCAACGGCCATTCGCACGTCCAGCCGTTCTCGTGGTCTGCGTTGGAGCAACGTGGTGTGGAACTTCTGTTCCTGGCTGCGCCGCACGCCGTTTCTCGCGAACTTGTACCCGAGGCAATTGCGCGCCGGCTGCGGGTCGTCGATCTTAGCGGCGCATGGCGGCTGAAACAGGAACAGAATCGCGCGGTCTATGGCTTCAAAGATGCCAACGCCCAGACTGCGGCGGAACTCACGGAGCGCGCCGTATACGGTCTGCCGGAGTTGAATGCGGACCAGATACCGTCCGCCGCTCTGGTCGCGAATCCCGGTTGCTATGCGACTTCCATCATTCTGGCGCTGGCGCCCTTGCTGTCTGCCGGCATGGTCGATTGCGATCGTGGCATCATCTCCGATTCGAAGTCTGGCGTGTCGGGCGCAGGCAAGGAACCCACGGCGCGAACACACTTCGTGGCGGTGGCCGATAATTTTTCCGCCTACTCGGTTTTTGGGCACCGCCACACCGGCGAGATTCTCGAACAATTGGCGCTCAATTCCAGCCAGTTGATCTTCACTCCACATCTTTTGCCCATCCCGCGCGGGATTCTGTCCACGATTTATGTGTCTCTAAGACGTGAGATGACGGCGAACGAGATCGAGAGTCGCTTCCAGGATTTTTACAAAGGCAAACGCTGGGTGCGTATTTTCCCCGCGTCGAGTTTGCCGGAAATCCAATTCTCCGTGCACACCAACTACTGCGATCTCGGTTTCTGCCTCGCGCCCGATGGCCGACGGCTCGTCGTGGTCTCCTGCCTTGACAACCTGCTCAAAGGGGCAGCCGGTCAAGCGGTCCAGAACATGAACCTCATGTACGGTTGGGACGAAGCGGAGGGCCTGCAGTGAAAATTGTCGTCAAGATCGGCGGCGCGGCGCTGGAGGATAAGCTGACTCTTCAAAAATGCGCGAAAGCAGTGGTGCAACTCGCCCACGACGGACACCAGGTCGCCGTCGTACACGGCGGTGGCAGCGCCCTGACGCGCACCCTGGAACTTCTCGGAAAAAAGAGTGACTTTGTCCACGGATTGCGAGTTACCGACGCCGAGACCCGCGATGTTGCCCTGATGGTGCTCGCCGGCATCGTGAACAAGAGTCTGGTGGCAGCGATCGCTGCTGCCGGGCAACCGGCCATCGGTCTTTGTGGCGGAGACGGCGGCGTCTTTCGTGCCCGCAAGAAACAAGACGCCGAACGCGACTTGGGATTTGTCGGCGAAATCTGCTTTTCCGAACCGCGTTGGCTCAAAGCCATCTGGGTCGAAGGCGGCATTCCCGTGCTTTCCTCTCTTGCGCTCGGAGGTGACGGGCAGTATTACAACGTGAATGCGGACCAGATGGCGGCCGCCTGTGCCATAGCCTGCGAAGCCGACGCACTGATTTTCCTCACCGACGTGCCCGGTGTAAAACAAGCCGACGGTGCGGTGATGCCTCGGTTGGATACCAAACAAGTTGCCGGACTCATTGAGGAATCCGTAGTCAGCGGCGGCATGATGCCCAAACTTGAAGCCTGCACTCAGGCCCTCAAGTCCGGCGTGGGACGAGTGCGCATCCTGCCCGCAGCGCAGGTCGAACTTCTGCCCCTGTTTTATTTCAGCAAGATCGAATGCGGCACCGAGGTGCTGAGAGCATGAGCCTCGCCTCCGTCTCCCGCATGGAAGCGAAGCTACTGCTTCCCACCTACGAGCGCCAGCCCATCCTTTTTGTTCGAGGGCGCGGTGTGTATCTCTGGGACTCTCGGAACAAGCGGTATCTGGATTTCCTGAGTGGAATCGGCGTCAACGCGCTCGGCCACAATCACCCTGCCATTCAAGCGGCGATCAAGCGTCAGGCCGGTCGATTGATTCATGTTTCCAATCTGTTCTTCCACGAGTATCAAGCGGAACTCGCGCGGCTGCTGACGCAAATCTCCGGACTGGACCGCGCTTTCTTTTGCAACAGTGGCACCGAGGCCTGGGAAGGAGCGCTCAAACTCGCCCGCGCCTTTGCGCAGATGAAGAATAAGAATGGCGGCAAGCCCAATCCAAATCCAAAGACGCGCATTCTGGCCATGGATAACTCTTTTCATGGTCGCACCTTTGGCGCGCTCGCCACCACCGGTCAACCCAAATATCGCGCGCCGTTTGTTCCTCTTGTGCCCGGCGTGACTTTCGTAAAGTTCAATGACCTCGACGACCTGAAACGAAAATTTGATGCCAGCGTCTGCGCCGTGTGCATCGAGACCATTCAGGGCGAGGGCGGGATTTGTCCGGTCAATCGGGAGTTTCTCGAACTCGCCTCGCGCTTGACGAAACAGAGCGGCGCGTTGCTTGTGCTTGACGAGATTCAATGCGGCCTCGGTCGCACCGGACGCCATTTTGCCTACCAGCACTATGGTGTGCTGCCGGACGTGGTCACCGTCGCCAAACCGCTGGCGTGCGGCTTGCCGCTCGGCGCCATCCTCACCACCGAACGGGTTGCGAGTTGCATGCATCCGGGTATGCACGGGACCACATTCGGTGGAGGTCCGCTGGCCTGCGCCGTTGCCATCGAGTTTCTGCGTGAGGAGAAGAAGCTGCTGAAGCATGTTCGCGCTCTCGGCGAATATTTTCACACGGCGCTCGAAGCGCTGGACAAGAAGCACAAATCGATTCAGGACGTCCGCGGCGCGGGCCTGATGCTGGCCGTGGATCTGGACTCGCCTGAACTGGCGAAGGCCGTA
>Ga0209890_10000658_pt1 | contig 15936 bp, 13 predicted proteins | sample OrgsoiDNA2013049_FD_185799 | JGI IMG/M metagenome (GOLD analysis project Ga0209890, IMG submission 185799) | Permafrost soil microbial communities from the Arctic, to analyse light accelerated degradation of dissolved organic matter (DOM) -... | ecosystem: Environmental > Terrestrial > Soil >...
AGCACGTCGGCGGTCACATGTTTGCGCACCGCTTTCTCGTCGTAAGCCGTGGGTGCCCGGAAAAAGAACACACTGTTGACCGCCATCTCATGCACCGTCTTCGCACGCTCCCGCTGTGAAAGGACGATTTGCTCGAGCTGCGCCTCATTGGCCGCCTGGATGCCCTCGCGGTCCAAGTGCCACCGCAGCAGCGGCACGATGCGCGCCGGGGGAGACCGCATCATATGTTGTTGATTGAGCCACGTGAGCTTGTCGACGTTGAATGCCGACGCCGATTTATTGACGTCGGCAATGTCGAACAATCTGATCATTTCGTCGATCGAGAAAATTTCCTGGTCACCGTGCGACCATCCCAAACGCACCAGATAGTTGAGAACGGCCTCGGGAAGGTACCCCTCATCGCGGTACTGCAACACGCTGACAGCCCCGTGACGCTTGGAGAGTTTGGCGCCATCGGCACCCAAAATCATCGGCAAGTGTGCATAAACCGGCGGACGCTGCCCCAGCGCGAGCAGCATGTTCAATTGCCGCGGCGTGTTGTTCAAGTGATCGTCGCCACGAATCACGTGCGTGATCTGCATATCCATGTCGTCCACCACGACGCAGAAATTATAGGTGGGCGTGCCGTCGGATCGCGCGATGATCAGATCGTCGAGCTCGCTGTTTTGAAACACGACAGGACCGTGCACCACGTCGTCGACAACTACCTCACCCGTGAGCGGATTCTTAAAGCGCACCACCGGCGAAACGCCCGGGAGGGAATCGCTGCGCTCGCGCCAACGTCCGTCGTATCGAGGCTTTTCACCGCGCGCAATCTGCTGAGCGCGCATCTGCTCGAGCTCTTCTTTGCTGCAGTAGCAGCGGTAGGCTTTACCGCCGGCGAGCAACTCTTCGATGACGTCCTTGTAGCGGGCAAAGCGCTTGGTTTGATAAAACGGACCCTCGTCGTGATCGAGTCCGGCCCATTCGAGACCGTCGAGAATCTGCTGGATGGCCTCCGGAGTCGAACGTTCGAGGTCGGTATCCTCGATCCGCAATACGAAGTGACCGGCATGACGTCGGGCGTACAGCCAGCAAAACAACGCGGTCCGCAATCCGCCGATGTGCAGAAAACCTGTTGGACTGGGAGCAAATCGAGTGCGGACAGTCATGGGCCCAGCGTAGAGAAAAATTCAGGGCGCCGAGTTTAGCAGAGGCCCCCGGCCCGGCGCAGACAGCTGCGGGCGAGCCGCACGCAGTTTGTTTTAGCAGGCCGCCGATGTCATACTTCGGGGATAACAAATGGGCGGTTAGCTCAGCGGTAGAGCACTGCTTTCACACGGCAGGGGTCACAGGTTCAATCCCTGTACCGCCCACCACTAGAATCAACGGTTTAGACGCACAGCATTCACTGGTGCTCGCGGCTTTGTAATGTCAGGCTCTATGGGCCCGAGTGCACCCAAAGGCGGTCGCCACGCAGCGCGTAGGTGAGCGAGGTGGTGGCGAGCACTGTCGCAAGTGCATCGATGGGTGCTTGGCCATGCACGGAACCGTGCAGGATCGTTGTGTCTGCCACCTCGCGCGCGTGGTCATCGGCAAAATCCAGTGGGCGACCGAGCTCGCGGCTAACCCAGCGCAGAAACCCGATGAGCGGCTGACCTTCGATCTGGAAGTCGGGCGCCAGCGCTGCGATCCAAAGCCAATCACGGCCAAAAGTGGCAAACGGCCGCTGCGAAAACTGATCCCCTGAGGTTGTCAGAAGTTCTATGCCGGCGTCGGCCACCCATACGGCAGACCCGCTGGAGATGCGGATTCGACCTTCACGCACTCGAATCCGCACCACCTGTTGATCGCTCATAACCTCGAATGCTGTGCCCAGGTGCTCGATCGCACCGGCACGCGTGATGACGCGAAGAGGATTTGATGCGGTCGAACCCAATGGCATATCGACAAAAATCAAACCGCGCTCGAGCGACAGCTGCGTCGGTTGGGTGAAGCTCACCGTACTGCCCGCGCCGATCCGCAACGTTCCTCCGCGCGCGAGGGTGACCAGCGCTAAACCGCGCGTCATCACGGTATCACCGACTCTCAGCGGGTTTCCTACTTTAAGCGCCCGCTGTCGCAGGAGGCCTGAGCGCACGTCGATGCCACCGTCATTCAGGCGGGCAAGGGACCCTATCACGACGGGTTCGCCTGTCGATCTCATCGAGAAGAATCCCACCATCAGGGCGGCGAGGCCGGCGGCGGCAGCCATTCCCACCCGCCACCGGCGCCGGATCAATACGTAACGATGCGTTGATGCCGACGTTACCGCAAGCCACTCCTGCGCAACCGCCACACGCATGCGCGCGAGGGCGTCTTCGTTTAATGGCGGCGTGGTCAAGGTGCCAGTCAATATCCTCTCCTCGCCCGCTTCAGACTCGCCTCCCGTCTTGGCCCGTTGGTCGGTCATTACGGCGCCGCCCCGCTGTCGAATCTCGCTTGCCAAAGCTTACGAAACGTCTCCCTGGCGCGCGCGAGCAGCGACTGGGTAGCGATCACGGTGAGCCCAAGCTGCCCGGCAATCTCCTCAACCGATAGGCCATCGCCGTATTTGGATTCGAGGGCGCGCGCATAGTGTTCCGGAAGGGTATCCAGCAACTGCATGACTTCGCTGCGTTGGCTAGCCGTGTCCAATTCCGCGCCCGGCCCCTGATGCTCGGGTGCGAGCAGTTGCGTTGCGAGCGGCGTGGTCGCCGTCTCATCGAGGCTGAGGTGAGCGGGGCGTCGATCGGCCTTCCGATGGACATCCGCGAGTTCGTGACGACAGATTTGCGTGAGCCATGTAAAAAGCGCCGCCTCTCCCCGGTAACCGGCGAGATTGCGGACGGCCTTTATCAATGTGTTCTGGACAATGTCTTCCAAGCTGGCTGAGTCCAATGCCGAACGGCGTGCGGCAAACGCAACGAGTCGCGGCGCGCTGGCGTTATAAAATTCTTCGAAAGCGCGCTGATCACCCGAGCGCATACGTGCCACTAGCGCGCGGTCCGTCTCGTACACCCTGTGACATCCTTCTCACCATTCAACCAGGGTTACAAGCTTAGACGTCACAGGAGACCGATATCAATCTGTTACTGGAGCGGCCCTGCGCCCAACGTTCAAGCGACTGCAGCAAGAGAAACGTTTTCAAGACCGCGGGCGGTTGATTGCGGGACGCGGTGACGTCTAATCCACAAATCGGGGCCTCGCGCTTCGGCACTAGAGGAAGCGCTCTCCCGCACCACCGAACCGGTTGATGAGTTGATCGCGCATTTCGCGTGTGACCAGACGTGGGTTATCCTCATTTGATCCTCTAAGGCACTCGCGGCCTATCCTGGATTAGCTACGTTGCAGGCCGAGCGTGGTACCCTCCGTTGAGCGTTTTTCGAGATTCGTGCTATGGGAGTCGTGCACGTGTTGCGTTGGGGCTTGTCCAACCGGGACCAGTTGGTCGCGGGCAATACTAAATTAGGCCTCAGGAATCCTCTTCCAGCGTCGGGTGTTCGTGTTCGGGATCAACAAACGCTCCGCCTGGGTTAGTCCCTCACTGCTGCTGGCCTGCATCGCCATGGCGGCAGACCAGCCGCCCACGCCTGTCGTCGATTTGCTTCGAGCACTGATGGCGACCGGTGTCAATGTCGTGTACAGCTCGGAACTCGTACCGCCCGACCTCGAGGCACCGATCTCCCTCGCTGGTTCCGACCCGATGTCCCGGGTTGTTGAAGCGCTCAACGCCCATCATCTGGAACTGCGAAGCGTCGGGCCTGGACGCTTCATCGTTGCGCGCGCTGCCCTTCCACCACCCGTGCCGTCGGTAGTCACTGCCCCCGCTGCAGATCGGACGCAGAGGATGTCCGTGCTCAAGGAAGTGTCGGTTTTTGCGAGCCGATACGCGTTCACGGGCGAATCGGCCGGCGAACCGATCGATTTTGACGGCAGCAAAATCGAGGAAGTGCCCGGTGCCCAGTCGGATGCCGTGCGCGCACTGCGCACCGCGCCTGGACTTGCGACCAATCTCTCGGCGCGGCCCTATATCCGAGGCGCCCTGCTCGATGACGTCCTGGTTGAGTTCGACGGTGTTGCCCTCAGCGATCCGTTTCATTTCAAGAGCTTCCAAAATCTTCTCAGTGTCTTCGATCCTGTATCGGTGGATCGGGTCGAAGTCTACACCGGCGGATTCCCGGTGAAATTCGGCACCCGATCGGCCGGCGTCCTTGACCTGACGCCGCGATCAGTCGAATCGGGCTATGAGTTCGCCGCCGGCGCGAGCTTTCTCAGCTACACTCTGGAGAGCATGGGTCAGGCCGAGCGGTGGCCGATCGACTGGTTGGTCACCGCGCGCCACAGCACGGATAACAGTGTGCTGCAGCCCATCGAGGGGGAGTCCGGCGAACCCACCTTCGCGGATTCGATCGGGCGCGTTCGCTGGCAGATGGATGCGGCCTCCGCCTTGACTCTCGGCTGGCTGTTCCAGGATGACCAGCTGCACTTGAGTTCCAATTCCCGAGAAGAGCACGCCACCGGGCGCTCGCGTGATTTGGATGCATGGCTTGGCTGGAACTGGACCCCTACGGCCACCGTGCAGTCGCATAGTACCTTGTCGATTGCCACCTCCGAGCGCGACCGCAATGGCAATCTCAACTTGCCCGGCATCGCAATTGGCGAACTCGATGAAGAACGTCATTTCGCGAACGCCGCTCTGCGAACCGCATGGACGTATACGCCGTCGGCGACGCTCCGCTCGGATGTTGGCGCGGAATTCGTACGCGAGAATGCGGAACTTAATTTTTCTCGAAATGAATTTATCGGAGACCTCGCGGCGGATGGTTTTGGCCGGAACCGGGATGCGACGCTTACATCGGATCAAGCGGCGCACTCCTCGACGTTCGGCGTGTTCGGCTCCGTCCATCGATATTGGCACGCGCTGGAAGCCGAGGCGGGCTTGCGTCTCGATGGTCAAGACTATCGTGGCTTTGGCGCTCGGTATCAGGTGAGCCCCCGAATAAACGTGCGTTATGACGTCACGGCTCTGTGGCACGTGTACGGGTCATGGGGCGAATTCACTCAGGCCCAACGGGTGGATGAGTACCGATCGGAGGAAAATCAAACGACGCCCGATCCGGCAAGCCGCGCAATTCATATGATCGCCGGCGTCACCCACGAAGGCGCGGGCACCATTGGTTGGCGACTCGAGGCCTACCATAACCATTGGTCCACCATCAGCCCGTATTTCGATAATGTCCTCGGCGCGGTGTCCCTGCTCCCGGAACTCGAGCCGGACCGGGTCCGGATCGCTCCGACGGATGCGGATGCGCGGGGCGTAGAATTGAGCGCCCGCCGGTCGTTTGGCGGCCATCTCAATGCGTGGGGGGTGTATACCCTGTCCAAGGTGACGGATGACATCAATGGTCAGGATGTTGCGCGCAGCTGGGATCAGAAGCATGCCGTGAATGTCGGGTTCGCCTGGACTCAGGCGCGCACATCCGCTTACCTCCTCCTGGGATGGCACAGCGGCTGGCCCGAGACGCCGTTGACCGTGGTCCCCGCGACTGCCTCGGCTCCGTCGTCCCTGATGATCGGTGCGAGGAATTCTGCCAACTGGGGTGGGTATTTCAGCGCGGATATACGCCTTTCACAGACGCTGCCACTCCGCTACGGTGAATTGTCCCTGTGGCTTGACGCCACCAATATCACCAATCGAAGGAACGACTGCTGTATCGACCTGAGCTCCAACAGTCGTGAGAACACGATAGTAGTGACCACCAGCAAAATCTGGTCGCCGCGCGTCGTCAATGTCGGCTTTGTGTGGCGGGTACGTCGACCTCAATAGGCCCCTAGGCAAACTTTCCCCCGCCCCAGCGGTTGGTTTCTCGGTCCGGTGACGTCTATCCCAATAGAAACGTACCCAGGGTGAGCGTCGGACTGCCGGAACGGACCGATGGTGGCAATCTTTCATTGTGTCAAGGTCGTGCCGCGCTGGTTCGGACAGGACGGGCTGCTGCCTTTTGCGTGGCCGCCGCTGGCTGAGAATGTCAGCTGATGGACACGTGGCGCGGCCATTTTCCGATCATTAACTTTGTGCTACAGGCGTTGCTCAAGAAAAAAGCCGAAGCCGAAACCACCGATCTATCAAGGGCTGAGGGCGTCCTCTTCAACGCGTGCGAATTCTGGGCCGCGGTGGCTACACGTGATCTCGCTCAATACCTGGGGTCGCGGTCAGTATCTCGTCTGCTCGTGGCGTTTGAGGCTTTTTCAGAAATTGGCGCCGTACGGGTCGCGAGCGCGTTGCGCATCGAGATCGGCGTATGGCCGGACACACCGTCGCCGAAATGGCTGCTGAAGCACGCACAGGAGCTTGAGGGCCGCCTCTTGGACACCGAGGACTCAGTCGATCATTTGATGGCCCAGTATGCTGAACACCTAAACAATCACTTATCCGAGAGGCAACCGACCCTGGCGAATCCGCTGCCTCGTTCGACTGAACCAAGCAATTGACGTGTTGTTAATGAGGTATCCGCCGTGATTCGAACCAGCAGTCTGCTGAACGCGTATCAGATGGATTTTGCCCCCGGATCTGCGCGGACTGTGGGCGATGTGCCGCTGGACAAAAGCGGTGGCGGCGTTGGCTTTGCCCCACACGAATTGCTCGAGGCTGCGCTCGCGGCCAGTATGAATCTGGCGGTGCAAATGAAAGCCCGGGAACTAGGAATCGCATTGGACGGTGTCTCTGCAGCGGTCCGCTTAAACCGATCCCGGCCCGGCTTTGCGACGTTTGAGTATGCGATCGAGTTTACCGGTTACTTGACTGTGGAAGACCGCGAACGACTCCATGAAGCCGCTGACACGTGTCCTGTTCGTCAAATGCTAACGGGATCAATGGAGTTTGTTGAGATGGGCTTTGCAGCAGATCATTAGACAGGTATCAGCGCTACGCATACGGCCTCCGCTTCGAAAAGGTGCAGCATGATGGCATCGAAACGGCCGAGTCGCCGCAGTCCTGGCATCATCCGCAGAGTGACCCAGGCCCTGATCCCAATGGCGCGAGGAAGAAGGCGCAGGATCTTCGGAGCCGAGGTAACTACGTGAGTAACTGGCGTAGATCTGCATTAGCCCCTTGAGTGGCCGACGTCAATTATTTCTCCGCCGGCAGTTCTAATTGTTGCCGGTCATGTTGAGCGGCGTGCATCGAAATGCGAGCGAATCTAGAACTTTACGTGTTTTTTTTCCACCCCACGCTACACAATTCGAAGATGTGATTAGCGCAATCGCCGGAGCTGGCGCATGAGGATCGGAGGCAGAAAATCCCTTGCGATGCGACTTACTCGTTGTTGCATCGTCGGTTTCAGGTCTTCCGCATGTCGGGCACGGAATAACGTTGAATGTTCTCCGCTCACCTCCTCGGCCGGCCGTCCGTTGCTGAAATAATAAAGTGCGAGCGATTTACGGGTCATCCCCTCTGGACACTGCAACGGATCGGGATGCCCGTGATAGGTGAAGTCCGTCGTGCCAAATATCATCATCCGATTAAAGACCGGCAGTACTTTCGCCTCACAACGGCTCATTTCCCGGTTCCATAGCTCGAGGTGGCCGCCATATTCCTCCCGCCAATCTTTATTCAAATACAGAAGCAAATTAAGCCGGCGGTCGAGTCCATAATAGCGGTGTTTGTTGAAATCAGCATGCACCGCCAGTTTTCCTCCCGGTACTATTTGATGAAGACCGCCGCCTTCAAAGTGGGGGTCCGATATTAGATTGTCTATCCCGGTCACGCGACCAAGAAATTCGAGAAACGTAACTGAATTTAGATGATACAGAAAGAGACGCGTCATCGGACCGAACGACGCCTCAGCTGCCGATGCCAGTTTAATTTCCGCACTGTTATCAAATTTCTGCCATTTGATCGCGTTTGGTTTTGGAAATTCTGCAAGGATCTGCTCGACAATATTTGGATCGAAAAAATTGTCTAAAACAATATGGGGGTAGGGCTTTGCATTGGCGTAGTCCGAATGCGCCGATTTCAATACATCTTGCATTCGCTGCAGCGGAAGAAATGACTCTATTTTTAAGTCAGTGAGCATTTGCATTTGTTTGACCAATGTTGAGCAGCCTTCGGAGACTACCAGACTCGGAAAGGTCATTGCATCCTGACAAGTAGCGAACAGAATCAATACGTGCGGCTTGGGCGAACCTGCCAAATCCGGCAGCGCAAATGCAAGCTATGGTGCAGTGCCGCATTCATATCTTTGCCTCTCGCCTATTAGCCGGCTGCTAGCATAAATGACTCGCAGGACGATGGGATCTCCACCAGCGCCGCGATTGCCGCGTCGATCAAGATGCAGCGTGCGGTCTTGTTAAACGCGCCGTCCATTTCTGCAGGCAATCTGCGAGCCGCCCACGAGACGACATGGCCCGTTTCTCAAATGAGTGCCACGTCGCATAGCCCAAAGCTGTCGTTGTTAGAAAGGCCACAACCATAGATAGCCAAAAAGAATTGATCACTAGGAGGGAAAACTGTTGCAGCGGCCAAGCGAAGATATACATTCCATATGAGGCATCCCCACCCTTGGAGAACCACGCCATCGCGGTAGAGCTTCCGAGCCCTACCACGATTGCTGATAGCGCAAGTGAATGGATTATTGTTTCGACCGGCAAAATGTTCCGAAGAACAATAATCGCCAGCAACGCCATTGCGCCGATCACGACTGCATATTTCTCGATATATGGCCAGCAGCCTGCCAGCACCGCACCCGAAAGGAAGTACGACCCAAGTCTCGAAAATTGGAAGCCGTCAAAGGGGCCTATCGCAAAACCCGTGGTGGCTGAAGTTGCGCCCCATACAATACTAAGAGAAACGGCGCCTATCAGAACAAATATGCCAGCTCGGCGACCGCCCAGTATGAAGAATAGGAAAAGCAACACATAAAGCCAGACCTCGTATGGCAAGCTCCAAAGCGGCCCATTGATGGCTGGCGCCCCTTTGGCGTCTTCGAATACGCCCGGTATTGCGTAGGTGACTCCCCGAAAAAACATTAGTAGGTTACCGATCACAAACTTTACGTGCTTCCAGAGGTGGCTGTAATTTCGATACCAGAGTAGCGTCGCTATGGTAGTGACCGTGAGTGAGAACGCAAGATTAGGGAAAATGCGTAAGAATCTTGCGGAGACAAACTGAGCCCAATTTGCTGACTTTTGAAGGGAGCGGCAGATCAGGAATCCGCTGAGACAAAAGAATACCTCGACCGCGAGCTTCCCGAAATCCTCGCCGTAACCGGGGACCGGCGGTTCCGGAATTTTCGACAGGGCGAAATGATGACTGAATAGAACGGCAGAAGCAGCACAAAAGCGGATGAAATCGTAACTGTTGCTGGCGCGCGGCTCCATCAATGCATTTCTTTCAATGCCGCTTCTCAAAGAGATGCCAGGCGACGCAATCGACGGTAGTCATCTTGGGCCAGGTTGCCCGGCACGCGTCACCTTAAAAACCATTTGACGGCATCTGCGATACCGCGGGCCTCCAAAGTCGCGCGATCGGCGACGGGTCGCCAGCCCAGCGCCTGCTCGGTCATCCGGCTGTCATAATGCGCGCGCTGCGCTTGACAGCGCCAATCGTGCAGGCTCGGCCAACGTCTATTCGGGTGTCGCACTGCATTCTTTGCCAGTTCCTTTGTCATATCTGCCGCCCAATAGCGCCATGCTGCGCGGGGTCGGGCATCGATTCGGGCCGACATATAACCCTCGAGTGCGGCAACGTAGTCACGCGCGCTCATGAGCGGGGGGCTCGTGAGCAGCAGCGTTTGGCCCAACGCACCCGGCGCGTCAAGCGCTCGAGCCAACGCGTCGGCGACGTCGTCGACCAGAACTAACGGCAGCGGATTGGAGCCATCGCCCCAATAGTCGACGCGCGTTTCACTTAGAAAATGGCCAACGCCCGGGTGCGCCGGTGGACTTCCGGGTCCAATAACGATGCCCGGCCTTAAGATCACCAGGGGCAGACCGCGCTCGCGGTGCATGGTTTGGAGCAGCGCCTCGCAAACCGCCTTGGAGCGGGCATAGTGGCTGCGCCGCGCGAACGCGGAATCGACCGCGGTGCGGTTGTCTATTACATCGCGGGGATTATCGGAAGCGTAGGACGCGATTGTGCCCGTATAGATGAAGCGCTCGACCCGCGCGGTAAGGGCCGCCGCGGCGAGCACGCCTGTGGGTGCTATATCACCATCCACATAGTCCTGCCAACGCTTGCCCTCGCACTTGGCTAGGTGATAGACGACTTTAATCCCGTCGAGGGCACGCGCCGCACATTCGGGGTCCCCATGCGATCCCACAATTAGCTCGACGTCCAATCCTTCGAACTCGAGGGCCGCCGCGCGCATGTTACGGGTGAGTACACGCACGCCAACGTTTCGGTCGATAAGCATCCGCACGAGCCTACGACCGATAAACCCTGTGCCGCCCACGACCAACACAGTCGGCTTCACGCTCGGCACCGGCATAGGAACCGATGTACTGACGTGGCTCGGTGTTCCAGTCAGAGATGCTTTAGCAACGGCTTCGCACAGGCGGATGACGTCGGTGCCAAAACGCCCAGTGTGGCGCGAATCGACTTGCAAAACTCCGCCCGCGTAGAAGGCACTGATACTGCGAAAAATACTCTCCTCGAACGGAGCAGAGTCTGGACGCTTTGCAAGCGCTGACTTGAGGTGCCGTAAGCGGTTTTTCCTGCCTTGCGGGCGCAGGGTACGCACGATTGCTTCACCAGTTGCATGTGAGTCGAAAATCGGATTGTCGCTGACCGTCGACTCCCACCAAGCGATATCGCGCCCAAAATCGAGCTGCGCGCTTCCGCCTCGCCCGCGCACTCGCATGATGCGATCCGCCTGTCCAGCAGTCATCGAAATCGACAGAACCGCGGTGGCCGAATTCGCTTGACCGACTGCCGTCCAATGTCGATATACAATCTGACCACCCGGCAGTGCGATCGCATTTCCGGCCACCGCGGATTCAATTTTGGGCAGCCCAATGAGATCGACGATAAAAGCGCCAATATGCGATCCAGTTTCGAAAAACATGTTAGAAGGCGCGGCTAACATCCAGCTATCGAAAGGACCAAACTGCAAAATCGGTTGGGCGAAGTGCCAATCAACACGGATGTGATCGATCCTGCCAAGCTCACCCGCCTTTACTCGCGTACGCAGTTCGTCATAGGCGCGCGAGAACAAGAAATTGTGGTTAACACCAAGCGCGACACCCTTTTCTTCGGCGCGCTTGCTCAAGGCGGCACAGGCAGCGCTATCAAGCCCCATCGGCTTTTCGAGGAACACGGATTTTCCAGCCTCGACCAGTGCTGAGGCAGCATCGACGTGCAATGCCGGCGGCAACAAGACGTGGATGACGTCGCAGTCTGACGTCGCCAACTGATCGGTGGAATCGAGAACGTGAGGAATACCATACTTCGCAGCCGCGCGCTCCGCGCGACCCCGCGACGCATCGGCAACCGCATGCACCGATACGCCGGGGATCGCTAGAAGTGCATTCGCGTGGGAATCCAGGATGAAGCCGGCACCCAGAAGTCCAACTTTGATACTCACGGTAAAATAGTCATCTTATTCGAGCTTATGCGGACGTTGGTCCCTACTGCGCAACTTTGACTAAAGTTCAAATGGTTTCCGGCCCTTTATACTCGATTAAAAGCGACTTGCGACCCGTCACGCGATTCCGGTGATAAGCCGCCAATCCGAGAAATTGGGGGATCTTGCCTACGATCAGCAAAATACCCGAGGCACGAGCAACCTTAAAGCCCAGCCCCCGCCGCAGTTGTCTTTGACTAAGTTGCGCCATACGTATCGGCCAGATCAGTAAGACTAGTATCGTCACTATCCACCAACGTGGATTGGCAATCAACGACAGTAAGACACTGATCAGCAGCAACATCGGCATGGCGGCGCCCCAAAAGATAATGCGGCGTACCGTGCGGGGCCAATTCGGATCGCGAGCGTCCGGATGCAGGTAGGCCATCTCGCCATAGGCATGGCCAGAGCGGCGAGTCCGACTCCACCACTGAGCGAAGCGGGTTATCCCGGCGTCGTGAAGAGTCATTTCAACATCGATCCTGCGCAATCGCCATCCGCGCTTGCGCAGGCGCATCGAAAGCTCGGTATCTTCGCCCGCGATCATCGCCGGGTTGTAAAAATCTACCTGTCGCAGCGCGGAGACGCGAAAGAGCGCATCCCCGCCGCAACCGGTCGATTCGCCGATCGGTTCATTCCACTCATCGTCACACAGCGCGTTGTATATTGAACGCTCGGGGTAACGTTCGCGCCGCCTGCCGAAAACCAGCGCGAGGTCAGACTCCGCGTGCAACGCGGCCGACGCGGCTTCGAGCCAGCCCGGCTGCACTTCGCAATCGCCATCGACCATTTGGACGAATTCCAAATTCGGATTTGCGGCTAGCAATTGATCCAGCCCCGCATTTCGCGCCCGCGCAGCAGTGAAATGCGGCGGCACTGGTAATTCGACTACCGATACCCCCTCGCTACGCGCCAGAGCGACGCTACCATCGGTCGATCCGGAGTCAACGTAAACACGATTGGAGACGGCGCGGACCGATATCAGGCAGCGCGCCAGCCGTTCTCCCTCGTTGCGGCCAATCACAACGAGTCCAATGTTCGCTAACCCCGAAATTTCTGACGTACCGCTCATTGCGCTAAAATCACCTGAGAAACTCAGCTAGTTGCCCAACATCATATCGACTTTTGTCGCGAAAAGCGCCTGACGCCGGGACTTGGCAGAACTGCCACGTCTGGTCGGAACGACGACCGTTAGTGCGGAAAGTAGTCTCGATGAAGCGTTAAATACTGCGTTGCGCCACCAGGCCCACTATGGCATGGTTCGAATGACCAAAGGCGCGCCGGCCTGGCCGCGCCTGAAATCACATTAAAGTGCTCGCTTGAAGATCGCGTATTTCGTAAATCAATACCCAAAAGTCAGCCATACCTTCATACGGCGCGAAATATTGGCGTTGGAGCGTCGAGGTTTTGAGGTTCAACGGGTCGCCTTGCGCGGTTGGGACACACCGGTGCCTGACGAGGAGGATCGCACTGAGCGGGATCGCACGCGCTATGTGTTGCGAAACGGCGCTTACGCGCTCGTATTGCCGGCGGTACGCTGCTTGCTGAAATCACCGGTGAGATTTTTTGCCGCTGTCGCGTTGGCGATGAAAATGTCGCGGGCGTCCCGAGAGCGCCCAATGGTTTATCACCTGGCCTACCTTGCGGAGGCCTGTGTGGTTTTATCCTGGGTGAAAGCATTCGGCGCTCGTCACGTCCACGCGCACTTCGGGACGAATTCAGCCGAAGTCGCGATGTTGACCCGTGCGCTTGGCGGACCCCCTTTTAGCTTTACCGTCCATGGACCTGATGAATTCCTGCGGCCAATGGGTTTGCCGGAGAAAATTCGGCGATCCGCCTTCGCCGTGGCAATCAGCAGTTACGGGCGTAGCCAACTATATTTAAGGTTACCGCATCGGGATTGGCCAAAAGTCCATGTCGTTCACTGCGGCCTGGAAAATACGTTTTTTGACATGGCTCCGGTACCCGTCCCGGACACGCCGCGTTTCGTTTGCGTCGGCCGTCTCAGCGAAGAGAAGGGACAGATGCTGCTCTTGGAAGCGGTTGCCCGCGTGGCCGCAAGACATATTCCGGTTGAACTGGTACTCGTTGGCGACGGCCCGCTACGCGGAGAGTTGGAAAGGCTCATCGAAAAATACCGGCTTGGAGCGCACGTACGCATTACCGGTTGGATCAGCAACAGACAAGTCAGCGAAGAGATTGTGCGCGCCCGCGCCCTGGTACTGCCCAGTTTCAGCGAAGGGTTGCCCGTAGTCATCATGGAAGCCATGGCCCTGCGCAGACCGGTGCTCACGACATTTATCGCTGGAATCCCTGAATTAGTACATTCTGGCGAGAACGGTTGGTTGTTCCCTGCCGGTTCTCTAGATGACTTGACTAATGCGTTAGAGGCCTGCTTAGCGATGACAATCGACGAATTGCAGAAATTGGGCGACGCTGGGTACGGCCGCGTAATCGCACGCCATGCAATCGATGTCGAAGCAGGCAAATTGGCAGAAATCTTTCGCGCGGCCAATGTCTAACCCGCACGGACGCGTTTTTTTACCAACTCAACCGCTTTGAAACATCTTAGGCACCGCGTCTCTGTTGTCCCCGTTGCCGCGGCCTGCGAGGCGTTTCAACGAGTGATATACGCGTTTTGCGAATTGAACTTGCCGCGGTAGCGGCGCGCGAAGGATCGCGAACTTGCGTACGTATTTGGGGACTGTCCACTCGGCACTAGATCCGGCTGGAAAGAAAATTGATTCACCCGCTGTTACGTGGCTGACCCCGCCTGCGTGATCCTTGATGATTACGGAACCTTCGATCAAATAGACGGTTTCGTCGATGTCATAGAACCAATTGAATTTCCCTGCCGTGCAATCCCACAGCCACGTGGTCGCGGTACCGTCAGCACTGCTAAAGAGAAATTTGTTGCGCGCTTCGGGATTGCCTTCGAGGATCCAACCGGGATTAATCGCGGCAGGGCCCAAGGTCACTTCCCCAAGGCCGAACTCAATCACTTTTTTTTCCGACATTCCTCGCTCCGGTTGTGACTGCTGCGATGACGCAACGCTCGAAAATTACGCCCACAGTTCTACCTTGAGCACAATTAAGGCGTTAATTGCACTTTTTCTGCGAGGCTTGCGGATCATGCCCCATTTTTCAATGCGACGGAAGTTTGCCTGACCCAAGGTACGGGCCCCGCCTCGCGCCCGTTCCTACCTTTTTATTGTATTTTTTACAAGCATTTCCCACGGCCTGTCCGACCGCTGTCGAGCGAGATGGTTTGGGTTATGTGTGGCGCTCGCTTGGATTCCCGAACTCCATTAGTTTCCGTGAGATTCGTACAGCTTGACAAAGTCACCGAATGTCACTGGGAAACTCATCTCTTCAGCCGCATCGAACGGATCGAACCCAAGAGTTTCTTCAAGACGTACGACGACGAGCGCGAAACTAAGCGAGTCGAGTCCCGACTCGAGCAGCTTGAGGTCGTCGGTCAACTGCGCCAGCTTTCGCTTCTGCTCCAACGCTACTTGCTCAAAATGCGACGCAACCGTGGCTCGAACAGACATTCGTTTATCTTCCTCAATCTTCTCGCGCACTGGGATTATAGCGGCTGCGCACAACGAATCGTTGCCAAGTGCACTTTGTTGCCCCAGCAAAGTCACTATGGCACACTTTCCCGAACCAATGCTTGGGTAGGTTTAAGAGTGTGACGTATTCGCGCACCGATTGACGGTCAGATTGATACACAGGCTTGGTACCACACCGCCGGATCCTTACCGATTGCCGGCTCCTTCAGCGCTCTAATTGCGGCCTCCCGCTCCGCGAGTAAACCGCTTTGTCGCCACTACTGTCGCTGGAGCGGCCGCCTTGATGAACGCCGCACTCTCATCGCCACAGTTGCGCTCCGTTTTAGGCACTCATGATTATTAACATCAAAGCAATGATTGTCGTGCTGGCAATCGCGGCCGTCGTTTTTCGACTAGGCAAGCCGATCGCGTTACAGTTCAGCAGCGCATCTGATTTCGCTCGTCGGCGGAATGTATGGTTCGTGTTGACTGCGACGGCGTTTCTTAGCCCAAGTTTTTGGCTTTATGTACTCATCGCGACGCCCTTACTTGCATGGGCCGGGCGCAAGGACTCAAACCCGCTCGCGCTCTATCTAATCTTGCTACACGTCATACCGCCCGTTCCCGTCGATATTCCCATGGTGGGCATCAAGCAGTTGTTTCCGCTCGACAACTATCGCCTGCTGTCGTTCTGCGTGTTGATTCCCGCGGCGTGGCGGCTGAAAAAGTTGAAGAATTCAGGCCGGATTCGCGGGCTTACC
>Ga0209890_10000659_pt1 | contig 15935 bp, 13 predicted proteins | sample OrgsoiDNA2013049_FD_185799 | JGI IMG/M metagenome (GOLD analysis project Ga0209890, IMG submission 185799) | Permafrost soil microbial communities from the Arctic, to analyse light accelerated degradation of dissolved organic matter (DOM) -... | ecosystem: Environmental > Terrestrial > Soil >...
CAGCCCCGAGCTCCGCGCACTGGCCCAGCGCCACCGGATGGTCCTGGTGGCCCCCGACGGCAACCTCGACCGCGAGGGGCGGCGGTTCTGGAACGCCGGGGGCGCCTGCTGCAACTTCGACGGCAAGGCGGTCAATGACGTCGCCCGGCTGGAGGCGCTGATTTACCACTGGACGCAGCGCCCGGAGATCGATCCGGCGCGCGTCTACGTCGTCGGGTTCTCGAACGGCGGGTTCATGGCCCACCGGCTCGCCTGCTACATGGACGATCGGCTGGCTGCGATCGTCAGCATCGGCGGCGCCGGGCGAGCGCGCGAAGAGGCCTGCGCGCCGGTCTCGACGATCGCCGTGCTGGAGATCCACGGCGACGCCGATCCGATCGTCCGCTACGGCGGCGGGCACGTGCTCGACAACCGCGCCGCCGATCCCCACCCCTCGGCCCCTGAGACCTTCCACGATTGGGCCGAGCGCCTCGGCTGTCCGACCGAGAGCAAGGCCAAGGGCAAGGGCAAGGAAAAGGCCAAGACGATCGCGATCGATCTCGATCCACGGCTCCCCGGCGCCGAGACCACGATCGAAAGTTACGCCGACTGTCCGCGCGGCAGCGTCCAGCTCTGGACCGTCCACGGCGGCGGGCATCAGGTGGGAACGCCCGCGATGCTGGCGCGGGTGGGAGAGTTCCTAGCCAGCCACCCCAAGACGCCGCCCAAGAAGAAGCGGAGGAGGTAAACGAAAGCGGTGAGCGACGCGCCGCCGGCCAGCTGATCGCGGCCGTCAGCGCCCGTTCGGCGCGCCGTCGTCGATCCACTTCAAGAGCCGCTCGGGCGCCCAGGTGTTGGCGACCTTTGCCGGGTCGACCCAGGCGCGCTCGGCGTTGAGCGCGGCGAAGCGGGCGCGATCGAGCTCCTCGGCGCGGTGGGCGTCGCTGGTGAGCAGGAAGGTCACGTCGCGCGAGCGGGCGTGGCGCAACGCCTCGACCGACAGGTCGAGCCGCGGGAGCGCGCCGTTCACCTCGAGCGCGGTGCCGGTCTCCTCGGCGGCTGTTGCGACGGCCTCGATGTCGAGCTCGATGGGCGGCCGCCCGCCGATCATGCGGGCCGAGAGGTGGCCGATCATGCGCACCGCCGGATCGCGCATCGCCGTGATGACCCGTTTGGTCTGCGTGGCGCGATCGAGCTCGAAGTGGTCGTGCACCGACGCGAGGCACCAGTCGAACCCGCGACGGAATTCGAGGTCGTAGTCGAGCTCGCCGTTGGGGCCGATGTTCAGCTCGACGCCGTGAAGCAGGCGGAGGGAATCGCCCAGCTCGGTTTGCATCGCCCGAAAGCGCTCGCGCTGTTCGAGCAGCTTTTCACGGCTGACGCCCGACAGCGTCCCCTCGGCGTGATCGGTGATGGCCAAGACGCGATACCCGCGCGCCTTCGCCGCGGCGACCACCTCTTCCAGCGGCGAGCGGCCGTCCCCCGAGACGGTGGTGTGGACGTGAAAGTCGCCGATCACGGGCGGCATCCGCGCCGGCAGCGCGCCCTTCTCGGCAGCCTCGATCTCGCCGGCGTCCTCGCGCAGCACGGGTGGGATGAAGGGGAGCCCGAGCGCCTGGTAGATCTGCTCCTCGGTCTCGCTGGCGACGACGCGGCCCCCCTCGATCTCCGACAGCGCGTATTCGTTGAGGGTCAGCCCGCGCGCCAGCGCCCGCTGCCGCAGCTTGATGTTGTGCCCCTTCGACCCGGTGAAATAGAGCAGCGCCGCGCCCAATTGATGCTGGGCCACCACCCGCAGATCGATCTGCGTGCCGCGCCGGGTGACGACGCTGGTCTTCGACTCGCCGCGCCCGAGCACACGGTCGACCAGGCTCATGGAGACGAGCGCCTCCATCACCGGCTCGGCGGCGGCCGCGGCCACTACGATGTCGACGTCGCCGATCGTCTCGGAGAACCGCCGCAGCGACCCGCAGGTCGAGGCGTGCGTGACGCCGGGGAGCTCCAGCATGTGCGCCACGATCCGCTCGGCGAGCGGCAGCGCCACGGAGATCGGCGTCCGCTCCATCGGCCCCTGCGCCTCCAACCGCGCCAGGGCTTGCGCCAGCTTCTCTTCGGACTTCTGGCCGAACCCCGACAGCCCGCGCAGCTTCTTCTCGACCAGCACGCGCCGCAGATCGTCGATCGACTGCACGCCGAGCTCGGCGCGCAGTCGCTTGAGCGCCTTGGGGCCGAGCCCCTGGATCCGCAACAGCTCCACCACGCTGCGCGGGTGCTTCTGCCGCAGCCCCTCCAGCTTCTCGACCTTCCCTTTTTCCAACAGCTCCCGGATCTTCTCGGCGGTGCTCTTGCCGATCCCTTCGATCTGTTGCAGCTCGCGCGCCGTCAGCCGGCCGAGATCGGTCGCCTGCGCCGAGATCGCTTGCGCCGCGCTCTCATAGGCGCGCACCCGAAACGATTGCGGGTCCCCTTCCTCGAGCATTGTCAGCTCGGCGAGCTCCCTCAGCATGTCGAGCACGTCTTGTTTGCTGTCAGCCATGCCTCATGTTGTAGCCTCGTCCCCGTGAGCCAAGGGAAGAATAAGGAGGACACCGCCGAGACGCTCACCGTCGCCGGACGCGAGGTCCGGGTGACCAACCCCGGTAAACCCTACTTCACGCGCGAGGCGAAGCTCAGCAAGCTCGACGTCGTCCGCTACTACCTCTCGGTCGCCGACGGTGCGCTCGGCGGAATCCGCGATCGCCCGGTCGTCCTCAAGCGCTTCGTCGACGGAGCGGAGGGCGAGGCCTTCTACCAGAAGCGCGCGCCCGACAAGCGCCCCGACTGGCTGCGCACGGTCACGCTGTCGTTTCCGTCGGGCCGGACGGCCGAAGAGATCGTGGTCGACGACGCGGCCGGCCTGGCCTTCATCGTGAACCTCGGCTGCATCGAGCTGCACCCGCACGCGGTCCGGGCCGCCGATCTCGACCACCCCGACGAGCTGCGGGTCGATCTCGATCCCGGGCCGGGCGTCGGCTGGGACGACGTGCGGCGCGTGGCGCTGGAGGTCAAGGCGCTGCTCGAAGAGCTGGGCCTCGAGGGGTGGCCCAAGACCAGCGGCTCACGCGGAATACACGTCAACGCGCGGATTCACCCCCGCTGGAGCTTCGGCGACGTCCGGCGCGCCGCGCTGGCGCTGTCGCGAGAGATCGAGCGGCGCGCCCCGACGATCGCCACCTCGAAGTGGTGGAAGGAAGAGCGCCACGGCGTCTTCCTCGACTACAACCAGAACGCCAAGGATCGGACCACCTGCTCGGCCTATTCGATCCGCCCGCTCCCCGACGCGCGCGTCTCGGCGCCGCTCGACTGGAGCGAGGTCGCCGACTGCAACCCGGCCGACTTCACCGTGGCCACGATGCCGGCGCGCTTCGCCTCCCGTCCCGATCCTCACGCCGGGATGGACGCCGCGGCTGGAAGCCTCGACCGACTGCTGGAGCTGGCCGCGCGCGATGACACCGCCGGCCTCGGCGACGCCCCCTGGCCGCCCCACTTCCGCAAGACCGAGGGCGAGGCGCCGCGGGTCGCGCCGTCGCGCGCGCGCGGCGCCAGAAGCGCCAGCAAGACTGGGACGACGACTGACGAGCCGGGGACGAGCAAGAAGCCCCGCGTCTCGAAGATGCCGCTCATCACCGTGGCCAACTCGCCCGACAAGAACGCGGCGCTGGCGGGGCTCGAACGCTGGAAGGCCAAGCACGTCGAGGCGGCGCAGCAGCTCGCGGTCGACGACGTGCTCATCGATTCGATGCGCGGCCGCTCCTCGACCTGGACCCGCGTCCGTATCAACCTGCGCCACGTTCCCGAGGCGACGCGCCCGCCGCAAGAGGCGCCCGACCCCGACGACGATCCGACGCGCGAATGGCGCCGCCTCTGGCGTGAAGCGCGCCCGCGCGGCGACGGTGAAGGCCGCGGCTGACGAAGAGCGCTCGGCGCGAGGCCCACCCAGTCACCAGGGTGGAACCGAGGCGCCACCAGAACGCCACAGCGAGGCAACGCAACAAGAGCGGCTTGGAAACCTGCTCTTGACCGGACTTCTGAGAATGTGGACCCCGCGTGGACGCAAACGTCGCGGATCTGGCCAAGGGCCTCGCAGAGACGCGTGAGCTGGTGCTGTCCGGCCAGACCGCGCTCAACATCGTCTGGACTTTGGTGACGGGCTTCCTCGTCATGTTCATGCAGGCCGGGTTCGCGCTGGTCGAGACGGGGCTGACCCGGGCGAAGAACGTCGCCCACACGATGGGAATGAACTTCATGGTCTACGCGATCGGAATCATCGGATTCTGGGCCATCGGGTTCGCCCTCCAGATGGGAGGCGTCGGCGCCCTGCCGACCTTCGGCAACGATTCGACGCTCTCGAGCGAGCTGGTGATCCAGATCGGCGGCAAAGCCTTCGGTCTGTTCGGGATGCGGGGCTTCTTCCTCTCTCCCGCCGTCTACACCGCGCCCGTGGCGGCCCTCTTCCTGTTCCAAATGGTCTTCATGGACACGGCGGCCACCATCCCGACGGGCGCGATGGCCGAGCGCTGGAAGTTCACCTCGTTCGTGATCTTCAGCTTCATCCTCTCCACCATCATCTATCCCATCTACGCCAACTGGGTCTGGGGGGGCGGCTGGCTGTCGCAGCTCGGACACAACTTCGGCCTCGGCCACGGTCACGTCGACTTCGCCGGAAGCTCGGTGGTCCACATGGTCGGCGGCGTGGCGGCGCTGGTCGGGGCCAAGATGATGGGCCCGCGCATCGGTAAGTACACCGCTGACGGAAAGGCCGTCCCGATTCCCGGCCACAACATTCCGATGGCCGTGCTCGGGACCTTCATCCTGGCCTTCGGGTGGTTCGGGTTCAATCCGGGGTCGACCCTGGCGGGCACCGACACCCACATCGCCGTCATCGCCGTGAACACCATGCTGGCCTCGGCGACCGGCGCGTTCGGCGCCTACCTCTACATGATGTTCCGGTTCGGGACGCCCGACGTCAGCATGCTCTGCAACGGAATGCTGGCCGGAATGGTCGCCATCACGGCCCCCTGCGCCTTCGTCACCGCGCCGATCGCGATCTTCATCGGCCTCGTGGCGGGAGTTCTGGTCGTCGTCTCTGCGATGTTCATCGAGAACGTGCTCAAGATCGACGACCCCGTGGGCGCGTCGTCCGTGCACGGCGTCTGCGGCGCCTGGGGGATCCTCTCACTGGGTCTGTTCGCGGACGGTCGCTACGGCGACGGATGGAACGGCGTTCCTGGTCCGGTTCGCGGCCTCTTTTACGGTGACCCCTCACAGTTCCTGGCCGAGTGCGTGGGCCTGGTCGCGAACATCTGCTGGGTTGGGTTCGTCACCTTCGTGGCGCTCAAGATTGCCGGGGTGCTCGTCGGCAACCGCGTCTCGAGCGAAACGGAACAGCTCGGCCTCGACGTCCCCGAGATGGGGATGGAGGGATACAGCACAGAAACCATGCCCGACCTGGTGGGGAAGCCTTGACCGACGCCGAGATTCACGCGCTCATCGAGGGGATCCGCGGCAGCCTGGCCACGCTGAAGGACGTGGCCGGCGTCGCCGGCAGCTTCGTCTGCACCCGGAGCGGCCAGCTGCTCGCCCGCGAGATCCCCGCCGTCTTCGAGGATGGCGTGCTCGGCGAAGCGGGCAGCCGACTGCTTCGAGTGGGAGAGGCCTTCGCCGCGACCGGCGACGACCTGGACATGGCGGTCGTTCGCTACGGAGACCACCGCATCTATCTGAAATGGATCTCGGGCGGCCTGCTCTGCGTCGTCGTCGTAGGAGGCGTGAACATGCCGGCGCTGCGCATGGCCGCGAACCTGGTCTGTCGGCGCATCGCCGGGGCCGTCGCGCATGCCGAAGCGGCGGCGACGGAGACGGCGACAGTCGCCCAGCCGATCGCCGAGAGCGCGCCAGGTGGCAGCGCGCTCAGCGGCAGCGCGCTCGTCGGCAGCGCGCCCGCGCTCGCCGCGCCGCGCGCGTACCCGGGCATGCGCAGGTTCCGCGACCGATCGGCGCAATAAAAGACCGACCCAGGTCGGCGCGCCGACGCCTTGGAAGAGGCGACCGCGGCCTGGCGACGGGTCGCCGGCGCCTAGGGACCAGCGACCGCTACCCTGCGAGCAACGTGCGGCGCTTTGGGACTGGCGGGCACCACCGGGCGAACGGCCGGCGGCGCCTGCGGAGCCGCGATCGCCACCGGGCGAACGGCCGGCGGCGCCTGGGGACCGGCGACCGGCAACGGGCGAGCGGCCGGCGGCGCCTGCGGACCAGCGATGGCCACCGAGCGAGCGGCCGACGGAACCTGGGGACCGGCGACCGCCACCGCGCGAGCAGGCCGCGGCGCTTTGGGAACTGCGACCGCCAATCTGCGAACGGCCCGCGGAGCCTTGGGAGCCGCGATCGTCGCCGTGCGAACGGCCGGCGGAGTCTTGGGAGCCGCGACCACCGCTTCGCGAGCGGCCGGCGGCGCCTTGGGAGCCGCAACCGCCAATTCGTGCAATTCTTGAACGCCTGCCGGTGGGGGTGATGGCGCGCGGCTCGTCCTGATCGGGGCCAGGGAGCTCGCGGACGCTGAGACGACGGGGACGGGCTCCCCATGCGGATGATGAGTCGCCAAGAACAACGCGAACGACAGCAATCCCACGCAAACCAGGAAGGAGAGCCGATGGCGCTCGACACCCACGCGCAGCCGCAGGAGCGCTTGCCCGAGCGGCGTTTCGGCGCGCGACACTGCCGCCCCCCGGGACGTTGACATGGCCTCGCTCAGCCGATCGCCCTCTTCCAGCCATCGACTGATGAGCTCCGAAAATGGCCGGCCGGCGACGCCTTCTGTGGACGCTCCGCTTGTATCTTCCACGGTGAATCTGTTTAGTGCCTCGGCGGGTGCAATCCGTTGAAAAAAAAAGCAGCCTCGCGATGAGGCCTATCACCGCGGATTCCTTCACGATGACAAATTGCGTCAGTCGACTGCTGTGCTGACGTTGCGCCGAGGTCAGCGGCCCGCGGCGAAGATCGCCGTCAGCTCGTGGGGAGCGACGACCTCGAGCTGCTCATAGGTGCAGTCGCGCGGGCTCTTGTCGGGGCGCCACCGGCGGAAGTGCGCGGTGTGGCGAAAGCGCGAGCCCTGCATGTGCTCGTAGGCGACCTCGGCGCAGAGCTCCGCGCGAAGCGGCTCCCACGACAGATCCTTCCCCTGGCTCCAGCGGCTCTTCACGCCCGGGACGCGGTGCCCTTCCCCCTCCAGCTGCTGCGCCATCGCCCACTCCTGCCACGGGTGGTCAGCGACGGCGTTCTCGCGATAAGGCGCCAGGATTTCGACCAGCTCGACCCGCTTGGCGGCCGTGAAGCTGGCGGCAACGCCGACATGTTGCAGCTTGCCGGCATCGTCGTAGAGCCCGAGCAGCAACGACCCGACGGCGGTCTTTTCGCCGCGCGCGTGCCAGCGAAAGCCGGCCACCACGCAGTCGCACTCGCGCTCGTGCTTGACCTTGAACATCACCCGCTTGTTCGGCTCGTAGAGGCCGGCCGCGGCCTTGGCCATCACGCCATCGAGCCCCGCCCCTTCGAAGCGCTTGAACCAGTCACCCGCCGTCGACCGATCGGTCGTGGCGGGCGTCAGGTGAATCGGCGGCTTGGCGCTGCCGAGGCGTTCTTCGAGCAGCGCGCGCCGCTCGCCAAACGGCACCCCGCGCAGATCGCGATCGCCGTCGCACAGCAGATCGAAGAAGACGACCGACGCCGGGATCTGCGCGGCCAGGAGCTTCACGCGCGAGGCTGCCGGGTGAATCCGCTGCTGCAGCATCTCGAAGTCGAGCCCGGAGCCGCGCACCAGGACGATCTCGCCGTCGAGCACGCAGCGCTCGGGGAGCTCCGCCTTCAACGCCTCGACGACCTCGGGGAAATAACGATTGAGCGGCTTTCCGTCGCGGCTCTGGATCGTGAGCTCGTCGCCGTCGCGAAAGATCAGCGCCCGGAACCCGTCCCACTTCGGCTCGAAGATCCAGCCCTCGCCTTCGGGAAGCCCGGCGATTCGCTTCGAGAGCATCGGTAACACCGGCGGGTTGACGGGAATCATTCCAGGAACCAGGCCGCGGCCAGGCGGGTCGCAGCGCGGGTCTCCGCTGTCTCGAACGGCACGCCGTGCGCCGGGAGCACCCGCACGAAGTCCCATGCGAGCACCTTCTCGACGCTGGCCTTCAACAGCGCGCGATCCTTTCCGAGGAGGGTCCAGGCGCGGCTGCGACCGAACCGCTTGTAGGTCCCCATCATCCGCAGCGCGAGGCCAGTCGTCCAGGTCTCCGGCTCGGTGATATTGAAGAAGAGATCCGACACCAGCAGCGACCGGCTGGCCCGATGGAAGAACACCACCTCGCTCAGCTTGGGCGCCCCCTCGATGAAGACCTGATCTATCTCCCCGGTCCATGGCGGAACCGATCCATCGGTGAGCATCCCCTCGAACGTGAGCGCGGGCTGCTTGCGCGCCACCCCCGGCGCCCCATACAGCTTCGCCCCGGGAAAACGGGCCGCGAACTTTCCGGCAAACATGTGGTGATAGGCGTTCGGCGCCACGATGTAGAGCACCCTGCCGAGCCCGGCGATCTCTGCCGCGAGCGCGTCGTCGATCGGCGCCGGCGAATGGACCCAGAGGCCGTCCGAAGCGCCGACACGCGCGAGGTTCATGCGCAGTGGCATCCGGACCCCGCCCGGCGAACGCATCGTGTGAACGTACGACCAGAGCCCCGGCGCTACGGCGGTCAGCGGCATGCGCAGAAGATAGTCGAGCCGCCCCGCGCGGGCTACCGCAGGCCGACTACCGCAGACCCGGCGCTTCGTGACCGCTGCGGGCGACGTACTCGAGGTAACCGCCGCCGTAAAGCGTCGGGCCGTCGGGGCCGAGCTCGAGGACGCGGTTCGAAAGCTTCGCCAGGAACTGGCGATCGTGAGAGACGAACAGCATCGTCCCGTCGTAGTCGCCGAGTGAGCGGACGATCATGTCCTTGGTGGCGATGTCGAGGTGGTTGGTCGGCTCGTCGAGCACCAGGAAGTTCGGCCGCGCATAGAGAATGCGCGCCAGCACCAGGCGCGCCTTCTCGCCGCCCGAGAGGATGCGGCAGGTCTTGTCGACGTCGTCGCCCGAAAACCCGAAGCAGCCGGCCAGCGACTTCAACGCGCCGACACTGGCCAGCGGGAACGACTCCTCCAGCGTGGCGTAGACCGACTTTTCGGGGTCGAGGATGTCCATCGCGTGCTGGGCGAAGTAGCCGAGCTTCACGCTCGGTCCGACCGAAACGTTCCCGGCGTCGGGCGTCGTCTCACCGGCGATCAGCTTGAGCAGCGTCGACTTGCCGGCGCCGTTGACCCCCATGATCGCCCAGCGCTCCTTGCGGCGGATCGACAGGTCCAGCCCCTCGTAGACGACGCGCGAGCCGTAGCGTTTGTGCACGCCGGCGATCTTGACGACATCCTCTCCCGAACGCGCGCAGGGGGGGAACTCGAAGGCCAGCGCCTTGCGCCGCTTGGGCGGCTCCACCTTTTCTATCTTGTCGAGCTTCTTCACCCGCGACTGCACCTGCGACGCCTTGGCCGCCTGCGCCTTGAAGCGCTCGATGAAACGCATCTCCTTGGCCAACATCGACTGTTGCCGGTCGTAGGCCGCCTGCGCCTGCACCTCGTTCTGCGCCCGCTGCTTCTCGTAGAAGTCGTGGTTCCCCGAGTAGCTGGTGAGCACGCCACCGTCGATCTCGATGATCCGCCCAACGATCCGGTTGAGGAACTCGCGATCGTGCGAGGTCATCAGCAGCGCGCCTTCGTACCCCTTGAGGAAACCCTCGAGCCAGATCAGCGATTCGAGATCGAGGTGGTTCGACGGTTCGTCGAGCAGCATGGCGTCCGGCCGCATCAGCAGGATGCGCGCCAGGGCGACGCGCATCTTCCAACCGCCCGACAGGTTGCCGACGTCGCCGTCCATGACCTCCTGCGAGAACCCGAGCCCGTCCAGGATCTCGCGCGCCCGCGCCTCCAGCGCGTAGCCGCCGAGCTCGTCGAAGCGCGCCTGCACCTCGCCGAACCGCGCCAGGAGCTTGTCCATCTCGTCGGCACGCGCCGGATCGGCCAGCGCCTCCTCCAGCGTCTTCATCTCGGCGGCGACCACCGACACCGCGCCGGCGCCCGCCATCACCTCGGCCACCACCGGGAGCCCCTTCATCTCGCCGACGTCCTGGCTGAAGTAACCGATGGTGATGTTCTTCTCGACCGAGACCTGCCCGTCGTCGGGCGTCTCCTCGCGCATGATCATCCGGAAGATGGTCGACTTGCCGGCGCCGTTGGGCCCGACGAGCCCGATCTTCTCGCCGCGGAACAGCGCCGCCGAGGCGTCGACGAAGAGGATCTGCGGTCCGTGCTGCTTGCTGATCTGGTCGAGGCGAATCACGAGGCCCCGAAGGATACTAGAAGGAGGATACTAGAAGTCGGCCGTCGCGCCCGACATCCCGTAGGCGACCAACTCCATCGTGAACGGGTGGTCGACCCCCTGGCTGCGGACCAGGCCGGAGATCGGGACCGCCGGGTGGCGCCAGGAGTCTGCCGTGCTCTTCCAGGGGCCCCATTGCGCCTCGCTGCGGGCGCGGACGCAGCCGTCGAAGCGGCCGGCCGGCACGACGGCCGTCTCCTGCGGCAGCCCCTGCCAGTTGATCACCAGCGCCGAAACGACGCCTTTGAACATCGACTGCAGCATCGGCATCATCTCCGGCGGCATCGGGTTGATGTTGCCGCGCTTGTCGAGCGTGACGACGGCGCGAATTTCGATCAGGCTCGGGTCGGTCCGGCTACCGAACGCGATCAACATCTTCTGCGCCGTGCGCCCGAAGTAGCTCTCGTTCAGCGTCTCGATCCAGAACGCTCCCCCCTCCTCGCCCAGCACCTTGTAGGTCAGGAACGACGGCTGCCCCTTGTCGTCGATCATCTTGTATTGCGACCACTGCCCGCCGACGAGCGGCATCGGCTCGAACGACGAGGGCGTTGGGATCGTGCCGCTGGCCCCCTGCAGCGCCGCCATGCGCCCGTCGATGTCGGCCTTGGCCGCGGGATCGATCGACGGCCCGCAAGCCGCCAGCGCCACCGCGCACAGACACAACGCCGCAGAGACGGCCCCCCCACACACAGATTTGAACGCCATGCCGCGATGGTGCGCCCTCCCCGATCGCTGGATCAAGCCCCATCTCCGTCGCGGCAAACATTTGTCGCGGCGTGTGATCGAGGTCGCCGGCAGCTTTCGGCCGCAGACGATCGCTCGTATGTTCCTCCCATCGTGGATCCCGTCTCGCGTCGCACCGCCTGCCTCGTCGTCGCCGTGATCGCCGCCGCCGCGCTCGGCTGCCACCGGCGCGCGACGACCGCAGCCGTCGGCGACGTTGCGGCCTACGGCACGGCCGCCCGGCGGATCGCCGCCGCTAACCTGACCGGTGAGGGCGCCTACCGGCGGGTCGCGGCGCTGGCCGACCAGTTCGGACCGCGCATGACCGGCTCGCCGGCGCTGGAGCGGGCGATCGTCTGGGCGCACGACACGTTCGTCGCCGACGGGCAGGAGAACGTCGCGCTCGATCCGGTGCGCGTGCCGATCTGGGCGCGCGGCAAGGAATCGGCCGAGATCGTCACCCCCGCGCCGCGGCACCTGGCGGTGCTCGGCCTCGGGGGCACCGTTGCCACGCCGGCCGGCGGGTTGACCGCCGAGGTGGCGGTCGTCTCGTCCTTCGACGAGCTGGCCAAGCTCGGCGCGTCCGTGCGCGGGAAGATCGTGCTCTTCGACCACCCGTACCCGACCGACGTCCCCAACGCCGCCGCCGGCTACGGAAAGTCGATCCCCTACCGAACCGAAGGGGCAACGCGTGCGGCGGCATTCGGCGCGGTCGCCGCTCTGGTGCGCTCGCTGGCGTCGGCCAGCCTCGGCGCGCCGCACACCGGTCAGATGCACTACGGCCCCGGACCGCAGATCCCGACGGCGGCGCTCTCTGTCGAAGACGCCGAGCTGCTGGCGCGCCTCGCCGCGCGTGGGCCAGTCACCGTCCATCTGGTCCTCGAAGACGGCCCACGCCCCGACGCGCCATCATTCAACGTGCTCGCCGAGCTGCGCGGCCGCGAGCGGCCGGAGGAGATCGTCGTCATCAGCGCGCACATCGATTCGTGGGACGTCGGCGAGGGGGCGCAGGACGACGGCGCCGGCTGCGCGATCGTCATGGAGTCGCTGGCGACGCTGCGGCGCCTGGGGCTGGTCCCGCGCCGGACAATACGCGCGGTGCTCTACACCTCCGAAGAGGAAGGGGCCCAGGGCGGCAAGACCTACGCCGAGGCGCACGCGAAGGAGCTGTCGCGCCACGTCGCCGCGTTCGAGACCGACGTCGGCGCCGGGACGCCGCTCGGCTTCCGGATCGACGCCGGGCCGGAGGCCGTCGCCGAGTCGCGCGAGCTGGTCAAGCTGCTGGTCCCGCTGGGCGCCACGCAGATCGATACGGGATTCGGGGGCTCCGACATCAACGCCATGCGCGCGGCCGGTGTTCCGCTGCTCGGACTCTTCTCCGACCCGACGCACTACTTCGACGTCCATCATTCGGTCGCCGACACGCTGGAGAAGATCGATCCCGCCGCGCTCGGCCGCAACGTCGCGGCGATGGCGACCATGGCCTACGTGGTGGCAGACCGGCCGACCCGCTGGCCGGTCTCGCCACCGCCACCGCCCGAGCACAAACCGTGACCACGACGATGACCGCACCGCCCTCCACCACCGACGCCGCAGGCGTCCGCGCCGCCTCGCGCCTGGTGGCGCTCGACTGGATGCGCGGCCTCGTCATGGTGCTGATGGCGATCGACCACAGCTCGGACGCGTTCAACGGCGGGCGCCTCTTCACTGACGCCGCCTTCATGTGGCACCCCGGCGCGCCGCTGCCGGCGGCGCAGTTCCTCACCCGCTGGATCACGCACATCTGCGCCCCGACGTTCCTCTTTCTGGCGGGCACCAGCCTCGCCTTCACGGTCTCTCGCCAGGTGGCGAACGGAGATCGCCCGGCGGCAATCGATCGCTACATCTTTATCCGCGGCCTGGTCATCGCCGCGTTCGAGCTGTGGGTCTCCTTCTTCGTCATGCCGCCAGGCAAGCTCATCTTCCAGGTCCTCTATGGGATCGGCTCGGCGTACGTGCTTATGGTCCCCCTGCGCCGTCTACCGGACCGTGCCGCGCCGTTCGTCGCCCTCCTCCTGATCGCGGTCAGCGAGCTGATGGTCGGCCTGGCCATGCGCAACGGCATGCCAACCTCGCTGGCCCCAAAGCTATTGCTGACCGGCGGCCCGTACGGCCACCTCTTCGTCGCGTACCCGACGATCCACTGGCTGGCGATCTTGCTGCTCGGGTGGTCCTGGGGCCGACGATTGGTGACCCGCCCTGCCGCGCGCGCGACCGCCGCCCGCGACCTCACGCGCGCGGGCGTCGCCGCCCTGGCGCTGTTCGTCGTCCTCCGCGCACTGAACGGCTATGGCAACATGCGCCTCCTCCGCGACTCCTGGGCGCCGCTGCAATGGCTGCACGTCAGCAAGTACCCGCCGTCGGTCACCTACGACGCGCTGGAGCTGGGTCTGATGGCGCTGATTCTTTCCGGCATGTTCCGCCTGGCCGCGACCCGAACGCCCCGCCCCAACAGCCTCCTGATGGTCCTCGGCCAAACGCCGATGTTCTTCTACTTGCTCCACTTTCCATTGCTCGTTCAAAGCGCGCGGCTGTTTGGAATCGAGAAGAAGTACAGCGTCGGCGCAGCGTACCTGGGCGCGGCGGCGGTAACCGCGGTTCTCTACCCAGTCTGCCGTTGGTACCGCGGGTACAAGGCGGCGCACCGCACAGGTTGGGTGCGATACGTGTGAACGACCCGCGCCCCATTGCTGCTCTTATTGCGTTATGCAGCAAGCCTCCGTGGCCACGTCCACCTCGCCGGACCTCACACGAGCTGAATCATTGGAGTAACCGACGCGCCCCACTTGCTCGGATAATGGTTCTGTTGTCTGCTGAATACAAAGTTGGGCAGACAGAGAGGGTCGCGACCATGAAAGATGTAACGGCTCGTCTTGGCTCGTATCGGGAGTGCGTTCGCCACCTCTGGAACGGCTACTTCCTCGGAGCCGTCGCCACTTCGTCCGACAAGTGGGCGCTTCGCGATGAATTTGATGACGTCTGCTCGATCCTCTTTGGATCCCTGGTGGCCGAACCCCTCGGGGTGGCCGCCGCGTACGACGCGCGCGAGATTCTAAGTCGAGGCCGTGACCCGGTTGCGCGAGTCATTGAGTGGCTACACGTCGTTCCACAAACGACGCCAGCCGGTGTCCCGATCATGATCAATCGCGATCGCGAGAAGGACAGCGGATACTGGGACCATCCCGTTCGGCGGGTCTCGGCGACGGAGGTTAGTCTGCGATTCATGCGGTGGTACGATTTTGACGAACTCGGGTTTCGCGATCTGAAGTACCTTCTCGTTCGGGTCGCGTCCGCGTCGCGCGAAGACATCGTCGGCCGCGCTGCGCTGATCGAGTGCGAGTACAGCGACGTATTTCTCGACCAGGGAGCGTTCCCCGAGAGGGGAACCGCCGAGCGATGACACCACAGGTAAAGCTGCCCAACCCGGCGTTGGACCCGGCGGGCCTTCGGCCCGCGGGTTAACGCCACGACGTTAGCCAGAAGCGACGTCACCGCATGTATTGGTCACCGTGACAGATATCCATGTCTTTCTGCTGAGTGGATATCCGCTCACCGCCGAAGCCAAAGAGCGGCTCAAGCAAGCCAGCGCCACCTTGAAGAGGCTGCGACGACGGCGCAAGAATGTGGTCCGGGCCACTGCTGCTGGCGGTCTGACCAGCTGGCTCGCGGACGCCTTCTTCCAGCACAGCCTCTACCGAATCGTCACCCTCGCTGATGGAGCAGTCGCAGAATGGAACGCCAGACGCCATCATTCTAGTTCGCTCGCTGTCCGAAACTGTGGCGTCCTGGAACTACCTCGGCGGGAAGATCGATCGCCTGGCGAAGCAGGAGAGCATCCGCGACATTCATCAGATTCTTCTGCGGATGCGCTTTGGCCTGCGGCACAAACTCACGGACGACGAGCTCCAGTTCCCGACATCCACGAACGTCCTTACGTTCATTGACAGTCTTAGGAAGGTCGACACGCTCATCGACAATCTGGAGGCGTTCGCTCCCACAAAGGAAGGTCGGAAGATCTTTCGGTACTACTACGATGAGATGAGTGAGTTCGTTCACCCGAACGAAGCTGGGATTGGCGTCTTCGCCAGCGACATCGATCCGGCCGCGATGGAAGTGAACCTATCGAACTCGTACCCGACGACCGAACAGATGGTGATCGGCAAGGTGCTCCACTTGGCCGTATTGCTAGACCTCGCCGACAAGCTCTTGAGCGTCTATGAGGCGCAGATTCGGCCCGCGATCTTGGCCCTGGAGGTCACGTTTGGTCCCCGTCCAGACAACTGGCCGACGCCCAAGCAAGGCACCTAGCCGCGTCGTTCCGGCGCCGCGCAGCCGCCCAGGCTCTGGCTAACCCGCGCCCTGAGGCGGACCGCAAGCGAATTATGAAGGGGGTTGAGCGGCGAACTTGAGTGGGTTCGCGGAAGGATCCGTTCGAGGAGTGTGAGGTACTCATCGCGGCGCACGCCGTCGCCCTCCGGTGCACCCTTGTGACGAACAACGTCCGACATTTCTCGAAGGTTCCGGGGCTTGGGCTTGATCCGCTTTCGTAAACGCCAAATGAAAGGCGGATACGATGGCGCAGATGGAAGAAGGTTCGAAGAGGCGGCGGCAGCGGCGTAGCTACACAGACGAGTTCAGGGCGGGGGCGGTCCGACTGGTTTTGGACGAGGGCAAGACGCTGGCGAGGGTCGCGAAGGACCTC
>Ga0209890_10000660_pt1 | contig 15924 bp, 13 predicted proteins | sample OrgsoiDNA2013049_FD_185799 | JGI IMG/M metagenome (GOLD analysis project Ga0209890, IMG submission 185799) | Permafrost soil microbial communities from the Arctic, to analyse light accelerated degradation of dissolved organic matter (DOM) -... | ecosystem: Environmental > Terrestrial > Soil >...
TGCACCACATTGAGATCGATGGCGCGCGCGAGCCCGGCGGCTTCTTCGAGGCGAGCCTCCGGGGTGCGCGTCTCCGCTTGCGAGCGGGCGGCTTCGCCCCTGACCTCACGCTTGAGCCACGGCTCAATGACGATGGCGCGGCCGGTCTCCGTGCCCGATGCGGTTGGGCTCAGACGATCGGCGCGCTTGTCACGCTGGCGTTGTTCCAATCAGACCTTATCCCCGGCCGCCGGTGGCTCTTCACCGCCCTCGAACAGCTGGATCGGATGACCGGGCATGATGGTCGAGATCGCGTGCTTGTAGACGAGCTGGGAATGTCCATCCCGCCGCAACAACACGCAGAAATTATCGAACCAGGTCACCACGCCCTGCAATTTAACACCGTTGACGAGAAAAATCGTTAGCGGGATTTTTGCTTTGCGGACGTGATTGAGAAAGGTGTCTTGCAGATTTTGCGCACGTTCGGCTGCCATGGCCGTTTTCCATTTTTTTGCCCGCGTCTTTAAGCGCGAGACCTTTGTTGCCCAAGCCCTCCGCATGCAAATTCCGCTGCATGCGCCGCTTAGCCCCACGCAAAAGCGGTGCCAGGCTCAAGAAGCCGCTATTAGATGGCACGCGCTCCCCCGGCGCAAGCATAAGTTGGCGCCCGCCCTGTCAAACCGCTGAAATTATTGAAAATTTACGCCCGTTGCGGGGCTCTTGGCGCCCCAAATCACGCGCTTTCGGCGTGCCGGTGGTAGTCGCGTCGCAGCGCCGTGGCGACGAGCCCAGGCGCGCCATTTCCGACCGGCCGGCCGTCGATGCGCACCACCGGCAGCACGATCTGGCTGGCCGAGGTGACGAAGGCCTCGCGCGCCACATAGGCTTCCTCAACTGAAAATGCGCGCTCCTCGAACGCCAGACCCTGCGCTTTGAGCACGTCGACCACGACCGAGCGCGTGACGCCCGCCAAAATATCGCGACCGAGAGGATGCGTGACGAGCTTGCCGTCGCGGCTGACGATCCAGGCATTCGACGACGCACCTTCGGTGACGCGGCCAGCCGCGTCGACCAGCCAGGCCTCCCGTGCGCCCTGGTCGCGCGCGGCCTGTTTGGCCAGTACATTGGGCAACAGCGCCACCGATTTGATATCCACGCGGCTCCAGCGAATGTCGGGCACGGTGACCACGGCGATGCCCTCGGCCGCCAGTTGTTCGAGACGGGCGAGATCGTTGCTGCGCGCGGTCACCACGACGGAAGGCTTGGTACCCGCCGGTGGAAACGCAAAATCGCGCCGCGCGACCCCACGGGTGATCTGCAAGTAGACGATGCCGTCGCGCACGCGATTGCGCCGCACCGTTTCCCGCAGCACGATCGAGAGCGCGGCCGGCGACATCGGGCGCGCGATGCGCAACTCATTCAGCGAGCGATCGAGCCGCGCCATGTGACGGCGCTCATCGATCAGGCGCCCTCCCCGCACCTCGCACACCTCGTAGACGCCGTCGGCGAATTGATAGCCGCGGTCTTCGATCGAGACGCTGGCTTGCGCGGCCGGCAGGTAGCGGCCGTTGACGTAAGCGATACGCGACATTGGAGCTAACCTATTCCAAGCGCCTTGAGCTTGCGGTGCAGTGCCGAGCGCTCCATGCCGACGAACTCGGCGGTGCGCGAGATGTTGCCGCCGAAGCGGCTGATCTGCGCCACCAGATATTCGCGCTCGAACACTTCGCGCGCATCGCGCAACGGCAGTCCCATCAGATGCTCGCCGCCATTGCCGTTCGGCATTTGCGGCACCATAGAGCCGACGTCGGGCGGCAGCATGCTGGCATTGAGCACGGCATCCGGGTCGCCGCCGGCCAGGATCATCAAACGCTCGATATTGTTGCGCAGCTGACGAACATTGCCCGGCCAATTATGCGACTGCAGCACGGCCATGGCATCCTCGCCGATGCGGCGCTTGGGCAGCCCGGTCGCCTGCGAAATCTGGTCCATGAAATAGTCGACCAGATCGGGAATGTCGTCGCGCCGCTCCGCCAAAGGCGGCACGCGGATCGGCACCACCGACAGGCGGTGGTAGAGGTCTTCGCGGAATTTCCCCTCCGCGATCTCCATTTCAAGATTGCGCGCGGTCGACGACATGATGCGCACATCGACTGCAATCTTGCTGCTGCCGCCGACGCGCTGGAAGGTCTGATCGACGAGCACGCGCAGGATCTTGTTCTGGGTCTCGCGCGGCAGTTCGGCGACGTCGTCGATGAACAGCGTGCCGCCATCCGCCTCTTCCAGGGCACCCGGCTTGCGGTCTTCCGAGCCGTTGGAACGGTCGACGCCGAACAATTCGATTTCCATGCGTTCGGGCGTAATGGCGGCGGCATTGATGACGATGAAGGGACCGTTCGCCCGGCCGGACGACTGATGGATCGTGCGCGCGGTCAGTTCCTTGCCCGAACCGGAAGGGCCGACGATGAGGATACGGCTGTTGGTCGGCGCCACCCGTTCGATGGTCTGGCGCAATTGCGCGAGGGCCGCCGACCGGCCGATCAGCGTGGCCGGCTGCGGCGCCAGTTGTTTGAGTTGCTTGACTTCGCGTTTAAGCCGCGAGGTCTCGAGCGCGCGTTCGGCCACCAGCACCAGCCGGTCGGCCTTGAACGGCTTCTCGATGAAATCGTAGGCGCCGTGCTTGATGGCGGCAACCGCGGTTTCAATGTTGCCATGACCAGAGATCATCACCACCGGCACCTCGGAATGATCCTGTTTGATGGTGTCGAGCAATTGCAGTCCGTCGAGCCGGCTGCCTTGCAGCCAGATGTCGAGGAACACCAGGTTCGGCTTGTGCGTCGTGATAGCTGTGAGCGCGTCATCGCTGTTGCGCGCTGTGCGCGCGTCGAAACCTTCATCCTGCAGGATGCCGGCCACCAGATCGCGGATATCCGCCTCGTCGTCGACAATGAGAATATCTGCAGCCATGCCGTTACCCGTTTACGTTGTTTTGGTTTTCAGGCGCGGACGCTTGCGCATGGCCGGCGGCGGCGAAGCGCACGCGCACCCAGGCGCCCCTTTGGTCCGGAATTTTTTCGACGGCGTCGCGCAACTCGATGCTGCCGCCATGATCCTCGACGATGCGTCCAACAATGGCGAGGCCAAGCCCGGTGCCCTTCTCGCGCGTCGTGACATAAGGCTCGAGCAGCCGGCTACGGTTTTCCTTCGGTAAGCCGATCCCGTTGTCGACCACATCGATGACGATGTCGTCGCCCTCGCGCGCGGCAAAGACTTTGATCGAGCCCTTGCCGAGTTCGGCGGGCGGCACCGCGGCAATCGCCTCGGTTGCATTTTTAATGAGGTTCGTGAGCGCCTGCGACATAAGCCGCCGGTCGAACCGCGCCGGCATCGGGTCCTCGGCGATTTCGGTATCGATATCGACTTCCGAATTGCCAACGCGCATCAGGAAAACGGCCTGCCGCACCGTGTCGGCCACGTCTTCGGCGGTGATGACCGGCTTCGGCATGCGCGCAAAGCGGGAGAACTCGTCGACCATCCGCCTGATGTCGTCGACCTGGCGCACGATGGTATCCGTGCATTGCTCGAAAATGACGCGGTCCTCGCCGATCATATTTCCGTATTTGCGGCGCAGCCGCTCGGCCGACAGTTGAATCGGCGTGAGCGGGTTCTTGATCTCATGCGCGATGCGGCGCGCCACGTCGGCCCAGGCGGATGTGCGCTGCGCGGCGACCAACTCGGTGATGTCGTCGATCGTCACCACGGAGCCGTGGCTGGATTCGCTCGATTGCTCGCTGGTGATGCGCACCGACAGGTTGCGCTCGCGGCCATTGCGGGTGATCGTCACCTGGTCCTGCGTACACGCGCCCGAGCGAGCCGCGGCCATGAAATCCGCGAGTTCCGGAAACACTTCCATCAACGGCCGGCCAAGCGCCTCGGACTCGATGCGGCCGATCAATTTCTCCGCGGAACGGTTGAGAATGCTCACGGAGCCGTCGCCGTCCACGCCGATCACGCCGGCGCTGGCGCCGGCCAGCACGGCTTCGGTGAAGCGCCGCCGGCTGTCGATGAGGTCGCGCGCGCTCATGATATCGTCGCGCTGGCTGCGCAATTCCTGCGTCATGCGATTGAATGTTTCGCCGAGCTGCGCGAGATCGCCTTCCGACTGGCGGATCGGCACGCGCACATGCAGGTTGCCGGTGGAAACGATGTTGGCGGCGCCGATCAGGCGGCGGATCGGCGCGACCAGGCGGTTAGCGAAGTTCAACCCGATCCAGACCGCGGATAACAGGACGGTGAGCGCGATGACGGTGTACATCAACGCGAACGCGATCTGCACACCGAGGCGGCGCGCCTCGATCGCGGCGTATTCGGTTACGCTTTCCCGGGTCGCCTGCAATTGCGGCACGACGCTCGGATCGAGCAGCCGGGTCATGTAAAGATATTCGGCGTCGTAATTGTGCAGTTTAATGACCGCCGCAACATAATTTGTGTCCGGAAGCAGAACGATTTGCGGTTCGGTCTCGCCGATTTGCGGAAGCGCGTCGCGCGGGGGCATGGCGAAGGTCTGGTTGATCCGCAGATCGGCACGCGCAATGACGTTGAGGTCCTTGTCGAGAACGATCACGGAGGCCAGCCCGCGCACCGACGCCTGGAAGGTCAAGTATTGCCCAAGCTTCTCGCGGTCTTGTTCGAAGACCGGCTTGTTGCGCGCGATTTCGGAGGCCATGACCAAGATATCGGAGCGCACGATCTGCGCGTGATCGCGCAGATAGGCTTCCGCCACGATCATCGAATTCTCGATTGCGGCGCGCGTGCGGGTGGAGAACAGCCGGTCGAGACCGCGGTCAAGCGTAACGCTGGCGACGATCGCCACCAGGATCGCGGGCGCCGCGGCGATGATCGAGAACAACCCGACGATGCGCACGTGCAAGCGCGCGGCCGCGCGGCCGGTGCGACGGGCCTGCACCACCTGCCACACTTCGCGCAGAATGACGCCCAGCAGCAGTAGGACGGTCGTCGCGTTCACCAGCAGCAGCGTGACGACCACGTTGTGGGTCGGCGAAATTGGGGTGAAGTCGGCGAGAACGATAAAGGTGACGAAGGCTGACAACAGGGCAAGGCCGACCGCGATCGGTCCGAGCATCCACGCTTCCACCCGATTGGGTGGCGGAGCGGCAAGCGCGGCCTCGGCGCTGGTAGCCTGTTCTACGCTCATGAACCCCTGTCAGCGGATGGGTGCGGAGCCAGGCGGCCCCTGAAAGATGCGCGCGGGAAAGCGAATGCCTTCCCCGGCACTGATGCTTTTATACAACAATGTTGCCGAATTGCGACAAAAGCGCGGCACAAAAACCACAGTTGGGTTAACCCGCTAGGGTCAGTTGCCGCCGCGGAAAACCTGAATGTCGAGGTCGCGGATCTTCTTCCGCAGCGTATTGCGGTTGACCCCCAACAAGTCGGCGGCGCGGATCTGATTGCCGCGGGTGGCGGCAAGCGCCGCCGTCAGTAAGGGATATTCGATCTCGCGCAAGACCCGGTGATAGAGGCCGGCAGGCGGTAGAGCGTCGTCGAACCCGGCGAAATACGCGGTCAGATGCCGTTCCACCGCGGCGCTCAGGCTTTCGTCCGCGCGCGACTCGTCGCTGCCGCCAACCGGCAGCGCGGGCTGCGCCAGTTCGGCTTCGATTACTGCCGCCGTGATGGTTTCCTGCGGATAGAGAGCCGCCAACCGGCGCGCCAAGTTTTCAAGTTCGCGCACATTTCCCGGCCAGCGATGGCGCTTGAGGCGATCGAGGCCGGCCTGGTCGACCTGCTTGGGCGGCAGGCCCTCGCGCTGGGCCTGCGCGAAAAAATGACGGATCAGATCGGGCACGTCCTCGCTGCGCTCGCGCAACGGCGGCAGCCGCAGCGGCACGACGTTGAGACGGAAGAAGAGATCTTCGCGGAACAGGCCCTGCTGGATCAAAAGCCGTAGCTCTTTGTTGGAGGCGGCGACGATGCGGACATCGCTTTTGATCGGCGTGCGCCCGCCGACCGTGGTGTATTCGCCCTGTTGCAGGACGCGCAACAACCGCGTCTGCGCTTCCATCGGCATGTCGCCGATTTCGTCCAGGAACAACGTGCCGCCCTCGGCCTGCTCGAAGCGGCCGGAGCTGCGGCTGTTGGCGCCGGTGAACGCGCCTTTCTCGTGCCCGAATAATTCAGATTCAATCAGGTCGCGCGGTATCGCCGCCATATTGATGGCGACAAAGGTTCCGCTTCGCCGCTTGCCGTAATCGTGCAGCGCACGTGCGACCAGCTCCTTGCCGGTGCCGGATTCGCCGGTGATCATCACGGTCAAATCGGTCTGCATCAACCGCGCCAGCACGCGGTAGATTTCCTGCATGGCCGGCGATCGGCCGACCAAGGGGATGCTGTCGAGGTCCTCGTTCTTCGCGCTCGCCGGCCGTTTCTCTTTCGGCTCCGACAGCGCGCGGCCGACGATCGCGATCAGTTCCTTCAGGTCGAACGGCTTTGGCAGATATTCGTAAGCGCCGCGCTCGGACGCGCGGATCGCGGTCATGAACGTGTTCTGCGCGCTCATGACGATGATGGGCAGATCGGGGCGCGCCTTGCGAATGCGGGGAATCAAATCGAAGGCATTCTCGTCCGGCATGACGACGTCCGTAATGACCAGATCGCCGTCGCCCTGGCTTACCCAACGCCAGAGCGTCGCGGCATTGCCGGTGGAGCGCACCTCGTAGCCGGCGCGCGAAAGCGCCTGATTGAGGACGGTGCGGATCGCGGCATCGTCGTCGGCTACCAATATACTTCCGGTTGGCATCGTCGCCCTCACGGCCCTTTTACGGGTGGTGCGTCATCGGTGGCATTGTCGTCACCGCTGTAGATCGGCATCAGCACGCGAAAGATGGTCCGGCGCGGCTGCGATTCACATTCGATGATGCCACCATGGTCACCCACGATCTTCGCTACCAATGCAAGTCCGAGGCCACTTCCGCTCTGCTTGGTGGTCACGAACGGGTCGAACAAATGCGGCATGAGGTCTTCCGGCACACCCGGCCCGTTGTCCCTCACGCAGAATTCAAGCGGCAGCGATACCCGCGCCTTGCTGCCCGGCCTGGATAGCCGCACGCCCGGGCGGAACGCGGTGGTTAGCTGAATTTCTCCGTCGACCGCGCCTTCGCCGACCGCTTCGGTGGCGTTTTTCACCAGATTGAGAAAGACCTGAACCAACTGGTCGCGATTGGCGAAGATCGGCGGCAGCGAGGGATCGTACTCTTCGACAAATTTGATGTGCCGGGCGAAACCCGTCTGCGCCAGACGCTTCACGTGGTCGAGCACCACGTGAATATTGACCGCCTCGCGTTCGACCGGGCGCTCGTCGGCGAATACCTCCATGCGGTCGACCAGCTTCACGATACGGTCGGTCTCGTCGCAGATCAGCTTGGTGAGCGAGCGGTCGTCGTCGCTGGCCGACTGCTCGAGCAGTTGCGCCGCGCCGCGAATGCCCGACAGTGGGTTCTTGATCTCGTGCGCGAGCATGGCGGCGAGCGCGATTACCGAGCGGGCGGCGCCGCGATGAGTGAGCTGGCGGTCCATTTTGTCGGCGATGGTGCGTTCCTGCAGCATCACGACGACGTGGTCGGTGTATTCCGGCAGCGGCGCCACGTGCAGATCGACCAGCCGTTCGCCGGGATTACGCGGGGTTGCCAGATCGACCTTGTATTCGTTCACCGCCGCGCCGCGCTGGCGCACCTGCTCGATCAATGTGAGCAGCGGCGAGCCAAACGGCACGAGGTCGCGCAGCATGTGCCGGCGCAAGACCGGGATCGATGATTCAAAAAATTGCTCGGCCGCCACGTTGGCGTCGGCGATCTTGCCGTCGGGCGAAATCGTGATCACCGGGTGCGGTAGCGCGTGCAGCACGGCATCGGCCGGAGAATTGATGGTGTTGATGACGGCTTGGGCCCGGCTCATGCGGCGGCCTTCCAGGCGAAGGCGTCATAGGCATCGGCAAGCAGGCGGCGTGCCTGCGCCGGCTCTTCGGCCGTGAGCACGCGCGCGCGATGGTTTTTGAGAAGATCGACCGATACGCCGGCGCTTGCCGCCGCTGAGTCGAGCGCCCATGCCAGATGCTTGCGGGCGTGACGGCGGCCGATCGCCAACCCATGATGAACGAGCATCTCGTCATAGAGTGTGTCGATCAGCGTGAATTGTTCGGCCAGCGGCGGCGTGCCTTCGCGCCGGCCAGTCGCGAGATAGCGCGCCACCTGTCCGGGAAACCAAGGACGCCCTTGCGCGGCGCGGCCGATCATCACCGCGTCGGCGCCCGAGGTGGCGAGCGCGCGCTCGGCATCGTCATAGGAACGAATGTCGCCATTGACGACGACCGGGATCGACACGGCCTGTTTGACCGCGCGCACGGCCGACCAGTCAGCGCTGCCGTCGTAGAACTGGCAGCGTGTGCGGCCATGCACGGTGATCATGCAAACCCCGGCGGCCTGCGCGCGGCGTGCGAGCTCCGGCGCATTGACGTTTGCGTGATCCCACCCCAGCCGCATTTTCAAGGTGACCGGCACGCGCACGGCGGCGACGGTCGCCTCGATCAAGCTCAAGGCATGATCGAGGTCGCGCATCAGGGCCGAGCCAGCGGCGCCGTTAGTCACTTGCTTGGAGGGACATCCCATATTGATATCAATGACATGCGCGCCTTGCACCTCAGCCATGCGGGCGCCTTCGCCCATCCAATGCGCCTCGCAGCCGGCGAGCTGCACGACGCGGATGGCGACACCCTGCCCCTCGCTGCGCACGCGGGCTTCGCGCTCGCCCTCGACGAGTGCAGCGCACGCAGTCATTTCAGAAACGACCAAGCCGGCGCCGTGCCGTTCCGCGAGCCGTCGGAACGGGGTGTCGGTGATGCCCGACATGGGTGCCAAAAACACGTTATTCGGGACCCTCACGGTCCCGATCTGCAGAGAAAGACCTGCATTTTCTGTTATTTCGGCCCGAACTGGATAATTGCCTATCATTTAGGCGATGCCTTTCAATGCACAGAGTTTAGCCAATTTGACAGTGGGCGCAAGTGCTGCAGTGCAAAAAGTTGTTCATGCTTAAGCGCCGGCCAGACCGTCTCATCCATTCCCGCTACGGCGAGAACGCGCTAAAGCCAAGCGGGAACCAAGGAGTATCAACAGCATGGCGGGGGTCGCGGCCGTCATTGTCGCCGCCGGGCGGGGATCGCGCGCGGGTGGCGATCTGCCCAAGCAATTCAGGCCGATCGGTGGCGAGCCCATGATCCGGCGCAGCCTGTTAATGCTCGTAGAACACCCAAACGTCGGACCCGTACAGGCGGTTATTCGGCCAGAGGATCTCGCGCTCTATCTGGCGTCGATGGACGGAATTGACGTCCGCCAGCCCGCTTTCGGCGGCGCCACCCGGCAAGCCTCGGTGCGTGCCGGCCTCGAAGCGCTTCAATCAAGCAAGCCCGATATCGTCCTCATCCACGACGCGGCGCGGCCATTCGCGAGCGCGGCGCTGGTGTCGCGCGCGATCGCGGCGACTGAGCAAAGCGGCGCGGCCATCCCGGTGTTGCCCGTCACCGATACCGTCAAGACCGTCGATGCTGCCGGCCGAGTGGAAAAGACACTCGACCGCACCAGCTTGCGGCTGGTGCAGACGCCGCAAGGCTTCGCCTTCCCTGCTCTGCTCGCGGCGCATCGCCGCGCAGCGGCCGAAGGCCGCGAGGATTTCACCGACGATGCCGCGCTTGCTGAATGGGCCGGGCTGAAAGTCAGAGTGTTTCCCGGCGAACCCGGCAACATCAAGATCACTACCGAAGACGATTTCGCCCGCGCCGAAGCGATTGTCTTCGCTACGCTCGGCGATGTGCGCACCGGCACCGGCATCGATGTGCATGCCTTTGGTCCCGGTGATCACGTCACGCTCGGCGGTATTCGGATTCCCCATGATCGCGCTCTGCTCGGCCATTCCGACGCCGACGTGGCGCTGCACGCGCTGGTCGACGCCATCCTCGGCGCGCTGGCCGAGGGCGACATCGGCGCGCATTTCCCGCCCAGCGATCCGCAGTGGCGCAATGCATCGTCCGACCGCTTTCTGGCGTTTGCGGTCGAGCGCGTGAAGGCACGCGGCGGCCGCATCGGCCATCTCGACCTCACCATCGTGTGCGAGACCCCGCGCATTGGGCCGCAACGCGACGCCATGCGCGCCAGGATCGCGGCGCTCGCCGGTATCGCCATCGAGCGCGTGGCGGTGAAGGCGACCACCAGCGAAAAGCTCGGCTTCACCGGCCGCGGCGAAGGCATCGCGGCCTACGCCACCGCGACCATTCGCCTGCCTTGGGGCGAGCCATGAAGATTTTAAGATGAGCAAGGAGCTGCGCGCCGCCGCCACCGCCGTGCTCGATGCCTGCCGCGCGCGCGGCTTGAAAGTGGCGACCGCGGAATCGTGCACCGGCGGGCTGGTGGCGGGCGCGCTCACCGATATCGCCGGCTCGTCCGACGTGCTCGATCGCGGCTTTGTCACTTATTCGAACGAGGCTAAGCAGCAGATGCTGGGCGTGCCGGCGGACATATTGCGCGATCACGGCGCGGTCAGCCGGCAAACGGCGGAGGCCATGGCGCGCGGCGCGCTCGGGCGCGCCAATGCCGATCTCGTGGTGGCCATCACCGGCATCGCCGGCCCCGGCGGCGGCAACGCCGACAAGCCGGTCGGCCTCGTGCATTTCGCCGCCGCAGCGCGCGACGGCGCACTCACCCACGCGGAAAAGCGCTACGGCGATATCGGGCGCGCGGAAGTGCGGCACAAATCGGTGCTGCAGGCGTTGGCGATGCTGAAGGAGATAGCGGAGAGGCGTTAGCGGGACTTAACGCTGGCAGGGAATTCCGCGGCCGGCTGCACGCTCGGCTCGGTGGAGATGAGTTGCGTCCGGGCGAGACGGGCAAAGCGGCCGCCGGCCATTACAAGCTCGTCGAACGTGCCGGCCTCGACGATTTTGCCGGCGTCAAAGACGAGGATGCGGGACGCCTTGCGCACCGTCGACAATCGATGCGCGATGACGAAAGTCGTCCGGTTCTTCATCACCTCATCGAGCGCCCGCATGACCTTGGCCTCCGTGTCGGCGTCGAGTGCGCTCGTGGCCTCATCGAGGATGAGGATCGGCGGATCCTTCAACAGCGCGCGCGCGATCGACAAACGCTGGCGCTCGCCACCGGACAGCGAACGGCCCCGTTCGCCGACGCGGCCTTCAAATCCCTTGAATTTGCGTTCGATGAACTCCAGGGCTTGCGCACGGCTAACGGCCTCGCGCATCTCTGTCTCGGTCGCGTCGGCTTTGCCCACCCGCAGATTTTCGGAGATCGAGCGGTTGAACAGCAGCGCCTCCTGGAACACCACGCCGATGTTCCGGCGCAACGCGGAGAGCTTGAACTTGCGGATGTCGACGCCGTCGATCTCGACCGCGCCCGACTGCGGATCGAAGGCGCGGTGAAGAAGCGCAATGGCCGTCGACTTACCTGCGCCGGTCGCACCGACCAGGGCGATCGTGTCGCCGGGCATCGCTTTGAAATTCAGATCCGCCACAGCCATCCGCTCCCCGTCATAGGAGAACGAGACGTCCTTGAACTCGACGAGTCCGCGAAGGCGTCCAGGATCGACCGCATCCGGCAAGTCGCGAATGGTCGGAACGGTGTCCCACACCTGAAAGAATTCGCGTAAGCGCGGCGCGTCCATCATCACCCGGTTGATGAAGCCGACGGACTGCTCCAACCGGGCAATGATGAGGCCGGCGAAGTTCATGAAGGTGACCATCTCTCCGATGGTCGCCTGGCCGTTGATGTGCAGCAGCGTCCCGACGATGATGATCGACAGCACGGTCAAAGTGGTCGATGTCCGCGTCAGCACGATGGCCAGCGCCCACCACGACAGCACCGGCATTTGCGCGGCCAGCAGGCGTTCGACGATTTGGCGCAACTCCACGACTTCCGCCTCGAGCCGGGAAAAGCTCTGCACCAGCGCGATGTTGCCCAGCGTGTCGGATGCGCGCTCCGCAAGGTCGGAATAGTGACGCTCGACCGAGCTTTGCATGGTCTGGGTCTTGCGCGCGATCAGCGCAGTGAGGCCCGCGAAAACGACGCACAGCACGATCAGCAGCGAAGCCAACCGCCAATTGATCAGGAGCGAGATCGGCAGCAGAACGAGCAGCGAGATGAACGACGAGAGGTGGTCGCGGAAGAACCCGACCCACAGCCCCCATAGCGTGTCGGTGCCCTGCAGCATCACCTTCATCAAACGGCCGGAATGGGTGTTGCCGTGATAGGTGAGCGGAAGCTGCAGAACGTGCTCGAAATAGCCGGTCAGGACGACGTGGCGGCGGCGGTGCGCCAGGCGGTCTGCGAAGAGAGCAATCAGCGTGCCGCTGGCGATGGTGAAAAGCCCAAAGCCGGCCCAGGCGGCCAGCAGCACGCCCAGTTGCGACCACGACGGCGGCTCGCCGCGGGTCTGCGCGCCGGTCAGCGTGTCGATGATGCGGCCGAGCAGAACCGGCTCGGCAAACTGGGCGGAGGCCAGCGCCATATTTGCCAGCGCCAAAGCCCAAGCTATTCGGGTCTCGGACCCGAGCAGTGCGAGAACGCGGCCGTAGAGGCGAAAAATACCCATGGCAAATCTCGATCAAGATATCGGCTGCGACGCGCCAAATCGCCGCATACCGCTTTCGAGCAGCTCGTTTCTTGAAGAAAATATGCTCAAGCCCACAAGGTGTTATGATTTAGGTCAATGAAAGCGGCGAATGCGCGTGTCGTATTGGGTGACCCAAAACCATACGGCCCGATAATGCATCAACCGCTGCCCGCCTTACCGACCAGCCGACCGCTCATCCGACGTTTCTGGATCAGCGCCCGCGGCTTTTGGCTTGAGGATACCCGCCGAATAGCCTGGCTGCTCACCTTCGGCCTCATTGTGCTTATTTTCATCCAGATCGCTTTCCAGTACCGGATGAACGTCTGGAATCGTGACATCTTCAACGCCCTCGAGAAAAAGGACGGGGACGCGGTCTCGACGCAAGCCCTTATCTTCGTGCCGCTTGTGGTGACCATGGTGGCGTTGGCTATTGTCGCCGTGTACGGGCGCATGACTGCCCAGCGTAAGTGGCGTGCGTGGTTGACCAAGCATCTGATCGCTCGGTGGCTGGCGAATGGCCGCTATTACCAACTCGATTTGGTGACGGGAGACCATCAGAATCCCGAGGGCCGCATCGGTGAGGATGCGCGTATCGCCACCGATGCGCCGGTCGACTTCGTCGTCGGCATCTTCAGCGCCGCGGTCACGGCGGTGACGTTCGTCGGGGTGCTTTGGATCGTCGGTGGCGATCTGACGCTCGGCACGCCGGCGGCGCCCATCGTCATCCACGGTTACTTGGTGATCGCGGCGGTCATTTACGCGCTCATCACCAGCGCGGCGGTCATCCTGGTGGCGCGCCGCTTCGTCGCGGTCTCCGAACGCGTGAACCAATCGGAGGCCGAATTCCGCTATGCCCTGACCCGCGTGCGGGAAAACGGCGAGAGCATCGCGCTGCTGGGCGGCGAGAAGGAAGAGCGAGCTGGGCTGCGGCAAGGCCTTAGTGCGGTCATCCTGCAATGGCTCAACCTCTGCCATCAGCATATGCGCTACACGCTCGTTTCCAACACCCATTGGCTGATAGCACCGATAGTTCCGCTCGTGCTGTGCGCGCCGAAATACGTCGCAGGGACCATGACGCTCGGCGAGGTCATGCAAGCGGCGGCGGCTTTCGTTCAGGTCCAGTCGGCGTTCAATTGGCTGCTCGACAACTATCCACGGCTGGCGGGTTGGGCGGCATCGGCGCGCCGCGTCGGATCGCTCCTGGTTTCCATCGATCATCTTGAGGCGGCCGGCATACCCGGTGCGTCCCGCGCGATCACGCGGGTCGAGCACGAGGGCGCGACATTTCGCCTGCAAAATCTCTCGGTCGAGCTCGACGACGGCACTGTCGTTGTCAAAGATGCCGACGTGATCATCCAACCCGGCGAAAGAGTTCTTCTGGTCGGAGAATCCGGTACAGGAAAGACCACGCTCACGCGCGCGATTGCCGGTCTGTGGCCATGGGGCCAGGGCAACATCTCCATTCCGAGCGGGGCCAAGATGGTCGTGATGCCACAGCGGCCCTACATCCCGCTTGGCACGCTGCGGCGCGCCGCCACCTACCCGCTGTCGCCGGACGATGCCCCCAATGACACGGTGCGCGAGTTGATGAAGACGGCAGGTCTCGGCTACCTGGTCGAACATCTCGATGAAGAGGCTCCCTGGAACCGCACTTTGTCCGGCGGCGAATGTCAGCGTCTCGCTTTCGTGCGCTTGCTGCTGCATCAACCGGATATCGTCGTGATGGACGAGGCGACGTCGGCGCTCGATCCGCCGAGCCAGGAATATTTGATGAAGCTCGTGGCCGAGCGCCTTCCTCACACCGCCATCGTGAGCATCGCGCACCGGCCGGAGCTTGAGGCGTTCCACCATCGCAAGCTCGTATTCGAGCGGCGGCCGGGTGGGTCTCGTATGATAGGCGACAGCATTTTGCTGCCGCCGCCGACTCGCTTGCTTGCCCTGATTACTGCTTGGTTGCGCCGCTTCTGGATGAGAACGGCAGCCCCCGATAAATTATAATTCAGAGGTGAAATGACCCCGCGCCGGAGCACTTTTGGCTAAGGCTGTCGTATAATAGCTATACAGTGGCTTTGGAAATTGCAGTCAAAGGCGCTTGCCATAACGACGATGTTCCGGCCTCCTCATCACGCGACCGCCAGCCTTTTGGGAGTCCTTGCCCTATTGCTGGCGGCGACGCCCGACAGATCGGCGCGCGCGCAAGGCAAGGTCAAAGCGCACTACACGATCTCGATGACCGGCGTGACGTTCGGCGAGATCGTCTGGTTGATCGACATCGGCGACACGCTCTACACGACGACCGCGTCGGGCAAGGCCAGCGGCGTCCTCAGCAAGCTGGTGAACGGCGAAGGCTCGGTCGAGGCGCAGGGCAACATCGCGGCCGATCGCCTCAATCCGTCGTCGTACACGTCCACCATCACCGACGACGACGGCAGGATCAAACTGCAGATGACGTTCGTTGACGGCGTCGAGACCGAGACGATCACGCCGCAGCCTCCGGTGTACACCGATCGCCTGCCGGTGACCGATGCCGACCGCCGCGGCATCGCCGACCCGTTGAGCGCGGTGTTGATTCCCACCAAGCTTGGAGGCGGCACCATGGCGGCTTCGGATTGCAACCACACACTCAAGATTTTCGACGGGCGGCGGCGCTATAACCTGGCGCTGTCCTATGACCGCATCGATAAGGTCGCGATCGAGCGCGGCTATTCCGGACCGATCCTGGTATGCGGCGTCGTTCTGCAACCGATCGCGGGCTACCGTGCCGACAGCATGATGGTCAAATACGTCGCCGGCCGGCGCGACATGGAACTCTGGTTCGCGCCGATCGCCGGCACATCAATCATGGCGCCCGTGCGCGTGCTCATGCCGACACTGATCGGGACGCTGAGGATTCAGGCCGATCAATTCGAGGCGGCCGCATCCGCGGCCATACCAGTGCCGGTCGAGACGTCGCCATTGCCGCCGCCGCGCTAGCCCGCATCATGCTGAGCTAGCGACGGCATGACGCTGCGACAGCCGTCCCGGCCGTTCAAAGTTTGCCGAGCAACACCAGGATCAACACGATCACCAGCACAAGGCCGAGGCCGCCACCGCCGTAGTAGCCGGTGCCGTAAAACGGGCCGCCACCGAACCCGCTAAAGCCACCGAGCAACGCGATGACGATAATGATGAGCAATATGGTTCCAAGTGACATGCGTTCCTCTCCTATCGGCTGCACTCATTGAATTTCTGAATCTGCGAACTTCCCATTCG
>Ga0209890_10000661_pt1 | contig 15923 bp, 13 predicted proteins | sample OrgsoiDNA2013049_FD_185799 | JGI IMG/M metagenome (GOLD analysis project Ga0209890, IMG submission 185799) | Permafrost soil microbial communities from the Arctic, to analyse light accelerated degradation of dissolved organic matter (DOM) -... | ecosystem: Environmental > Terrestrial > Soil >...
CGCTCGCCTCCAAAGCGGGAGCGCTGTCATTCGCACTGGTGCCCGATCTCCACGCGCCCCGCGCCCCAGTCGCGTCGATGAGTCTGACGTTCTGAGCACGGGATCGGAGCCTGGCGCACAGCGCGCGCAATCGGTGCGTTGACCCCGCTCGGGTCCACACCCAAACTCCCGCCGGATGGAAGTGCCCGTTCTATCTGCCGCCGACGTCAAAGCAGCCGCCCGCGCCTGCCAGTTCGCCCTGGTCGGCCTGGCCCCCGCCGAGCCGCTCGATCCCGCGCCGCTCGCATCCTGGCTCGACGCCGGCTACGCCGCCGACATGGATTGGATGTCGCGAGGGATTCCCGAACGCCTCGACCCGACCGTCGTGCTCCCCGGCGCCCGCACGGTGATCGCGCTCGCCATCCCCTATCACCGGCCGGCCGCCGAGGCAGCCTCCGCCGTCGCCCGCTACGCCCGTGGGCGCGACTACCACTACGCGCACCGCGACCGGATGAAGGCGCTGCGCAAGCGGCTCCTGGCGCTCGATCCGACGCTCGAGACCTATGCCGCGGTCGACACGGGGCTGGCGATGGAGAAGGTCTGGGCCGAGCGGGCGGGGCTCGGATGGATCGGCAAGAACGGCTGCCTCATCAACCCGAAGCTCGGGTCGTGGATCACCCTGTCGGTCATGTTCGTCGACCGCGCGGTCGACGCCTACGACCGCCCGCACGACCGCCGCTGCGGCGCCTGCACGCTCTGCCTCGGCGCCTGCCCGACGGGCGCCTTCCCCGCGCCCGGCGTGGTCGACGCGCGCCGGTGCATCGCCTACCAGTCGATCGAGAACCGCGACGCCGTCCCGCCCGAGCTCCGCCCCGCCTTCCGCGAGCGCATCTTCGGGTGCGACGTCTGCCAGGAGGTCTGCCCCTGGAACCACCGCGAGCTCCCGGCGGGCGATCCTCGCTTCAACCCGCGACCGCTCGCGGCCCTGACGCCCGCCGAGATCGCCGCGCTGACCCCGGACGACTTCGATCGCCTGGCCGCCGGGATGGCGGTCGCGCGCGCCCAGTACGACGGCCTCCGCCGCAACGCCCTCTACGCGATCGGCGCGGCCGCCGAGCACGCCGACGAAGCCGCCCGCGCCGTCGTCGACCGCCTCGCCGACGATCCAGCGCCGGCCGTCGCCGACGCCGCCCGCTGGGCTCGCGACCGGTTCGACGAACAGAAGTGACTACGGCGCATCTTGAAACCGCAAACGGGGCGACCTTCGGCGCTGGCTGCCGCCGGCCCCGAGAAGCCAGATTTCGTTCTCCGAAAGGCGTACCTCGAAGTAAAGGTGGCACCTCGTCTTTCGCATCAAGCCCCGACGGATTACATGCTCGTCCCTGGCGACGAATACCGGAAAGGATTCGGGAGCGCGGCGGATTCGGTCCACCACGTCGGCGAATTCTCGATCGAACAATTCCGGCGCGCTTGGGCGATGCCTTCGCCACCAATCCTGTCGATCCGCGAGCTGCTTCTTCGCGACCGCGCTGACCAGAATTCGCATCAACGCGTGCGGAGGTACTCCAACACCGCCTCGACGGGTTCCCCTTCTCGGCGATCGGCCTGGGCCAGGCCAGTGTCGATCGCCGATTCTATCTCGGTGCGCTCTTCCGCGGACAGATCGTCCTCGTCGTCAAAGAAGGCGACCTCGACCTCCGTACCCTCCTGAAGATCGACCTTTTCATCGAGCACGATCCGTCCGCCTTCGACGTGCCCGCGCACGAGAGTCATGCCCAACAGGATACCGACTCGTGCGAACCCCGGCGAGGAAAACTAGCCGAGCTAGGGGATGCGGTCGGGCTCCTGATGGTCCCGCCCCTTGTGGCACGGCGAGAGTGCGCTACGATCCCTCGGACGGATGCCCAAGCGGCGGGACGACAACAAAGACAGCGATCTCGGGACGATTGTCCGCCCCGAGCTCGACCGGGAGACCGACACCAAGAAGAAGGTCGAGCGGCCACCCCTCTATGAGGTGCTGCTGCACAACGACGACTACACGACGCAAGAGTTCGTCATCTACGTGCTGATGAAGTACTTCCAGCACGACACGGCTGCGGCCCGAAAGATCATGCTGCACGTCCACACCAAGGGGCTCGGCGTGGCGGGAATCTTCCCCTTCGAGATCGCCGAGACCAAGGCGCATCAGGTGGTCGCCTTCGCGCGTGAAAACGAAATGCCGCTTCAGGCATCTTTAAGAAAGAGCCAAGAGACATGAGCATGCTCAGCGCTGAACTGGAAACCGCGATTCGGCACGCGCTCGATGACGCGACCAACCGTGGGCACGAGTTTTCCGGGCTCGAGCACCTGCTGCTCGCGCTGATGGTCGACGAGAAGACCAGCGACGTCATCAAGCACTGCGGCGGTTCGATCGCGCGCCTCATCGGCAAGCTGGAGAATTTCCTCGACAAGGAGGTCAAGCCGCTGCCCGAGGAGGATCGCGAGCGGGCGCAGCCGACCCTGGCGTTCGCGCGCGTCGTCCAGCGCGCGGTCAACCACGTGCTCGGGGCCGGGAAGTCCCAGGCCAACGGCGCCAACGTGCTGGTGGCGCTCTTCGCCGAGCCGGAGTCGAACGCGGTCGCGTTTCTAAAGGAAGAGGGGATCAGCCGCCTCGACGTGGTCAGCTACATCTCGCACGGGATCTCCAAGCTGTTGCCGGCCAAGACCGGCGTGCCGGGGGATGGCGACGACGACGGCGACGACCATGCCGACGAGCCGCCGGCCGATCCGCTGGCGCAGTTCGCCGTCAACCTGAACGAGCGCGCGCGCGCCGGCGAGATCGATCCCCTCATTGGACGGCAGTCGCAGATCGAGCGCGCGCTGCACGTGCTGGCGCGGCGCCGCAAGAACAACCCGCTCTTCGTGGGCGACGCGGGCGTCGGCAAGACCGCCATCGTCGAGGGGCTGGCGCGGAAGATCGAGCTCGGGGAGGCGCCGGAGGCGCTGAAGGGCGCGGTCATCTACGCGCTCGACATGGGGGCGATGGTGGCGGGAACGCGCTATCGCGGCGACTTCGAGGAGCGGTTCAAGGCGGTCATCAAGGCGCTCGGCGAGAAGGAGAACGCCATCGTCTTCATCGACGAGCTGCACACCATCGTCGGCGCGGGCGCGGCGTCGGGCGGGGCGATGGACGCCTCCAACCTGATCAAGCCGGCGCTGGCCAACGGCAAGCTCCGCTGCATCGGGACCACGACGCACAAGGAGTACCGCAGCTACATCGAGAAGGACCGCGCGCTGGCGCGCCGGTTCCAGGCCATCGAGGTCGAGGAGCCGTCGATCGACGAGACGATCAAGGTCCTCACCGGGCTGCGCGAGCGCTACGAAGAGTTCCACGGCGTCTCCTACACCGACAAGTCACTGCGGGCGGCGGCCGAGCTGTCGTCGCGCTACCTGAACGACCGGCGGCTGCCCGACAAGGCGATCGACCTCATCGACGAGGCGGGCGCGGCGGCCAAGCTCAAGAAGGGCAAAGGGACGGTCAAAGGGGTCAGGCGGCGTGTCCGGAGCAAGGACATCGAGGTCGTGCTGGCGACCATGGCCCGCATCCCGCCGCGCAGCGTGGAGGCGGACGATCGCCAGCGGCTGGCGAGTCTCGAGAGCGACCTCAAGGCCAAGATCTACGGCCAGGATTCGGCGGTCGAGCGGGTCGCGCAGGCGATCAAGATGAACCGCGCCGGGCTTGGGCTGCCGCAGCGGCCGATCGGCGCCTTCGTCTTCGCGGGGCCGACGGGCGTCGGCAAGACGGAGCTGGCCAAGCAGCTCGCCGAGACGCTGGGCGTGCAGTTCTTGCGCTTCGACATGTCGGAGTACATGGAGCGGCACACGGTGTCGCGCCTCATCGGCGCGCCTCCCGGCTATGTTGGGTTCGACCAGGGGGGCCTCCTCACCGACGCCATTCACCAGAACCCACACGCGGTGCTGCTGCTCGACGAGATCGAGAAGGCCCACCCCGACCTCTTCAACCTGCTGTTGCAGGTGATGGACCACGGGGCGCTCACCGATAACAATGGCCGCAAGTCCGACTTCCGCCACGTCGTCTTGATCATGACCAGTAACGTCGGCGCGCGGGAGCTGTCGCGCCGGATGCCGGGGTTCGGCGCCGCCGGCGACGAGCGGTTCGGCGACACCGACGAGGCGTTCAAGCGGATGTTCTCGCCCGAGTTCCGCAACCGACTCGACGCCAAGGTCGACTTCGCGCCGCTCGACCCGGCGATCATGGGGCGGATCGTCGACAAGTTCATCGCCGAGCTCAGCGTGCAGCTCGGCGAGCGCAAGGTGAAGATCGAGCTGTCGGACGCCGCGCGCGCTTATCTCGCCAAGAAGGGCTACGACCCGATGAACGGCGCTCGCCCGCTCGGCCGCGTCATCCAGGACGAGATCAAGCGCCCGCTCACCGACGAGATGCTCTTCGGCAAGCTCGCCTCGGGCGGCTCTGTCCGTGTCGACGTCGCCGACGACAAGGTGACGTTCGACTTCGGCGCCGCTTCCTGACCGGCCTGACGGCCTGACCGTTCACGATCGCATCGGTGAGCCGGATTACGGATCCGATGTCATCCGTTGAGAAGCAGCCCGCCGACGGTAATTGTGGGAAGTCTTGGCACTTCTGACGTTTTGGGGGTGGTGGCGCACAAGGTGATACCGTGCCAGGCGTGATCTCGGTTGGGAGTCGCGTCGGCGGTTACACCGTCATCCGACTGCTGGGACAGGGAGGGATGGGCCAGGTCTATCTGGCGGAGCACCAGCGCATCGCCCGGCGGGTAGCGGTCAAGGTGTTGCTCCCCGAGCTGTCGGCCAACGAGTCGGTGATCGAGCGCTTCTTCACCGAGGCCCGCGCGACGTCGTTGATCCGGCACCCCGGCATCGTCGAGGTGCTCGACTGCGACGTGCTCGACAACCAGGCCTACATCGTCATGGAGTTTCTCGAGGGAGAATCTCTGGCGGGCTACCTCACCCGCGTCGGTAGCCTGCGGGGGGATCTCGGCTTCGCGCTGGCGGTGATCGGGCAGGTGGCCGACGCCGTCGGCGCCGCGCACGCGAGCGACATCGTTCACCGCGATCTCAAGCCCGACAACATCTTCCTCTGCGCGAGCACCCGCCACGTGCGCGTCGTCCCCAAGGTCCTCGACTTCGGCATCGCCAAGCTCGCTGTGCAGGGGGTCGCCGGGCAGACCAAGACCGGCATGCTGATGGGGACGCCCGCCTATATGTCTCCCGAGCAGTGCCGCGGCGGCAGCAAGGCGGTCGACGGGCGCTCGGACATCTACTCGCTCGGCTGCATTCTCTACGAGGTGCTGTGCAGCCAGCCGCCGTTCGTGCGGGACGGTGCCGGCGAGCTGATCGTCGCGCACGTCGCCGAGCCACCCGAGGATCCGCGCAAGCTGGTGCCAGAGCTGCCGCCGCCGATCGGCGCCCTGGTGTTGCGCATGCTCGCCAAGAACGTTCAGGACCGGCCGTCGGACATGGGCGCCGTGTCGGCGGAGATCGCCCGTTGCCTGGCGGGGCTGGGCATCAGCCGCCAGCTCGGCGAAATCTACCCGCGAAAGGCGGTGGAGGTGCCGCAGATCCCGGGCGGCGTCGGTCCCTTCGCCGCACCCACGCCGGGCGCCGTCGCTCGCTCGCCCGTCCCGGTCGCGCCGAGCCCTCTCCCCACGCCGCCGCGGGTCGCGACGCGCCCGCTCAGCAGTCAGCCGACGCAGATGGCCGAGGGCGACAACCAGGGCGTTCCCGTTCCGACCACGCTCGAAGGTGCGAGCGGCCAGCAGGCGACGATGCCACCCGAGGAGCTGCCGCGCCGCTCGACCGGTCGCTGGACGATCCCGGCCGTGCTCGCCGTGGGCGGGGCTCTGGCGATCGTCGTGGTGATGGCGCGATCGCATTCCGCGCCCGCGCCGGCTGCGGCCGTCACGGCGCCGATGCCCATCGCGGCGGTCCCGGCTGCGCCGGTCGTCCCTGCCTCGGCCGCGCCGGTCCCGCCGCCGCCCGCGCCCACCAACGTCGCGATCGAGGTGCGGGGGCTCCCGGTGGGAGGTGATCTGCTGCTCGACGGCGCGCCGGCGGCGTCACCGCTGAAGCTCCGGCGCGACGGTCGCCGGCATCTGGTGATCGCGCGGGCGCCGGGGTTCTATGACCGGACGATCGAGCTGGAGGCCGATCGCGATCAGGCGGTCGATCTCGTGCTCACGGCGATCTCCAAGAACGAGAAGCCGCGCAGCCGTGAACCGAACGGCGGGAGCCACCATGCGTCGGCGTCGCACGCCACGGCTGCGGCGTCGCCCGCCCCCAAGGCGACCGAAGCGATCGCGCCGCCCAAGCTGCCCCAGAGCGCAAACGGCAACGGGAAGAAGAAGACCAACTATGACGAGATGTGAACCCCGGCGGATCACCCTCGCGGCGGCGCTCATCGGCGCGGCCGCGATCGTCGCGCCCGCGCCGGCGGCGCATGCGCAAGCGGAGGATCAGGCCGCCGCGCGCGCTCTCTTCGCCGAGGGGCGGGCGCTCATGAAGGCGGGCCAGTACGCCAACGCCTGTCCCAAGCTGGAGGCGGCGCGCAAGCTGTTCACCAGCGCCGGGATCCTCCTCAACCTCGCCGACTGCCACGAGAAGATAGGCCGCACGGCGTCGGCCTGGACCGAGTTCGGTGAGGCGGCCGCGGTGGCGAAGCGGACCAACCGCGACGACGACGCCGAGGAGGCGACGCGACGTCAAGCAGCTCTCGAGCCCTCGCTGCCGCACCTCACGATCCGGGTGGCGCACGCGGTCCCGGGCCTCGGCGTCAAGCGCGACGGCGCGCCGATCGCGCCGGCCGCCTGGGGAGCCGCGCTGCCCGTCGATCCCGGCGCGCACGAGATCCGGGCCGAGGCGGCGGGGTTCGAGCCCTGGACCGGCTCCGCGACCGTCTCGACGGCGGGGCAGGTGGTCACCGTCGACGTCCCCGAATTGCACGCCACGCTCGGCGCGACCGCACCGGCCGCCGGCCGGGTAAAGCCAGTTCTGGTGACGGTCGTGCCGAGCGAGACTTCGCCAGCGGACAACGTCCTTCCCTGGTCGTTGATCGGCGGCGGGGGGGCCGTTGCCGTTGGCGGCGTCGTCCTCATGCTGATCGAGGCGGGTCACGCCAGCGACGCTCGCACCAATCACGATCAGGCCGCCTACGACGCAGCGAAGACGCCATGGACGATCGGCCTCGTCGGCGCGATCGCCGGCGCGGTGAGCGCCGGCGTCGGCGCCGCGTTGCTCGTCGCGCACCCGGGCGAATCCGCTCCGGCCACCCCGACCGTCTCCGCCTGGTGGGGCGGTGGTTCGAGCGGCGGTCTTCTCCTGGCGGGGAGCTGGTGATGAGAACAGGCCAGTGCGATCGTACGTCGGGCGCGATCTTGGCCCTGATGCTGGTGGCGACCTTCGCCGGTTGCCTCGGCGATCGACCGACCGCCCTCGGGGAGGGGGACGGCGGCACGAGCGGCGCCGGCGGTCTCGCCAGCGGCGGCATGGGCGGCACGGGGACCGGCGGCGCGGGCGGCAAAGGGAGCGGCGGCACCGGTGGCGCGGTGATCGGCAGCGGTGGCGCGGCCGGCGGAAAAGGGACCGGCGGCGCGGCTGCGACGGGCGGTGCGACCGGCACCGGCGGGGTGGTCGCGACGGGCGGTGCGATCGGCACCGGCGGCGGCGTTGCGACGGGCGGTGCGACCGGTACCGGCGGCGTCGCGACGGGCGGCGTGATCGGGACGGGCGGCGTGGTCGCGACGGGCGGCGTGAAGGGGACGGGCGGCGTGGTGGCGACGGGCGGGGTGACCGGGACCGGGGGGATCGTCGCGACGGGCGGGGTCACCGGCACCGGGGGGATCGTGGCGACGGGCGGGGTGACCGGGACCGGGGGGATCGCCGCGACGGGCGGGGTCACCGGCACCGGCGGAACCGCGCCGGTGTGCACGCTCGGCCAGACCCGCTGCGTGAACAACAACACGCAGTCCGAGCCGTGCCAGAGCAACGGTCAGTGGGGGCCCGCGACCAACTGCATGTACGCATGCATCGGAGCGGCCTGCGGCGGATCGTGCACGCCCGGACAGCAACAATGCAGCGGCAACACCGCCAACGTGACCTGCGGGGCGAACTACGAATACCAGCCGGCGGTCGCCTGCCCGTTGGTGTCGCCGCCAAATCCAGTCTGCGCGAGCGGCCACTGTGCCTATCACGCGGGCCTCGACCAGTCGGGCGGACAGGACTCCCTGGTCGCCGGCTACATCTACGCGGTTCGGTTTCAGGTCACGGCCAACACGCAGGCCTCTCGCCTCGGGATGTTCACGACGGCGACCGGGAATGGCGTCCGTCTCGGTCTCTACAGCGAGACCGGTACGGGAATGCCGGGCACGTTGCTCTCCTCGACAGCGTCGCTCGCCACAGCGGTCGGTGCCGTCGAGGGGCCGCTGGCCGCCACCACCGCGCTGACCGCCAATGCTCACTACTGGATCGGCGCGATCTCTTCGACGACGCTCAACGTCGGCGTGACCCAGGGGGGGGCCGGATTCACCTACAACAACAACGGCTCCGGATGGGCCGTCTTGCCGTCCACGTTCCCGACGACCAGCGCCGGGTCCAACACTGCCGAGACCGCCGATTTCTACGTCGTGCTGCAAGACCAGTAGCGCTCACACCAACGTCGTCCAACGCCAGGCTGGGAGGTCACCGTGGGGAACCGAATCGTCGAAAAGGCCGGAGAGATCAGGGAAAGGACCGAGGGACGGCGCTGCGGGCCTGCTCTTTCGCGCGCGCTGTTGTTGGTGCTCGTCCTCGGGTGGGCGTCGTTAGCGTCGGCGCAGACCTATCTCTGCCCGCCCGCGCCCGAGGGGGTCTACGGCCTGCCGGGTGGTCCGCGGTTCACCGACAGCCCGCTCCCGGACGCGTTCGCCTCCCAGCTCGACGATCCGCGCTGGAACGGATCGTGGCGCGAGGACTTCGCCGACAGCACCTCGACAGAGGCGGGCGCGCGGATCCTGAACGACGGCACCAGCCTCTTCTTCAGCCTGCAGGCGGTCGTCGATCCGGACGGCGCGCAGGTCGGCTCGGACGCGGTCTACCTCGGGTTCAGCAAGGACGGCACGACCGGCGTGGTGGTCAAGGTCCTGTTGACCGCGGCGCCGCCGGCGGGCGGCTTCACCAACGACGCCACCTCGATCTCGACGGCCAGCTGGTGGAAGACGACGAACGGCGGATCGACGGGGTGGCCCAAGCAGGGGCTGCCGCAGACCTGGGCGTCGTCGTCGACGGTTCACGTCTGGACGGGTAACGGGACGGCCAACGGCGCGGCCTGGGGGTTCAACGCCAAGCTCAGCTTGGCCGATCTGGGGACGGCGCTCGGTCTGGGCGGCGCCCTGACCGGGCCGTTCTTCATGTGGTACCAGATCGACGTCGAAACGACGACCACGACCGTCCACTACGCCTGGCCCGCCGGCTCGGCCGTGGCGTTCGACACCACGACCGGCTCGTGCACCCCGGTCAACCCCTGCGCGCTGCTGCCGATCAACGCCACCACCTGGGGGAACGTGAACCCCACGGCCGTCGCCAGCTGTCCGACGGGGATCTCGATCGATCCGATGAGCATCGGCACGCAGCCGGTCACGGCGGGGGTCCCCTCCAGCACGGTGTACTTCGGAGCGGGCCACGCGGCCAACAACTTCGTGGCGGAGCTGACCAACACCGACACGCTGAACCCGCCCACCATGAGCTCCGTGCAGGGGCGGTTCCGGATCGCCAATTGGGGCTCCCAGATCGGCGTCGGCGGCACCTGGACCGACGTGGCGACGGTCGGGACCTCCACGACGGCGGCGCATGGCACCAACGCGGCCACGCCGACGGAGGTCCTCTTGAACTGCATCAATCCGCCGTTCAACACGACGAACAACAGCTGCTACCAGCTGCCGTCCGGTGCGCCGCCCGATCAGTGCCTGCTGGTCGAGCTGTCACAGAACAACGGCTCGGGGATGCGGTTCGTCCATGACAGCGCCCGGCGAAACATGGACTTCGTCAACGCCTCGACATTCGAGCGGTCGGCGGAGATCAGTCTGAAGGGTCTGGCGCCGCTGCCGGGCAGCCCCGGGACGCGCGACGTCTACATCTACGTGCGAACGCTGCATCTGCCGGCGGTCACCGACGGAAATCATCAGACGCCCGTTCCGCCTCCGGTCCCCCCGGTTCCGGTGGGCAAGAACCGCGAGGCGGCCGCGGCCGCGGCGGCGACCGACCAGGGTCCACCACGCTTCCGGATGAACAGCTACGAGCGGATCGCTTCGGTGACGCCGACCTACGAGGTGCACATCTATCACGACACCGGCAAGACGGAGATCGTCGATGGCCAAACGCGCCGCGTCCTCGAGCCGCAGACGCCGTTCGGCTACTTCGTGGAGCACGCCGGCGATCTCTCCGGTTGGAAGCACGCGCTGGTCGGTGAGGGGTTCGTGCTCGACGAGATCGGGCCCGACTTCTATCACGCCAAGATTTCGGACAACGGATCGGTGCGGGTGCACACGACGATCAAGTCCTGCCAGAAGCACCTCTTCGGCCTCATCAACACCTGCGGCGATTCGCCGGCGGGTTGCGGCGGCTGCCAGTGCTCCCTCGGCAACACGGCTGTTCCGGCGGCGGCGCCGATCTTCATCGTGGCGGCCGCGGCGATGGTCCTCGGTCGCCGACGGCGACGGCGACGTCGTTAGCGGCGGGCCGTCGAGCGGGCGAGCGTGCCGATTCCCAACCGGCGCGCGTACAGAACCACCAGCAGCGGCAGGAGCTCGCCCGCCGCGGCCAGCGCGAACAACCTGCCGGGGCCGACGCTGTCGTAGAGGCGTCCTACGGCCAGGTTGCCGACGGCACCGCCCACATTGATCGCCATGACCAGCAGCGCCTGGCCGGTGGCGCGCAGCTTGGGCGGGACGGTGGCAGCCACCAGCGCGATCCCGGCGCTCCAGAACATCCCGAACGTCATCCCGTGCAGCGCCTGCAGGGCGATGAGCGCGGCCGGCGCGCGCAGCACGGCGTTGCCCACCCAGCGCAGCGCGCTGGCGACGAAGGCGGCCGCCAGCAGCGTGTCGAGGCTGGCGCGCGCGTGCATCCGGTGGAAGGTGAGCAGCACCAGCATCTCGGCGGTCACGCCGATGGCATAGGCGACACCCCACCAGAGCGGCTCGAGCCCGAGATCACGCAGGAAGACGCCGAAGAAGACGTTGTAGGGGGACATGCAGGCCCAGTGCAGGGCGCCCGCCAGCAGGATCAAGCGCAGCCCCGGCTCGGCCAGCAGCGCGCGGAGATCGGCCAGGCGCGGGCGGGTCGTCGGCTCGCCGGTGCCACCGAGGCTGAGCGACGCGACGAAGGTCGCCGCCAGCGCCGCCCACATCGCGCAGGGGACCAGCGGCCCACGCAACCGCAGCAGGTAAGGCCCGAGCAGCGCGCCGACGGTGATGGCCGCGACGACGTAGCCGAGGGAGCCCCAGAGGCGCATCCGGCCGTAGACGGCCCCCGCCCGTACGCGCGCGACCGCCAGCGCATCCGCGAGGCCGCCCATTCCGACGAAGAACGTCGCGTACCCGAGGTAGCCGAGCAGGATCAGAGCGAAGCTGCTCGCCGCCCGGCCGTGTGCCCAGGCGAGCGGCGTGAACCCCACGAAAGCGCCGAAGGCGATGAGCTGTAACACCCGATCGTGCCGCTGAGTCCGGTCGGCCAGCCAGGCCCACCCGAGCGGCACCGCCAGCGCGAGCAGCGGCGAAACCGCCAGGGCCGTCGAGATCTGCGCGCCGGTCAGGCCCAGCGCCCGCAGGTGCGCCGGCATGAACGCCATCCCGATCGCTACCACCTGAAACAGAAAGAAATAGAAGACTTCGATCATGCGCTAGGTGGTCGCCGTGGCACGTTCACCTCATTATGCGCTCGCTCAGGCCTCGGGTTCTCGGTCGTCGCTGGCGCGGAAAGGGGAGTGCGCCGCGTACTCCACCACCTCGGCCGCCACCCCCTCCGCCTCCCGCACGAGGAACGAACCGATCGCCTCGGCCAGCCCGGGGTGGCGGATCCAGTGGGCGCTGTGCGTGAACGACGGGGCGAGGCCCCGTTTGAGCTTGTGCTCCCCCTGCGCGCCGGCCTCGAACCGGGTCATCCCCTTCGCGATGGCGCGCTCGATCAGCTGGTAGTAGCAGAGCTCGAAGTGGAGCATCTGGAAGTCGGCCAGGCAGCCCCAGTATCGGCCGTAGAGGTGCGCCCCCTTCTCGAAGTTGATCGTCCCGGCGACCGGCTTCTTCCCCTGGTAGGCGAGGGTGGCGACCAGGCGGTGCCCCAGCGTTTCGCGCGCGATCTCGAAGAACTCGGCGCTGAGATAGGCGTGGCCGCCGTGGCGGTCGACATTCTCGACGTAGAACGCACGCAGCGCCGTCCAGTCGCGCGTCTCTAGCTCCGCGCCGGTGGCGGTTCGAAAGGTGAGGCCGTGCTCGGCCGCCACCCGCCGCTCCTTGCGCACCTGCTTGCGGTTCTGCGAGCGAAAGGTCGACAGGTAGTCCTCGAAGCTCTCGAACGGGCGCCCCGGGCGGTTGTGCCAGTGGAACTGCATGCTGAGGCGCGGGAAGTAGCCGCGCGCGGACAGCACCTCCTTTTCAGCGTCGGTGCAGAAGAGAAAGTGAATCGACGAGGCCTGCTCCTGCTCGGCGACCTCGCGCACGCCCCGGAGCAGCGCCGCCGCGACCGCCGGCGCGTCGACGCCGGGCGCGTCGGAGAGCGGCAGTCGGCGTCCGGTGGCGGGCGTGAAGGGGATCGCCGCCACCAGCTTGGGGTAGTAGCGGACGCCCGAGCGATGCGCGGCGTTCGCCCAGGCCCAGTCGAAGATGAACTCGCCGTAGCTGTTGGTCTTCAGATAGAGCGGCACCGCGCCGACCAATTTGGAGCCGTCGCGGGCGAGCACGATCCGCGGGACGCAACCGGCGGCTTCGCCGACGCTGCCTGATGCCTCCAGCGCCGCGAGGAACGCATGCTCGAGAAAAGGATCGTCGTCGCCCGCCAGCCGATCCCACTCGCTGGCGGCGACGGCCGTGACGCTCTCGACGATCTCCAGCTCGATGATGCCCGAGCCTAGCAAAGAAAATAGACCGGCTGGGAACCCCCAAGCCGTTCCTGTTGTTCCGGTCGTCCGGCCGTCCGGCGGTGGGCTCAGAAGTAGGATGCCGAGAAGAGCAGGTTGAACGCTCCGGCGGACCAGCTGATGCTCGGGGTGTCCTTGTCTTTCATCGAGGAGGCCGCGACGAACTCCAGCGCCGCGCCGAGCCCCCAGTGATCGGAGACCATGAATTCCTTCCCGACCATCCCCTCGAACCCGGCTCCGTAGTCCGACGTGTACGTGGTCTTGCCGTTCGAGTCGGCGGCCTGGAAGCTCAGCGTGGCCACCGCGGCGGAGAGGTAGATGTTGGCGGGCATGAAGTAATAGACGATCCCCGCTCCGAACCCCCCAACCAGGGCGTCCCCGTTGGACTGGACGCTGTAGCTGCTGCCCGTCACCTTCGGCTGCGAGGCGCTGGTGAAGAAGAGGCTGCCGAAGACGGCCAGGTTCGGCACCGGTGCGCCGCCCACCGCGACGGCGAAGGAGGGGCCGCCTCCCGCGAGCTTGAGGGTGCCGCCGTTTCCGTCGGAGCCACTGATCGAGGTGAAACCGCCGCCGAGATGGAGATGCACGTAGGTGCCGGTGTGGGTCGGCGCCGCGGCTGCGGCCGGCGCGTAGCTTGGGGGCGCGTAGCCCGGCGGATATCCCGGAGGGGCGTAGCCCGGGGCATAACCCGGGGGCGTGTAGCCTGGCGGATAGCCCTGCCCCGGCGGCGTGTAGCCCGGCTGGCCAGGCGGTGGGGAAGCTGGTTGCGGCGTGGGTGGCGCGGGCGGCGCGTCGTTGCCGGGCGCCGGTCCAGGGGTGACCACTGGGGGGGCCGGGTTGCCGGTTGGCGGCGGCGTCTCCTGTGCGCGCGCGGCGCGGGGGACCGCCGACAGTGCGGCCAACAGAGCGACAGAGAGCGCGGCGAGCGTGAGCCCTCCGGGACGAACCTTGCCAAGCACCGTCATGAACAAGCTCCTCTGGTTAAGCAATGTCTCCCCCTCCGCCTTGGGCGATTTTCGCCGCGTCCGAGGGTGTCGTCAACGGAGGGACGCCACCAGCGCTGGCACATGCGCGGCCGACGTGGAAAAGTCGCAGCTCGACCGTGAGTGATACCGCGAAGCATCTGTTCGACGAGGTGGTGCACTTCCTGAAAAAGGGGGGGCTCTGGTGGGGCCTGGCGATCTCCGTCGGCGCGGCCGTGGTCACTCTGGTGCTGGCGACGGTGATCGTCGTCGGCTGGCCTGCGAATCGGTTCAAGGGGGAAGGTCCGACCGAGGCCGGTCGACATCGTCACGTCGTCATCCGGGTGCTCGCCGCCGCGGGGAAGAACCTGGCGGGCGTCGTGCTGGTGCTGCTCGGCCTCATCATGGCGCTCCCCGGCGTGCCGGGGCAGGGGCTGCTCACCGCGCTCATCGGCCTCACGCTGCTCAGCTTTCCAGGGAAGCGCCGAGTCGAGCGCCGCTTCGTCCGGATCCCGGCGCTGCTCGGCGCCATCAACCGCCTGCGCAAACGTTTCGCGCGCCCGCCGCTGGAGATCGACTGATGGGCCTGGTCGGTATCGTGGTGCTGCTGGGGATCGCCTTCGCGCTGTCGAACGATCGGCGCCGCGCGGTCAACTGGCGGATCCTCGGCTGGGGGCTGGGGCTGCAGTTCGCGATGGCGCTGTTCGCGCTGCGGACGCGCGCCGGCGTCCGCCTGTTCACGTTCCTCAACGATCTGGCCGACGCCTTCGTGGGGTTCGCCGACGCCGGCATTCGCTTCATGTTCGGCGACTGGCCGGCGGCGGTCGTCGTGCAGACTCCTCTCCCCGGCGGCGGCGCCGGCTTCCGACCGGCGATGGTGGGGTTCGTGCTGGCGGTCAAGGTGCTGCCGATCATCATCTTCGTCGCCAGCCTGATGGCGGTCGGCTACCACCTCGGGATCATGCAACGGATCGTCGCGCTGTTGGCGCGCGGGCTGTCGAAGTCGATGCACATCTCGGGCGCCGAGGCGCTCTCGACGGTGGGCGACATCTTCCTGGGGATGACGGAGGCGCCGCTGCTGGTGCGCCCCTACGTCGCGCGCATGACCGAGAGCGAGCTCTTCGCCGTCATGTGCGCCGGGATGGCGACGATCTCGGGGAGCGTTCTTCTGGCCTACGTCGCGATGGGCGTCGACGCCGGGTACCTCATCACGGCGTCGTTCATGAGCGCGCCAGCGGCTGTCATGTTCGCAAAGATCATGATCCCCGAGACGGGAGTTCCCGAGACCTCGGACGCCGCGCGCGTCTCGGTCCCGCGGCTCGACGTCAACATCGTCGACGCGGCGGCGCGCGGCGCCGGCGAGGGGCTGCAGCTGGCGCTCAACGTCGGCGCGATGCTGATCGCGTTCGTCGCGCTGGTCAGCATGTGCGACAAGGGGGTCGGCTGGCTGGGCGGCCTCATCGGCCACCCCGGTTGGTCGCTGGGGCGCCTCCTCGGCGCGCCGCTGACGCCGCTCGCCTGGGTGATGGGCGTCCCCTGGAGCGAGGCGCCGTTCGTCGGCCAGCTGCTCGGCACGAAGACGGTGCTGAACGAGTTCATCGCCTACCAGATGATGACCAGCCACCCGGCGCTGCTGTCGGTCAAAAGCCTGCGTATCGCCAGCTTCGCGCTCTGCGGGTTCGCGAACTTCGGGTCATTGGCGATCGTGCTGGGCGGTCTCGGCGGCATGGTGCCCGAGCGGCGCAAGGATCTGGCGCGGCTCGGGATCCGATCGATCATCGCCGGCTCGCTGGCGACGTTCCTCACCGGCACGATCGCCGGGCTGATCTCGCCGTAGG
>Ga0209890_10000662_pt1 | contig 15920 bp, 26 predicted proteins | sample OrgsoiDNA2013049_FD_185799 | JGI IMG/M metagenome (GOLD analysis project Ga0209890, IMG submission 185799) | Permafrost soil microbial communities from the Arctic, to analyse light accelerated degradation of dissolved organic matter (DOM) -... | ecosystem: Environmental > Terrestrial > Soil >...
CTGATTACGCCGGTGGCGATGGAAAAGGGATTGCGGTTCGCAATTCGCGAAGGCGGCCACACGGTGGGCGCGGGCACGATCGCGGAGATTGTGACGTAACGTGTTCGTGTGGTGGCGGGGCTCCGCCCCGCTAGGATGGGGCAAAGCCCCGTCACCACACAAGAAGTTAATTCGCGGCTTGCAGCTTGCCGCCAGATCTTTCCTCCGGGATGAAGATAAAGCCGGGAGGGGCAAAGAGAGAAAAACAGTGACTGGAAAAGAAAGAATTCGCATTCGGTTGAAAGCCTACGACTATCGCATTCTGGATCAGTCGACGGGCGAGATCGTAGAGACGGCCAAACGCACCGGCGCGCAGATTGCGGGACCGATTCCGCTACCCACGATGAAGAACAAGTACTGCGTGCTGCGGTCGCCGCACGTGGATAAGAAGTCTAGGGAAGCGTTTGAGATCCGCACCCATAAGCGGCTGCTCGATATTCTCGAGCCGACGCAGCAGACGGTCGATGCGCTGATGAAGCTCGATCTGCCGGCAGGCGTGGATGTGGAGATTAAGGCATTCGGAAAAGAACATAAGTAGCTGTCAGCCATCAGCCGTCAGGAAAGGCGGCGTGGGTTGAGAAGAAAAGGTTGAACAGCCCCAGCCAATAGCCGTCGTTCGATGATCGACGAGCCAAGCTGGGAACGGAGAAGGAAATGGCGAGAGTTACTGGAATTCTGGGCAAGAAGGTCGGCATGACGCAGCTCTTCGATTCAAAGGGCGACGTGCGGCCGGCGACGGTGTTGCAGGCGGGGCCGTGCGTGATTACGCAGCACAAGACCAACACGAAGGACGGTTACGAGTCGGCGCAGATCGGGCTGGTCGAGTTTGTGAAGGAAAAGAATCTCACCAAGCCGATGCGGGGACACTTTGCCAAGCACAACCTGCCGCCGGTGAAGTTTCTGCGTGAGGTCGCGGTGGAAGTGGATGCTCCCGGCGAGGAAGCAAGCGTGCTGAAGGTTGGCGACCGGGTGCTGGTCGATATTTTTGAAAGCGAGCGGTTTGTGGACATCATCGGAGTGAGCAAGGGCCGTGGGTTTCAGGGTGTGGTGAAGCGGCATCACTTTGCCGGCGGTCCGAAGTCGCACGGTTCGATGTTTCAGATTACGGGTTCGATTGGTTCGTCGGCGTTTCCGTCGCGCGTGTTCAAGGGAATGCGGATGTCGGGTCACATGGGCGATGTCCGGATCACGATGCGGAACCTGCGGATTCTCGGCGTCGACAAAGAAGAGAATCTTTTAGTCGTTGAAGGCAGCGTCCCGGGATCGAACGGCGGGTACATCGTAATCAACAAAGCGAAGAAGCCGCCACGAGAGCGCCGCGGGTTCGCGGGTTCGGCGACGGTGGATCCGTTGAAGGCGGCCAAGCGAGCGGCTAAGAAGGGTTAAGTAAGAGCAAAGGCGGCCGACAAGAGTGTCCGCCCCACACGGAAAGCATATGGCAACTATCGATGTTTACAATCTGAGCGGAGCCAAGGCTGGGACGCTGGAACTGGCCGATGAAGTTTTCGGCGCGGTCAACGAAGACTTGCTCTGGGAGGCGATCACGCACTATCGCGCTTCCGCGCGTGCGGGTACGCATGCCACCAAGAACCGCTGGCGGGTTTCGGGTTCGGGCAAGAAGCTGTGGAAACAGAAAGGGACGGGGCGGGCGCGTATCGGCTCCATCCGTTCGCCTCTGTGGCGCCATGGCGGCACGGTGCACGGACCGCAGCCGCGATCCTATGACTACGCCTTTCCGAAGAAAAAACTGTTGGGCGCGTTGCGCTCGGCGCTGGCTTCGAAGTTTGCCGACGGCAAGCTTGTGGTTGTGAAGGCCTTCGACGTGAAAGAGCCGAAGACGAAGCTGTTTCGCGAAGCGCTCGATAAGTTGAAGGTGGAAGGCACGACGCTGCTGGTGGATATTTCGACTAGCGAAAACAAGAATCTGGAGTTGAGTGCGCGCAACATCGACGGGCTCGAACTGGTGAAGGCGAACGAAGTGCATCCCTATCACCTGATGCGCTATACCCACGTGGTGTTTGCGCAACCGGCGCTCGAAAAGCTGCAGGATTCGCTGAAGAAGTCGGCCACGCGGCGTCAACATGAAGCGGAGCCGGTGGAAGAAAAAAAGAAGAAACCCGCGCGGCGTTCGCGTAAGGCGGAGGTGGCCTGATGAAATCCGCGTATCAGATTATTCAGAAGCCGGTAATCACCGAAAAAGGGTTGGGCATTAAAGAGACCCAGAACACGCTGGTATTCCAGGTGGCGCCGAAGGCGACCAAGACCGAGATCAAAGAAGCGGTGCAGACGATCTTCAAGGTGAAGGTGGCGTCGGTGCGCACGGCGAATTATCCGGGGAAAGAACGGCGGCGGGGCAAGTTCACGGGCTACCGTCCCGATTGGAAAAAGGCGTACGTGCGGTTGAAGAGCGGCGAGAAGATGCCGGAGTATGCGCAGAACCTGTAACAGCCGTCAGCTATCAGCCTTTAGCCACCAGGAAATCGGCGGCAGAAGAGGGACTGAGAGCTGAGAGCTGAGAGCTGAGAGCTAATATGGCAATTAAAACCTACAGACCGACAACGCAGACGCTGCGCTATCGCACCACGCTGGTGACCGACGATATTACGTCGAAGAAGCCGCACAAGCCTTTGGTTGAGGGAAAGTTGCGGACGGGTGGACGGCGCAATTCCGGCGACACGACCATGCGGTTCCGGGGCGGCGGCAATAAGCGCAAGCTGCGCACGATCGACTTCAAGCGCGACAAGCGCGGAATTCCAGCGACGGTCGAGACGATCGAATACGATCCCGGCCGCTCGGCGCGCATCGCCCTGCTGAGCTACGCCGATGGCGAGAAGCGTTATATTGTGCAGCCCGACGGCTTGAAGGTTGGGCAGAAGATTTTGAGCGGACCCGAGGCTGACATTCTGGTGGGGAACGCCTTGCCGCTGCGGAATATTCCGCCCGGCACGACGATTCACAACATCGAGCTTCGTCCCGGCAAAGGTGCGCAGATGGTGCGCTCGGCGGGCGGTTCGGCGCAGTTGGTTGCAAAAGAAGGCGACTACGGACTGGTGAAGCTGCCTTCGGGCGAAACCCGCAAGGTACTGCTCGATTGTCTCGCGACGATTGGGCAGGTGGGAAATACGGACCACGAAAACGTGACGTGGGGCAAGGCGGGACGTACGCGGTGGGTGGGGAAACGTCCGCATAACCGCGGTGTTTCGATGAACCCGGTGGACCACCCGCATGGCGGCGGTGAAGGCAAGACTTCCGGTGGACGTCATCCGGTGACGCCGTGGGGCCAGCCGACGCGTGGCTACAAGACGCGGAACAATAAGCGGACGGACGCGTTTATCGTGAACCGCCGCAAGAAGGGTTAAGAGTAGAGACGCGGTTTGCCGCGTCCCTACAGAGGAAATTATGGCTCGTTCAACAAAAAAAGGACCGTTCGTGGACGCGCATCTGGCGACGAAAGTTTCCGGCATGAATGCGCGTAACGAGAAGAAGGTGCTGCGGACGTGGTCGCGGCGCTCGACGATTATCCCGGAAATGGTGGGACACACGATTGCCGTACATAACGGGAGGAAATTTATTCCGGTATATGTAACCGAGAACATGGTGGGACACAAGCTGGGCGAATTCAGCTTTACCCGGCAGTTCAAGGGGCACTCGATGAAAGCGGCGACGGAAACCGCGGCGAGACCGGCGGGCGTACCCGGCGGGCCTGGAGCGATAACGCCGTCGGCGCCGAAGGCGTAAGGAGACCGGACGATGGAATTTCGAGCGGAAGCCCGATACATGCGCGTCTCGCCGCAGAAAGCGCGGCTGGTGCTGAACCTGATCAAGGGACGGCGCGTGGAAGAGGCGCGGAATACGCTGGCATTTACCAAGAAGCGCGTGGCGGCGACGGTTGCGAAACTGTTGCAGTCGGCGATCGACAACGCGAACTTCCTGAGCACGGAAAAGGGCCTGGATGTCGATCTCGATAACTTGTACGTAAAGCATGCGGTGGCGAACGATGGGCCGCGCATGAAGCGGATTCGTCCGGCACCGATGGGACGTGCCTATCATTATGTGCGACGCATTGCGCATATTGAAATTGTGCTGGCGGAGAAAAACAGAAACGGCGTGCCGGTAGCGACGGCGGCAGGCGAAAAGACTGTGAAATCTGCGGCTCCGTCAAAGCCGAAAGTGAAGACGAAGGCCAAAGCCAAAGCACCGGCGAAGAAGAAGGCGGTCGGCAAGAAGGCGACCGCGAAGAAGTAGGGCAGTCGTTAGTCGATATAGTCGTTCGGGAGGTTTTGGTTTGCCAACGACCAACGACTAGCGACCAGGAAGAATTTAGGAGCACACAAGATGGGACAGAAGGTTCATCCTTACGGATTCCGACTCGGCTACACCAAGCCGTGGAAATCGCGCTGGTTTGTCGAGAAGGACTACGACAAGCTGCTGCTCGAAGACTGGAAGCTCAAGACCGAGCTGAAGGAAAAGCTCAAGTCGGCGGGCATAAGCTCGGTCGAGATCGAGCGTCCGGGCAACAAGCTGCGGATCATTGTCAAGACGGCGCGGCCCGGGATCATTATTGGGCGCAAGGGCGCGGAAATCGACAAGCTGAAGCAGGACCTGCAGAAGCGCACGTCGCGCGAAGTGCATGTGGATATCCAGGAAGTGCACAAGCCGGAACTGGATGCGCAGCTGGTATCGGAATCGATCGCGCTGCAACTGGAAAAGCGCGTGGGCTTCCGGCGGGCGATGCGCAAGTCGGTGGATTCGGCGCTGCGCTTCGGTTGCAAGGGCATCAAGGTGCGGGTGAGCGGGCGGCTGAATGGCAATGAAATCGCGCGTTCAGAGTGGTATCTGCAGGGGCGGTTGCCGTTGCACACGCTGCGCGCCGATATTGACTACGGCTTCACCGAGGCGCGCACGACCTATGGCGTGATTGGCGTGAAGTGCTGGGTTTATAAAGGTGAAATTCTGCCGGCGAAGAAGCGAGAAGCGACTCCTGCGCGGGATGTGAGCACCACGGGAGCGTTCTAGGTCTGAATAGAGACGAGGCTGCCTCGTCTCAGGTCGCGAGAGAGACGCGGCAAGCCGCGTCCCTACAGGAAATTGGTTTACCAGGATAACGATCTATGTTGATGCCGAAGAAAGTTAAGTACCGCAAGCAGCAGCGCGGGCGAATGACGGGGAAGGCCTGGCGGGGGAGCACGCTGGCTTTCGGTCAGTTTGGGCTGAAAGTGCTGGAACCGGGATGGATCACCGACCGGCAGATCGAAGCGAGCCGGGTGGCGATGACGCGTTTTGTGAAGCGCGGCGGCAAGGTCTGGATCCGTCTGTTTCCGGATAAGCCGGTCACGAAGAAGCCCGCCGAAACCCGTATGGGTAAAGGCAAAGGGGCTCCGGACCACTGGGTGGCGGTGGTGCGGCCGGGAAAGATTCTGTTTGAGATGGAAGGCGTTTCGATCACAGATGCAAAAGAGGCCATGCGATTGGCGTCGCACAAGCTTCCGTTGCGGACGACGTTTGTGAAACGCGACGTGTTTTAGATTCAGAAATAGTTTGCCAGGCAAAAAGTTTTTGCTGAGAGCTGAACCGGGAACCGACTTTATGAAGGCAGAAAAGATTCGCAACTTAACCGAGGTCGAGCTCAAGCACCAGGAACGGGACTTGGCGGACCAGCTCTTCAAGCTGAAGTTCCAAATGAATATGGGACAGACGGAAAGCTTGAAAAAGATTCGTGGGCTGCGCCGGGATATTGCGCGCGTCCAGACGATCCGACGCGAGCAGGAACTGGCTGCCCCGAAGACGGAGAAAAAATAATGGCGGAACCTACAGCCCAAGGCCAGCCGGAAAAACACAGCGGCCGCAAGATCCTGATCGGCGCGGTCGTCTCGAACAAGATGCAGAAGACGATCGTGGTCGAAGTGACGCGGAAGAAGGCGCATCCGCTCTACGGACGCGTGATCTCGATCCGGAAGAAGTTCTACGCGCACGACGAGAAGAACGAAGCGCATACCGGCGACACGGTGAAGATTGAAGAGTCACGGCCGCTTTCGAAGCTGAAGCGCTGGACGCTTAAGGAAATTGTGCGAAAGACGGCGCTGGTGCCGGAAGTTGACGTCGACGCCGGTACGGGCGCCGGCCGCTAAAGAATTCGTTAAGAAGCGGAGAGGGGACGAACATGGCCGTAATGATGAGATCCATGCTCGAGGTCGCCGATAACTCCGGCGCGCGCAAGCTGCAGATGATCATGCCGCTCGGCGGCTCGACCGGTCTGCACGCGGGCCTGGGCGACGTGATCACGGCAAGCGTGAAAGAAGCTGCGCCGGACGGTCAGGTGCAAAAGGGCAAAGTGGTGAAGGCGGTGATCGTACGCACGCGTAAAGAGCACCGGCGGCGGGATGGGACTTATATCCGTTTCGACCAGAATGCGGCCGTGCTGATCAACGAGACCGGCGAACCGGTAGGCACGCGCGTATTCGGTCCGGTGGCACGCGAACTGCGCGAGAAGAAGTTTTTGAAGATTGTGTCGCTGGCGCCCGAGGTTCTTTAGCGCCGCGTCTCTACAGGACGAGATTTGGAAGGGTTGAACGATGAGAACAGTATCGACCGAACACAAGCGAGTGGATATCCGGCGGAATGACACCGTGAAGGTGATGACCGGGCGGGATACGGGAAAAGAAGGGCGTGTGTTGCGCGTGTTGCCCGATGAGGGCAAGGTGCTGGTGGAGCACGTGATGACGGTGAAAAAACACGTGCGACCGAATCCGCAGCGCAACATTAAAGGTGGAATTGCGGAGCAGGAGCGGCCAATTCAGTTGTCGAACGTGGCCTTGGTGTGTGCGACTTGCGGGCCGGTGCGCATCGGACATGAAGTGCGCGGCGATCGCAAGGTGAGAGTTTGCAAGAAGTGCGGGACGACGCTGGATAAGTAGCTGTCAGCTTCTGGCTTCTGGCAAGCCAAAAGATTTTGGAGGGTGCTTACGAACCGGAGACGCCTGGATTGCTGGAAGCCAGTAGCTAGCAGCCAGTAGCAGAACCCGAAACCGTAAGAGAAGGTAGCAATGACGATGGCAGACGAGCAGAAAAAAGGCGAGCAGCAGAAGAAACCGAAGGCGCCGAAGGGCGATAAGGCCCATGCGCCGGTTGAGGCGAAGCCTGGTCCGGAGGCTCCCAGGCATGCGGCGAAAGAGCGGCCGCGGCTGCGGGCTCGGTTTGAGAAGGAAGTTGCCGTGGTCCTGATGAAGGAACTGGAACTCAAGAACCCGATGGCCGTGCCGCGACTGCACAAGATCGTCGTGAACATGGGCGTGGGCGAAGCGACCCAGAACGCGAAACTTATCGACCCGGCGGTGAATGAACTGGGACAGATTACGGGACAGAAGCCGGTGACCACGAAGGCGAAGAAGTCGATTGCGGCGTTCAAAGTTCGCGAGGGCATGCCGATTGGGGCGATGGTAACGCTGCGCGGCGATCGCATGTACGAATTTTTCGACCGGCTGGTGAGCATCGTGCTTCCGCGCGTGCGCGATTTCCGCGGAGTCTCGACGAAATCGTTCGATGGGCGCGGCAATTACACGCTGGGTCTGCACGATCAGTTGATTTTTCCGGAGATTGATTACGCGAAGGTGGACAAGTTGAAAGGCATGAACGTAACCATCGTGACCACGGCGCGGTCCGATGACCAGGCGCGGACGCTGTTGAAGCATCTGGGAATGCCGTTCCGCGCATAGGTTAGAGGTCAGAGTGCAGAGGTAAGACCGAAATTCGCAACAAGGAAGGTTGCTAGAAGCTAGCAGCCAGGAGCTAGAAGCTAAGTGGCAACTACAGCAAAACGAGTGAAGGACGCGAAGAAGCCGAAGTTCTCGACGCGTAAGCACAACCGTTGCAAGATCTGCGGACGTCCGCGGGCCTATTTAAGGAAGTTTGGCCTGTGCCGTCTGTGTTTCCGGCAACTGGCGCTGCGGGGCGAGATCCCCGGAGTTTCGAAGTCGTCCTGGTAAGAATCAGTCGTGGGTCGTCAGTCGGTAGTCGTTGGCCAACGGCCGACGACAAGCGACTAACGATCGACAGAAGCAAGCTGCTGACAGGTTCTCCGGTGGATACGGAGCGAACGGGCGGCTTTAGGAGAAGCAAACGATGAGGTTGACCGATCCGGTCGCAGACATGCTGACGCGCATCCGTAACTCGATCCGCGCCCGGCACCAGAAAGTCGATATTCCAGCTTCCAAGCTGAAGACGGAGATTGCCCGCATCCTTAAGGAAGAGGGCTATATCGCGAACTTCAAGCCGGCGGAAGAAGAGGGCCACAAGGTCCTGCGCGTGTATCTGAAGTATGGCAACAATAACGAGGCGGTGATTACGAACCTGTCGCGCGTATCGCGTCCGGGCTGCCGCGTCTATGTGCGCCGCACCGAGATTCCGCGGGTCCTTGGCGGGATGGGTATCAACATCCTGACCACGCCGAAGGGCGTGATGACGGGACGACAGGCGCGCCGGCAGGGCCTTGGCGGCGAATTGTTGTGCGAGATTTGGTAGAGCGGCTTCTAGCTACTAGCTTCTGGCTACTAGCTAAAGCGGCAACAACTAAGGCTCTAGCTAGAAGCTAGGAGCCAGAAGCTAAGAGCTGATCTTATGTCACGAATTGGAAAAAAACCGATCGCGATCCCGAAGGGCGTGACGGTCAAGATCGAAGGCAATACGGTGATGGTCCAGGGGCCGAAAGGCAAACTGGATACATCTCTTCCGTCCGGCATCACGATGGAGCAGAAGGACGGCAACTTGGTGGCGATACGCCCGGACGATTCGCATGCGGCGGTGCATGGATTGGCGCGCGCGCTGGTCAATAACGCCGTCGAGGGTGTGACCAAGGGCTGGACGAGGGATCTGGAAATCGTCGGCATCGGCTACCGCGCGGAATTGAAAGGCAAGGGGATGGTGGTGTTCAGTCTGGGTTACTCGCACCCCATCGAATATCCGCTGCCTACCGGCGTGGATTGCGCGGTGGATGCGAAACTGACCAAGCTGACGCTGAACGGGATTGACCGGCAGAAAGTCGGCCAGGTAGCGGCGGAGATGCGTTCGCTGCGTCCGCCCGATCCGTACAAGAACAAGGGCGTGCGGTATGCCGGCGAGCGGCTGAAGAAGAAGGTTGGCAAGACAGGCGCAAAATAACGGTCGATAGTCGTTGGTCGCTAGTCGGTGGCAAGGCTCGCGAACGATCAGCGACTAACGACCAACGACTGAGGGTTTTAACATGCTGAGAATTGCTTCAAAGAATCATACCCGGCAGCGGGTGCATGATCGTATCCGGAAGAAAGTCATGGGTACGCCGGAGCGTCCGCGGCTGAATGTGTACCGGTCGCTGAACCATATTTATGCGCAGTTGATTGACGACCTGAAGGGCGTCACGCTGGCGGCGGCTTCGACCGCGGACGATCGCAAGGGTGTGACCGGCGGCAACGTAGCGTCGGCAAAGATGGTTGGGAAGAAAATTGCTGAACTGGCCAAAGAGAAGGGCGTCACCAAGGTGGTATTCGATCGCGGTGGCTACATCTATCATGGCCGGGTTAAGGCGGTCGCTGATGCAGCACGCGAAGCGGGATTGCAATTCTAGTTGCTAGTCGTGGTCGTTAGTCGTTCGCGCAACTGCTCTCCGAACGACCAGCGACTAACGACCGACGACAAAAATGGAAATGAGATTTCAGAATGGCTAGAGTTACTAAGAAACTCGATGCGGCTTCGTTCCAGTTAAAGGACCAGGTGGTCTCGATTAACCGGGTGACGAAAGTGGTTAAGGGCGGCAAGAACATGTCGTTCGCGGCGCTGGTGGTGATCGGCGATCCTTCGGCGGCGGTAGTTGGTTTCGGATCGGGTAAAGCGAAGGAAGTTCCGCAGGCCATCCGCAAAGGGATCGAGGCGGCGAAGAAGAACCTGATGAGAATCAACCTGACGCAGACGACGGTGCCGCATACGGTTCTGGGACGTTTTGGATCGGGCATGGTGCTGCTGAAGCCGGCGCCGGAAGGCACGGGCGTGATTGCGGGCGGAGCGGTACGGGCGGTGATGACGTCGGCGGGGATTCAGAATGTGCTGACGAAGTCGATTGGCACGACCAATCCGCATAACGTGATCAAGGCTACGTTCGATGCGCTGAAGAAGCTCAAGAGCCGGGAACATGTCGCGGAACTGCGGGGCAAGTCGGTAGAGGAACTGTAAATGACAACCAAGACAGCGAAATCGGTGGCGAGCGGCAAGATCCAGTTGAAGTGGGTGCGGTCGGCGATTTGCACTCCGGTAAAACATAAGAAAGTTGTGAAGGGGCTGGGCTTTACCCGGCTGAACCAGGTGATTGAGCGGCCAGACACGGCTGCGATTCGCGGCATGGTGAAGAAGATCCCGCATCTGGTGGAGATTGTGAAGGCTTAAGCAGAGACGCGGCTTGCCGCGTTCGAGACGAGGCAAGCCTCGTCTCTACAGAGAGACGGTTATGAATTTATCGACAATACGGGCACCCAAGAAGTCTACGGAAAAGAAGAAGCGGGTCGGACGCGGTATGGGATCCGGCATGGGCAAGACCTCGACGCGCGGTCATGACGGGCAGCGGTCCCGTTCGGGTTCGCGGCTGTTACGCGGGTTTGAAGGCGGCCAGATGCCGTTGCACCGCCGCGTGCCGAAGCGCGGGTTCACGAACATTTTCCGCGAGGAGTACGACGTTGTGAACCTGGACCGGCTGGCCACGCTCGGCGAGACCGAAATCACGCCCGAGGTGCTGAAGAAGGCCGGCGTGGTGAATGGCAGGCAGCCAGTCAAGATTCTGGGCAACGGCGAACTGAAGACGGCGATTACCGTGCATGCGCACAAGTTTTCGAAGTCGGCGCAGGAAAAAATCACCAAGGCTGGCGGCAAGTTTGAGGTCTTGCAGTAATGCTTTCAAAGCTGGCGAACATATTCCGGGTTCCCGACCTTCGCAAGCGCGTGTTATTCACGCTCGGCCTGCTGGCGGTGTATCGCATCGGCGGCCACATCCCGACGCCGGGGATTAACGGCGACCGGCTGGCGCAGTTCTTCGAGCAGAACAAGGGTTCAGTGCTGGGCTTTGTCGATCTGTTCAGCGGCGGCAACCTGCGACGGCTGACGATTTTCGCACTGGGTATCATGCCGTACATTACGGCGTCGATCATTCTGCAGTTGCTGACAGTGGTGTATGAGCCCCTCGCCAAGTTACAGAAAGAAGGCGAAATGGGCCGCAAGAAAATCACCCAGTGGACGCGTTATCTCACGGTGATTTTGAGCGCGGTGCAGTCGTTCGGAATTGCCCTCAGCCTGCAAAAAGCGGGCGATTTCGTTAACACTCCCGGGCCGGGCTTCATCCTGATGACCATGCTCACGCTGACCACGGGCAGCGCTTTTATTATGTGGCTGGGTGAGCAGATCACCGAGCGGGGCATCGGCAACGGCATGTCGCTCTTGATTTTTGCGGGCATCGTAGTCGGTCTTCCGCGGGGCATTATCGATCTCTACCAGAAGGCGAGCACCTCGGCTTGGGGAGTATTCACGGCCCCGGCCATCCTGATGTTGCTGGTGGTGATGATTGCGGTGGTGGCGTTCATCGTGTATGTGGAACGCAGCGAGCGCCGGATTCCGGTGCAGTATGCCAAACGCGTGGTCGGACGCAAGGTGATGGGCGGGCAATCGACGCACCTGCCGCTGCGGGTGAACGCCGGCGGGGTAATGCCGGTGATTTTCGCGTCTTCGATTATCGCCTTGCCGCAGATGCTGGGTGCGGCGTTCCACAACAACAAGGTGATCGGCCCGATTCTGGACGCGATGCGCTTTGGTGAACCGCTGTACACCTTGCTCTATTGCCTGGGCATTATCTTCTTTGCCTACTTCTATATCTCGATCGTGTTCAATCCGAATGAGGTCGCGGACAATATGCGGAAGTGGGGCGGTTTTGTTCCTGGCATCCGGCCCGGGAAGCGGACTGCAGATTTTATCAACGATGTTCTCACGCGGCTCACGCTGGTGGGCGCGGCCTACCTGATTCTGATTTCGCTGATTCCGGAGTGGATGATTGCGGGCATTAAGCTTAACCACCTTCCCTTGGTGGGGCGAGTTTTTGAGAACCTGCCCACCTGGATAACGAACGGCTTGGGAGTGAATTTTTATTTTGGCGGAACCTCGCTGCTGATCGTGGTAGGTGTGGCGATGGACACGGTTACGCAGATTGAGGCGCAGCTGATCATGCGGCACTACGATGGATTCACGCCAAAGAGCGGCCGGATCCGCGGCCGCCGGACTTGGTGATTCAAGCAGGTGATCGAGATCAGGTGATCGACGTCACGCGGCGATTCGGAGTGAGCGTGATACAAGGGTTTTGTGGGCGCGGAGCAGTGCGGTATTTCCGCGACGGGAAATACGAGTAAAAGGGGCCATTTCGATGGCCAACGAGTCGGCTAACGAGACCGCGCAAAATATCGGCCCCGTGATTCTTTTGGGGCCTCCAGGGGCCGGGAAGGGTACTCAGTCCAAACGGATTGTGGACCGTTACGGTGTGCCGCAGATATCGACGGGTGATCTGTTGCGGGATCACGTGGGGCGTGGCACCGAGCTCGGCCTCGAAGCCAAGTCGATCATGGCGCGAGGCGAACTGGTGCCAGACGAGTTGATGTATGGCATCGTGGCTACGCGGCTTCGGGAAGCCGACTGTAAACGCGGATTTGTGCTGGATGGCTTTCCCCGGACGGCCGCCCAGGCAGGATGGCTGGACGCTTTCCTGGAAAAAGAGGTCTTTGACAAAACGGAGAAGTGCCCGCCGGTTGTGATCCAGTTGCTCGTAGACTATACTCAATTACTGCTACGGCTTACCGGGCGGCGCTCGTGTCCCACCTGTGGACGGCTCTATAACATTCACTCTCAGCCACCTCTCGTCGATGAGTTGTGTGATGTGGACGGATCGAAACTGGTGATCCGCGAGGACGATCGCGAAGAAATTATTTCCGGTCGACTGGCTGCCTACGAGACGCAGACCAGGCGGGTGGCGGATTACTACCGGGTGCAAAGGCGGTTGGTGGCGATCAATGCGGATCGGATCATGGAAGAGGTTACGGCCCAGATTTTCGGCGTGATTGACCGTCACTGCCAGGGTGGATGCTAGTAGCGGGACGACGAAGTTAGAATTAATTATGAGTTTTGGAGAAAACCGGATCATCCGCAAGTCGCCGGAAGAGATCGAAAAAATGCGGCGGAGCGGAAAAATGGTCCGCCAGGTTCTGAACCACTTAAAAACGGTAGTGGCGGCCGGCGTTACCACGATGGACCTGGAGAAGGCCGCCGAGAAACTGATCGCAGAACTCGGGGCCGCGCCGGCGTTCAAGGGTTATTACGGCTATCCATGCGTTCTGTGCACTTCGATCAATGAAGAGATCGTGCACGGGATCCCGTCGGAAAAGCGGGCGTTGAAAACGGGAGATATAGTTTCCATCGACTGCGGAGTGGTATGCGATGGATATTACGGCGATGCGGCAATCACGGTGCCGGTGGGCGAGACGCTGACAGCGGAATTGAAGAAGTTGCTCGAGGTAACCGAGGCTTCCCTGTACAAAGGCATCGAGCAGGTAAAGATCGGCAACACGGTTGGACACGTTGGGTCGGCGATCCAAAAGCACGTGGAAGCGAACGGGTTCAGCGTGGTGCGGGAATTTGTAGGGCACGGGATCGGGACGAAGCTGCACGAAGCGCCCCAGATCCCGAACTTCGGCAAGAAGGGTCAGGGCGCGGAGTTGACCGAAGGCATGGTCCTGGCGATCGAGCCGATGGTGAACTCGGGCGGTCCGGAGACCAAGGTTTTGAGCGACAAGTGGACGGCCGTAACGCTCGACGGCAGTTACAGCGCGCACTTTGAACATTGTGTGGCGGTAACGCGGCAAGGGCCGGTGATTTTGACGCAGTAGAGGCTCTTAGCTTTTAGCTCTTGGCTTTTAGCTAAAAGCCAAGAGCTAAAAGCTAAAGGCTATTTAAGGAGTCAATGAGTAAAGAAGACGCGATTGAAGTGATGGCAGTGGTGGTCGAGCCCCTGCCGAATGCCATGTTCAAGGTGGAGCTTGAAAATAAGCACCAGGTACTGGCGCATGTTTCGGGCAAGATGCGGAAGAATTTCATCCGTATACTGCCGGGAGACAAAGTCGCGGTCGAACTTTCTCCGTACGATCTGAATCGCGGTCGGATTGTGTACCGCTACAAATAGAGTTTGGACGGTCGAGGGCGGCCGTCGCTACGTGAGGATTTATGAAAGTAAGAGCGTCGGTCAAGAAGATTTGCGATAAGTGCAAGGTCATCCACCGCAAGGGAGTGGTACGGGTGATTTGCGAGACTGCCAAACACAAGCAGCGTCAAGGTTAAGTAACTAAGAGAGGGATCATGGCTCGAATTGCAGGCGTCGATCTTCCGCGTAACAAGCACGCGAATATCGCGCTCACTTACATCTACGGCATTGGCAATTCACGCGCGGCGCGCATTCTGGACGCGGCGAAAGTGGACCCGATGAAAAAAGTGTCGGACCTCGGGGAAGATGAGGTCAACCGCATCCGCCAAGTGATCGAGGCGGAAGGCTCGGTGGAAGGCGATCTGCGCAAGGACGTTTCGATGAACATCAAGCGGCTCATCGAAATCGGGTCTTACCGCGGATTCCGCCATCGCCGGAACCTGCCGGTTCGCGGACAGCGCACCCATACGAACGCTCGCACCCGCAAAGGTCCGCGCAAAGGCACAGTCACGATGAAGAAGAAGACGGCAAAAGCGTAAAAAAATCAGCCGTTAGCTCTTAGCCGTTAGCTCTACCGCGGCGGGTTTAAGCTAAAGGCTAAGAGCTAAGAGCTAAAGGCTATCTATGGCAAAACCAGCAGCAGCAGGCGGCGCCCCCGCGGCGCCCGAGAAAAAAGGCAAGAAGAAGACGTTCAAGAAGAAAGAGCGCAAACATGTTCCGCACGGACTGGTGCATGTGCAAGCCTCTTTCAATAACACCATTGTGACCATCTCGGACATGACCGGCAATGTGCTGGCTTGGAAGAGTTCGGGGTCGCTGGGTTTTCGCGGGTCTCGTAAAGGGACTCCGTTCGCGGCACAGCAGGCTGCCTCGAATGCCGCCAGCATGGCGCGCGATCACGGGGTGCGCACGGTGGATGTGCGAGTAAGCGGTCCGGGATCGGGGCGCGAATCAGCCGTCCGGGCGCTGGCTTCGGCAGGGATCGAAGTGCGGTCCATCAAGGACACAACGCCGATTCCGCATAACGGTTGCCGTCCGCCGAAACGGCGCAGAGTGTAGAAGAAAGTTCTCAGCTCCCAGTTCTCGTTCAAGACTGTGGAGCCGTCGAACAACATTGGTTTTTCTGAGAAGTGGGAAACCAGGAACTGATTTTTGTCCGGGATGAAGGGTGAAGCCAAACCTGTAAACCGGTCATCTAACGAAGGAGAATAACTTGGCACGTTATACCGATGCAGTGTGTCGTCTTTGTCGCCGGGAAGGGATCAAGCTCTTCCTGAAGGGCACCAAGTGCTTCAGCGACAAATGTCCTATTGAGAAGCGCAACTTCGCTCCCGGCCAACATGGGAAAGACAGGAAGACCAAGGTTGTGGGCTACGGTCTGCAGTTGCGCGAAAAACAAAAAGCCAAGCGCATCTATTTCACCCAGGAAGGCCAATTCCGGAATTACTTCGAGAAGGCGGTCCGCTTCAAGGGTGTGACGGGCGCAAAACTGCTGGAGCAACTCGAGCGGCGCTTGGACAACGTAGTCTTCCGGCTGGGTTTTGGCATTTCTCGCCGCCAGGCGCGCCAGTTGGTGCGTCACGGGCATGTTCAGGTGAATGGGAAGAAGGTGAACATTCCTTCGTACGAAGTCACC
>Ga0209890_10000664_pt1 | contig 15869 bp, 15 predicted proteins | sample OrgsoiDNA2013049_FD_185799 | JGI IMG/M metagenome (GOLD analysis project Ga0209890, IMG submission 185799) | Permafrost soil microbial communities from the Arctic, to analyse light accelerated degradation of dissolved organic matter (DOM) -... | ecosystem: Environmental > Terrestrial > Soil >...
GGAGGCCGCCAACGGGTCCGCGCAAAGCGCGGCCCGATGACAGGCTCCGTGGCCGTCTCGAAGGATGGGCCGCAATACAGGTTTGTGATTCCGGGTACTTGCGAAACGCCGCGCCAATCTGCGCGCGGAGCTACCTTGCTCGCAGCTTCCTGATGAGCGGCGCCAGGAACGAGCCCCGCGGCTTTTTGGGCTCGCCGCGGCCCGTCAGCCGTTGCGCGATCTGCAGAAACATCTCGGTGGTGCGATGCTTGGCGGCGAGTTCGGCGATCATCTGGCCATTGTTGGCCGCCGTGCCGAACAGTCGCGGATCGAACCGGATCGCCGCGATCGGCTGGCTCTCGATCGTCTTGGCGAATCCGCGCGCACCGATTTCCGGGCGCTTCGGCATGCCGACCTGATTGAGACAATACAGCGGGGCGCGGTCGTTGGGCCGCGCCGCTTTCAGCAAATTCAACATGTTCTTGGCATTGCGCAGATTGGCGAGGTCCGGCTCGGCAACAATCAGAATATCGTCCGCGCCGACCAGCGCGCGCTTGGTCCATCCCGACCATTGGTGTGGAATGTCGAGCACAATGCAGGGCGTTGTCATGCGTAGCGTATCGAAGACCGAGTCGAAGGCATTGGCGCCGAAATCATAGACCTGCTCGAGCGTCGCTGGCGCCGCCAGCAGGCTGAGGTGGTCGGTGCATTTCGACAGCAAGCGGTCCATGTATGCGGTATCGAGCCGATCGGGCGAGAACACTGCGTTGGCGATACCCTGCAATGGGTCCTGATTGTAGTCGAGACCGGCGGTGCCGAATGCGAGGTCAAGATCGATGACGACGGAATCCAGCGCGAGATCCCGCGCGATCGCCCAGGCGACGTTGTGCGCGACGGTCGATGCGCCGACGCCGCCTTTTGCGCCGACGACCGCGATGACCCGGCCGACGGCAACTGCCTCGGATGCCGAGAACAGACTGCAAATCGAGCGCACCACATCAAGGGTCTCGACCGGGCGTATGACGTAGTCGCTGACGCCGCGACGCACCAGTTCGCGATAAGGCGCGGCATCGTTGATGCTGCCGATCACGACGACGCGGGTTCCGGCATCGCACACGGTTGCGAGTTGATCGAGGCCGGCGAGGATATCGCTGTGGGCTTCGGTTTCCAGGATGATCACGTTCGGAGTAGGCTGAGTGTGGTAGACTTCGATGGCGGCTGCCACGCCGCCCATTTGAATCGAGAGATGGGCCTTGCTGAGGCGGCGGTCTTCGCCCGCCGATCGCACGGCGGCTACGGTTTCCGCGGTCTCGCAAAACGCCTGTACCGATACGCGAGGCGCCGGAGCGATGTAATCGTCCGCGGGCGGCGCTGCGATGTCCGGCTGCTCTTCGGGATTTTGACGCGCGATGCTGATCATTTGCCTGTGTCGCTGAGTTTGGCCTTCTCGGCCTCGGGATAGACGGTCGTGGTCGGGTCGCCCTTGCGATACTTCTCGAACGCAGCCGTGCGCCGCGCCGTATAGGCGAGAGTTTCAGATCGCGGCTGCTCGAGGTCCGATGGATTGTCGATCATCGCCGCGAGGTTGCGCTGGGAGGCGCAACCAAAATTGTGGTACGGCTTGTTTTCGGAATAGCCAGGGCCCGTGATCGAGGGTCCGAGATCTTCCGGCCACAGGCCGCAGGGTCCGGCAACCGCCGCAATTCTTGGATAACTCAACCTGATCGTCGCGAACGCTCGAGGGTCGTCCGGATGGTAATGATGCAACGTAATCCCGCGTGGAGGCACGCCGCCCGCCGCCAATAGTGCCTGGGCTTCGCGGAATGTCGCCTCCGCAGCCCGTGCGTTCGGCGTGTCGACCGGCACATCGGCGACGATCGCGCCGGTTCCTTCGCGAGCCCATGTCTGTGCCAGTCCCACGACGTCGGCGCGCTGCGAAGCGGACAGGCCGCTGCGTGCATGACCGACGAAAATAACGACTGAGCGGTCGGCTTCCTGAATCGCGATCGGATGACGCAGGCGGTAATCGTCGGGAACGCTCGCCGTCACCACTTCTCCGCCGGTATTGGCGCAGGCACCCAGCGTGGCCGCAAGGCCAACGAGCGCGCCGAGCAGGCGCAGGGCTCGATAGCGATCGACGGGTGTTCTGTTTGTCATCGTGCTGTCCTCGTCCCGTATCGGTGCGGCAGTTCCGTCTCAATCAATGATAAAGCCGTAGCTGACCTGGTAGCTATCGACCGGTTCGACGCGGCCGGAAATGCCGTAGATCCGGTTGACGCTGGCCAGTAGTGTCGATTGGGAATCGGAAGCAGGCGCAAATCCGTCATCGGGACGCGACAGCTCTTTCTGGGCCACCGCCCGAACGATATAGGGCGTCACGATGACCATCAGCTCGGTCTGGTTATTGACGAAGTCCTGGCTCCTGAACAGCGCTCCAAGAACCGGCAATGAGTCGAGGCCGGGCAATCCGTTGATGGCCTGCTTGGTCTGTTCCTGGATCAGGCCCGCCATCGCTATCGAGCCGCCGGACGGGATTTCCAGCGTGGTTTCGGCGCGGCGGGTCTTGATCGAGGGAATCGTCGTTCCGCCGGCACCGCCGGTCAAAGAGTTTTCGGCCGAGACTTCGGACACTTCGGTCATCACCCGCAGGCTGATCCGTCCCTCGGTCAGCACCACCGGCGTGAAGTTGAGCGAGATGCCGAATTTCTTGAAACTGACTGTCTGGACGCATTGTCCGATACCGCCCGACGTCGTCGTTTGGCAGGTTACGCCGGTTGGAATTGGAAATTCGCCGCCAGAAATAAATGTCGCGGACTCGCCGGAGATTGCCGTCAGATTGGGCTCCGCCAGCGTCCGCACCACGCCCGCGCTCTCCATCGCGCGCAGGGTAGCGGTGACCGACGGCAGGCCGGACTTGGTCAAGGCCGCCGCGGTCAAGTTGTTGCCGGGCACGAGCGCTGAATTGTTTGCGGTGAAGGGATTGCTGTTGCTGAAATTTACGACCGCGGTCCCGTAATTCATGCTGGCGCTGAGATCGACACCCATCTGCTTGACGATATCTCGCCGCACTTCCGCGACCGTGACCTTCAACGTCACCTGATCGCGGCCGCGGACCGCGATCGAGTTGACGACCTTGTCGGCGCCGCCCACCAGCCGCCCCGCCAGATCGCCGGCTTGCTGGGCCTCGATCGCGCTCGATACGGAGCCGGTCAGCATGACGCCGTCGCCGACGCCTTCGATCTGGATTCCCGCGTTGGGCATCATCTGCTTCAAGGCGGCGCGCACGCCGTTGAGATCGCGTTTGACCGCGATGTCATAGGCCGCAATCTGCCTGCCTGCTGAATCGAAGAACACGATGTTGGTCTGACCGACCGCCGCGCCGATGATGTAGGCGCGCTGCCCGGAATGGACGACCGCGTTGGCGATCTTGGGATCGGCGACCAGCACATCCTTGATGTCGGGCAGATCGACGACGACCGATTTGCCGACGCCAAGCGCAAGAAAGCGCGTCTTCATTGATTCGCCGGCGCCAGCCGGGATTGGCGCCTGGTCGCCCGCCGCCATAACCGGCGTCAACGCCGGATTGAACGCCAGCGCCGCAACGGCCGAGAACGACAGGGCGCGGGCTATCATTGCGCGCTTCACCGGTTGATTTCCCCTGCATGTCATGTCGGGTGCCCTTTTCATCACTTCTGTATCGTCGTCGCGCTCGAGACGCCGTAGCGAACGACATTGATGCTGTCGCCACGCCTGGCAGCCTGATCGTCGGATCTGTTTTCGACCGCGTTGAGGTCGGTAATGCTGCGCAGCGCCAGCGCCAGCGTGCCGGTCTGTCGCGCGCGGGCGAGCGTCTCGGCTTGTTCGGGCTTTAATTCGAGCGTGACGGTCTTGCCGACCACGACGTTCTGGCCGTCCTTTTCCTTCGGAGCCTGATCGATCGCGAGCACGCGAACATTGGCCAGGATGATTTCAGAGTTGATGATGTCGGCTGAACCCGATTTGTCCGGGTTCTTGTCGCGCTTCGAAAGAATCACATCGACCCGGTCGTTCGGCAGGATGAAGCCGCCGGCGCCGGTCTCCGGCGAGATTTCGGTCGAGATGGCGCGCATGCCGGTGGGCAGGATCGCCGCCATGAAGCCCGACCCATTGGCCTTGACGAGTTTTGGTTCGCGGATCGGCTCGCCTGCGAGGAACGGTGCACGAGCAATCGAGCCCTCGATCTCTTTGGTGGCTTCGGGCCGCTCGTTGCGGCGGATAAAATTGTTGCTCGCAGTTGTCGCCGGCCACGTCTGCCACTGGAGAGTTTCCGGGGTAACCGACTGGCCAAGACCAATGTCGGACTTCGCCACCAGAACATCCACCGTCTGCAACTGAACAACGGGCTCGGCCGGAACAGGTGTGTTGTCAGCTCCTCGCGCGAGATATGCGGCAACGCCGCCGGCACTGAGAGCGAGGATCAGGACGCCAATACGTGCGGTATACATACGCTTTACTATCTGCTTTTACGCCGGGGTCCCTGAACTGCATGGTGGTCACAGCCTTTCCCCTACGCATCACTACGCAGCAAAGGTATAAGCCAACTTGAGGTAGACAGAATTTGCGGAAAGGAATCGAGGGATTTGTGCTCATGGTGAACGGAGCGTTCATGGTGAAGAGAGCGTTATCGTCCAGCAAACGAACCCGTAAAAATCCCGAGCTGATCGATGTGGGCTCCGACAGCGAGAGCCGACGCAGGAGGTACGCGCGGGCCTCATGCTTCGTATCTACTGGATCCCCGGAGTGCGTTTTCCAGGTTTCGCTGAATTGCTTTTACTGGCCGATTTTTCTCATTGTCGAGAAGAGCGGCTGAAGCTGCTGCCAATCCGGTGGCCGGCGCGTCGCAAGACTGCCGGCTTCTTGTTGAATGAAATCCGCGCCAGGCCGCGACGAAGCCGCGCAATGCTTCGACGAACAAGCAAGTCGCGCGCGCGGATTCCACGTGTTTTCAGGGACTGCCGGGCTTTTGCCGCAAGCCATCGGATGCTGAAGACGATCAGCACCTCATGATGCTTCAGGCCGCGACCACCCTTTACCAGTCCCTGATCCCTGATCAGGCAAACTTCACCGTTGCTCATGCGCGCGAGCCGGCAATTCCTGAAGTAACTTTTGGCGTAAGACAGCATTCGCGCCCCCGGTTGTCAGGAGCATGCATGGCCACATGATTCAGTCAATTCTTGACCGGCTTCGAATCTTTGGCTGCCGCGGCGACCGGATATGGCATCCGCGGGCCAGCCGGCGTGCGCCCGATGCCCGCCGCGTCCTGAAGCGACGCGTATGACTCAAAGTGCGACGGCTCCGGCCCGGGCGGTCGTTCCCCGGTTCCGCAACAAATGGTTGCGAAGGAGTGCCTGGGCCGGCGCCTCAAGATAGCGATAGGTGAAATATGACGCCAGCAGCGTTGATGTGATGTACATCGCGAAAAGCCAGCCGTCATAGAATGGAATCGGGGTTCCGGCCGCCGCAAATCCTGAAGCGATCAGGAGCTGGATTGGAAAATGCAGGAGATAACTCGAATAGGTCAGGTTGCCGGTGGCCTCCAGCAGTCGTTGAACCGATGCCGATGGGGCGATCTCGCAGGAGAGGCAGAACAGGAGCAGGGGCATGTAGGTCAGTAGAAACACCCAATCGATCACCGCAAACTGCAGCCCGAATATCCATGTCACGACGGCCACGGACCAGGCCATGCATTCGATCGCGAACTTCTGCGTCGCAGGCGCGATCGCCCGCCGGGCGATGGCCGCCAGACCGCCGGCATAAAAGAACGCGAGACAGGAAAATACCTGTCCGCTCAGGTTCAGACAAATGACAATCACAACCAAGTTCAAGAGCGCGGATTTCGTCACAAACCGCAACATCAGGAAAAACACGACATAGACCAGGACTTCCACCGAGATCGACCATATGGGTCCATCAAAACTGCTGCCGTTCTGGAGACCCCATTCGCTTGCCATGAAAATCTGCAGCAGGAAATGTCTGACATCGTTGTTCTGGTAAACGAAGAAATACCCGTGCAGCCGGAAATAGACCGCCTGCAATATCGCCACGATAATCAGCGTGGCGATGTGCAGCGGGTACAACCGCGACAAGCGAAACACAAAGAAGGTCCAGCCGCGCATCGATCGATCGGAAATGGCCTCTCGGTATTTCCAGAAAAAGATAAAGCCGCTGATGCACCAGAAAACCCAGACGCCGTATTCGCCGGCCTCGAAAAATAGTTGAAGCGGGCGATAAAGCGGCAGTCGATCCCTGACGAGATCGACCGGCTGGTCGGCAAGGTACGCAAAGTGCTGATAATGCCAGATCAGTACGGCAAATGCCGCCACGAAACGCAGCGCCTCCAATCCCAGCAGTTTGTTCGCCAATGGTGACGTTGGCTTTCCGGGCATCATTCACGCTTTCAGGTGAACCGGGTGGAGATCGGCAATCTGGCGACAAAGGATGAACAAATTCTCCCTTGGTGCTGCGAGGCAGGCCGGATCGCAAAGGCTGCGCGCCGGCCTGAAGTCTTCAACCGCAAACCTTCGCCGCGGCCTGCATCACCGCCTTGTCCCACGCGAGGTAGCCGCCCGAATCCAGGTGTACGCCATCGATGGTGTGTGGCCTCGGCATCGCCGGCAGCGCCACATAGGTTGCGCCGTTTCGTCCGGCTACATTGGGCAGGGCGGAATTATAGCCGTTGATCGTCGCCATCGCCTCATTTTGCATTTCAACGCTCATACGGCCCTGCGCCTCGACCGGCGCGATCTCCAACACGGCAAGTTGCGGCGTCAGTTTTGATAGCTGGGCCAGCAAAGCGGCATAGCGATCGCCAAAATTCTGCTCGCTTGTGGCGGCCGATACCAGCGCATCGTTCGCGCCGAGCGATACGACGATCAAGGCCGCGCGTCTGCTGTCCAGCGCCTGGGACAGCCAGCTACCGAGATCGCTTGCGGTCGAGGCACCGTTGAGGCCGGCATTGACGATCGCATGGCCGCATACCGACCTCGGCAGGGTCGAAGCCTCGACGATGCTGTCGCCGATAACGATAACGGGATCGTCGATCCTGCTCAGGGTGTAATGCAGAACGAGTTGACGGGCTCGCCGGTGGTCATCGACGACGTCCGCCTTCCTGACCCACACGAGACAAGCCGCTGCGGCACCTATCGCCAGCATAACGAGCCCGAAACGCGTCCAGTTCACGCGCGCACCGGGAAGCCGTTGTGTCGACATGGATTTGGCGAGAAAGATCATGGGCTCTGTGCATGGCGTAAGGGCGCTTCGGGCGCCCCTGCCTCAGGACAACACAAAATGCTTTCCAATAGCTTTGCCGGAGGTGAAGCAAGGCGCCGTCCGGTCGGCATGATCGACGTGGAAGAATTTGGCGACGCAGAGAAAATTCCCCTGTTCAGGGTTCCGCTATCTTCCGTTATCTCTTGGGTAACCATGTAGCAGCCGCGCAGTCGCTCTTGGCGCGCTGCAGTCCGCCATGCGCGCCGCTTTCAGTCTTCGCCGATCAGTTCTTTAATCTGGCGCTGCAGCTGGCGTTTTTTCTGCTCGCTCTTGCGCAGCCGCTCATCGAGATCGGAGACGGGCAGCTCGGATCGAGTTTCCCCGCTGAGGGCAACGCCGATAAAATTGTCGCGCCACCAGATGATCTTGGCGAGGAAGGAACGGCCTTTTCGCGCGATGGTCAGCGATATCTGCCCTTTGGGCAGCTTGACGGCGCTGCTGAATTCAAGGCTGGCGCCTCGTTCTGAAATGTTGCGAACGACGCAGTCTGTGGTTGTGCCACGCCCGTCGATCTCGGCAACGCCGCCGTAGATCACCTTGTCGCGCGCGCTCTGGCGTCGATCCAGCATCGAATGTCCTTCCCGATTATGGGAGACCATACCCCGCTTCGCCGCATGCGAAAGGCCGCAAGCCGCAAATTGCGGCGTTAACGTAAACCGATTTCGGTGCGGCACAGCGCGGATTTTCAGACTTTTCACTCCGCGGGAAGATTTGCGCCAGCGCAGGCTGGTCGTCTGGCGTTTGCGGTCTTGTCTTGCGTTCCCGAGCGCGCACCATCATTTTTGAAGGGCTAGGCCGTCGGTTCCCGGTGTCGAGCTCGGTCTTTCGGAAAGCAGAGCGACAATGCGAACTGTCATTGGTCAGCATGCCGCAATTTGCTTTGCATTCGCGGCGTGCTTTGGGCCGGCGATCGCGCAAGATGGGGCGCCTGCGATGACTGGCGGCGGGGTTGCGAGGCCAAGCGTCGAAGAACTCGCGATTCCCCTTGATGAAAACAGGAGCGAGCCGCAAAAGCCGCCGGAGACCGCGCGGGAAACCGACACCCGCGAGGCGATGTGCCTGATGATCGAATCGGCGGCCACGGCGCAAGACCTGCCGCTGGAGTTTTTCGCCCGCGTGATCTGGCAGGAAAGCCGCTTTCAATCCGATGCCGTCGGGCCCGTCACCCGCAGCGGCCAGCGCGCGCAGGGCATCGCGCAGTTCATGCCGGGGACGGCCAGTGAGCGCCGGCTGCTCGATCCCTTCGATCCGGTGCAGGCGCTGCCGAAATCCGCGGAGTTCTTGAGCGAATTGCGCAATCAGTTCGGCAATCTCGGCCTTGCCGCCGCCGCCTACAATGCCGGACCGCGGCGGGTGCAGGAGTGGCTGGCCGGATCAGGCGCCATGCCGCAGGAGACCCGCAATTACGTGTTCGCCATCACCGGCGCATCGGTCGATGACTGGGCGAGCGCCGCCAGGAATGGCAACAAGAATGGCAGGATCCTCGAGCGCGCGCCCACCTCAAGCTGCCGCGAGCTGGTGGCATTGCTTAGACGCGCGCCCAATCCCTTCGTCACCCAACTGGAACAGCATGTGAAGCTCGGGGCCGACCGGCTGTGGGGCGTGCAGCTCGCCGCCGGGTTCAATCGTGATAGAGCGCTGGCGATGTATTCACGCGCGATGAAGCAGCTGAGCGCGGTGATCGGCGATCGCGATCCGAGCCTGCTCGGAACGATGTTGCGCAGCCGTGGCACCCGCACCTTCTATCAGGTGCGGATCGGCACCGACACGCGTCCCGCCGCCGATGATCTCTGCAACCGCATCCGTCGCGCCGGTGGGGCCTGTTTCGTGTTGCGAAACATGAACGTCAGGGGCTGAGCGGTCGCGCGGCGATCGACACCCCGCCACGCCGCGGCAATTCGGCCTTGCTCCCGGTCCCGCCTCGGATAGTGTCGTCGCAGCATAACAAAACAACGGGAGATGACGTGAGGGCGCCAACACAATTCATCTACGCCTGGGGTCTGGCGATGACGCTCGCGTTTGCCGCGCCCGCGCGGGCTGCCGACTATCCCGTTCGCCCGATCAAGCTGGTCGTCCCCTATGCCCCCGGCGGCCCGACCGACGTTCTCGGTCGGATGGTGGCCGATTATCTCGGCCGCGACCTCAAGCAGACCACCATCGTCGAGAACAAGCCGGGCGCGCAAGGCGCGATCGGCGCGGAAGCCGTGGCGCGCGCCGATCCGGATGGCTACACGCTGTTCGTGACGGCCGGTTCGATCATCGTGCTCAATCCGATGCTCTACAAAAAGCTGTCTTACGACCCGTCAAAGGATTTTCGGATGCTGGCGCTGGTCACTGATTTGCCCGTGATCATGGAGGTGCATCCGTCGGTGCCGGCGAAGACGGTGGCGGAGTTCGTCGCCTACGCCAAGCAGAATCCCGGCAAACTCAATTTCGGCTCGGCAGGGACGGGCGGCACCATTCACCTCGCCGGCGAGATGTTCAAGCAGATGGCCGGCATCGAGATGACCCATGTACCCTATAAGGGCGCGGGTCCGGCCTTGACCGATCTGCTGTCCGGCAACATCCAGGTGATGTTCGATTCGCTGAGCACCGCGCTGCCGCCGGTAAAATCCGGATTGCTGCGGCCGCTCGGGATCAGCTCGGCGCAACGCAGCCCCGATCTACCTGATGTGCCGACCATCGCCGAGAGCGGCTATCCTGACTATGCGGTCAGTGTATGGTATGGCATTGCCGCGCCGTCCAGGCTGCCGGACGACGTCGCGCAAAAAATCAGCGCGAGCCTCAATCGGGCTCTTGACGATGATGTGTTCCGGGCATCGCTTGAAAAGATCGGTTTCCCCGTGTTCCGTCCGCGCAGCGCCGCCGCCATCCAGGAATTCATCGATGCCGATCGTGCACGCTGGTCGGGCGTGATCAAGGCGCAAAACATTTCATTGGATTGAAACATGGTTCGAGAAAGTGAAATCCGCGAAGGCGAACTCACCGTCGATATGCCCAGGACGAGCGATGCCGGCCTGGTCTTCATCGGCCGCATCCGCACGCCCTGGACCTCGCGTCTCGACGCCCCGCGGCAAGGGCGTCACGACGGCCCGTTGTGCCGGCTGGAGATATTCGAGCCGTGGGTGCCGGCGCTGAAGGGCGTCGATTTCTACAGCAATCTCGAAGTGATCTACTGGCTGCATCTGTCGCGCCGCGACCTCGTGCTGCAAAGCCCGAAAAACAACAAGTCGACCCGCGGCACCTTCTCGTTGCGTTCGCCGGTGCGGCCGAATCCGATCGGCACCTCGATCGTCAAGCTCGTCGGTATCGAGGGCTCGACGGTTCTGGTGCGTGGCCTCGATTGCCTCGACGAAACGCCGCTGCTGGATATCAAGCCGGACCGTTGCGAGTTCACCCCGCTGGCGCCGCCGCAGGCCGGCGATTTCGAGATCGAATAGCCCTTCCGTCATTCCGGGGCGCGACGAAGCCGCGAGCGCGGAATGACGGGTGGAGATGCGGTTATTTCAGCGCCGCCATCAGCTTGGCCGCATTCTCTTCCAGCACTTTTCCGTCTTCCTTGCGGCTGGCCGGCGGCAATAGCGCGATGCCGTCGTGGCGCGGCATCACATGCATGTGCAGATGAAACACCACCTGTCCGCCGGCGGCTTCGTTGAATTGCTGTAACGTGATGCCGTCGGCCTTGAACGCGGTCATCGAAGCGCGCGCAATCTTGTGCGCGCCGCGGGCGACATGCCCGAAATCATCCGGCGCAATATCGAGAATGTTGCGGGCCGGCGCCTTCGGGATCACCAGCGTGTGGCCGGCGACGCGAGGCATGATGTCGAGGAAGGCCAGCACATGGTCGTCCTCATACACCTTGTAGCAGGGAAACTCGCCGCGCAGGATTTTGGCGAAGATGTTGTTGCTGTCATACGCGGTCATGGCGGCGGCTCCTGATCCCATACACTTTCAATATCGGGTCCGTGGGGGTCAAGACCCTTCGTCGGCACCTTTACGAAACGGCCCGGCCTCGGTGAGTTCGCGAGCGGCCTCGGCGACGTACATGCGCTCACGCCTGAGATACTCGTCGATGGCGCGGCGCAGGCCGGGGTCGTCGATGTAGTGCGCGGAATAAGTGGTCTGCGGCAGATATCCGCGCGCGATCTTGTGCTCGCCTTGCGCGCCGGCCTCGACGGTTTTCAGGCCGCGCTGGATCGCAAAATCGATGGCCTGATAATAGCAGACCTCGAAATGCAGGAACGGATGATGTTCGACCGCGCCCCAGTTGCGGCCGAACAAGGTATCGGAACCGATGAAATTGATCGCGCCGGCGATCCAGCGGCCGTTCCGCCGCGCCATCACCAGCAGCACGTCCTCAGGCATGCTCTCGCCGACCAGCGAAAAGAACGCGCGGGTCAGATAGGGCCGGCCCCATTTGCGCGAGCCGGTATCCATGTAGAAGTCGAAGAACGCGTCCCACGCGTCTTCGGTGATGTCGCCGCCGGTGAGCGCGTGAATCGTGATGCCGTTGGCGACGGCATCGCGCCGTTCGCGCTTGATCGCCTTGCGATGACGCGAGTTGAGGGTGGCGAGGAAATCCTCGAAGCTGGCATAGCCCTGGTTGTGCCAGTGAAACTGCTGGTCGTTGCGCAGCAGGAAGCCGTGGCTGGCCAGAAACTTCGATTCGGCTTCGCGCGCAAATGTGACGTGAACCGATGAGGCTTTTGTCGCCCCGCACAGCGCCACCAGCCCGTTCGCGAGCGCGGTGCCGATGCGGTCGGCATCGACGCCATCGCGGATCAGCAGACGGGGCCCGGCGGCCGGCGTGAAGGGAACCGAGGCCTGCAGTTTCGGATAATAGCGTCCGCCGGCGCGCTCATAGGCATCGGCCCAGCCGCGGTCGAACACGTATTCTCCCTGCGAGTGCGATTTCAGGTAGCACGGCACGATTCCGGCGATGGCGCCGTCGAGCTTGGCTACGAGGTGGCGCGGTCCCCAGCCGGTTCGCGCGCAGGCCGATCCGGATGCTTCCAAGGCAGAAAAAAATGCATGTGAAACGAATGGGTTATAGCGCAAAGCGGAGCCGGTACAGGGGCTGCCTTTGATGCCGGGAGCGGCCAGCGTGTCAAACCCAAAGAGGCCGGTCGGGTCGGGCTGCGGATTGGCGCAGGCATCCCAATCCTCAGCCGGAATCTGGCTGACAGATGGCAGCGATTCGAGGGTTATTTCGGATGACGCCATCGACAGTTGGGACCGGCCACGCGTTACGAACAGCCATCGCATTTGGTGGCCACACATTAGAGATTGTGCATTGCGCTGGCGACTTCAAGGGCGCCGACCGCACGTCAGGTTTCCGGCCGAAACGCCTCAAAAATCATCTGATCCGCATGGCGAGCCGCCCGTTCGCGCTGCGCGGGCGTCCGCACCGTCCAGGTCAAAAGCGGCAAGCCGAAAATGTTGCGGGCGATCCAGGGCGCCGCCGCCGGCAACTGGTCGACCCAGAACGCCACGAAATGCGGCCGGGTGCCGAACGCATGGCGTAGATGCAACATGCTCCGGCGCTGTTCCGGCGTCCGTTTCTGCCAGTAGTCGTCATCATAGTAGCGCTGGGCGATGATGCCACGGAGCAGCCCCGGCATCCTTTCGCGCAATGCCAGCACCTGGTCCGGGTCGAACGACATGCCGACCACAGGCCCGGAATAGGGGCCAAGAACTTCCGCCATCCGCGCCACCAGTTTGCGGTCGCCGTCAAAATGGCTCTTCACTTCGATCACGAGCGGCACGCGGCCTTTGACCAGCGCGCAGAGATCGCCGAGCGACATCATCCGCTCGGCGGTATCCTTGAACTTGACCGCCTTGAGTTCGTTCGCGGTCATGCCGAGCAGCGCGCCGGAGCCTTCGGTGAGGCGGCCAAGCGCATCGTCATGATGCACCATCGCCTCACCATCGGCGGTGAGCTGCAGATCGCATTCGATGCCGAAATTGCCGTCGATTGCGGCCTGAGCCGCGCCCGGCATGTTTTCGATGATGCCGCGCGCAGCATCATGCAGCCCGCGATGCGCCACCGGGCGCGCCGTCAGCCAATCGGGTGCGCGCACCGCTCGCGTCTTCCGTCAGGAGACCTCGAATATGCCTTCGACCTCGACCGCTGCGTCTGCGGGCAGCGAGGCGACGCCGACGGTGGTGCGGGCATGACGGCCCTTGTCGCCGAACGCCAGCACCATCAGGTCGGAGGCGCCGTTCAGCACCTTCGGTCCGTCGAGGAAATCCGGCGCGGAATTGACGAAGCCGCCGAGCCGGACCACCCGGACCACCTTGTCGAGGTCGCCCAGCGCTGCCTTGATTTGTGCCAGCAGGTTGATGGCGCAACCGCGCGCCGCGGCGTTGCCCTGTTCCACGGTGACGCCGGCGCCAAGCTTGCCCTTGGCGATCAGCTTGCCTTCCGGGTTGACGCAAACCTGCCCCGAAACGAACAGCAGATTTCCGGTGCGTACAAAACCGACGTAATTCGCGACCGGGCTGGCGGGCTCATGCAAGACCACGCCCTGTGCCGCAAGTTTCTGCTCGACCGTACCCGCCATGTTTCGTCCTCGTTTGATTGACCAGCGCCCGATATATACCCGATCGGGGCCGCTTTGTTTCGCGCATCGCGCAGCCACATGCAAGCCGGCGCCGATCGGCACCGCCCACAACGATTTCGGGGGAACATGCCGAAAAACGCGTCACTTCGGCCGTAATTCATACTTTTCTGTGAACTGGCCCTAGTTGCGGCGCAATACGGCGCTCACTAATGTGACTAATCCCAGCCGAGGAAAAGACATGGCCCGCTCGTTCCGGATTTCCGCTCGTGATGCCCGTTATCTCGTCCTTGCGGTTGCCGCGGTTGCTTGCGGATCGGGTACCGGCGGACCGGCCGTTGCCGCGGCGAGCGGCGCGTTTCTCCCGCATCAGGCGCTTTACGAGCTCAGTCTGCTGAAGTCGCGCGGCTCCAACTCGATCAACAGCGCGCGCGGCCGCATTCTCTATAATTTTTCCGGCAGCGTGTGCGAAGGCTACACCTCGGAATTCCGGCAGGTGTCCGAACTGGACAGCGGCGAGGGCAAGGTCACGCTGAGCGATCTGCGCTCGACTTCCTGGGAGGATGGCGGCGGCAAGAGCTACCGCTTCAAGATCGACACCAGGATGAACGACGCCGATTCCAGCCCGGTCGAGGGCGTCGCGGAGCGCACCGGCGACCATGTCACGGTCAAATTGAAACAGCCTGAGGCCAAGACGTTCACGCTCGATGGCAGCACGGTATTTCCGACCGAGCAGATCCAGCACATCATCGCGGCGGCGCGGGAAGGCAAAACCGTGCTGGAGCTGATGGTTTATGACGGCTCCGACAACGGCGAGAAGGTCTACAATACGCTTTCCGTGATCGGGCAGCCGATCCCGGGAGATCGGACCGTCCCGGCGCCGGATCCCTCCACCGCAAGCGACGTGATGAAATCGCTGACGCGGTGGCCGGTCACGGTGAGCTATTACGACCGCGACGCCAGGGCCAAGGACGGCGAGCAGACGCCGGTCTATGCGATGTCGTTCGAGCTTTACGAAAACGGCGTCTCGCGCGCGCTGGTGCTCGACTATAATGATTTTGTCATCGCCGGCGCGATGGGCAAATTCGACGTCAAGGATTCCAAGCCGTGTAAGTGACGGCTCTGCCGTCATTCCGGGGCGATGCGAAGCATCGAACCCGGAATCTCGAGATTCCGGGTTCGCGCTGGCGCGCGCCCCGGAATGACGGAGTGTCTAGTCCGGATTTCGTATCTTCGGATTCATTTTTCAAACAGCGACGGCAATTCTGAACCGTCATTGCGAGCGAAGCGAAGCAATCCATTCTTTCTTTACGCGGCGAGATGGATTGCTTCGCTGCGCTCGCAATGACGGAACTCTACTTTCGCATGCAATATCGTTCTCGCGACGCGATGCGTCCGAGGTTTGCTTTTGCCCGGCAATGACGATTGATTGAATGTCAACTATTCCGGCTTCTCCGGCCCGTCATACGCAATGCCCCGGATCACCGCGGCGTCACCAAACTTCTTGCGGAGGTCATCGACCGCGCGTTCGGCTTGGGCCGAGCGGCGGTCGAGCATGTCGGTGTCGTCGGCCAGCGATCCCGGGCGCAGCGCGCTGACGCCGGTGCCCATCAGCCGGAACGCGGTGCCGTCGATTTCCTTCGCAAGCATCTCGCGGGAGATGGCAAAGATCTTTGCCGCCAGTTGGGTCGGGGCGTGGATCGATTGCGAGCGGGTGCGCTGCCGGAAATCGGCTGTCTTCAATTTGAGCGTGATGGTCAAGCCCGAGAGATCGCTGCTCTTGAGCCGCGAAGAAACCTTCTCCGACAGCCGCCACAGCGTTCTTTCCAGCGTCGCAAAATCGCGGATATCGGTCTCGAAGGTGGTTTCGTTGGAAATGGTCTTGGCGCCGCGGTCGGGCACCACCTGACGATCGTCGATGCCGCGCGCCAGCCGCCACAGCCTGCGGCCCTCGGTCGAGAATTGCTTCATCAGGTCGACTTCATCGGCGCGCTGCAGATCGGCGATGGTGCGAAAGCCGCG
>Ga0209890_10000665_pt1 | contig 15869 bp, 13 predicted proteins | sample OrgsoiDNA2013049_FD_185799 | JGI IMG/M metagenome (GOLD analysis project Ga0209890, IMG submission 185799) | Permafrost soil microbial communities from the Arctic, to analyse light accelerated degradation of dissolved organic matter (DOM) -... | ecosystem: Environmental > Terrestrial > Soil >...
GCGCGCGTAGCGGCGCTCGTCCATGTAAAGCGCGCGGTTGATCTCGAGCTGGATGGCATGCAGGCCGGCAGCCGGGTTGCCGTAATGCTCGGTGATGAAGCCGCCGGCATAGGGCTTATTCCGGCTCACGGTGTAGCCCAGGCTGCGCAGGGTCTTTTCCACGGTCTCGGCCACCACGCCGACGCAACTGGTGCCGTAGCGGTCGCCGAGCACGAATTCCGGCCGTGGCCGCTCGTCCTTATGGCCGGCGGTGGACGGCATGGAATGGCAATCGATCAGCACGGCGGCGCCAAAGTCCCGTTGTAGCCGGGTGAACAGCCGGCGCAGCGTGCGGTGATAGGGCTTGTACAGGCTCTCGATGCGGCGCAGCGCGTCGTCGACCGGAATGCGCTGGTCGTAGATTTCCTGGGCGTCGCCGACCACCCGCGCCACGGTTCCCAGGCCCCCCGCCACCCGCATCGAGCGGGTATTGGCGAAGGAGGGCAGGCGGCCCTCGAACATGCGCGGATCGAGTTCATAGGGCTCGCGGTTGACGTCCACAAGGCAGCGCGGAAAATGCGCGCGCATCAGCGGAAAGCCGTGCTTGACCACGCCGGCGATCAATTCGTCGACGAAGCTGTCCTCCGACCGGCGCAGGGTCGCAATGTCGAGCCGCGAGACGGCCAGGAAATCGCGCGGATAGATCGAGCCGCTGTGCGGCGAATTGAACAGCACCGGCCCCTTGCCCGCGGCCGGCTCCAGGACCTCGAACGGCGGGTCAAGCTCGTCGCGGATTTCACTCATGGGCGGTAATGGCCATTTCAAACATAGATAGCATGGCGGTGGGAGGGCCCCAACCGGCCCATTATAACGTTCTATTGTCTATGCGCCGGGGCCTAATGCCAAGCCATGCTTTAGGTTCACCCGTTATTTACCTGGCATAAGTCTTATGGGGCGGTTGGGGCCACCCCGCAGGGGCAGCCGGGACGGGGCGTTCGGGTCATATGTCGAAAATCCTTCTGGCTGAAGACGATACCGATATGCGGCGCTTTTTGGTCAAGGCGCTGCAGAATGCCGGATTCGACGTGACCTCCTACGACAATGGGCTGTCGGCCTATCAGCGGCTGCGCGAGGAGCCGTTCGAGCTTCTGCTCACCGATATCGTGATGCCCGAGATGGACGGCATCGAGCTGGCCCGCCGCGCCGCCGAGCTCGACCCCGACATCAAAATCATGTTCATCACCGGCTTTGCCGCGGTCGCGCTCAACGCCGATTCCACCGCGCCCAAGCACGCCAAAGTGCTCTCCAAGCCGATCCATCTGCGCGATCTGGTCAACGAAGTGACCAAGATGCTGGCGGCTTGAGGCGCATGATCCCGAAAAGCTTGTCCTCGACTTGATCGGGGATGGATACCGGTTTCCCGCCTTCGCGAAGCCCGCTTCGGCGGGCGAAGGAAGGTCGGACAAGATCATGCGTAAACAAAAGACCGTCCTTGGGCAGCTTGCTTCGCCAGTTTGGAGCCGATAAGACCAAATCCACTAAAGGGCGCGTAGCTCAGCGGAAGAGCACCTCCTTGACATGGAGGGGGTCACAGGTTCGATCCCTGTCGCGCCCACCATAAAAATCCTGCACTGAGGCGACGTTTTCGGCTGGGCACGTTGCGTTGACAGCGGTGGGCAGGCTGCTATGAACCCGGCAACCAGAGAACCCAGAGATTGTCATGAAAGTCCGTAACTCCCTGAAATCCCTGCGCGGCCGCCACCGCAACAACCGCATCGTGCGGCGCAAGGGCCGGGTCTATATCATCAACAAGACCAATCGCCGCTTTAAGGCCCGCCAAGGCTAAGACCTTGGCCGCGCGCCCCCGAGGGCGGGCGCAACAATCATCGCCGTATATTTGCCTTGAGCGGCGGAGATATTAAACTCCGCTCATGCGCTCGCGATTCCTCGCAGGCTTGTTTGCCGCCGCTCTGGCCGCGGGTTTTGCCGCGCCCGCCGGTGCCGAGCCGGGGCAATGGGTCGAGCCGCCGAAAAAGCTGCCCCATGTCCAGCACGGCAATCCCACGTACAATCTCGATTTCCTGTTTGGGGCGCTCAAGGTCGCGCCCGACGACGTCACCGCCAAGGCGATCGAGGAACGCATCTGGGCGCTGTGGGCCGCCTCGCGCAGCGACACCACCACGCTGCTGATGTCGCGCGTGCAGGCCGCGGTCGAGTCAAAGGACATCGATCTCGCGATCACGCTGCTTGACGCCGTCATCAAGATCAAGCCGAAATACGTGGAAGCTTGGAACCGGCGCGCCACCATCTACTACATGAAAAAAGACTACGGCCGTGCGCTCGCCGACATTCGCGAGGTGTTGCGCCGCGAGCCGCGCCATTTCGGCGCGCTGTCCGGCCTCGGCATGATCATGCAGGACATCGGCGACGACAAGCAGGCGCTGGAAGTCTATCGCCGCGCGCTCGCGGTCTATCCGCGCCTGCAGCGTATCCCCGACGTGGTGAAGACGCTGCAGGAAAAGATCGAGGGCCGGGATATTTAATTCCCTGCCGTCTCCGAGCCCACATAGGCAATGCGCAGCATGTTGGTGGCGCCCGGCGTGCCGAGCGGTAAGCCGGCGACGATGATCACGCGCTGGCCGGCCTTGGCGAAGCCTTCCGTGAACGCGATGCGGCTGGCGCGCTCGACCATGTCGTCCTGGTCGTGGGCGTCCTCGGTGATCACGCAATGCACGCCCCACACCACCGACAGCCGGCGTCCGGTGGCAATATTGGGCGACAGCGCCACGATCGGCGGGCGCGGCCGCTCGCGCGCCATGCGCAGGCCGGTGGAGCCGGACGAGGTCCAGCACACCACCGCCGCCAGATCGAGCGTATCGGCGATCTGACGCGCGGCGTCGGCAATGGCGTCGGCGCCGGTCGCCTCCGGCACCGCGCGCTGGGCGTCGAGGATGGTGCGGTAGACCGGGTCGCTTTCGATCTCCTCGGCGATGCGGTTCATTGTGGCGACCGCCTCCACCGGATATTTGCCGGCCGCCGATTCCGCCGACAGCATGACCGCATCGGCGCCCTCGAAAATGGCGGTGGCGACGTCGGAGACTTCCGCGCGCGTGGGCACCGGCGAGGAAATCATCGATTCCAGCATTTGCGTCGCCACCACCACCGGCTTACCGGTGGCGCGGCCCATACGCGTCATCTGCTTCTGCACGCCGGGCACTTTCTCCAGCGGCATTTCGACGCCGAGATCGCCGCGCGCCACCATCAGCGCGTCGGCGAGCTCCATGATTTCCGACAGGCGGTGCACCGCCTGCGGCTTTTCGATCTTGGCCATCAGCGCGGCGCGCCCGCGGGTGATTTTCTTGGCCTCCGCGATGTCCTCCGGCCGCTGGATGAACGATAGTGCCACCCAGTCGATGCCGGCGTTGAGCGCGGCTTCGAGATCGGAGCGGTCCTTCTCGGCCAAGGCGGAGAACGGAATCGTCGAATCCGGCAGGCTCACGCCCTTGCGGTCGGACAATTTGCCGGCCACCTCGACGCGCGTGGTCATACGCTTGGGCTCGGCTTGCGTGACGGTGAGCCGCACCTTGCCGTCGTCGATCAGCAGTGTGCGCCCGGGCGCCACAGCGGCGAAAATTTCCGGATGCGGCAGATAGGCGCGCGTGGCGTCGCCGGGCGCCGGATCGCTATCAAGCACGAAGCTCGCGCCGCTCGCCACCATCGCCGATCCGCCGGCGAAGGTGCCGAGCCGCAGCTTGGGACCCTGCAAGTCGACCAGAATGCCGATCGGCCGCCCGGTGTCTTTCTCGATGCCGCGGATCATGGCGACCAGTTCGCGCATGCGGTCCTGGCTGGTGTGGCTCATATTGATGCGGAACACGTCGGCGCCGGCCTTAAACAGCTTCGCGATCATGGCGGCGTCGGAAGAGGCCGGTCCCAGCGTGGCGACGATCTTGGCGCGGCGCAATCGTCTCATTTCAAGTGTCTCATTTCTTGCCGCCTTCGGCTGGCGCCGACGGCGCGGCGGACGGCGGCCGCTGCGTCGCGGGCGGCGTTCGCGGCGGCAACGGACGGGCAGGCGTCTGCTCGGCACTGTCGGTCAACTGCACCGTCCAGGAACGCTGCTCGCTGGTATCGACCTCGAAAAAGCCGGTGCGGTCATAGCCGCGCGCCAGGCAGTTCTCGGTGCCGCGAATGGTGAATTCCTTCTCGCGTGAGCACATGAAAGCGTGACCGGACCATTCGCCGCCGCGGTCATAATCGACCGCGTAGATGTAATAGTAGCGCGCAACCAGCGCGCCGCGTAGCAGGGTTTCGCAGGACCGGGCCGACACGTTCCACCAGCCTTCGGTGGTCCAGCCTTCGGCGTCCTTATAGCCCAGCGAGACGCCGACCCGGCTGCCGGTGTTGTTGCAAAGCCGGAAATCGGCCAGCGCCGGATGCGCCGAAGCGGTCAGCAACGCGGCTGCGAGCGCAACCGTGCCGGTGATGCAGCGCGTGGCGGAATGGCGGGGCAATGGGGTCACAATGTGATGAGATTCGGTTGGGCTTCGGTTGTCGCGTGATCGGTCACAGCCTGTCAACGACGATGGCGCGGAAGTCGTTCACGTTGGTGTAGGTCGGGCCGGTCAACAGCAAGTCCTTGAGCGCGGCGAAAAATCCGGTTGAATTGTTGTCGGCAAGAAAGGCGGCGGGATCGAGGCCAAGCGCCTGGGCCCGCGCCACGGTTTGCCCGTCGAGCACCGCGCCGGCGGGGTCGCTGGCCTCGCCCACGCCGCCGTCGGTGCCGTCGGTGTCGGCGGCTAGTGCCGCCACCGCCGGCATGTGGGCCAAGCCCATCGCCAGCGCCAAAGCGTATTCCTGGTTGGGCCCGCCGCGGCCCTGGCCCCGAATGGTGACCGTCAGTTCGCCGCCCGAGAGGATCACCGCGCGTGCGTTTTTCGCGCGCAGCTCGCGCGCCAGCTTTGCGTGCGCCGCCGCCACCTCGCGCGCCTCGCCTTCGACGCGATCGCCCAGGGACATGCATTCGTAGCCGGCGGCGCGCACGGCGGCCTCCGCCGCGCGCAGCGAATCGGCCGGCCGCGCCGCCAGCACGAACTGGCTGCCGGCGAATGCCGGGTCGCCCGGCTTCGGCGATTCATTGTTGGCGTCGGCGAGCGCGGCGGTCACGCTGGTGGGAAGATCGAGCCGGTATTTGGCGACGATGGTGCGCGCATCGGCGAGCGTGGTCGGATCGGGCACGGTCGGGCCGGAGCCGATCGCCGAAGGATCGTCGCCCGGCACGTCGGAGATCGCGATGGTGACAAGCTTCGCAGGATATGCGTAGCGCGCCAGGCGTCCGCCCTTGATGCGCGAGAGATGTTTGCGCACCGTATTGATCTCGCCGATGGTCGCACCCGAACGCAGCAGCGCGCGCGTCACCGCCTGCTTGTCGGCGAAGGTGACGCCGGCCACCGGCGCGATCCAGTTGGCGGAGGCGCCGCCCGACATCAGCACCAGCACCAGGTCGTCGGCCTCCGCGCCGTCGGCGAATTCAATCGCGCGCAAGGCGGCTTCCAGTCCCGCTCCATCCGGCACCGGATGGCCGGCTTCGATCATGGTCACGATCTGCAGCGGCCTTCCGTAGCCGTGGCGCGCCACTGCAATTCCACAGAGGCGTTCGGGATCAAGCTTCAAACGATCGAGATAAAAGCCTTCCGCAACTTCGGCCATGGAACCCGCTGCCTTGCCGGCGGCGAGCAGAATGAGCCGGCCCGCGCGCGGCGGCGGCAACAGCGGCGGCAGGCAGCTCGCCGGGTGCGCCGCGGCTACCGCAGTGCGAAACAGGTCTGTGAGAAATGCGCGCAGGGGGGCGTCCATCATCCGATCCTAGCTGCCCAGCGGGACGAAAACATGCATAGATATCATGACTTCAAATTTTGAACCGACGTGCGACCGCCCATGATCGATGACATCATTCAAATCGATGCCCGCGACGGAACGTCGATCAGTGTGCGCATCTATCGGCCGGATGGCGCCGGTCCTTATCCGGCGCTGCTGGGGGCGGCGCCCTATCGCTTCGACAACAACAGTCTTCCGGCGAGCGCACAATTCCTGTGGCGCGAGACCGGACCGATCGAATGGTACGTCGAGCAAGGCTACGCCTACGTGCATATGGACGTGCGCGGCAGCGGCCGCTCCGGCGGTCAATTCGAATTTATGGGCCGCGGCGAGCAGAACGACCTTTACGACGTGATCGAATGGATCGGAAAGCAAACGTGGTGCTCCGGCAAAGTCGGCGGCATCGGCCAGTCGTATTTTTGCATGCTGCAATGGTTCATGGGCGCGCTGGCGCCGCCTTCGCTCGCCTGCATCGGCGCGCATGACGGATTGGCGGATGCCTACCGCGCGGGGTGTTATCACGGCGGCATTCCGTGCGATTTCTTTCCCGGCTACTGGTGGTACCAGAATCGCTTCATCAACCGATTCCCGGCCAGTGGCCCATCGCGCGAGCAGGACACCGATCTCACCGGAATGTTCGCCGCGCATCCGACCTATGACGCTTTCTGGCGCGAACGCAGCGCCTGGGAAATTCTCGATCGCATCAAGGTCCCGCTCTATTCCAGCGGTGTCTGGGGCAAGATGCAGTTGCACACGCGCGGCAATATCGACGGTTACCTGCGCGCCAGCGGACCGAAAAAACTGCGCATGTCCGGCGTGCCGAATGCCTGGGCGGCGGCGGCGGAATTCTCCAGCGTCGAATTCCACAGCAAAGTGATGTTGCCGTTTTACGATCATTATCTCAAAGGCAAGAGCACCGATTATCTGGCGCGGCCGAATGTCGAATACGCCGTGCGCGGCGCCAACGTCATGCGCGGCGCTGAGACCTGGCCGCCGCCGGGCATCAAATACACGCGCTGGTTCTTGAATGCCGCGCCATCCGGCAGCGTCACCTCGTTGAATGATGGTGGGCTTGCGCCGCAAGCAGTCAGCGGCGCGCCATCGACCAGCTACAAGTATCCCAATCCCGGCTGGGTCGCCGGCGTGGTCGGCTTCGGACCGACCGGACCGGCCGGCGGCTTCGATCCGGTGCGCCGCGTGCTCACGTTCACGACCGCGCCGCTGGACAAAGATTGGGAAATCTGCGGGCCGATCAAGCTCGTGCTCTATGCCTCGTCGAGCGCGCGCGACACCGATTTCTTCATCAAACTTTCCGACCAGTTTCCGCAATCCCCCGAGGATCGCGGCAAGGGGTTGAACCCGTTCGCCGAGCTGATCACGCGCGGTTGGCTGCGCGCCTCGCACCGCGCGCTCGATCCCAAAAACAGCACCGAGATGGTGCCCTATCACGGCCATTCCGATCCTCAGTCGCTGACGCCGAATGAAATCTACAAGTTCGAGATCAGCCTCGAACCGATGGCCTACCTGATCAAGCAGGGTCACCGCCTGCGGGTCGAAATCGTCAATGGCGATTCGCCGGTCAGCGAGCAGTTGTGGCCGCATTATTATCGGCCCGACAAGGTCGGCAGCGATACCATCCATCACGACGCCGCGCATCCGTCGGAATTAATCTTGCCGGTCTCGCCCGCCCCGGCTTGAACGGCGCCACCCCCGCTTTCCATTGCGTTATCGGCGGCATAACATTCATCCAAGGGCCGCAAAGGCCCGCCTAAAATCAATATCGGCCATGGGGGGAGAACAATGGCGGATCAATCAGTCGTCCAGGTCTCGCGCCTGCTCGACGAGCGCGGCCTGAGCTCGTTCCAAATCAAGCTGATCGCATGGTCATTCTTCATCGTCCTCATCGACGGCTACGACATTGCCGCCATCGCCTTCGCCGCGCCTAGCCTGGCTAAGGAATGGGCCTTGAAGCCGGGCTCGCTCGGTCCGGTCTTCAGCGCCAGCCTCGTCGGCATTCTCTTTGGTTCGGCACTCTTTGGCTGGGTGGGCGACCGCTATGGCCGCAAGGCGGCGCTGGTCTGGTCAAATTTTCTTTTCGGCGTATTCACTTTGGCCGCCGCCTTTTCGACCAATCTCGATCAAATGTTCTGGCTTCGACTGCTGGCTGGGCTCGGCATTGGCGGCGTCATCCCCAATGTGGTCGCCATCAACGCCGAATCGGCGCCGCGCAAGCTGCGCGCCACGCTGGCCATCATCAGCGTTGGCTGCGTGCCGCTCGGCGGCGCCATCCCGGGCTTCGTGACCGCGGTGTTCGTACCGCAATACGGCTGGCAAATCCTGTTCCTGATCGGCGGCATCGTGCCGATCATCATCGCTGTTGCGGCCATGATCGGTCTGCCGGAGTCGATCAAATTCATGGCGCTGCATGAAAGCCAGCGCGGCAAAATGGAATCGACCATCAAGGCCATCCAGCCCGGTTACCAGGTGCCGGCCAACGCCAAATTCGTGATCGAGGACGAGAAACAGTTTCCCGGCTTCAATCCGGGCTATCTGTTCCGCGACGGGCTGGCGCTGATCACGCCGCTGCTGTGGCTACTTTTCGCGCTGAACCTGATGGGCTATTTCTTCCTCATCAGCTGGACCCCGACGCTGATGACCGCGGCCAAGCTTCCGCCGGCCACGGCGGCGCTCGCCGGCGCGATGCTGCAAGTGGGCGGTACCGTCGGCGCGCTGCTGCTGTGCTGGTGGGTGCAAAAGCACCGGTTTTTCGTGGTCGCGATCATGTTCGTGATCGCCGTGCCGGTGGTTGGCTCGATCGGCTATGCCGGATTGACGTCCAAGGCCGCCTTGCTGACCGCGACGTTCTTTGCCGGTTTCTTCGTGCTCGGCATCCAATCCAGCATCAACGCGATCGGGGCGCTGATCTACCCGACCTCGTTGCGCGCCAACGGCTCGGGCTGGGAATTGGGCCTCGGGCGCATCGGCTCGATTGTCGGGCCGCTGGTTGGCGCCTTACTGATCGGGCTGCCGGTCCAAAACCTCTATATGTGGTCGGCGCTGCCCTTCGTGGCCGGTGCGGTGATTTGTTTTGCGATTCATCGCCTCAACACCGCGCGGTTGGCAGCGCGGCCGGAACTGCGTGATGCCCAATAGGCCACGGGTCAGAACGGCTCGAAATCGCGCAATGCGGGAATGACCTTTTCGCCGAATAAGCGGATTGAGCGCATGAGATCGTCTTCCGGCAGGTCGGAGAAATTGAATTCGCCCATGAAGACGTTGAACAGGCCGGCTTGCGCTGCTGCGTGAATCTTGTTGGCGACCGTCTCGGGCGAGCCGATGAACACCAGCTCGTGCTTCATCAGGTAGTCCGCATCGAACAGATTGGCCATGATCTCTGAGGCGCCCGGTTCGCCGCGGCCGATGAATTTCTTGGCATGCTCGCGTGCGCGCTGCGCGAAGGTTTCCCCCGGCTGCGGCGGCGGCATGAAGCCTTCATAGGCGCGGGCCGCGCGCGCCAGGCCAACGCCGAGCGCCTTCTCATCGGTCTCATCCACGTGGACGATGGTGCAATAGGCGATGTTCGGTTTGCGCGGCCAGCCGGCCTTTTTCCAATTCTCGAGAAAAACGCGATAGCGCGGCGCGGCGTCGGCGCGCGGATAAACCAGGAAATAGCCGGGATTGATCCCTTTGGCCGCGCAAAATTCGAGCGTCTGCGGGTCGCGGCTCATCATCCAGAGCGGTGGGTGTGGCCGTTGCATCGGCTGCACCGAAATCTGTGCGCTCTCGGTGTGATGGACGTCGCCGTGAAATGAGAACGGCTGCTGCTCGCCATAGGCGGCGCGCAAATAGTCGACGAATTCAAGCGTCGGCGATTTGCGTAGATTGTAATCGAGCCCGAAAGGCTTGAAATAATCCGCGTTGATGCCCGGCACCAGGCCGAGCTCCATGCGCCCGCCCAGCATCTGGTCGACGATCGCGATCTCCTCGGCCAGACGCAGCGGATGGTAGAGCGGCACCACGTAGCCCATCGGGCCGATCCGCATGTGGCGGGTGCGCGCGCCGGCGCCGACCGCGTACAGGCTGGGCGACGATATCCAGCTCTCGTCCGGGCGGAAGTGGTGCTCGACGCAAAAGCCATAGTCAAAGCCGAGCGCGTCGCACGCTTCCAGCTCACGCCACAATTGCTCGTAGCGCTGGTGCGGGGTCATCCCCGGCTTGCCCCAAATATGAGAAAAATGGGCGAACTTCATGGCGCGACTACCTCGGCTCCGGGCGCGAATGCTACTATGGAACTCGGCTTTGCACGTGCTTATGTTGGCTTTCAGAGAGGCAGGAGACCGCCATGGACGACAAGACCCGCACCGAGCTGGAGGCCGCCGTCTACCGGCGCCTGGTCGAACATCTGCGCGCGCGCACCGACGTGCAGAACATCGACATGATGAATCTCGCCGGCTTCTGCCGCAATTGCCTGTCGAACTGGATGAAGGACGCCGCAGACAGCCAAGGTGTGCCCATGAGCAAGGATGAGAGCCGCGCGATCGTCTACGGCATGCCTTACGACGAATGGCGCAAAAAGCACCAGAAAGAAGCCAGCCCGGGGCAAAAGGCGGCATTCGAAAAGTCTAGTCCCAAGCATTAAACAGCGCATGATCCCGAAAAGTGGGTACCGGTTTTCGGGTCAGATCATGCGCAAAATATATATATGTGAATGGGTGTGAATGTCGGGGGCTTCGCAGTGAAGCCACGACCGCTGGCGCCGAATTCTCCGTATGACAGGGTGGAAACACGCCTTCGTCATCAGGAGAGTTCAATGCCTGCCTCAGCCGCCGCCCAAAAAGAACAGCCCGCCACCCGCTTCGCCAAGGATCAGTTGAAAGCCTTCGTCGAGCGCATCGAGCGGCTCGAGGAGGAGAAGAAGGCGACCTCCGACGACATCCGCGACGTCTATGCCGAGGCCAAGGGCACCGGCTACGACATCAAGGCGCTGCGCACCATCGTCAGCCTGCGCAAGCAGGACACCGACGAGCGCCGCGAGCAGCAGGCCGTGCTGGAGACCTACATGAACGCTTTGGGGATGCTGAACTAAAGCGGCTGGATTAGCGCAGCGACGCCGTCTGCATATTGAACGTGGCGGTGGCCAGGAACACCACCGCGCTGCCGCTGAAGCGGTCGGCGACCATGCCGAGATGCGGATCGGCCGAGAATGTCATCACCAGCGACTGCGACGGCTTATGCAGCAGATCGTACTGCCAGCGCGGATCGAGCGCGCCCAGCCGCGTCGCCGTCATGAAACTGCGCACGCTCGGCGTCAGCATGGCGGCGCGCAGCCACGGGCTGTCGGAACGCTCGCCGTCGCCCATGCCTATGGCCAGGGCGGCCGCCAGCGCCGGCTTCACCACCACCGAGGCGTTGGACGAGGTCGGGATCACGCTGGCTTCCGCCGGCATGCGCGGCAGGCGCGAGCCCATCGGGCGGGCGCGTGCGGCGAGCGGCGTCTCTGATTGAGTGGCATAAGCGAGTGCATCGCCGCCCACGCTGCCGGTACTGACCGGTTCGGCGGAGGCCGTCTGATACCGCGTGCCGGCCGCGATCGGTGCCGGCAACGCAGGTGCCGCCTCGACCGTGCCGCGCCAATAGCCGCGATTGTCGAATACGTTGTTCGCCGCCGACGCCGTCACGATGGTCTGCTCGGCCGGCCGCGGCCTCGGCAGCGCAATTGCGACATCAACCGGCTTTGGCCGCGCCGCCGGCAGCGGCACGCTGTGCTCGACGGCCACTGGCTTGGGCGGGCTCAGGCTGGCGACCGCCATAGGCGCGCGCCCATGCAAATTAGCTGATTTGGGCGCCGGTTGTTCGCTTTGTTCATCCCGGTCCTTGCCGGTGCTGAAAATCCTGGCCAGCAGGCTGCGCTTGGGCTGTGCGACGGCGTGCTCCTGGCTGGCGGTAATTACGCCGGCCTCGCGCGCGGCTTCCAGCGAGGTCCCGGAAGGCACCGCGCCGTTGCGTTCGACGTCGGCGAGCGCCAATGCGTAACCGGGCAGCGGTTGCCCGTCGGCGGGAATGTGCACGGTGCGGCCGTTGGGGAAGATCCTGACCAGTTCATCGCGCGGGATGCGCGGCCAGTGCCGGATGGTGCCGGTGTCCATATGCACGAACGGCGAACCCGAGGTCGGATAGAACCCGACGCCGCCGCGCTGGAGACGCAGGCCCTCGGCCCTGACCGCGGCGAGCGGCACGCCGGGAATGTAGAAGTCGATCGCGTTGCCGTTGATGTGCTGGCTGAACTGCGCGACGCCGCTCGATCGTGCGCGCAGCATGGAGTTGGTCCCCGGCGAACGGTAGCCGCAGACCACCTGGATCGGCTCGCTGCCGCTGACATCGCGATAGGCCTCCCACAGCAGATCGAACAGATGGGGGTCCATGTGGGTTTCTTGTTCTTTGCGCCAGTCGCGCATGAACCAGTCGATCTTCTTCAGCGCGGCCTCGTCATAGCGGCCATTGCGCTTGAAGGTGACGGTGATGTCTTCGTCGGTATGGACGTGATGGAAGGAGAGGGTGCGGGTGTCGCCTTCGGCGACGGCGTTTTGCAGGGAATTATTGGCGCCCAGCAGCAACAGCCCGGCCACGCCAAGCCGCGTGCCGGCGCGGGCCAAAGACAAAACGAGAGTACGCTCGCGCCACGCGCCCGCTGACAATGCAGTCTTCCGTGAATTACGTTGTCCCAAAGCCGCTCCCCCCGCAGCGTCCGGCTGCGGCAGCGACGATCATCCAGTCTTATCGGGAAGGGTTAACTTGTGCTTAGCGGTCGCCCCCCGACCGTCGTTTGCTAACGGCCAAAAATGGCTAAAAATGGCCGAGGTGGGGGCGACTGCGGGATTTCCGGACGGTATCCGGCCGCCACGGGCTGTGGCCGGGCGCGGCCCAAGGCGCGTTTTGGCTCGCTGCGCGGCGGCTCGCTGGGCAGATTATCAAAGAATTCGGACGCATTCGACGCCTGGCCGCGTTCGACCCGGCGCAGGATGTCCTGGTTGACCTGCGCGCTCGGCTGCTCGCGCTTGGCGTCCTGCGAGGGGGCCAGGTCGGCGATACGGCGCTCGTCACTGTGCAGGATGGTCCGGATGCGTTCATCGAAGCCGTAGAGGTCCTCGCGCAGTTGCAGCTTGCCGGAATCGTCGACAAAGGCGGTCTGGTAGGTCAGATGCACCATCGGCCGGTCGGTGAGCTTGAAGGAGCGTTCCTCGCGGCCGAACAGCGCGCTGAGCTGCTGCGAATCCGGCGTCGGGCCGTTCATCGCCAGGTGCAGCAGGACCTCGCCGAACTTGGTCGGGTTTTCCACCCGCATGCAGCCGTGACTGAAGGCGCGCTTGTCATTGGCGAACAGCCGCTTGTCGGGCGTGTCGTGCAGGTAAACCGAGAACTTGTTGGGGAAATTGAACTTGATGCGGCCGAGCGCATTACCGGCGCCGGGCGGTTGCGTTACGTCGATGCCGCCGTCCGACTGGTGCTTCACCTCGAGGCCCATGCGCGCGAAGATATTGGGGTCGCGGCCGTAGCGCGGCATCAGCTCATTCTTGATGATCGACTGCGGCACGTGCCAGGACGGGTTGACCAGCACGTTGTCCATCGGCGCGGTGAGCAACGGCGTCGGCGTCTGCGGCTTGCCGGCGACGATCTTGGTGCGCCACGTCTCGTGGTGGTCGTGCACGATCTTGAGCGTGAAGTCCGGCACATTGACCATCACATAGGTGCGGCCGAGGTCGTGCGGCAGCCAGCGCCAACGCTCCATATTGGCGAGCACAAGCTCGATCTGTGCCTGCGTCGTGGCAGCAGGGGCAGGCGACTTCTCGACCCGCTTGCCTTTGGCAGATTTGTCGGCCGGCGGTTCGATCGGCTCGGGCCGCGCGGCGCCGCCGCGCAATGCGGCGAGCTTCGCCTTCAGCGCCTGGAAATCCCGACGCGGCGGATTGAAGCTTTCGAGCGCGGCGCCGGCATCGGCGGCCTCAGTGATTTTGCTCAGGATATCGGCCGGCGCCGGCGTGTGATCGCCGTAATCGACTTCCGTCAGCACCCGGCTCGGGGCAATGCGGCCGGTCGCCAGGTGGCGGGCATAGGTGAGCGCCGAATAGCTGAGCGTGATGTCGGCGTCGGCCAGCGCCTCGGCGCCGGTGGCGGCGCCGAAGGCCGGGATCTGATAATCGGCCGGGTCGAGCCCGTCGGCGGCGGAGTTTGCCAACCGTGCGATCACCGATTTGGCGCGCGCATCGAGCTGGCCGTCGGCGATCCACAGCGGGGCATAATTGCGCGCGGCATAGAAGGCTTCCATCGCTTCGCGCTCGGGCGCGCGGTCGATGCGCTTGTCGAAGTGCCCGGACGTGATGACGGCGCGCAGCTTGTCCGCGACCTGATCGTCGAGGGCCGCCGGCGGTGTATCGAGCGTGCTCCTGATCTCGACGTCGCCGGTGCTGGGCGGCGCTGCGGGTGGCGCCGCAGACGGCGGCTGAATCACCGTTTCGATCTGCTCCGGCGTCGCGGCGGCAGCGTAGATCGGCGCCGCCACGATCAGCGCCAGCGCGCTACCGGCCAGCAACCGGGCGAACTCGTTTTTACGCATACAAGTACCCCACCCCAGACTATATCCGCAATTATGCGGCCGAACGCGCTCAAAACCGAATGAATTTTGACCGCCGTTTACCTATACTTTCGATCACAGCTAAGCCGCATGGTTAAAACGCGCCCCCGTCACACCGTCGCGTTTTCCTTGTCCGCCGTCTCGCGCAGGACTTCGTCAAGTCCGAGGCCTTCGAGCTTACGGTAAAGCGTCGACCGCCCGATTTTCAAGCGGCGCGCGACTTCCGACATCTGCTCGCGGTAATGCGCGATGGCGAAGCGGATCGCTTCCCGTTCGATATCCTCAAGCGGCCGCACCTCGCCTTGCGCGTCGAGCAGCCGCAGCGATGCGGTGGTTAACGCCGCCGCATGGTGGCCGGACAGGTGGGCCGTCTCGCGCACGTCCGGCCAGGCCGCTGCAATCGCCGGCGACGGCTCGATCATCGGCTGCGCGGCGTCGGCGTCGGGCCCTAGTTGGGCGGCGATTTGCGGAAATTCGTTGACGCCGATCTGCTCGCCGTCGGTGAGCACGACCGCGCGGAAGATCGCGTTCTCGAGCTGGCGTACATTGCCCGGCCAGCGATAGGCCGCCAGCAGCCGCAGCGCCTCGGCGCCGATGCTGTGCACGCGTTTGCCTTCTTCGGCTGCGAGGCGGGCGAGGAAATGGCGGGCGAGTTCGGGAATGTCCTCGATGCGCTGGCGCAGCGGCGGCACCGAAATCGGAAACACGTGCAGGCGATAGAACAGGTCCTCGCGGAAGCGTCCGGACTTCACGTCGGCGATCAGGTCGCGGTTGGTGGCGGAGATGATGCGCACATCGACCTTGATGTTCTTGCGTCCGCCGACCGGCTCGACCTCGCCCTCCTGCAGCGCGCGCAACAACTTGACCTGCGCCGCCGGCGGCAATTCGCCGACCTCGTCGAGGAACAGCGTGCCGCCGTCGGCCTCGATGAATTTGCCTGTGTGTTTGTCGGTAGCGCCGGTGAAGGCGCCCTTCTCGTGGCCGAACAAAATCGACTCGACCAGGTTCTCCGGCATGGCGCCGCAATTGACGGCGACGAACGGCTTGGCGCGGCGGGAGCCTGAGCCGTGGATGGCGCGCGCGATCAGCTCCTTGCCGACGCCGGATTCGCCTTCGATCAGCACGGGGATAGTGGACGCCGCCGCTTTCTCGGCCGCGCGCAGCACCGGACACATGGCGTCCGAGCGGGTGATGACGTCGGCGATGCTGAGCGTGCCGTCGCGGCTGCGCTTGAGCCGCTGCAATTCACCGGCAAGCCGCCGGGTGGCGAGCGCATTGCGCAAGGAGACCTGCAACCGTTCCGGGCTCGCCGGCTTGACCACGAAGTCGGCGGCGCCGGCGCGCATTACCGACACCACATTGTCGATGCCGCCATGGGCGGTCT
>Ga0209890_10000667_pt1 | contig 15852 bp, 13 predicted proteins | sample OrgsoiDNA2013049_FD_185799 | JGI IMG/M metagenome (GOLD analysis project Ga0209890, IMG submission 185799) | Permafrost soil microbial communities from the Arctic, to analyse light accelerated degradation of dissolved organic matter (DOM) -... | ecosystem: Environmental > Terrestrial > Soil >...
CGCGCGTCGCCAGCAGTACGACGAACGAGCCCGAGTGCGGAACGATATAGGCGAACGCCACCAGGGCAGCGGCGACCATCGCGATTTTGATCTGCTGGCTCACCATCGCCGGGTGCTCATTCGCGGCCGAACAGGCCGGTCGGCTTCACCGCCAGGATCAGAACCATCGGCGCGTACAGCGTGAAGTACGAGATTTCCGGAAACAGCGCCTTGCCGAAATTGTCGGCGAGGCCGACCGCCAGCGCGCCGATTGCGGCGCCGCCCAGGCTGCCCATGCCGCCGATGATCACCACCGCGAAGGCAAGCGGCAGCATTTCGAAATCGAGGCCCGGATAGATGCCGAGAAACGCCCCGCCGGCCACGCCGCCGAGCGCGGCCAGGAATGCGCCGAGTGCGAAAATGAACATGGAGATGCGGTTGGTGTCGATGCCGACGCCGCGCGCCATCTGCGCGTCGTCGACGGTCGCGCGCACGGCGGCGCCCATGCGGGTCTTTTCCATCACCAGCCAAATCGTCACGCCGATCGCCAAGGCGAGCGCGATCATGAACATCCGATAGGCCGGAAAATATATTCCGCCGATCACGATGCTCTGCGTGAACGCGCTCGGCGGGTTGATGTCCATGTTGTTGCCGCCCCAGATATCGAGCGCGCCTTGCTGGAACAGGAAGGCGAAGCCGACCGTGAGCAGCACTTGACGAAGCACATCGTTGTCGATTGGGACAATGGAAACGCGGCTCAATACGAAAAACGAGACGACGGTGGCGATCGCGACGGCGGCAATAAACTGACTTCGGCTCGCGCCGATAGTTGGAAAGATGCGGGCGACCGCCAAAGCGATGAGTACGCCCACTCCGAACGCGATCACGGCATTGCGAAGGAATCCCAAACCTTCGGATCGCAAGAACAGGCGCTCCATCACTATGCCGATCAGGGCGACCGCGAGCGCCGCCACCGGCAGCGAGAGCGCCCACGAGCCGGTGGCCGCGATGACCGACAGCGCGATATAACCGCCCCACAGAAAATAGGCGCCATGGGACAGATTGACGATCCGCATGACGCCGAAAATCAACGACAGGCCGCTGCCCACGAGGAACAGCAGCGCGCCATAGGATATGCCGTTGAAGGCCTGGACCAGCCAAAACTGTGTATTCATTCCCCCTGGTCCTTCTGTTAATCCGAAGGTTGCGCGAACCTTAGCCTAGGTTCAGTGGAAATGAACACCCTAATTGGTCGCAAGTCTTTTTCCGTCATTCCGGGGCGTGGGCACCAGGGCGTGTGCTCATAAAATACTCAGCCGGCACGTCCGTTCGATGTCGGCTATTACCTCGCCCCAGATATTTATTGGCCCGGTCCGCATGTCCGCTTTTTGCCAATAGGCGACATCGCGGCTTATTCGATCACCTTGTCGGCGCGCAGCAGGAACGAGTCCTGGATATTAAGCCCGAGCGCCTTGGCGGTCTTGAGGTTGATCACCATCTCTAACTTGGCCGGCAGTTGGACCGGCAGATCGGCTGGCTTGGCGCCCTTGAGAATGCGGTCGATGTACCCTGCAGCCTGACGAAACAATCCGACAAAATTAACACCATAAGCGATCAGGCCATCTGATTCCGCATAAAGGGGAGCGTAAGAGATAGCCGGGACACGGTAGCGGGCCGCCAGCGCGATGATTAGTCCAAGATTTGCCCCGGTGAATGTGTCCGGCATCGCGATGAGGCCGCCACCAGGATCGCGCGCCAGCGCGGCCATTACGCCTTCGATCTCTTCCTTAGCGTGAACCGGAGCGGTACTGACCTGGACGGCTAAGGACTTTGCGGCGGTTTGAATGGAAGGCAGGTAGAATTGGAGCGGCGCCACGGTTTTCGGGTTGAACAGGAGCGACACGCGCACGGTGTGCGGTGCGATCTCCTTTAATAGTTCCACCCATTTACCGCCCAAGGTGGACTCGACATTCGTGAAGCCGGTGATGTTGCCACCCGGACGCGCGAGACTCGCGGTAAAGCCGCTGCCGATCGGATCGGATACCGCCGCGAACACGATCGGAATTGTCTTGGTCTCACCGGCAAGGGCGATGGTTTCAGACGTGCCGCGACCGAGAATCGCGTCGGGTCGCAAATCGACCAGCTCTTTTGCTAGCTTCCTCAACGCCTCCGCATTATCGGTACTCCAGCGAAGTTCGATCCGCAGATTGCTGCCTTCCTTCCATCCCAGCTTTGCGAGTTCATCCCGGAATGCTGCGAGCCAAGACTGCGCAGCCGAATTGCTCTCCACTTGCGCCATCAGCACACCGATCAGGCGCACCGGACCGCCCTGCTGCGCGCGTGCGGTGAGCGGCCAGCCAACCAATGCGCCGCCAATGAATGTGATGAACTCGCGCCGCCGCATGTCTGCCCCCTGATCCTTCTGTTAATTCGAAGGTTGCGCGAACCTTAGCCTAGGTTCAGTGGAAATGAACACCCTAATTGGCCGTGCGCATAGTCCGCTCATTCCCGCGTAAGCGGGAATCCAGCCGTAAGGTTGTGGAGTCAGCACGGGGTCCCCGCTTTCGCGGGGACGAGCGGAAAGAACGTGCTTTACCGGCTTCGACGTTTCTTGCCCGTTGCCTGCTTTTTCGGCGGAATGATCGGCAGCAGCAGATAGGCCGCCTTGCCGCCGCTGAAATGCAGGGTTGTTGTGCCGCCAAAAACGGCGGGCGGGCGGTCGCGCGGATCGTTGTGCAGGAACGGGCCGCAGCCGGTGAGCTCGTTCTTGAAATTCGACAACTTGCCGCCGCTGGCGCCGCCGTATTCGTAGTCCTTGCCGCGCACCGACAGGCCGATGCGGTAGCCGGCCGGCACCGCGATCGAGCTCGGCCAGATCTCGATGTCGAGCTCGACCGGCTTGCCTTTGGTGAGCGGCTGCTTCTTGTCGTGGGTGTGATAGGGCCGGTAGGGCAGCGACAATTTCTTGTCGAGCTTGCGGTGCGAGGCGCGCAGCCAGCCCTGCGCGATCGGCGTGTGCGGATCGATGGCGCCCTGGAACACCACTTCCTTCAAGTCGCCGGTGAACACGCGCAGCACGATGAAGAAATCGGCATCCTTCGTTGAGGAGGAGGCGAACAGCTTAAGCGCCGAGGGGCCGGTGATCTCGGTTTCGCGCTCAAGCACGGGCGTGAGGAAAGTGAGGCCTTCGCCCATGGCGGCGTATTCGAGCTTGGCGCTGCCGGACGGCTTTTTGTTTGAGAGCGCCATGGATTTTGGATCGAGATAGAACTTGGTCCATTGCGTGCGCGCGATCGGCCATTCGTTTTCGGCGCGCGCGACGAATTTCTCAGCCGGATGACGCACCTGCAACTGCACGCGCGACTGCTTCGACCAGCCAGTGTCCTTGCCGTGCAGGAAATAATCGAAGAAGCGCAGCTGCTGCTCGCGGCCGTAGTCGGTATAGAAATGCGTCCAATGCTCGATGCCGTGCGCCTCCAGCCATTTCTGCTTGGAGGCGGCGCGCACGAAACCTTCGAAATTGCCGCGCGGATGCAGGCCCTGGCCGCCCCAATTGGCGGCGGTGAACAGCGGCACGGTCACCTTGTCCCACACCGGCGAGCGGTCGCGGTGATATTTGTCGTCGAGCGGATGCGCGCGGATCTGGCCGCCGAAATCGGAACGGTTCTTGGCCAGCTCTTCTTCGCTCAGCGTCTCCGGCCCGCACACCAGTTCGCCGTGCACGCGGCTGCGCTTGCCGCGCTCGCCGGCGCCGTATTGCACGGTCTTCACCTGCATGTCGTACCAGTTCTCCCAGAACGTGGAGAGAATGCCGCCGTGATGCGTCATGTCGCGGTACCAGTCGGCCGATCCTTCCCACACGCACATGGCGGCGAGATGCGGCGGCTGCAACGAGGCGACGTGCCACTGGTTCATGCCGTAATAGGAAATGCCATTGAGGCCCACCTTGCCGTTCGACCATGGCTGCACGCCCGCCCATTCGATGCAGTCGTGGTAATCCTTGGTTTCGCGCGGCGAGAAATGATCGATGAACCCGAGCGAGCAGCCGCAGCCGCGCGAGTCGACGCGCACGCAGGCGTAGTCGTGCGGCACCCATTTCTCCGGGTCGACCACTTCCCAGTTTTGATACTTGTTGGATGAGCCGGCGGTGACGTCGGGATGTTTTTCCGCCATGCGCTGCCAGGCGCTCGGATAGCCGTCCTGGAAGGCGAGGTTCTTGGCGTAGGGACCGTAAGTCAGCAGGACCGGATATTGGCCGTCCTTGGCCGGGCGATAGACGTCGGCGCGCAGCACCAAGCCGTCGTCCATGGTGATGGCTACGTTCCAGTCGATCCGCATGCCATCGCGAAGCTCAGATAGCTGCTGCAACGACGCCATGCTCGCCTCCCGGCAAACGTTTTCAGCGCTTGCGCCGCTTCACCTTGGCCATCTTCTCCAGCACGGCGCAGACCGCGGCGGTATCTTGCGCGCCGTAGCCGCTCTTCATCGCCTTCAGATAGACCCGCTTGGTGGCGTCGAACATCGGGGTCGGCACGCGAATCTTGCGGGCGTAGCCGCCGATCACCCGCATGTCCTTATCCCACACGTCGATCTTCATGGTGGCGTCTTTGTAATTGCCCTTCACCATCATCGGTGCGCGCAATTCGAACACGCGCGAATTACCGGCGCCCGGGGTGATCAGGTCGAAGATCAGTTGCGGCGGCAGGCCGGCCTTCATGCCCAGCACCATGGCCTCGGCGGTGGCCACGTTGTTGATGGCGACCAGCAGGTTGGCCACGTATTTTATCTTGCTGCCATTGCCGAAGGCGCCGACGTCGTAGACATCACGGCCGAAGGCTCGGAACATCGGGCGCAGCCGCTTGATCAGGCGGGGATTTCCGCTGGCATAAAATATCAGGTCGCGGTTTATAGCCTGCGAGCCGGTGCCGCTGACCGGCGTATCGAGCACGACGTGGCCGGCCTTGGCGAGCGCGCGCGCGGCTTTTTCCTTATCCGAAATCGCGAAGGTGCTCATTTCCACCAGCAGCTTGCGCGGCAGCTTGGCGGCGGCGATGGCGCGCACGGTGTCCATGAGCGCCTGCGGCTTGGGCAGGCTGGTGAGGATGGTCGGCACCGCGGCCGCCACGCCGGCGGCATCGCGGGCGATCTCGACGCCGGCGCGGGCGGCTTCGCGGCGGCGCGCCGCGCTGATGTCGTAACCGACCACGCGCCAGCCGGCGGCGGCCAGGTTCTTCGCGAAGGCCCCGCCCATGATGCCTAGGCCGATAATACCGACCGTGCCCTTGCTCTTCTTGTTTGTCTTCTTATTAGACCCAAGCATTCAAAATTTCCCCGCGTGAAAAATGAATCGGTGCAATGCGACCGCGCTTTGCGGGGTTCCTCATAGTGGTCGGGGGCGGGGCTGTCGAGTGGGCAAATGTCGCAGGGCGGCTTTCATGCGGCGCTGCGATCGCCTATCGTCCCGGCAAAAGCAGAAAGGGTGGAACCATGCATATCGGAGTAGCCGGTCTCGGGGCCATGGGCGGCAACGTCGCCGCGCGGCTGATGGAAGTCGGCCACCAGGTTACCGTCTGGAATCGCACGCCAGAAAAGACCAAACCGCTGGCGGACGCCGGCGCCAAGGTCGCCGCCACCCCGGCCGCCGTCGCCGCCGCCTGCGAGGCGGTCATCACCATGCTGACCGACGGCGCGGCGATCGACGCCGTGTACAACGGGCCCAACGGGCTGCTGTCGGGCGACGTCAAGGGCAAACTGTTCATCGAGATGAGCACGGTGGCGCCCAAGGTCGAAACCGATCTCGCCCCCAAGGTGCGCGCCAAGGGCGCCGCGCTGGTGGAGTGCCCGGTCGGCGGCTCCACCGCGCCGGCGCGCAAGGGCCAGCTCTTGGGGCTCATGGGGGCAGAACCGGCCGATGCCGCGCGCGCCAAGCCGATCCTCGACGGGCTTTGCCGCAAGGTCGAGCATTGCGGGCCGGTCGGCGCCGGCGCGGCGATGAAGCTCGCGATCAATCTGCCGCTGATGGTGGCCTGGCAGGCCTATGGCGAAGCCTTTGCTATTGCCAAGAGCGTCGGCTGGGAGCCCAAGCGGCTGCTCGATCTGTTCGTCGAGAGCAACGGCGCCAACAAAGCGCTGACGATGCGCGCCGACATGATCGTCAAAATGTTCGAGGGCAAGGATCCCGGGCCGACCACCTTCAGCATCGCCAACGGCGTCAAGGACCTGCGCACCATGGTCGCGACCGGCGAGGCGCTGGGCGCCGACATGATCGCCACCAAGGCCGCGCTCGCCGGCTTCGAGGACGCCACCAAGCACGGCTTTGGCGGCGGCGACGGCTCGCGCATGACGGTCTATTGGACCGAGCGAAAAAAGTAGGGAGGCGATCCATGAAACTGTTTTCGTTCTGGCGCTCGCTGGCGACGTTCCGCGTGCGCATCGCGCTCAACCTCAAAGGCATCACGCCCGACGAGGTGATCGACGTCAATCTGATGCAGGGCAAGCAGCGCGACGAGGCCTTCGCCAAGGTCAATCCGATGAAGGCGCTGCCGGCGCTGATCTTGGACGACGGCACGGTGCTGTTCGAGTCGCTCGCCATTCTCGAATATCTCGACGAGACGCATCCCAACCCGCCGCTGCTGCCGAAGGATCCGAAGGCGCGCGCGCGGGTGCGCGGGCTGGCGCAGATCATCGCTTGCGACACTCATCCGCTGATCGTGCCGCGGGTGCGCGAATATCTGGCGCACGAATATAAGGTCGACGAACCCGGCGTGCTGAAATGGGGCCACCATTGGCACGTCGAGGCCTTGAAGGCGCTGGAAGCCAATCTCGCCGGCTCGAAGCAGACCGGGCGCTATTGTCAGGGCGACCAGATCACCATCGCCGACATTTGTCTTGCCGGGCAGGCGGCGGGCTCGACCTATTTCAAGGTCGATCTGGCGCCGTTCCCGACCGTCAAGCGTATCGTCGACACCTGCATGCAGAACGACGCCTTCGCGCGCGCGCATCCGATGAAGCAGCCCGGCGCGCCCGCGGCGTAAATCGAACCGTCATCCTGAGGTGGCTTCGCGAAGCGAAGCCCTCGAAGGATGAACGGCCAAGGTCTTCAAAGCTTTGGCCGTCGCCCTTCGAGGCTCGCCGCCGATGGCGGCTCGCACCTCAGGGTGACGGAATAAAGACCCAGCTACCGAAGCAAAGAGACAACCCGCATGTTGAACACCGCGATCGTCGGCCTCGGCTGGTGGGGCAAGACCCTGGTGAAGGCGGCGCGCGATTTCGGCGCGCCGATCAATTTCGTGCGCGGCGTCACGCTCGAGCCCGACTCGGTGCGCGATTTCGCCGCCGAGCATAAAATCGCCATCGGCACCTCGTTCGAAGACGTGCTGGCCGACGCGAAAGTGCAGGCGGTGATCCTGGCGACGCCGCACTCAAAGCACCGCGCGCAAGTCGAGGCGGCGGCGCGGGCGAAAAAACACATCTACTGCGAGAAGCCGTTCGCGCTCAGCAAAGCCGACGCGGTCGCCATGCTGGAGGCGTGCAAGCGCGTCGGCATCGTGATCGGCGTCGGCCATCATTTCCGGCTGATGCCGTCGATGCGCGTGCTCGGCGAACTGATGCAGGCGGGCGCCTTCGGCGCCATCATGCATGTCGAGGGCAACTACAGCCACGACTGGCTGGCCAACGTTCCGGCCGACAGCTGGCGGTCGGTTGCGGCGGAAAGCCGCGCCGGCGGCATGACCGGCATGGGCATCCACGTGCTCGACTGTTTTCGCGACCTGGTCGGCCCGATGCAGCGCATCAGCGCGCTGTCGAAGGCGCGCGCCTTGAAGCTGCCGACCGGCGACACCACCGCCGCGCTGATTGAATTCGAGAACGGCGCCACCGGCACGCTCGCCACCACCATCAAGACGCCGTTCGACTGGCGCATCGCGGTCTACGGCGAGAATTGCCGCGCCGAGAGCGTCTCCGAGACGCGCGCGATCGTGCGCCGCGCCGGGAAAGAGCTGGAGACGATCGATCGGCCGGCCGACTTTCACCTTGGCCGCAACCTGGATTATTTCGCCAAGGCCGCGATGGGGCAGGGCACGTTCCCGATCTCGCCGGCCGGCATTTTACAAACGGCGGCGGCGCTGGAAGCGGTGTTCAAGTCGGTGGATGCCAACGGGGCGTGGATGACGGTGTGATGATGGTGGAGCGGCGACCGAGCATCGTGGTTGTTGGCGGCGGAATCGGCGGCCTGTTCGCCGCCAACGCGCTGATCGCACACGGCCTGCGGGTTTCGGTCTACGAGCAGGCCCCCGCGCTCGGCGAGGTCGGCGCCGGGGTGTTCCTGACGCCGAACAGCGTGCGCCAATTGGAGCGGGTCGGTCTCGGGCCCGCGGTCGAAAAGGCGGGAGCTCGCGTGGGCGCCGGTTCTCGCTACTTTCGCCACGACGGGACCCCGATCGCGCCGGTCCAGGTGACGGACTCCTCGGGCTGGAACGCGACCTTCGGGATGCACCGCGCCGATCTGGTCGAGATGCTGGCCGGCGCGCTGCCCGCCGAAGTCGTGCACACGGGACACCGCTGCAGCGGCTTCGAGCAGGACGGCGAGGTGGCCCGCGTGTCCTTCGCCAATGGCGCGGTCGCTGAAGGTGACGTCGTCATTGCCGCGGACGGCATCCACTCCGAGCTACGGCAGTTCGTCGCTCATCCCTCCCGCCCGGTGTTCCATGGGTCGGTCGCCTACCGCGGCGTGCTGGCGCATGAGCGCATTGCGGATTGGCCGGCCGACGCGTGGCTGATGTGGCTGGGCCAAGGCAAACACTTCCTCACTTTTCCCGTGCGCGCCGGGCAGTTCATCAACTATGTGGGCTTCGTGCCGGCGGACCAGGAGATGAAGGAATCGTGGTCGGCGCCCGGCGACCCCGACGTGCTGCGCCGCGAGTTCGCCGGCTGGGACCCGCGCATCGAGCGATTATTGAGCCAAGTGCAAGCGACATTCCGCTGGGCGCTCTATGACCGCGAGCCGCTGGCGACGTGGACTAAGGCGAGACTGACGCTGCTCGGCGATGCCGCGCATCCGATGCTGCCCCATCTCGGACAGGGTGCCAACCAGTCGATCGAGGATGGCATGGCGCTGGCGACCATCCTGGCGCACGCGGACCGCAAGACCGCCCCGGCGGCGCTGCTCGCCTATGATCGCCTGCGCCGTGAGCGGGTCGCGCTGGTCCAGCGCGGCGCGCGCGAGAACGGCCTGCGCTACGACTCCTCGTACGCGGATCTGGGCGTGCGGGACGCCGAGATTGCCGCCCACGCCGCATACCGCAAGCGGCTCTACGATCATGACGTCGTCCCGGAAGCGCAAGCCGCGGCGGCAGCGCTCACGTAGTTGTTACGGCGGCGTTGGAAGCGGTGTTCAAGTCGATGGATGCGGACGGGAAGGGGCAGCTTGTCTGAGGCGTCATCGTCCGCCAACGGGTCCGCGCCAAGCGCGGCCCGATGACGGTGTCCAGCGGACGATCCAGTAATCGCAAACGCCTAAGAGACGAAGAGCACAGGCGTGACGTATCGCTTTGATGTTGCGCGGAAATCCAAAACTAAATAACTGCAGCGTCGGAGTTTTCGCGCTGGCGCGAATTCAACGAATCAGCGCAAATAGTTTTTACCAATAAACGCAGCGGTCGTTCGACTGCTCAACCCATTATGGAGAGCGCGCGCTCATGATTCCAGAAACCTCGAGTCAGGCAGGGTTCCCGCGTGTGATCGTTGTCGCCAATGAAAAAGGTGGATCGGGTAAATCCACCGTCGCAATCCATATCGCGGTTGCGCTGATGAAATCAGGCGCAAGCGTTGCCACCATCGATCTTGATTCAAGGCAGAGCACCTTCACCCACTATATCGAGAACAGGCGCGCCTGGGCCGAGCGGGTTGGTCGCGACCTCGGCATTCCGAATCATATCTGTCTTGATGGGAACCTCGATGTCGCGGATGCCGACGAGCGCGCCGCGCGCTGCAAGGCATTAACCGATGCCGTCGTTACGCTGGCGCAGAACTCCAATTATATCGTGATTGATACCCCCGGTCATGACAGCTTCTTGGTGCGGTTCGTCCATTCGATTGCCGATACCTTGATCACGCCGCTCAACGACAGCTTTGTCGACTTCGATGTGCTGGCCGGCGTTGATCCCGAAACCTTTGCTGTTACCGGCACCAGCCACTATGCGAAGATGGTGGAAGAGGCTCGTTCCCAGCGCCAGCTTCTCGATAATGCCGCTATCGACTGGATCGTCCTGCGCAATAGGCTTTCGACATTCGGTTCATCACGCAACAAGCGTCTCGTCGGCGCGGGACTGCAAGAACTCTCACAAAGATTGAACTTCCGCTTTATTGACGGGCTGGCGGAGCGGGTGATCTTCCGCGAGTTCTATCCGCGTGGATTGACCGCCGTCGACGATATCGACGAAATCACACTTGGAACGCGCCCGACGATGTCGCACGTCACCGCCCGGCTCGAGATGGAAAACCTGCTGAGCGCCATGCAGTTGGGTAATCCGGCACAAAGCGGTGACACGGCTGACCGCTCCCGCGACGCGGCGTGAGACGAAAGCTCCGGTTCTAGTCATCGGTGAAGTTGAGGGCTGCAAGGCTAAGGCTGCCGCAATTTTTGCCTCAGCCGCGGTCCGAGGGCTTGACGAGCCCAAGTTCCACCGCGATGGCGACGGCGTGCACCCGGTTCCTCGCGCCAAGTTTCCTAGCCGCGACACGTAGATAATACTGGGCCGCGCTCTTGCTCATATCGAGTGCAATCGCCATTTCATCCGCTGTCCTTCCATTCGCGAACAATCTCAGCGCTTTAAGTTCGTTTTCGTCCAATGGTCTCATTGATCCCCCATGGGCCCTCAGTTTGGCGATTGCGCGCAGCTTTCCTCTGCCGGCGGAGAACCGGTACACGGGGTTGAGCGATCAATCTGGCTTTGCGGGTTTTGCTTGTTAGTTCAGCGGTAATTCCGGCGCGTCGGGTGGCGCCTCATCCCTCAGGATGAGAGGAAGAAATGATGTAAGAATATTTTGCAAGATCGTGTGGTCCAAACGCATGATTTGCTCCTCCGCATTATCCGGCAACATCTGAAGTCTGATCCGGCGCCATCCCGCGCCGGCCCTGCGCATTCCCGATCTCGTCCGTCGAGATTTTCCAGACCGCATCCACGCTGGAAGCGGTGTTCAAGTCTGTGGACGCCAACGGTTCGTGCATGGCGGTTTGATTGGCGCTGGTTTTCGATTCATGCCCCCTTGGCTCGTTCTACTGGTCCTGACGCTTACGCGCGGGTGCTGCGTCTTTTGCAGCGGATTTTGCGGCGGCAGTCTCTTGCTGCCATTGCAGGAATTGCTGAAACAGCAGCGCGTTTTGCTCGGGCGTTGCTGCGGATGTTTTTGCGGTTTGCGACGCGCGCGTGGCCAGGAAAAGATTGAATTTGCTTTGCGTCTCCTGCAAAGCCTGTTTCGAATGCTGATCGAGCCAGGCTTGCGCCGCGGGGAAGCGAGTCCATCCCTTCAGTGGCGCACTCAGCACGACCTCCTTCCACTTGGGGTGAAATGGCGGCTGCTGGAACTCCTTGAATTTTTCAAAGAAGGCCTGAACGAAATGTTCGACCTTTCGATAGCGGTCGGTTCCCGGCGCCCAGTTATAGGCGGCGAGGATTGCCGGCACTGCGATCGTATCGACGCGCTCGCCGGCGGGGATCAGGGCAGGATAGTCTTCCGACTTCAACTGTGAAGGAAGGTAATCGACCTGAAGCGGAGCCGTGTATTCGATGGGCACGAAGTGCAGGCCGTCGTCCTTGATTTGCGTGATGAGCTTTGACGGAGCTCCCTGCACCGCGACCAGCGCGTCGATTTCGCCCCTGCGTAATTTTTCATAGGCGATCCGCTGCTCGATGAAGACAAAATTCGCCTTGATGCCGAGACGCTCGAAGACCGTGATCGCGGTGACGAACGTGCCGCCGTTTGGCAAGTCGACGCTGACGGTCTTCCCTTCGAGGTCGGACATTTTCTGAATTGTCTTCGACGCGACGACATGCATTTCTTCGTTATAAAGTTTGGTGATGTAGGCAAACTGACGTTTGATGTTGCTCGCGTAGTCTTTCTTTTCAAGATAATCGAGGGTATCGGCGCGAATGATTCCAAGATCGACGCCTTTCAAAAACAAGATATCCGCGATGCTCTGAACCGAGCCGCGCCCTACAATTGGAAGTACACGAAGTTGGTCGCCATCATCGAGCACCGACGCCAGATCGGCGCCGAATTGCACATATGTTCCGCCGATTGTGCCGGTGATGACCGTCGTTGTATTGGCGTTGAGGCGGTTTTTGGTTTTGCTGGTGGCGCTTCCGTAGCTAAAAATCGCCTTCAGACCTTCGCTCACCTGACCAGGATCGGCTTGGCTTTGCTCCGCCATGCCTGGCGAGGTCATAGAGAAAAACGACAAGGCGGCGGCTAGAAAGATGAAGCGCCAGTATTTCATCATGGCTTGGTTCCTACAATTTGTTATCGGTTCGCGCTGGCAAGCGCTTCGAGTTGCCTTGGCGCATCGGGCGAGCCCCAATCGCGCGCCCGCTGGTACCAAACCCGTGCCAGCGCCACGTCCGATCCACCGCCGCCGCGGCTGATTTGCCCGATCAGCATCGGGTCGTAGGTGCCGGCGAGCACGAACGCCGCGCGCGCGTCGTGCGTTTCAGCGGCCCGCTGCAACAGGAGGCGTGCGGCCGCGATGTCGCCATTCGATAACAGCTCTTCGCCGCGTTTGATCAGCGCGGCGATTTCCTTTGGGTCCATCCGTCTTGCGGTTTCGGGTGCCGGAGACTCGGCGGGGAGAGACGCAGTTGCGGCCGATGTCTGAATGCCCGTGGTGGTGACAGGACGCGTCGTCATCATATTTATTTCCACCGGCGGCGGTTCATTGATCTTTGCGTCGGCGACGGCAATATTCGGTGGCGGCGTTTTTTGTGGCGGCTGATCCATAGGTGCCGTTTCCGATTGCGGCAGCGCCGCGACGGATGTGCTGCCGGTTTTGGCGGGCGGCGCCTGCTCTCGCGAGCCGGTAAAATTCACGACGTAAAGAAACGCTATCCCGGCGGCGATGCCCACGACTGCGGCAAAGCGGGTAAAGACAGCAAATATCTGGTTTCTGCGCGCGCGCTGGCTCAAGAGGCGCAACGAGTCAATTGCCTCAGACTCCAATGACCGCAAAGTTTCGGGAAAAGGATTTGGAGGAGGCGCCGTGTCTTGCGTTCGCTCCCCGCGGGCGGCTGTGTCCAGCCGCTCGCGAAAGGCTATCGGGATCGACTGCGCGCCGTCTTCCGGCCGCGGCCGGTTTGATCGCAAAGCCTTGGCGCCATCGCGTAACCGGCGCGGCGCATAGTAAAGCAGACTGTTGGGATCGTGCGTGTCGTGCTGGTTCGCGGTACTCATACTGAACTCCTACATCGTTTAGCCAACTGCACACGGCGGTCACGAATTGAGCTCTAGCGGTGTCGAACCAATGAACCTCTGACTAAATTCGCGGGGGTAAGGGTACCGGCGGAGCAAAACGTCGCGTCGGTCACATCCGTGATGTGAATTGAATGAGCCATCGCCTCGTCCCCCTCGGCAAATGCCCGCCTGCATATGGTCGGCGGGATACCTACACGTGGATTATGGGAATGGACGGTGGGCTTTATTGGGTCTGAAGCTGGACAAAAGTGTGAAAAAATTCTGGCGCCGCGCTGTGAATTTTGAGGCAGAGCCCGGCTTATGAAATTGCCGCGCGCAGTTTTGTCTTCTTCGGTCCCTGAATCGCAGCGTCCCACACCTCGTGGATATGTACGACCTCGGCTTCGAAGCGTTGCAGGAACATCCGCGCCTGTGTCGACAGCGTGCGCCGGGTCGGCTGAATTACCACGAATTCGGCGTGCAGTTCGGGCGCCACGATCGGATTGACGATCAGCTCGCCGCGGCCGATGTCGTTGATCGAGATCACGCTCGGCAGGATCGTCACCCAATCGGAGCGGGCGACGAATTCGAGCGTGGCGATCATGGCGTCCATTTCCAGCATGGCCTCGACTTCGACGCCGTGGCTCTGGAAATAGGTTTCCAGATTGCGCCGGCGGATATTGTCCGGTCCCGGCACCACGAATTTCAGCGGCTTGCATTCGGAGAGCCGCAGCGGCGCCAGCGGCGCAAACCCGCGCTTCGGTCCGGAGATCAGCATTTCGCGGTCGCGCACCAGCAGACGCGATTTCAGCCCGATGGTGCCCTCGAAGGCCGGCACCACTGCGAAGTCGAGCTCTTCGTCGAGCGTCATTTCGGTGAGCAGCCCGCTGTAGCCCTCGACGATGTGCAGGCGCACCTCCGGGCAGCGCGGCACGAAATCGTCGAGCACCGGCGCCAGCACCGCGCGGGTGAAAGTCGGCATCAGCCCGATGCGCAATTCGCCCGCCACCTGACCGGCGAGCGCGCGCGCCTCCTCGGCGGCATTCTCCAGCGCGCCGACGGCCTGCACGCAGCTCTTGTAGTAGCGCAGGCCCGCCGGCGTCGGCGTCACGCGCCCGGCCATGCGTTCGAACAGTTTGACCCCGAGCTTGCGCTCGACCGCCGCCACATGTTGCGAAATGCCTGATTGCGTTGCGTTTTCCCGCTCGGCCGCGCGCGTGAAGGAGCCTTCCTCGCAGACCGCGATGACGGCGCGGACCTGCCCTAGGGGGATATTACGCATGCACCAGCCCTATTATAAAAAATAATGCCGAAGCCATGATTATATTATTTCTTTCAGGGACGCCATCCGCATAACATCCCCACGAATTGGCCAGGAAACGGCGCGGTCTACGCGCCGCGCGGGAGGACATCATGGGTGTTGCGAATTTCGGCATTGCAGGCATGGATTGGCAGCAGCGGGTCAACTGGGACCGGCTGCGCGAATATCGCATCGAGCGCGCGCGGACGATGATGAAGAAACACGGCCTCGGCGCCGTGCTCTGCATGTACGACGAGAACGTCCGCTACATCACCGGCACGCTGACCCCGGGCTGGTGCCGGCTCAAGCCCGGCCTGCGCTATGCCATGCTTTGCGGCGACGGCCGGCCAATCATTTTCGAACAGGGCGACATCGGCTTCCAGATCGAACGCCATAGCCCATGGATCCCGAAGGAGAACGTGCGTCACTCGTTCGCCTGGATCAAAGGCGCCGCCGGTCCGGCCTCGAAGCAGCAGGTGGGCAAGTTCGCCAAGGCGGTGATCCAGGCGATGAAGGACAACGGCGTCGCCGGTCAGAAGCTCGGCGTCGACTTCATCGACATCAACATGATCCAGGTCTTCAAGGAGAACAACATCAACTGGGTCGACGGCATGACCCCGATGATGGAAGCGCGCGCGGTCAAGAGCCTCGACGAGCAGGAATGCTTCCGCATCGTCGGCGCCATCGGTGATGCCACGCACTGGGAATGCATGAAGTTCCTGCGCCCTGGCGTCACCGAGAACCAGGTGACCGCGCATCTGATGCAATATCTCTACAACATTCCGGGCATGGAGGACGTCGAGGACGTGATCGTGTCGTCCGGCCCGAACACCTGGCCGAACTGGCGCAACTTCTCCGACCGCATCATCCAGCCCGGCGACATCGTGTTCATGGATTTGGCCGCGCTCACCTGGAACGGCTACAAGTCCTGCTATTACCGCACCTATTGCGTTGGCAAGGAGCCGAGCCAGGAGCAGAAGGACACCTACAACACCGCGCTCAAGTGGCTGTACGACTCGATCGGCGCGGTCAAGGTCGGCGCCACCACGCGCGACATCGCGATGAAGTGGCCGTCGGCGCAGGAGACCTGGGGTTACGAGGACGAAGACCAGGCCGCCGCCAATCTGTGG